>Ga0209007_1000516_pt1 | contig 14511 bp, 16 predicted proteins | sample JacPinW_OM1H0_O2_FD_187961 | JGI IMG/M metagenome (GOLD analysis project Ga0209007, IMG submission 187961) | Forest soil microbial communities from Algoma, Ontario, Canada - Jack Pine, Ontario site 1_JW_OM1H0_O2 (SPAdes) (version 2) | ecosystem: Environmental > Terrestrial > Soil > Boreal...
CGTTATCAGAATTGAGGCGACGCGAACGGAAGACAACAAGCCGATATTCGATGAGCGCGTCACGGTGCCGCTGACGCCCCAGTTGCAGGCGCTGGAATCGAAATCAGCTTCGGCTGCCGAAAAGACGCCGGGTGAGAGCGGGCCCACTTGGGTGCGACCCGGCTTTCACATTCCGGACAACGGGGCGAACGTTCCGTCGGTGGAGTCGGGTGGTCACTATACCCCGCCGCGATGTTTGGAATGCGCTCGCGCGGAATACCCCGATTCGGCGATGGCTGCGAAGATCCAGGGAGTGATCAGCCTCCGAATTCTAGTTGATGCGACCGGACAGCCCGCAGAGATCATCGTTTTGAAGGGGCTTCCCTGCGGGCTAGACGAAATAGCCATTGAAACGGTGGCCGCCTGGAGGCTCGAACCCGCGAAAGGTCCGGATGGAAAGCCGCTGGCCGTCTGGCAAAACGCCCAGTTAAGTTTTCAATTGTCGAACTAGCTTGCTTGGCCACCAAACTTCGACCGAAGCCACTCCATCACCAGCCGAGAATGTAGGCGAACATCAACGGGGCGACGATTGTGGCATCGGATTCGATTACGAAGCGCGGTGTGTCCACGCTGAGCTTGCCCCAGGTAATTTTTTCGTTGGGGACGGCCCCGGAGTAGGAGCCGTAACTGGTGGTCGAATCGCTGATCTGGCAGAAATAGCCCCAGAGCGGGATATTCGGGCGCTTCAAATCCTGGTGCAGCATGGGCACGACGCAGATCGGAAAATCGCCAGCGATACCGCCGCCGATTTGATAGAAGCCGAGCGAGGATTTAGGAGCGGATTCTGCATACCAGCGGGCTAGCTCGATCATGTATTCGATGCCGCCGCGGACGGTCGTGGCATTTTTCATGTTCCCACCGATCACCTGCGCGGCAAACATGTTGCCAAGCGTGGAATCTTCCCAGCCGGGGACAAACATCGGAAGGTTTTTGTCGGCTGCGGCCATCATCCAGCTGTCTTTCGGATCGATCTGGTAGTACTGCTTTAGTTTTCCCTCGCGCAGGACCTTGAACAGAAATTCGTGCGGGAAATAGCGTTTGCCGGCCTTGTCGGCCGCCCACCAGTCTTCCATTACGACGCGCTCGATGCGGCGCATGGCTTCTTCTTCCGGGATACACGTGTCGGTGACACGATTGAGGTGATGCTCGAGGAGGTCGACCTCTTCCTGCGGCGAGAGATGGCGGTAGTGCGGCACACGCTTGTAATGATCGTGCGCGACGAGGTTATACACGTCTTCTTCGAGGTTGGCGCCGGTACAGCAGATGCCGTGGACTTTGTCGCGCCGGATCATTTCGGCGAGCGAGAGCCCGAGCTCGGCGGTGCTCATCGCGCCCGCGAGCGTGACGAACATTTGCCCGCCGGCGGCAAGATGCTTGACGTAGGCCTCTGACGCGTCGATCACGACGGCGGCGTTGAAATGGCGATAGTGGCGCGTGATGAAATCCTTGATAGGGCTTGGCGATCGTGCGTCAGGCGCGCTCATGTGATCTCCTTGGATCGAAATTCAATTCGAAAACACCCGTAACGGGTGACGGTTCGCGTGACGGAGTGCGGCTAAAAGTAGCTGGCCGTGTACTTCAGAAGCCTGAAGAATTTATGCGGGGAAATATGAAAGGGAGATGAATGGTGAAACTGTTTTTCCACCGAAGATAGATAACACATATACAGAGAACTGAGAACCAAATTGTGCGCGGCGGCCTGGAAACTTTGTGACGTTTTGGGTAGCCCTAAGTCCTTTTCCTGCATCTCAATGTTTGAAAGTGCTGAGGGCGTGTGCTACGGTAGTTTTGCCCGGCAAAATTTCTCGTTCAAGGGGGAAACAATTTCTGGCCTGGCGTTGCTTCTTTTTGCCAGCCCGCTCACTCTTTTGGAACAGACGAGTGGGGTGGCAAGAGTTATCCTCGGAATCCTGCTGATCCTTTCTATTTTCTCCTGGGCGTTGATTCTTCAAAAACTTGCGCAGCTGGGTGGGATGGACCGCAAGACGTCCAAATTCTTGCAAATGTTTCGCACTGGGCGCGGACTTTCCGATCCGAACACGCTGCGGGCGGGCGCGGGCAGCACGCCGATGATTTCCGTCTACGCCGCGGGATATCGTGAACTGGAATCGCAGATCGGCGGCCCGGGAACGCGGGGCAGCACGAGTGAGGCGGGCAAATTGCGGAACGCGAGCGCCGTCGGCGTCGAAATGCAGGTCGCCGCTGGTGAGGAAGTGCGTCGGCTGGAAAAAGGGATGTCGACGCTGGCAACGATCGCGTCGGTTTCGCCCTTCATCGGGCTTTTCGGGACAGTTTGGGGCGTGATGGACGCATTCGCGGGGCTCGGCGACGCCGGCGCTGCGAGCTTACGTGCAGTGGCGCCCGGAATTGCCGAAGCGTTGGTGACGACCGCGGCTGGTTTGTTTGCGGCCATTCCCGCGCTGATCGCTTACAACCACTTTCTTCACGGAATTCGTGGAGTCGCGTCGCGAATGAACGACTTTGCGGCGGAGTTCGTTTCGAAGGTCGAGACTCTGTACAACTCATAGACAATCGCCATGCCCAGCGTCGAGCGACAAACCGGGACGACACTTTCGGAAATCAACATGGTGCCATTTATCGATGTGGTGCTGGTGCTGCTGATTATTTTCATGATCACGGCGCCGATCTTGCAGTCTGGCATCGACGTGGACGTGCCAAAGACGAAAACGGTGAAAGAGCTGACCGAAGCACGCATGGTGGTGACGATCGATCGCGGGCAGCGCGTCTATTTGAATGACAAGCCGGTCAACATCCATGACGTTGGACAGCAAGTGCTGGCGCAGTCGCACGACCCGAAGACGCAGGCGGTGTACGTGCGGTGCGACGAGAGCGTGCCGTTCGGAAGCTGGGCGACGGTTGTTGATGCGTTGCGGCAGGCGGGGATTACGGACGTTAGCGTGGTCACGCAGCCGCTCAGCGAAAGACCTTGAGTGAGATGACAACCCTTGCAGCAACGCGGCCTGATGTTTCCCTAAAGCAGTTTGTCTATATCTCGCTGATCGTGCACCTGACGCTTTGTACGCTCGCTGTCCTGTACACATATTTCACGGATCGCGGCGCCAACTGGGGCGGGCCGGGCGGCTCGATCACCGTGGGACTCGTCGGAAATGTGCCGGCCATTCCGCTTCCCCGCCCCGATGTCGTTTCCGACAATCGCGTGGTGGACGAATCGAAGGGGCTTTTCAAGTCTGAGCCGGCGGCGCCGCCGAAGCCTCCGCCCGACGCGGTACCACTTCCGAAGTTCGAGAAGAATAAACCCCCGAAATACATCACCAAGCCTTCCAAGGTGCTCGAAAATTCCACACCACCGCCGCAGAACGCAATTCCGTATGGCGGAGGCGGCACACCGGCCATTCCGACCACATCGTTCGCCATCGGTCCTGGAAATACGCAAGCGGGAATGGCGTTCTCGGGAATGGGCGGAGGGGATTTCGGTTCGCGGTTTTCTTGGTACGTCGACGCAGTTCAGCGCCGCATCAGCGGTAACTGGCTCCAGTCCACTGTGGATCCGAGCCTGGGCTCGGCGCCGCGCGTGGTTGTCGTGTTCACGATTCTGCGCAACGGAACCGTGACGAACGTGCAGGTGACCCAGTCCAGCAACAATTACTCCGTGGACAGCTCTGCGACGCGTGCTGTCAAGGAATCAAGTCCTCTTGCTCCACTACCGCCGGAATATTCAGGATCGAATGTGAACGTGGAATTCTGGTTTGATTATCACCGGTGATGTTGGGTCGGGAATGAATAAGAGGTGGCCATTGGTCGATCGGACGTTTACGCGGTATTCATTGTTGGGACTTATCTTTCTAGTTTGGGCTTCGATCCTCGGTGTCGCGCGTCCTGCGACGGCGCAGGACTGGTTCAAGACCGGCACCGGCTTGGGAGTCACGAAGGCGCGACTGGCACTCCCGGACACGCCAGCCCGGTCGACATTTGCACAGCCGTTGCCCAAAACTTTTCACGACGTGGTTTGGGCGGACCTCGACTATTCCGGAATCCTCGAGATGGTAAGCCCCAGCTTCTATCCCACGGCGGTACCCGGGCAGCCGAGCGAACTGAAAGCGCAAGACTGGGCGTCCGCACCGGCCAACGCGTATATGGTTGCTTACGGCAACCTGGCCGCCGATGCCGCCGGGGTTGCTTTCAGCGGTTATCTTTCCGACGTTCGCAATCCAGCGGCGCCGCTGGCGCTGCAAAAGATCTACCGCGGCGCCGCCACCGATGCCGACGTGCGGAAAATGGCGCACCAGTTCGCCGACGACATCATCGGCGTGTTGAGCGGCGGGCAGATGGGCATCGCGCAGACGCAGATCGCCTACGTGAGCGCGCGGGGCGGCAACAAGGAAATCTGGGTGATGGACTACGACGGCGCGAATCAGCATCAACTGACGCATTTGAAGTCAATTTCGCTCACGCCGCGCTGGTCGCCCGACGCGACGCGTATCGCATTTACTTGCTTTGCGCCATACCGCGGCGTGACGTCGGCGCAGATCTGCATGTACTCCGCGGCGTCGGACCGATTGCTGGCCTTTCCGCGATTCCGCGGGACGAGCGGGTCGCCAGCCTGGTCGCCGGACGGATCGGAAATCGCGTTCATGTCGAGCCAGAGCGGCGATCCCGAGATTTACGTCTCGGACGCGAGCGGCGGACACATGCGCCGGATCACTTTTGCTGCCGGAGTCAGCACCTCGCCGGCATGGAATCCCAAGACGGGCAAGCAAATGGCATTCGTGAGCGACCGCGGCGGGTCTCCGGTTCTCTACGTCGCGAATTCCGACGGCTCCGACGTACAGAAAGTGAACTTACCGGACATGGGTTATGTGATCGACCCGTCGTGGTCACCGAATGGACAATTGCTCGCATTCAGCTGGAGACGACCGAGCGGCAATTACGATATTTATGCGATGGACATCGTGAGCCAGCAGCTGGTGGAGTTGACAAAAGACCAGGGGCGGAACGAGCGGCCAAGCTGGGCGCCCGACGGCCGGCACATCGTGTTCGAATCGACGCGAACCGGAACGCGGCAGATATGGTCGATGCTGGCCGATGGAAGCCAGCCGCATCAATTGACTCTCGAAGGACAGAACGAATCGCCGAGCTGGTCACCGAAGTGAAGGCTGACGGGCGCGGCGCCGATACACGGATTGAGGAATTGTAACCGTACGTTGGAATAAAAATATTCACGGCGGCGCCGCAATGCCCTCTGGCAGCGCCGAAGGAGGCAGTACATGCAGCACGTTGCGCTTCGCAGGTTCACATGGATATTCGGCCTCGTGGCACTCATCGTTGTGTTCGGAGGTTGCAAGAAAAAAGTGGCGTCGACTCCGCCGGCGACAGCTCCGGCGCCAACACCTCAACCGACTGTGACACTGAACGCTTCGCCGACCTCGGTAAATCCCGGACAAACGGTGACGCTGAGCTGGTCATCGACCAACGCGACCGATCTCGATATCGAGCCGGGCGTTGGAAAGGTGGCACCGCAAGGAGCAACTCCGGTGAATCCGACGCAGTCGACGACCTATACGATCACAGCGACGGGAGCAGGAGGCAGCGCGACAGCAACCGCCAGCGTCAGCGTGGCATCCGCGCAGGCTCCGCCGCCGGAAACGCCGGCTGCGCAGCCCAGCCTCAGCGAACTATTCGACCAAAACGTGAAAGACGTGTATTTCGAGCTCGACAAGTCCGATCTGGCCGACGATGCTCGCGCCGCACTGACGAAGGACGCGGAATTCCTGCGGTCCTATCCACAAGTGCACGTTTCGATTGAAGGCCACTGCGACGAACGCGGCTCGACGGAATACAATCTGGGTCTGGGCCAGCGGCGCGCGGAGGCGGCGAAGAATTACCTTATCTCGCTCGGCATTCCGGCCGACCGCATGGAGACGACGAGTTGGGGCAAGGAGCGGCCGTTCTGCACCGATCACGACGAATCATGCTGGCAGCAGAACAGGCGGGCTCATTTCGTTTTGTCGAAATAGCCGTCAGCCTGAGCCTGCGCCGTCGGTCCTGAAGTTTGGAGGATCCGCGGCGCAGGCCATTCACCTGAGCGGCACGGCGGTTGCCGCAAGTTAAGGCTCGCGGCTAGCTTTCAAGGAGGAGTTCCTTTGCGCACACGATGGATCGTGCTCGTTCTCGTAGCGGTGTTCTGCGGCTCGCTGGGCGGATCGCTGTTGGCTCCGCAACCGGCCGGCGCCGTCTCAAAAGAAATGATCGAGCTGCAGCAGACCGTGAGCCAGATTTTACAGGCACAACAGGACCTGCGTAGCACGGTCGATGGCAACAACGCCGCGATTCGGACGTTGGTGCAGCAATCGCTTGACTCCGTGAACCGGCTGAGCGGCCAGATGAGCGCCGTGCAGAAGTCCGTGCAGGAGGTGCAGGCCAACACGGGTTCGCGCATCGATACGATGACGCAGCAAACGCAGGGACTTTCGGATAATTTGCAGGACGTACAGGCCCGCGTCGGCAAACTATCGCAACAGCTTACGGACATGCAGAATCTGCTGCAGAGCATCGACGCGAGAGTTTCCGGCGGGTCCACGATCGGGACACCGGCAGCCGCGCCCGGCGGGAATTCTGGGGAGGTCGCTCCTCCGTCTTCACCGGTCGCGCCCAACAGAGCCCCGATTTCCGCCGATACCCTATACCAAAACGGCCTGCGCGATCTGACCAGTGGCAAGTATGATTTGGCGCGGCAGGAATTCTCCGACTACATCCAGAATTTCCCTTCGAATGATCTCGCCGGAAACGCCGAGTTTTATCTGGGCGAGATTGCCTACGCGCAGAACGACTACAAGACCGCGATCACTTCTTATGACACCGTGCTCGCGAACTATCCGAAGAGTTTCAAGCTGGCGGCTTCCCTGCTGAAAAAAGCGTCTGCTGAAATCGAACTCGGCATGAAGGCGAGCGGGATTCGTGATCTGCGTGAAGTTGAACAGAGATTCCCAGGCTCGGACGAAGCGCGCCGGGCACAGGCAAAATTGCGGGACGTTGGCGCTTCACCGGCGACCCGTCCCGCAACGCGTTGATCCGAATTATGCGCGCAGCGAATCCGGCTGCCAGTCGCGAATCATTCTCTTGATCGTGGTCCGGTCGATCACATTGTCCTGCAGCACCTTTCGCGCCAATTCCGGCAATTCCGCATCGCTTGCGAACCGCAACGCCACCAACTGCTGGGTCGAAAACTCCGCGACCCTGGCGCGCAAGTCCGGCGGCAGAATTTCCGCCATGCGCAGGCGCATTTCGAGTCGAATCACCCGGTCCTGAACGGTAAGGGCCATAATGCGCGCGGTGAAGGCGAGTACCAGCAACGCCAGGGCCACCAGAAGGCCTATGACCGAACCGGCTGAAAACGCATGGATCGCCCGATAGATGCGCCATCCGATGTTGATCAGCAGGATGGGCGCTACGAAAAAGTGAAACGGCGGAAGAAACTTGGCGTGATTTTCGAAATTCTGCGCCTTATTCACGAGGGTACCTCCTGAAAACCAGTACGCATCTTGTGGACGGATCATATCAAAATCGCACCCACCGTGAGACGCGGGCGTCGTTCGGCGTGCGCGTCAACCGCTTAACTTGACCAAGAGCTTGGTGATATACTTCGGTGCATGTCTGTTAACAAAGCGATTCTTGTCGGGCGACTCGGCCGTGATCCTGAAACCCGCTACACGTCCGGCGGCCAAGCGGTCGCAAATTTTACTCTGGCGACGGACGAGACCTTCAAAGACCGTTCCGGTGAACGCCAGAAGCGCACGGAGTGGCACCGGGTGGTGCTGTGGGGAAAGCTTGCTGAAATCGCGCAACAGTACTTGAAAAAGGGGCAGCTGGTCTACATTGAGGGGCGCATCCAGTCGCGGCAGTGGGAAGACAAGCGCGACGGGCAGAAACGTACGACCACCGAGATTGTCGGGAGCGTGATGCGCATGCTGGGATCGCGCGCGGATGGCGCGGCGGCAGGCGCGGCGGCAGGCGGTGGAATGAGCCACGGACGTTCAGCGGACACGGATTTCGATGTTGCCGGTCCACCGGCGGAAGATTCAGTGGCCGGGCCAGAAATCTCCGACGAAGATATTCCGTTCTAGCTTCACCCTGATTTCTTCAGGATCACTACTGGTCAGCGAGAAGCGCCGCCCTACTGCTCAGGTGGTTTTCCGTTGGGACGCGCCGGTTCCGGGGCGCTCGAGGTGGCCTCGAGTCTGTCTTCGTCCTCGACGGAAGGCAGTGTCGGCAGGATTTCCGAAGCGATCGAACGGCGCTGGATCAGCACGTCTTTCTTCATTTTTCCATCGCGAAATTCCAAAGCGCGCTTGGAGAATTGGGCGATATCCGGCTCATGCGTAACGATCACCACGGTGAGGCCGTGTTCGTCGTTGAGGTTCTGCAGGATTTCCATGATCTCGATGCTCGTGCGGCTATCGAGGTTCCCAGTTGGCTCGTCGGCCAGCAAGAGAGACGGGCTATTCACAAGAGCTCGCGCGATCGCAACGCGCTGCTGCTGCCCGCCAGAGAGCTGAGACGGAAAATGGCCCGATCGATCCGCGAGGCCCACGCGATTCAATGCTTCCTGGGCGCGCCGCTCTCGCTCGGCGACCGGGGTGCCGGCGTAAATAGTGGGCAGTTCCACGTTTTCCAGAGCGGACGTGCGCGACAATAGATTGAACTGCTGAAACACGAAACCGATTTTGTGACTGCGAATTTTGGCCAGCTCGTTCTTGGTAAGGCCGGAAACATCTTTCCCGTCGAGATAGTATTGGCCGCGCGTCGGTTTGTCGAGACAGCCGATGATGTTCATTAGCGTCGACTTGCCGGAGCCAGACGAGCCCATCACCGCCACGAACTCGCCCGGCTGGATCTCCATCGAAATTCCGCGCAGGGCATGGACGTGAATTTCGCCGAGATCGTACGTCTTGTGAATGTTTTCGAGGCGAATCGTTGGAACGCTTCCCGCCGCTGCGACCGCAGAAGTAGATGTGGTTTTAGGAGTGCTAGGCGAATCGTTCATGAGTTTGCGCGGAGTCCCGGACGAATTCGCCCGGGGCCGGATGAGGGTGGGTCGTCAGCAGTCTTAGTGGCCGGCGCCCGCCGCTTCCTTTTTCCGCTGCTCGTCCAGCTGCTTCAGGAAATCGTCGAATCGCACTTGCTGATCAGGCGTGAGAACCGCCCGGATATTGGCGCGCCCCTGCCGGCGGATCTGCTCGCGCGGAGCATCGAGCGGGGCGTAGAGAGCCTGCCATTTTGAGCGCGTATCATCGATCGCTCCGGCAATCTTGGTCTGCTGGTCCGGCGTGAGCTGGAGGCGCTGGGTTAAATCATCGAGAACCTGCTGTCGAGTCGGCTTCGTATTGAGCTGGTCCTGTCCGTGCACGCGCTCGTCCCAGAGGTGATTACCGACGCCACCGAGCAAGAGCCCGAGCAGAAAAACGACGAAGACCAGCGCGGCTGCTTCGGTACGTGCGTTTTTAGTTGCCATGGTTTGTGTCCGCCACCATCATTAAGACCTCATCCCTACTTGCCGGCGGATTTGCCGGATCCGGCGCAAAAATGTCGTTCCCGCCCATCCAACGCGTGGTCGCGGACTCCCGCTGCACGCGGTGTCCCCAGCCGGCGTCGTAGGTTACGAGCACGCCGAGAACGACCGTAGCGGTGGCCGCGAACCGCCAGCCCAATTTTACGAGCGGCTGCCAGAAACTGGCGCGCTCCGAGGAACGGGCGAGATCGGATTCGGCCGCGCGAATCCGCGCCATCACTGTACGAGCAAACGCCGGGCCAGGCCCGGCAGACGGCCCTGCCAAGCGCAGCAAGCGCACGCTGGCCGATGCCTGATCGAGCGCGACGCGGCAGGAGCTGCAATCGCGCCAGTGCTTCTCGACGGCCATCGACTCAGCAGCGTCCAGCGTGCCCTCGAGATAGTCTTCGAGGAGCGCTTCGTAATTCGTACAGGCAGTCATTTCGAACCCCGTGTCCGTTGGCATGGCCTACCCTTTCCTTTGAGCCGGTGAAGATCGGGCGAGTTTCCCGCTCGAATCCATCCGGCGCCGATAGACGTCCATAATGCGGCCGCGTGCGCGAAACAGGCGCACTTTCACCGTGTTCACATTGAGATCGAGGATCTCGGCCAACTCCTGCACGGAAAAACCTTCCATTTCCTTCAGCACAAGCAACTGGCGGTCCTGCTCCGGCAACGCGGCTAACATCCGGTCGAGAACTTCGCGCGCCTCAGCGCGTGCATTTGGTCCCTCGGGAGGCCGATCGGAGGATGCAATTCCGTCGAGCCGCGAAGCCTGCTCTTCCGATAAATCCGATTCGTACACGAGCGGGCGGACTTTCTTTTTTCTTAGATAGTCCCAGCACTCGTTGACGGCAATCTTGTAAAGCCACGTGGAAAATGCGGCGCGCTGGTCAAAGCGCTTGATCCCGAGATACGCTTTCAGAAAAACCTGCTGCGCGACATCCTCGACATCTTCCGGACGGTGCAAAATGCTGCCGACGACGGCAAAAACACGCTGCTGATGGCGACGTACGAGTTCCTCGAAAGCAGACTCCGTCCCGACTTGGGACAGGCGCACCAGTTCCCGGTCTTCTTCCCTCTTTCCCTTGCGGTCCAGGGGAAGTGTGAGTGCCGCGGCGCTAGTCGCCATACTCTTTGGGACGTTTGCCATTCGCTTTAGGTTACGACGAAAAAACGGGAGCGCGCTTTAATTTTTTCTTGCGGCTGCCACTGGTCCATGTGACAATACCCGCCATGATAATCGGCGATCGCATCAGACTGCTACGAGAAACCAAAAAACTTTCCCAAGGCGACGTTGAAAAGCGGACCGGTTTGCTCCGGTGCTACATTTCGCGCGTCGAAAACGGGCACACGGTGCCGGCGATTGAGACCCTTGAGAAGCTGGCTAGAGCCATGGAAGTGCCGCTCTACCAGCTGTTCTACGATGGTGAAGAACCGCCGGTGCTGCCGAATCTTCCGAAGCGCAAGAGTGCGGACGATATCGCGTGGGGAAGCACAGGCAAAGACGCTCGATACTTGGGCCGTTTTCGACGCTTGCTGGGCAAAATTGAAGAAGGCGACCGACGCCTGCTTCTCTACATGGCCCAGAAGATGGCGAATCGCTAGCTAACTGCTCCCGAATCCGGCGTTTGCATCCGGGCCAACCGCAGACAGCAATGACCTGAATGCTGTGGGTGTGTCTAACCGCGCCTCTTTGTATTCTTTTGTCTGTTCTTGTGTGCATTTAGACCGAGTTTGGCTTGCTCACTCCCATTCGATTGTGCTGGGTGGTTTTGAGCTGATGTCGTAAACCACGCGGTTCACTCCCGGGATCTCGTTCACGATTCTCACCGATATTCTTTCGAGCACTTCCATCGGCAGGCGTGTCCAATCGGCAGTCATGGCGTCGATCGAATCAACCACTCGGACGGCAATTGTATCTGCATAGGTCCGGCCGTCCCCCATGACTCCTACACTTCGCACCGGCAGCAGGACAGCGAAGGCTTGCCAGGTTTTCTCGTAGAGACCGGCGCGGCGGATCTCTTCGACTACCACTGCGTCTGCCCCTCGCAAAGTCTCGAGTTTTTCTTGGGTAACAGCGCCGAGCAGTCGTACCGCGAGCCCGGGACCGGGAAACGGTTGCTTCACGAGAATTTCCTCGGGCAGACTGAGCTCGCGGCCGATTTGGCGCACTTCGTCCTTAAAAAGATCCCGGAGGGGCTCGATCAACGCGAACGGCATATCCTTCGGCAGCCCCCCAACATTGTGATGGGACTTGATCACCGCCGAAGGGCCTTTCACGGAAACCGATTCGATGACGTCGGGATAGAGAGTTCCCTGCACCAGGAATTTCACCGGCAGTCCAGACGCGGCACCGGCCACGAGCTTGCGCTGCTGTTCCGCAAAGACAGCGATGAACTCGTTGCCGATGATTTTGCGTTTCTGCTCTGGATCGGCGACGTCGGCCAACTTACCGAGGAACCTTTCCGAAGCGTCGACGCCAATCACGTTGAGACCGAGGCGTACACGCAACATCTCAAGAGTGTCTTGGAATTCGTTTTTGCGCAGCAGCCCTGTATCGACGAAGACGTTGGTGAGCCGATCGCCCATCGCGCGATGCACTAGCGCCGCGGCGACCGTGGAATCAACTCCTCCGCTGAGCGCGCAAATGGCGCGCGCACCTTCTGTCTGCCGGCAAATTCTTTCGACAGTTTCGGCGATGAATGCCGCGCGATTCCAGTTCTGCTTCGCTCCACACACCTCAAAGACAAAGTTTCGAAGAATGTCGGCGCCGCAATCGGTGTGGTTCACTTCCGGATGAAACTCCACGCCATAAAACCGCGAGGCGGGGTGTTCCACTGCCGCGATGGCGTTGTGGGTTCGCGCGGTGACGTGAAATCCCTCCGGAAGGCCCGCCACATGGTCCCCGTGACTATTCCAGACGTTTAATTTCTGTGGGACGCCGGTAAAAAGCTTGGAGTCGCGCTCGATATCCAGCTGCGCGCGGCCATACTCGCGGCGTTCAGCTCGCTCCACTTTTCCGCCGAGCGAATGCGCGAGCCATTGCATGCCGTAGCAGATTCCTAGAACGGGCACGCCCAGATCGAGCGTTTTTCGATCGCAAACGGGGGCGTCCTTGTCATATACCGAGCTCGGGCCGCCGGACAGCACGATTCCGACAGGTTCTTGCGCGCGAATTTCGTCGACGCTTGCGGTACAAGGAAGGATCGCGGAGAACACCTGCTGTTCGCGGATCCGGCGAGCGATTAGCTGCGTATATTGTCCGCCGAAATCCAGCACCACGATTCCGTGTTTCGTGCTCACCATACCTCCCGTGTCCTTCGCTGGTGCCGCAGCCTTGCTGTTGTGCGCCATTATCTCTCCGCTCGCCAAGAATCGGGCATCCGTCATCGCAATACGAAATTGATCAGTTTCTTCGGGACCACAATCGTCTTGACGATTTCCTTGCCAGCGAGCAATGGCGCGACGCGCGGGTCGTTCTTCGCCCGTTCCACCGTTTCCTCCTCGCTCAACCCTTCATCGACCAGAATCTTGCCGCGCACGCGGCCGTTGATCTGAATAATGATCTCGATTTGCTCTTCGCGCGTGAGATCTTCTCGGTAGGCAGGCCATTTCTGACCCGATATATCTACTGAATTCCCGAGCTTCTCCCACATCTCTTCGGCGATGTGTGGAGTCATCGGCGAAAGCATCAGCACCAGTACAGCCAGGACACGCTTCAGAACTGTCGGTGAGACGTCCTGATCGAGCGGCTCCTGCGCGTGAAGCTCGTTCACCAGTTCCATGATGAGCGCGACGGACGTGTTGAAGTGCCAGCGCGCCTCGAAATCATTCGTCACACGCTTGAGCGTCTGGTGCGTCCGGCGGATCAGGATTTTTTCCTTCGCGGTCGCGCGCGTGAGATCCGTCACAGCGTTCCAGTCGATCGGAACCTCGCGGAGCCTCGGCGCGTGTTTGTCCACAAGGCGAAACACGCGATTCAAGAAGCGCGCTGAGCCTTCAATTCCCTGCTCACTCCATTCCAGGTCTTTTTCAGGCGGCGCGGCGAACAGCGTGTACATTCGTCCGGTGTCGCAGCCGTATTTGTCGGCCATGTCGACGGCGCCAACGAGGTTGCCTTTGGACTTCGACATCTTCGCACCGTCTTTCAGCACCATCCCCTGTGAGAAAAGGCGCTTGACGGGCTCGCGATGATCCACGAGGCCCAGATCGTTCATCACGCGGCAGAAGAATCGTGAATAGATGAGGTGCAGGATCGCATGCTCGACACCGCCGATGTACTGATCGATCTGAAACCAGTAGGCGGCCTTCGCCTTGTCGAACGGAGCGCGGTCGTCGTGCGGGTCAGTGTAGCGGTAGAAATACCACGACGAATCGACGAAGGTGTCCATCGTGTCGGTTTCGCGTTCGGCCGGACCGCCGCACTTTGGACACGTCGTGTTTCGAAATTCTGGAACCGTCGCGAGCGGCGATTGTCCCTGGCCGGTCAGCCTGACGTTTTCGGGCAGGCGCACGGGAAGCTGATCGTCGGGAACACCGACGACTCCGTGCTGCTTGCAGTAAACGACCGGAATGGGACTGCCCCAGTAACGCTGGCGAGAGATACCCCAGTCTTTGAGGCGATACGTCGTCTCGGCTTTACCGAAATCGTTCGCGGAGGCGTCGGCAGCCATCTTCTCGATAGCTTCCGCAGAAGTTAGACCGTTGTACGGCCCCGAGTCGATTAGACGGCCGTATTCGGTGGACGCTTCCGTCATGCGACCAGCCCGCAGCGGCGCGATCTTCTCAGGTTGCACCACGACCTTAACCGGGAGGCCGTATTTTTCCGCAAACTCATAGTCGCGCTGATCGTGCGCCGGGACGGCCATCACCGCACCGGTGCCATATTCCGCAAGGACGAAGTTCGCCACCCAAATCGGCACGCGCTCACCCGAGAACGGGTT
>Ga0209007_1000517_pt1 | contig 14505 bp, 16 predicted proteins | sample JacPinW_OM1H0_O2_FD_187961 | JGI IMG/M metagenome (GOLD analysis project Ga0209007, IMG submission 187961) | Forest soil microbial communities from Algoma, Ontario, Canada - Jack Pine, Ontario site 1_JW_OM1H0_O2 (SPAdes) (version 2) | ecosystem: Environmental > Terrestrial > Soil > Boreal...
GACGATCCACACGAAGGCCGACGAGGCGATCGAGTACGACGCGCTTGTCCTCGCGCTTGGCGCGAGCATCAACAAGCGCTACAAGCACGCCCTGACGATCGACGACCGCGATCTGGACATAACCATGCACGGGCTGATCCAGGATGTCGAGGGCGATTTCATCCACAAGCTGGCGTTTGTTGCGCCCGGCCGCATGGCCTGGCCGCTGCCGTTGTACGAGCTCGCGCTGATGACAGCCGGACGCGCGTATGACATGGGTATAGATCTGAAGACGACGATCGTCACCCCAGAGGACGGCCCGCTCGCGATCTTTGGCGCGTCGGCGAGCAGTTCCATAGCCAAGCTCCTCGCCCGTGCGAGCATCGAGACGATCACCTCCGCATACGCCGAGGTTCCCAACGCCCGCGAGGTCGTGGTCAACCCAGGTGACCGACACCTAGAGGTGGATCGGGTGATCGCGCTACCCGAACTCTTCGGGCCCGAGGTGCGCGGTATCCCGCTAGGCGATCACGGCTTCATCCGGGTAGACCCATACTGCCGGGTTCCAGATGTCGAGCGCGTCTACGCGGCCGGTGATGCGACCGACTTTCCCATCAAGCATGGCGGCGTCGGCTCGCAACAGGCCGACATAGCTGCCCAGTCAATCGCAGCGCTGGCTGGGGCTTCGATAACGCCCCAGCGCTTCAACCCCATGATCCACGGCATGCTGTTGACGAACGGGAAGCCTCAATACCTCACCGCTCACATCACCGGAGGACACGGGTTCAGCTCCGAAATCACCGACACACCAACATGGTCGCCGTCGAACAAGATCGCCGCCGAGTACCTAGCGCCATATCTGCAAGAGCGCGACCGCGAAAGCACCCCAGCCTGACGCATACGGTGCTCTCGCTTCGCCCGACATCCGAGCACCTACCCTACGCCGAGCTCACGCCTGCTCAGGACGACAAACAGCGTTCTGTGTCGGCGTCGTGGCGCACCCGCTCGCCGCCAGGAGCGGGTGTTCCAGTCCGCCGAATACGTGCGGGGACTTGCGAACGAAACCACTTAGTAGCTCGTCCTACAGGATGTAAGACGACACAAGAATGAACCGATGCGAAGTTCTCGCTTATGGTCAGAAATTGATGCCAAGTTCGGCGCGTAGCTGGCGGCGTCCGGCATCGGTGACGGTCACCGCGCGCGTGTCGGTGCGGCGGCGGATCCAGTCGAGTTCAAGCAGACGAGTGGCGAGCGCGGCGCCGAGCGAGTCGGCTAGGTGCGGGCGGCGCTCTGTCCAGTCCAGGCACGCGCGGGTGACCGTTCTTCGTCCACGCTGCAGTGCGTCGATGTCGATCCCCAACCCGTTTAGGCGTTCCTGGCCGGCGAGCGTGAGTGGGTAACCCTCGTTGTGGACTCCGACCAGTCCCTGGTGCTCGAGGGCGTCGATGAGCGCTACGCCGAGCTCGCCGGCGAGGTGGTCGTAGCAGGTGCGTGCGTGGCGGATGGCGTTGCCGCGGCTTGACTCGCGCAGGCTTCGGGCGCGCCGCGCGGGGGCTATCGTGAGCATGCCCTCGATCGCTTCGGCTATCTGGTTGTTGGCGAGCCTGTAGTAGCGGTTGCGCCCGCGCCGCTCGGCGAGCAGCAGCCCTCCATCGATCAGCTTTGCGAGATGTGCGCTGGCCAGCGAGGAGGTGGCGTTAGCGCGAGCGGCCAGTTCACGGGCAGTCAGCTCCTCGCCCCCGATCAGCGCTAGCAGCATGCTCGCGCGCTTGGCGTCGCCCATAAGGGTGGCGACAACGGCGAGGTCTGCATCGGCGAGCATACCTACACGATAAGCGTCGAATAGCTCAATGGGGATTGAGCAATATCAAGTGTAACCTCGCACCATGGTCACGATACAAACGGGTGCAGCCGCGAGCTTGCGGGCCGGCACCCTTTCGAGCTGGGTGTCTCGCTGGCGTCAGCCGCTGGTGCTGACCGCAGTGTGCATGGGCCAGTTCATGCTGCAACTGGACACCACGATCGTCAACGTGGCACTGCCCAGCATCGCGCGGAGCCTGCACGCTTCGACCAGTGGCCTGCAGTGGGTCATCGACGGCTACATCCTTGCGCTTGCAAGTTTGCTGCTGAGCAGCGGGCGCATCGGTGATCGTTCGGGGCACAAGCGAGTCTTCCTCGTCGGGTTGGGGGTGTTCGCGCTCGGGTCGGGTCTGTGCGCGCTTGCCGGCACTACCTGGGAGCTGGTCTGCTTCCGCGTGCTGCAAGGCATCGGCGCGGCGATCATGCTGCCGGCGACGCTAGCGCTGATCACCGCTACATTCCCGGATGGGCGCGAGCGCGCCCGCGCGGTCGGGATCTGGGCGGGCGCGGGCGGTCTGTCGCTGGTACTCGGTCCGGTCCTCGGTGGTCTGTTGCTTCGAGCATTCACCTGGCCTGCCGTGTTCCTAGTCAACCTGCCGGTCGCGCTCGCCGCCGCCGTGCTGGTGGTCGCTGCCGTGCCAGAGACAAATGAGCGGAGCGCGGGGCGCATGGACCTGCAAGGGCAGGCGCTCGGTGCCGCGAGCCTCGCGCTGCTGGCCGCTGCGGCGATCCAAGGTGGGCGGCACGGATTCTCTACATCGCTGCCCGTCGCACTGCTGGCGAGCGGCATGCTGGCCTTGGTCGGGTTCGTGCTCGTCGAGCGCTTGCGCCCGGAGCCCATGCTGCCGCTGGGCTACTTCCGCAACCGCGCTTACGCGGCGGCCAACGTCGCTGGTCTGATCATGGGGTTCGTCATGTTCAGCCTCCTCTTCATCTTCGCGCTCTACTTCCAGCAAGTTGCGGGCGACACACCGCTTCAGGGCGGCCTGCGCTTCATCCCGCTGTGCGGTGCGTTCGCGATAACTGGCCCACTCATCGGCCGAAACATCCACCGCACCGGGCACTGGCCGCCGATGGCCGGCGGTCTTGCCCTTATCGCCCTCGGCACGCTGCTACTGCTGCGTCTGGGAGTCCACAGCGGCTACGACGAGGTATGGCCGGCGTTCCTGATCATCGGCATCGGGTACGGCATCACCTCGACCCCGATGGCCGCCGCGGTACTTGGCGCCGTGCCGCCCGATCGCGCGGGCATGGCCTCCTCGACGGTGAACACCGCACGCCAGATCGGCGGCGTCTTCGGAATTGCGATCCTTGGCTCGATGCTCCCAGCCGCGTCCGGGACCTCAGATTACGCCGAGCAGTTCATCTCCGGGATGCATGACGGCCTACTGGCTGCCGCGATCCTTGCCCTCGTCGGAGCCGCGCTCACCGCCACCCAGATCAGTCGCCACAGTTGACCCGGCATCAGTGGAAGTCATCGGCGTGATGTATGGCCCATTCGCTCAGGCTGCGCGCTGGGGAGCCTGTGATTCAACGCCCGCCGGGAGATTGGCCGACTCGGAGTCACGCACCAACGCACGCACCGCGGTACCTCTCACTGAGAGCTGGGCCGCGAGCTCGCGCCCGACGGTTCCTGTCGCATCTGCGATCAGGATCTTGGTCGGCTGGGTCATGATGATCTCCTCTCCTCTCTGCTCATGGTTGTGGGCTATTGCGTTGCATCTATCTTGAGAACCTGCGGAGGACCGAGAGTACGAGGGTGAGTAGACCGTTGGCGCTACCCTCGAGCGCATGGCGATCCAACGCATGGAGCACGTGGGTATCGTTGTCGACGGTCTCGCGGCCGCGACAGCGTTCTTTGTCGAGCTCGGACTCAAGCTGCAGGGCGAGGGGCTGGTCGAGGGCAGTTGGGTGGACCGTGTGGTGGGGCTAGAGGGCGTCCGGGCGGAGATCGCGATGTTGGAGACCCCGGACGGTCACGGACGGCTTGAGCTGGCGAAGTTTCACGCTCCGTCGGGCGGGGGCGGTGACCGGCACGCGCCGGCGAACACTCCGGGCATCCGCCATATCGCATTCGCAGTCGATGACATCGACGCTGTCGTCGCTGGCTTGCGAGCCCGCGACGCGGAGCTTGTTGGCGAGGTGGAGCGCTACGAAGACAGTTATCGGCTCTGCTACGTCCGCGGCCCGGAGGGGATCATCGTCGAGCTGGCACAGCAGATCGGCTGAGGGCTCCGGCCGGCCGCCACGGCCGGTCTCAGATGGATGAGGCAAAGCGGTCTCACATGAGTGAGATTTCGGTTTCAGATGAATGACACGCCGCACCTACTGCAGCGTCCCGCCGATCTGAGACGGCCGAATCCCATTCAAATGAGACAGCTGGCGTCTCATCCATGTGAGTCAGCTGGTTGACTGGAGTCGATCCTCGGCAGAGGACTCGACGGGTAGCCTCGGCGGTCTCGGCCAGCCTGACGCGCAAGGTCTCGCCGGCGCCGTGTGGCTGTGACGTCGAGCCGCGCGCGTTTAGTGGTGCGGGTGTCCACGCACTCCTGTCCATTGGGACCTGCCAGACACCAAGGCCGAGCATCGGCAGCTTGTGGTCGTCCGCGAGCACGCGAGCGCGCCCATCCGCGTCACTGCGTCGGACGTCATGCCGCCCCCTTCAGAAGCCCCTCGATGGCCACGTCGAACGATGTCGGATCGCTCGGCGAGAACCCGTTCATCGTGCCCCCACTCGCGCCGATCAGAAACGATGGGGTTCCCGTGAGTCCGGCGTTCTCCGCCGCCCGCGCGTCGCCGGCGATCTCGTTGGCAAGCTCCGGGTCGCGTCGGTCGCTGGTCCAGCGCGCGAGGTCTAGGCCCGTGAGCTGGCTCGCGATGCCCCGGAGGTATGCGTCGGTGACATAGCCCGAGCCCTCCTCTCCCTGCTCCGCATAGAAGGTCTCGATGAAGTGCCAGGCCTTGTCCTGCCTGCCGGCCGCCAGCGCCGCGACCTGCTGGGCCATGAACACCTCCGGCTCGTGCGTCGCCGTCTGCAGAGCGTGAGACTCGATTCGCAACTTGCCGGTCTGTACCCACCGCTCGATGATTGACGGCAGCACCTCGAGCGAGAAATCCCGGCAGTAAGGGCATTGCAGGTCGGCGAAGTACGCAAGTGTGACCGGGGCCGCCGGTTGGCCCAGCGCGTTTGCGCTCTGCGGGATGTCCGCGAGGAGGGCGCTGATCTCATTGTTGTCGTTCATTGAGCTCATTTGGCGGAAAGTAACACTGTGCGCGGTCTTTGTGGCGGTCCCGGTGGTGCGCCCTTCCAGTCGCTCTCTGCTTTGAAACGGGGTGATACGCGCCCTTACCTGCGACTCGACCGTGGCCCCATCTCTGCTCGTGCTCGTGGCTGCTCGGCATGGAGCCGATGTCCTGACAATCGCTGTTGCGGCACTTTCGCACATCGCATGGTCGTGTGAGATGTAAGCATGGTCTTGTGAGATGTAAAAGTCAGGACACCAGTGCCCGGACGGGCTGTGGGGATGGCGCATGACGGCGAGCGTCCTTCCGGACGACCTGCAGGTTCCCGAGGAGCTGAGTCGTCGAAAGGTGCGCAAGCAGCTGCTGTTCTTGACCGGGATCGTCCTCGCCGTCTTTGCGGTCGTGACGCTGCTTCCGGGGCTCGCCGGGTTGCGCGCTCAGCTCTCGCACGCCAACCCCGTGTGGCTCGTGCTTGGCGCGGGACTGAAGGTACTCTCCGGCTTGGGGTATGTGGCGATCTTTCGGATGGTGTTCTGCAGGCGCATGCGCTGGCGCGTCAGCTACCAGATCGGGATGTCTGAGATGGGCGCGAACGCGCTTCTGCCGACCGGCGGAGCCGGTGGCCTGGCGCTTGGAGCCTGGGCGCTCAAACGAGGCGGGATGCCGACGGCCGAGATCGCGCGTCGCACCGCGGCCTTCTTCATGCTGACCAGCGTCGCGAACGTGGTCGGCGTGGTCCTCATCGGGGTCGGTCTCGCCATACGGGTGCTGCCGGGGGAGACGAGCCTGGCACTGACGCTCCTGCCCGCCGCGATAGCCGCAGCCGCGATCGTTGGGTTTCTGCTCGCGGGACGCTCCTCCGCGGGCTTGCACCGGCGACTGGATCGCAACGAAGCAAGCGGATCCCCGCGCCGCTCCAGGCTGGTGCTGAAGACCCTGGTGGCCGTCGCTGACGGCGTCAACGAGGCGGTCGCGCTGCTGCGTGAAGGCAACGCTTGGCTGATCGGCGGGATCCTCGCCTACCTCGTCTTCGACGTGATGATCCTGTGGGCGACGTTTCGCGCCTTCGGCGGCGCGCCGCCGCTGGCGATCCTGGGGATGTCCTACCTGATCGGTGAGCTCGGCGGACTGATTCCCGTCCCCGGAGGGATCGGCGGCGTTGACGCGGGCTTGGTGGGAACGTTCGTGCTGTACAACGTGCCGATCACCGTCGCAGCCTCGGCGGTGATCGCGTATCGAGCGATCGCGCTGTGGGTCCCCGCGATCCTCGGCTCCGCCGCCTTCGTCTCGCTGCGTCGAACGCTGCGACGCGAGTCCGCCGAGATCGCCGTCTGCGCCCCCCAGACAGAGATGGAGGTGATCGGGCTCGGACGCGTCGTGATCGAACCGGCACCGACGGCCCCACAGCTTTAGCCGCACGCCCCGACAGCCAGAACGTCGCAAGCGAGAGAACGGCGCAGATAAAGGCCGCGGTTGTTTTCAGCGGCCTAGCTCGTACTCCCATCGCCGGCACGGCCCGCTGCGGTCGCAATGGGGCTCGTTCGCTGATGCTCGCCCTCGTAGCGCTTCACAAGCCGAATTGCTCCCTGTAGGTGTCGGGAACCAAAGCCTCGAACTCCCGATGACGTTCGATGAATCCTTTGACGAACGGACAGAACGGCAGCACAGCGAGACATCGTGCACGGGCGTCTTCCAGAGCAAACCGGATCAGCCGGTCAGCGAGTCCGCGACCCTGGAGGCGCTCGTCGACCTCGGTGTGGACGAACGCGATCAGGCCGGGGCGTACGCGATACGCGGTGAAGCCAACCACCTCCCCGTCAATCGACAGCTCGTAGCGATCGCGATCGGGCGCGTCAGCCACCTCGATGCGTTCCGCCGCAGCCATGCCCGGAACATTAGAACGCAACTAAAGCGGACGCGGGGACAACTACGACATAGGGTGTGCGAGCTGGGTGCGTGACTTCACGTCGAGCTTGCGGAATGCCTTGCGTAGGTGGTACTCGACGGTGCTCTGGGTGATGAAGAGCTGAGCGGCGATCTCTCGGTTTGTGGCTCCTTTCGCGGCAAGGCGCGCAATCTGCTCCTCCTGCGGAGTGAGCTGGTCGAGCGTATCCACGGTCCGTTTGCGGGCGCGCTCGCCGGTCGCCAGCAGCTTCCTTTCGGAGCGGCCCGCGAACGCCTCGGTGCCCATACTTCTGAACATGTCGAGGGCGGTGCGCAAATGCTCTCGGGCGTCGAGACGGCGGCGTTCGCGTCGCAGCCACTCCACGTAAAGAAGGTGGGTCCGGGCGCCGCCGAGGCACCGACGGGAGTGGCTGCGCCGCCAGCATCGACGCGTCGACGCTCGCGAGCAGCTACGAATCGCTCACGCGATGCCTGCGGACATCGGCGCTAACGGCGTATCCAGCTAGGGGCAATATCTAGGAGCAGGAGCACGTCAGGCGGGCTGCCACAGCTCGATCCGATTGCCCTCGGGATCGGTGACCCAGCCGAATCGACCGACACCCTCCATATCCTGCGTCTCTTCAGCCACGTTCGCTCCCTTGGCGCGCAGTTGTGCGAGCATGGCATCCAGGTCGCGGACCCGGAAGTTGATCATCACCTGCTGGGCACGGGACCCGAAGTAGTCGGTCTCGGACTCGAACGTCGCGAACACTGTCGGCCCGGCAACCTGGCGCCACAGGCCGTTCTCATCGGCGTTCAGGCCAAGGAAATCGCGATACCACGCGCCCAAGGCGACCGGGTCGACGGCACGCATGAAGTATCCACCGATTCCAAGCACTCGTTCCATGTCGCCATCTTGCCAGGTCGGCAATTCGGGGGCGTTCCATGCCAGTTGGCGCGTAAGTACCGACTTGGACCTGAAGGCGAGGTGGATAGCCGACCTCAGCCATGGGAGACCACAACATCTCATGCATATGAGACATGCGCATCTGCATGAAATGGGCCGGCGACATGCCGGCCGCGGTGGCCGGGTATGAGGATGCGCCCGCCGTACCGCGAGCACTCCCGAGCAGCGCTACTCCGTGCCCAAACAGAGCGGCTTCACGTCGATGTCGAGAACTCGCCGACGGCTCCGATCATAAAGTGTGAACACCCGACCACGAGGAGCATCCCGATGCGCTACACCCTCTACGAGCACCCATTCGCGCTCTACTGCCAGAAGGTCCTGATCGCGCTGAGCGAGCAGGGCGTCGCCTACGACGTCCTCGAGGAGCAGCGCGACTTCGACCGCACCGAGCTGGCCGAGCTGTGGCCGCCGGCGTCGATCCCGGTGCTACGCGACGGCGACGAGATCATCGGGGAGACGTCGATCATTATCGAGCACGTCGCCGGCGCGCAGCTGGTGCCTTCGCTCGAAGCCCGCAAGTGGGACCGCATCTGCGACCAGTACATCTCCGACGCTGTCCAGTCAATCGTCCTCGACACCGTCGAGGAGCGCTTCGACCAGCGCGCTGTCGCTCGCGCGCGCGGCCGGCTCGACATGGCCTACGGCATGCTCGAGGCGCAGCTCACCCAGCACGAGTTCCTAGCCGGCGATACGTTTACGATCGCCGACTGCGCCGCCGCACCGGGCTTGTTTTACGCCCTGGCTATTCACCCGTGGAGTGAGGGCGAGCACCCACGGCTGACGCGCTACTACCAGGCGCTGGCGCACCGGCCATCCTTCGCCAACGTGATCGCCGACGCGCGGCCCTACCGGCACCTCTTCCCGCTGCCATGGCCGGCAGACTTCGACCGCTACCACTGACACCTGTCCGCAGCGTCTTACCGATCTGCGACTGCTAGTTCTCCGTCGGATGCACATGCACAGTTGGCTTGGATCGGTAGCGCTTCAACGCAATCACGGCCCAAATCGCCTCGACCACGCCGAAGGGCCAGGTTCCCGCGAGGAAGCGTAAGCGCTCGACAATGCGCAGCCGCAAGCGAAGGCCAGGATGAAGCCTTGGCCGCGCCGTTCCAGCACGTACATCAGCATCATGAACGTGACAGCGCAAGCACCAAATAGAGTGAGCACACCCGAGAGTTTGCCAGCGCGATCCTCCTGCTCTGGCCGATCAGACCGGACGCGACTGGCGCAAGCAACAACAGCGCCTCTGCCCGGGCGAATCAGGTTCGCGTACCGGCCAGCTGGTCGCGGCGACGGATGAGGTACGCCGTCTCGGCGGTGTTGCCGGCCAGCGCGATGGCCCGGTCGTAGGCCGCCCGCGACTCCTCGCTGCGGCCCAGCCGGCGCAGCAGGTCGGCCTGGGTGGCGTGGAAGGCGTGGTAGTCCTCCAGCGGCAGACCGTCAACCTCCGCCAGCGCGACCTCCGGGCCGTCGAGCTCGGCGATTGCGATCGCCCGGTTGAGCCGCACGATCGGGGAGGGGTCGAGGCGGACCAGCTGGTCGTAGAGCGCGATGACCTGCGACCAGTCGGTGTCGCGGACGTCGGTGTGGACGGCGTTGATCGCGGCGAGGATCTGGTAGCGCCCCGGCGCCTGGCCGGAGGCGAGGCGCGCGCGGACCAGGGCGTGGCCCTCGGCGATCAGCTCGCGGTCCCAGGACCCACGGTCCTGCTCGTCGAGCGCGACCAGTTCGCCGCTCGCCGAAATCCGGGCGGTGCGGCGGGCCTCGGTGAGGAGCATCAGCGCCAGCAGGCCGGCCACCTCACCGTCATCCGGCATGAGGGCACGGATCAGACGAGTGAGCCGGATCGCCTCGGCGGTCAGGTCGTGGCGTAGGGGATCGGTGTCGGGGCCGGTCGCCAGATAGCCCTCGTTGAAGACAAGGAAGAGGACGGCGAGTACGCCAGAGACGCGTACCGAGAGATCCTCCGCGGACGGCACGCGATAGGGGATGCGAGCCGCCTTGATCTTGGCCTTCGCACGCGTGATCCGCCGCCCCATCGCGGTCTCCGCCACCAGGAAGGCACGGGCGATCTCGGCCACGGTCAGACCACCGACCATGCGCAGCGTCAGCGCCACGCGAGTATGCATCGTGAGCGCAGGGTGACAGCAGGTGAAGATCAGCCGCAGCCGCTCGTCGTCGATGACGCCGACAGGCTCGGGCGGGTCGTCGTCGTACAACATCCGGGCCTCCTTCTGCTTGTCGTCGCGCTTGTTCTCCCGCCGGATCCGGTCGATGGCCTTGCGGGTGGCGGTGGTGGTCAGCCAGGCGCCGGGATTGGGTGGTAGGCCGTCGACTGGCCACAGCTCGGCGGCAGTCGCGAACGCCTCGGCCGCCGCCTCCTCAGCCGTGTCGAGGTCGCCGAACCGCTTCGTCAGGATGGCGACCAGCCGCGCCCACTCCTCGTGGTGGGCTTGGGCAATCGCCGCCCGGACGTCGATCAGGCTCACAGGAACGGCCGCACCTCGATCTTCCGGTTGCAGGCCTTCGATCCCTCGGCGGCGAGCTTCAACGCGACGTCGAGATCGGGGGCCTCAATGATCCAGAAGCCGACGAGGAACTCCTTCGACTCCAGGAACGGCCCGTCGGTGACCACCGCTTCCTCGCCCCGGTTGTCGATGACGGTGGCGTTGTCGGGTGCCCCGAGACCGCCAGCGAAGACCCAGTGACCCTCCGCCTGAAGCCGGTCGTTGAACACGTCGATCGCAGCCTCCTGGTCCGGGCTGGCGAGGTCGGTCTTGTTGTGGATCACGGAAATCAGGTATTGCATCTCGTATCATCTCCTGTGTTGGGGACTCCATATTGAGCGGCCTCTCACCCCTTCAACGAACGTCTCTGCCTCGATCCGACACGCTCCGCTGAGATTTCTTCGAGGAATTTTGTACGCTAACGCGCCCGCAGGATCACGGCGGTCATGGCGAGGCCGACGATGGGGTCGAGGCTCGGGGCGCCGGCGGCTATTGCGATGGCGCTGGCGATGAAGGCGAGTGAGACGTATGCGTCGGTGCGGGCGTGATAGCCGCCTACGATCTAAAACCCCGACCGGTCATTGCACGGCGTTGTGTACCTGGAGGCGCTCCAGCTCGTTGGCGATGACGGTCGCACCGTCGTTGCGCGCGAGGGCGCCGGCCATCGCGCGGGCACCCCGTTTAATCGACTGGTCCACGAGGGCCTGCGAGATTACGCGGCGCAGCTTCTCGGGGGAGCTTTTCTTGCTGACCCTCACGCCGGCGTGCGCGACGACCACGCGGGCGGCGTTATCCGGCTGGTCGCGACCATCGGGAATGCAGACGAGCGGAACGCCATCGGCGAGGGCGGCGTTGACCGTTTGCCAGCCCGCGTGGGTGATGACGAGCGCCGCGTGTGGAAGAACGGTTCGATGCGAGACGAAAGCCACACTGCGCGCGTTGTCGGGGATGCGGAGCTGACTCGGGTCGAGCGCGGGCCCGGCCGTAAGCAGCGCTCGGATGCGCAGCCCGGCCACGGCGTCGAGGACACGCTGGGCGAGCGCCCGCTGGTTCATGTAGCTCGTGCTGAAGCTGATCAGCACCAGCGGATCGGCGTTCTCTGAAGGCCACAGTGACTCCCACTCCTTCTCGAATGGCTCGAACGCGGGGCCCACGTAGCGGACATTCGCGGGGAGCTGGGCTTTGCTTGAGAAGTCGAGCTCCGGGGCGGTCATCACGTAGATCGCCCGCACGCTGCGAATCTGGTCGTTCCAGTCCTTCAGCGGCGTGAGCCCATGCTCGGCACGGACATCGTTGAGCATCGGCAGCCCGGCTGCGGAGAAGCGGCTGATCATGGCATTGAGCAGGCGGTCGCGCGCAGCACCCAACGGACCCGCCATCGGCTTCAGGCCGCTGAACAGCGGCGGCGCGCCGCGAACCGGAAGGGGATACGGGCAGTGAACGAGCGCGACTGCGGGTATGCCTGCGTGCTCGGCAGCGACTGACGCGGCGATGAAAAGCCAATCGAACACGATCACGTCGGCGCCCCAGTCGCCGAGCAGCTCGACATTCTCCCGTACCGCATTCCGCAGCGGTGCGATCGGAGCATCGCGCATCCGTTTCGCGGCGCCAAGCGGCGTGCGCGCCTCCCAGTCGCGTACTGGGTCGGTCTCCGGACGCGTGATGTCGAGGTCCGGGAGCCACCCGCGAATCGCGACGAACTCAGCCCCAGTCTGCTCGATCCGTGCCCGCGCGGCGCTGTGGGCCACGACGCGCACCTCATGGCCCCGCTCGACGAGCTCCCGTGTGAGCGCCAGCTGTGGTGGAGCATTGCCGCTGAACGCCAGGAGAGTCTGGAAGACCCGCATATACTTCATCTTAGCCCTACCAAGATGAAAGCGTCAAGCGACTCCACCACAACACGCCAATATCGAATGTCCTCGCGAGCCGATGCCGCTGCCGCGACCGGCGAACGGCTGCTCGCCGCGGCCTGGAAGCACTTCGGCACGCGACCCTACGAGGATGTCCGCCTGCGCGAGATCGCGGCCGACGCGGGCGTCACCGAACAGACGCTTTTCGCCCGGTTTCACTCCAAAGACGAGCTACTCACCGCCGCATACAGGTGGTGGGGTATGCGCGAGATGGAGCGCCGCGACGCCGCTCCAGTAGATCACTTGCCTGACGCGGTCGCCAACGTGTTCGACCACTACGAGGCGCACGGGACGGCGATCCTACGCATGCTCTCCCAAGAGGACCGCATCCCCGCCATCCGCAACCTAACGGACATGGGGAGGGCCTACCACCGCGATTGGGCAAACAGAGTCTTCCAGCAACTCCTCACCGGCCTGCCGCGCGCGTCCAGAGAGCGCCGGCTCACAGCCCTCGTGATCGCGACCGACGTGCTGGTGTGGAAGCAACTGCGACTCGACATGCAGCTCCGCCGCCCCCAAGCGGAAAAGATCGTCCTGGAGATGGTCGAGTCCTACTCGCGGCGATCGCATTGAGAGATCGGCCGTCACTGACACTGAGTGAACGCATATGGGTGAGACGCAACGGTCGCATATGACTGAGAATCCAGTCGGATATCGATGAGACGCCGCACCGCACTTCTTGCGGCGTCTCACCGATGTGAGACAGCACAATCTCGCTCATGTGAGACCGCAGGCGTCTCATCCATATGAGACCGGCGTCGCCTTCGCGAAGCTCCCTCACCTAGTACGACTGGCTGGCGTAGGGTCTCGCATTAGGCCGATCTGCTCGCCGAGACGCTTGATCAGCTTGGTCTAGCGCATGAGTGGTGTGAGACGTGCGGCGAACTCGGCTGGCTGGCTGATCATCGCGGCGTGGTTGCCGGGAAGCTCGATCAGCCTTGTGCTGAGCGCGGCGGACAGCGCCACGGCGCAGCGGTGGGGGTAGAAGTCGCGTCCCTCCTCGCTCGCGGTGACGACGATCCGCTCCGCGACCGAGACGACGCGCTCGAGGTCGAGCCGGTAGCCGGCGATCGCGGGGACGTCGCGGCGGATGAAGAGCTCGACGTCGTCGTGGCGGACCTCGGGCCGGTTGTCGGCGCCGGTCAGTGACCGCCCGCGGTTGAGGCCGATGCTCTCGGCGATCTGGTCGAGCGCCGTGCCGGCGTCGTCATCGTCGAGCTCGACGTCGAACGAAGCCCGGTCCTCGGCGGGCACGAGCTGACCGAGCGGCGGCTCGTGGACGACGAGCCGGGCTACCGGCCGGGGATCGGCCGCGGCGAGCTCGAGGCCGATTAGGGCCCCGACACTGGTGGCGAACACCGATACGGATCCGGCGCCAAGGTCGTCGATCACGGCCCGGACGTCGTTGGCGTGCATAGACATGGTGGCCGGCTGCGAGCGATCGTCGATCTGGCTCCGTGAGTACCCGCGGCGGTCGTAGGTGATGACCGTGTGGCTGAGGGCCAGCTCACCGGCCAGCGCCGCGAGGGTGTCGGCGTTGCTCGGTCCGCCGCCGATCAGGACCAGCGGCGGACCGGAGCCCTGCGAGCGGTAGTAGATCTCCCCGCCGGGCACCACCACTCGGTGGTCACTCACCGCGCGGAGGCGGTGCCGCGGCCGGCGACGAGCCGCGGGTGGCGCTTGCCGAAGTAGCGCACGGCGCTCAGCAAGACCGAGCTGCCGCCGCCGAGGAGGAGGACGGTCGGCGAGGCGCCGACGGCGATGCCGATGGCCAGGAAGATCACGCCGGAGACGAAGCTCAGGACGTTGGCGATGCGGGGAAAGCGAGAGCGGATGATGAGCAACATGGTGCGCCTTTCAGATCGGCTATAAGGGACAGCGTGTATCTAAGCACGCCATCCGCTAAGATGCAAGGCGTCTCTTATAGGTTTCTTTGTGACCGTCTCTCAGCCCACATCCCCAGACCGCCCGGTGGCCACCCGCCGCCGCGGCGCGGTGCTCGAGACCGCACTGCTCGACGCCGCGTGGGCCGAGCTCCAGGAGGTCGGCTACGCCAGGCTGACGATGGAGGGAGTCGCCGACCGGGCCAGCACGAGCCGCGCGGTGATCTACCGCCGCTGGCCCAGCCGGCACGAGCTCGTAATTGCGGCGCTCG
>Ga0209007_1000518_pt1 | contig 14500 bp, 18 predicted proteins | sample JacPinW_OM1H0_O2_FD_187961 | JGI IMG/M metagenome (GOLD analysis project Ga0209007, IMG submission 187961) | Forest soil microbial communities from Algoma, Ontario, Canada - Jack Pine, Ontario site 1_JW_OM1H0_O2 (SPAdes) (version 2) | ecosystem: Environmental > Terrestrial > Soil > Boreal...
GATCGCCGCCCGATCGACGACCTCGTTCGAGCTCAGTTGCGCAAAACAGATTGGAACACCGACGCCCGCGAAAAAGACTTGGTTCACCTCGGCGGGCTCGACGGATAGGACGGCGGCGAGTTCAGTCGGAGAAGGTGCGCCCGTCGGTGCCTGGAGCTTCCCCGATAACGTCAACGTGCCGTGGAACTCCCCGTTTCGCCGAGCGACGTCAACCGTCACGGGACCGATGTTCTCCTCCAGAATGAGCCGTATTGGATCACTAAGCCGTACGTGCTGTTTCATCACAAGCGCACAGGCTGTGCCGACCGTAGGATGCCCCGCGAAGTCGAGCTCCGCCCGAGGTGTGAATATGCGCACCCGACACGTGTTCGCAGAATCGTTTTTCGGCAGGACGAAGGTCGTTTCGCCAAAATTGAATTCGCGAGCAATCTTCTGCATGCCCTCGGTCGAAATGCCGGCCGCGTCAGGCAGAACCGCGAGTTGATTACCGCCGAACGGTGTCGAACTGAAAACATCGACGATGTGAAATGTGTACTTCATGCGATCAACCTCCGTGCGTCGCCTCAAGCCTTGACGACGAGGTCGATCTCAACGCAAGCCCCAAGCGGCAGCGCGGCCACCGCGATCGTCGTGCGAGCGGGAAAGGGCTGACTGAAATACTTTGCGTAGATGCCATTCATCGCGACGAAGTCACTCATGCTCGTGAGAAACACGCCGGCGCGCGCAACGTGATCGAAACTCTTTCCGGCCGCCTTGAGAACCGCCGAGAGATTCCGGAAGACCCGCTCTGTCTCGGCCACAATACCCCCCTCGACCACCTTGCCAGTGGCCGGGTCTTGGCCGACTTGACCGCTGAAGTAGAGGAAACCACCGACTTCAATCGCCTGGGAAAACGGGCCGACCGGCGGCGCAAGCTCGGGAGAGGTGATTGCGGTCTTGCTCATGGCAAACTCCCATGGATACTGGGTCAGATGGTCAGGATGGTGGAGCCCGAGGTGGCGCGCGCTTCCAAGGCCTTGTGGGCGTCTGCAGCATCCTTGAGCGCAAAGCGCTGATTGACGTTAATGCGCACCTTTCCCGAAGCCACCACCTCGAACAGCTCGTTCGCGGAAGCTTCAAGCGCATCGCGTCGCTGTATGTAGTGGAAGAGGATTGGGCGCGTCAGAAACAGCGAACCCTGGATGTAGTTGAGGCCCGCCGCCGCCTGGCGCAGGCGCACCTGACCCGACCCGGGCTCACGGACCTCGATCGGTGTCCAGTTCAAAACCTCGGGACCGCCGGTCTGCCGGATTTGAATCGCATGAGGTATCCGGGTTTCCACAAAAACATAAGCTCGCTGTGCTTTTAACGGAGAGCCGAAACTTCCACAAGTTCATTATTATCACTATGATAGTGCGGTGGCCGCACGATGCCGCTATTCGTCGGGAGGATGGCCTTAGAGAGCTTTAGGAGGCAGCCTTGCTCGATGATTTACGCGCCCTCGTAGAGTTTGCCCAGGCCGGGTCCATAGCCGGTGCAGCCGATCGTCTATACCGGACACCATCCGCTATAACCCGGCAACTGCAAAGGCTGGAGGCTGCATTGGGCGCTGAGTTGCTCGACCGCTCGGTAAAGCCGCCGCGCCTGAACTCGCTGGGCTCAAGGGTGCTTGAGCAAGCGCGAGATCTGTTGCAGCGGACAGAGGCGCTGAAATCTCTTGCGTCGCGCGACGCCGAACCTCACGGACTCTTGCGCATCGGGCTCGCGCATCCCCTGGCCGAGGGGACGCTTATCGAACCTATTCGGGCGCTGACGGAAAAGTACCCCAAGGTCAGACTGCGGCTGTTGAGCGAGCTCACGGGTGAATTATTTAACCGGCTGCTCGCCGGTGAGCTCGACGTCGCAGCCGTGCTTTTACCCGAAGGTAGAAGCGCGCCTCCACCACTTCTGACGAATATCATCGCGACGGACCGCGCGGAGATCGTTCAAGGCGCGGCAGGCACCGTCGACGGCGACTGGAAAAGCTTAGGCCGAGCACCCTGGGTGCTCAACCCGCCCGGGTGCTTCCTTCGGGCAAACCTCATCGATCATATGGGCCGTGCCGGCTTCACCCCTATGATTGCGGCTGAAATCCACAACATGCACCTGCAGCTGGCGTTCGTTCAGTCAGGATATGGAGTCGGGTTGCTGCCAGCGCGCTTTATTGCCAGGAACAATTCCCTTGACACGGTTGAAGTGTTGCGCCCCCCATCATTTGACTTGCACATGTCCGTCGCGATAGTGCGGGTTGGACAACTCGGCGCCTTGGAGAGGGCCGTCGGACTGTTGGAAAGCGGCATCCGGCATCTGTTTGAGGCAGCCGACACAAGGAAGCCCGTAACAAGGAGCCGAAAACGTGTACCCGCGAATCGGCGGGACGTGCGACCGCGCAGGTAGTCGCTCAGCATCGCCTGTTGCAGCCTCTCTATCCACTTGCGTTAGGTCATGATTCTGGCCTGTTCTGAGACTCGAATCGAACTGCCCCGACAAGCCGGGATTTCGCCGCGAATTCGCGGTCGCCGGTCTGACGCGACAGGTGCCAGCATTACTTCATATTCGGCCGATCGAGAAAAACGCGCGCATCAGAAGCCCGTGGAGCGGCGCGCGATAGTGGGCCGTTACCTCGCTATCCTCCGAATTTGTTCGTTTGAAACGTTCCGCGTGCGGCATCGTCGTTGGTGATACCGTCAGGGCCGCGCGATCACGCTGCTATGGCGCCGGGCGCACCGACACGCAGCTACTCAACTGCCTCGAATACATCACCCGGAAATAACGCCGCGTAGTTATCGGTTACGCTCGCTTCACCACGGGAGTCCAATGCAGCGCCCGTCGATCAGCCCGCTGTGCCGGGCTCTCGTCATCAAAGTGCACATCGACTATGGAACCCCACTCTAACGAGACCCCATTTAGCACGCGTGCATTGATAACCGCTCGCCTCCCCTGGGCCGCGTCGGTGATTGCCGCGACAAACACACCGCATTCACCACAAATCAAGAAATCCGCGGTTCGATGTGCGAAGCGATAGTACCTAACTTTGGACGGATCCCCGATCTCGATGGAGAGATTACCCGCCGGATCCGATGTGCCGACCACGCCATGACGCCGACAAAAGGAACAGCCGTCGTGCCGCAGGGGCCAGCGCATGGGGTCGATGTCGGTGCGATAGATGACTCCGATAGCACCACAATGGCAACCGCCGTGATATTCCTGCATCTCGCGCTCCCCGCAATCGGCGGCAATCTCTTTCACGGCTGTCTAGTCTCAATATCTAGGAATTTAAGCATATATACCTAGCGATTGAGACACGAGCCAAGACGACTGCGGCGGGTCAGTATCATCAGTTCTTCCTTGAAATGTGAACAGCTCCCTCTGTTCCGGCGAACATCTTCAGGACGTTCAGGGTGTTATCCGGATCGTAGGATTCGCCGAACATCTGCTGGACAGTTTGTTCTGAGGGCAATGGGACAGTGACGGTGGAGTTGTAGGCGGTGGGATAGGCCATGACGTCTCTCCTCGTGTTTGAAGCTTCACGCGACGCACCATTCTCTTAGATTTCAGCATCGAGCAGAGAGCGAGAGCAACTAGATCCGGCCGAATTTGATCGCGCGCGATTCGCGGCACTGCGCCTTCGTGAGGGCCGCTCGACTCTGTGTACGCTTGCGCACCGACAGCCCTGCCGCGCAGGGCGTATCGGTCATCGTCTGCGTCTACTGCGCTATCGGCAGGTTCATGAAGGGAAAGGGCGCAGTTGATTCAGATCCCTGGATCACCCGTAATCGTGTGCGCACTTATTCATTGGAGAGAGCCATGAAGGAAAATGTCCTGGCCACCGAATCTCAAACCGAGACGATCGATCAGCCACGCCGTCGCTTCTTTGGGACGGCCGCCATGACGATCGCGGCTGCCCAACTAGGGGTGATTGCATCCGCCGCGGTCCAAACCGGTGAGGCTGCCCCAAAAATATCGGCGATCAAGCCGGGTATGAACACATCCTTCAAATCCCTCAAGCAGATCAACGCCGGCCTCCTGAATGTCGGCTACGCTGAAGACGGTCCTACCGATGGCCCAGCTGTCGTCCTGCTGCACGGTTGGCCGTACGACATACACAGCTATGTCGACGTTGCGCCACTGCTGGCGGCTAAGGGATATCACGTCATCGTCCCGTATCTTCGCGGCTACGGCACGACGCGCTTCCTGGCAACAGACACATCCCGCAATGCTCAGCAGTCCGTAGTCGGCCTCGACATCGTCGCGTTGATGGATGCACTCAAGATCCAGACAGCTACCGTCGCCGGCTTTGACTGGGGCGCGCGCACGGCGGACGTCATGGCAACACTCTGGCCGGAACGCTGCAAGGCGATCGTTTCCGTCGGCGGCTATCTGATCAGCAGCCCGGCGGGCAACCAGGTGCCGTATCCACCCGAGCCTGCATACCTGTTTTGGTACCAGTACTATTTCGCTACCCCGGTCGGCAAGGCCGGCTATGAGAAATACCTCGCCCAGTTCAATAAGTTCATCTGGCACCAGGCTTCGCCAAAGTGGAATTTCGACGATGCTACGTACGACCGCACGGCAGCGTCGTTCAGCAACCCCGACCACGTTGACATCGTGATGCACGACTATCGCTGGCGGCTCGGCCTGGCCGACGGCGAGCGGAAATATGACGACCTGGAAAAGCGGCTGGCCGCACTTGCTCCCATCGCCGTGCCCACGATCACTATGGAAGGCGACGCCAACGGTGCAATCCATGCCCCCAGCACGGCGTATCGGAACAAGTTCTCGGGCAAATATGAGTACCGCCTCATCACCGGCGGCGTCGGCCACAATCTGCCGCAAGAAGCCCCGCAGGCCTTTGCGCAGGCTGTGGCCGATGTCGGCAGTTTCAGCTAGCCGAAGTAGCCCGTGCAGATTGATTCGAGCCGGCCAATGGCCACGGCCATTGGCCGGCTGGGGTGCGGACCTGTACCGAGACTTCATCGTCGCGGCGTCGAAGTGCTATGGCGATGCGCTTGTGACCAGCGAACCGCAAATTCCTGACCTCGTGGGTCTTTACGCCATGACCAGCCGAATGCGCGTGCTGTCGACATCGCGCATCATTGCGTGTGGGGACAATATAATGCTCACCATAGTTGATGCGTATTCTGCTCCGAACAAGTCAGGCCAAGAGGTCCGGGAGCTGATCAAGCAAGGCACGGGGATAGACTTGCTCAAGGAATTCAGCGAGGTTGCTCGCGAAGAGATGCATCTATTCAAAGTCGTGTAAGTCCAAGCCACTGCTGCTTGTCGCGAGTCCCGATACCTGACATTGAGGTTGCGATAAGCGGACGTCCGCGGAAACCCGGCTCAGGCCGACTTGTGTGCCGCAGCGTCCCCCGGCACCGGAAGGCCGATCAGCGTAGCTCGACCCGATCCGCAGGCGGACGGTCACTTCCTGACCCGTTGCCGCCGGTCGCGAGTGGCCGCTATCGAGCATCCAAACAGTGTGGCTCACATAGGTCGCCGCCCCCAAAGAGTCCCCCAGAAAGGTGTCAGGGACAACGATAAAAAGAAGGCCCCGTGAACGGGGCCTTCCAGCGCACACAAGGGCTGTGCGAAAGGATCGTCAGGCTGCGGCCGCCAGCAATTGCCAGTTCTTGGGCAGAATGACCGTGTCCATGGCGTGCACGATGCCGTTCGTTGCAACGATATCCGCCTTGGTGACGCGAGCCCCGTTGACTCGCACGTCTGACGAGGACACCACTGCCGTCAGTGAGGTGCCCTGCGCCGTTGCCAGTTCTCCTGACTTCAAGTCTCTGGCCATCAAATAGCCCGAGACGACGTGGTAGTTGAGAACCGCCTTGAGCTTGCCCGCGTCCTTGAGCAGGTTGTCGTACGCGCCCGCCGGAAGCTTCTTGAAGGCCTCATCGGTCGGCGCGAAAACCGTGAACGGCCCCTTGGCGGCCAGCTCAGCAGTCAGACCCGCTGCGTTGATTGCGGCAGCGAAGGTCCTGAAATTGCCCGCGGCGATCACCGTTTCAACGATGTTCTTCGTGGGTGCCGTATTAGTGTTCCTGGCGGCGTCGCCAGTAGGAACGCTGTTTGATCGATCCATAAATTGAACCTCGAAGTATAGCCAGCGAGAATTCGCCGACCAACTCAACTCGTATGCGGCTGAGGGCGCGGAGTATGCGCGCTATATCGAGCGCGTGCGGCGCGCGGGGAAAATAAAGACGATGTCGAAGAATTATCTCCTTGAGATGACGCGAACCCGTTGAATTGCTCGAGGTATTGCGGGCCGGGACGCAGATTGGAGACATTAGATCGCTGGGCTTACTATGCCTAAAGTAGACATTCCTCCGCAGAGCCAATCAACTATTAAGGACCAGCGGAACCAGGAGGCCGAGTATGGACAGGGCTCTCAGCTGGTTCTTTCGTGTTTGGGTGACCTTGGCGGTCGCGATCAACTTGTGTGTCCTGCCGTCCTGGCCCTTGCGTGCAGCCGAAAAGAACACGCAGATCATTGCGGACGCGGTCTACTTGAAGCCGCAGCGCCTCGTCGAGGTGGAGCCCGGGCGACGTCTGAATGTGTACTGCTCGGGGCACGGTTCGCCGACGGTAATCTTCGATTCCGGTCTGGGGGACAGTACCCGGGCGTGGGCCTTGGTGCAGCCGCGTATCGCAGCGGTCACGCGCGCCTGTTCCTATGATCGCGCCGGTTTGGGGTTCAGTGACCCGAGCCCGCAGCCGGGCACGAGCGCAAACGACGTCGCAGATCTATATCGACTTCTCAGCGCTCTGCGAATCAAGCCACCCTACGTGCTGGTCGGGCATTCCATGGGTGGGCTGGCCGTCAAGCTGTATGCGGACACGCACCTGGCTGACGTGGCGGGCTTGGTGTTGGTTGACCCAACACATGAGGATCAATTCACAAGGAACGTGCAGGTGGCTCCGGGCAGATTTGCGGGGCGCGCAGGCTACCTCGCAGAACTGGAAGCCTGCCTTGATGCGAAGCCATCGGATCTGGTCGAGGGAAGCGATCTCTACAAGAGGTGCGTATCGGGCGACCCCGAGCCTCGCTTCAGCGAGGCACTCAATGCGGTGGAATTAGAGCACGACAAGAAGAGAGGGACGATGTCGGCGTGGATCTCCGAAAACGAAAATGTGTACTCGGTAAGCTCAGATGAGGTACGTGCCGCGCGTCGGAATCTCGGCGACATTCCTCTTATTGTGCTGGTACGCGAGCCGTCCCCACGGCAGGGCAATGAGACGCAGGAGGAGCGCGACGCCCTAAACAAAGTCAGAGCGGACCTCTCCGCGGAGACTGCCGCCCTATCCACGCACGGTACAGTTCGGATCGTTCATAACACTGATCACTACCTACAGCTCGACCAGCCTGAAGAGGTCACCGCTGCGATTCTCCAGGTCGTGCGCTCGGCTTCTAGTAAGCGCTAGAGATTACCAAAGTAGATATTCCGACACGGTGCGACCGCCCTCAGGCTTCTTGATGTAGCTTAGGGCACCTCAATCTCGCCGCCCGGTGCGCCGAGACGGGGACGGCGGGCTGTGTGATAGAGTCGTTCGCGCCGACCCACCTCGATAATCGCCTCCCACTCCGGCAAAGGAATGGACATGATACTCAAGCCTGCCTTCCTCGGTTCGGTTCTGTCCGTCTGGATCGGAATTGCCGCGGCGGATGGATTCACCCCCCCACCGATGAAAGAGGGTCTTTGGGAGACTCACAGCACGCAGACCCAGCAAGGCAAGACCGTGTCTGACACGTCAGTGAAGATGTGTCAATCAAGGGAACTCACGAAGTCGATGCAGTTGACCGGAGAGGCGTTGAGGAAGAAGAATGAATGCACCTCAAGCGTGACTCAACCATCGCCGAATACGTACGCGGAGGAAAACCGTTGTGCCAAAGGGCCAAGCGCCGGCTCCGTCACCAAGGTCGTTTACACGTATCACGGTGATACTGCATCTCATACGGAGATGCACATGACCGTGGGCAAATCGGAAATTGTGATGATCATGGACGCCAGGTACTTGGGCAACTGCCCGACCGGTATGAAGCCCGGTGACCTGATTATGGGCGGCAAAAAGATCTCCGGCGGAAACTGAGCTAAGTGGCAATCAGTTCAGCGCGTTCACTGACCGGTCCTGGCCTCCGGTCAGCAACCGTCGATTGAAACTATCTGCCCACGGTCGCTTCGTGACCCTCCTGAGACATACGGGTTGCTCCAAAGCAGTCAGCCAAGACCTATGAAGCGGACGGTCGGATTCGTATAAGCTGACCGTCGCGGCGGGACCGACGACAGCCCCGCAGAGGGTACTCGGCCGCCTGCGGCAGGGGGAGAACGCCTCGATGGCGGAGCCGACTAAGGCCGTATTCCTGAGCTACGCCTCGCAGGATGCCGAGGCGGCGAAGCGCATTTGCGAGGCGCTGCGGGCGGGCGGCATCGAGGTCTGGTTCGACCAGAGCGAGCTGCGCGGCGGAGACGCGTGGGACCACAAGATCCGCAAGCAGATCCGCGACTGCGCGCTGTTTATCCCCATCATCTCGGCCACGACCCAATGACGCGAGGAAGGTTACTTCCGGCGCGAATGGAAACTCGCCGTCGAGCGCACGCATGACAGGTCCGAGCGCAGAGCGTTTCTGGTGCCGGTAGCCATTGACGACACCGGGGATGCGGAAGCGGACGTGCCGGACGCTTTCAGGGCGTTCCAGTGGACTCGATTGCCTGCAGGAGAAACGGCCCCGGCATTCGTGGCACGCATCTCCCAACTGCTCTCCCTGAGGGAGGCCCAAGCGCCGGCACAGGGCCCACCGTCGACCGGGTCTGCTCCTTCCTCCCGTCCGCCCACTCCGAGTGCTGCGGCATCCCGGCGATCGAAACTCGTACCGTTGCTGATTGCGGTGGTTACCCTCCTTGGCGTCGGCTATTTCGCGCTGGATAGGTTTGTGCTGTCGAAGCGCACATCGGCGTCGACCATTGCCTCATTACCCCGTGAGTCCGAAGCGACCCCGATCAACGATAAGTCCATCGCCGTGCTGCCGTTTGCCGACATGAGCGAGAAGAAGGATCAGGAGTATTTCTCCGACGGCCTCGCCGAGGAGCTCCTGGACCTCCTCGCCAAGATCCCGGGGTTGCACGTCATTGCGCGAACATCATCCTTCTCCTTCAAGGGCAAGTCGGACGACATCCCGACGATCGGCAGGAAGCTGCACGTCGCGAACATTCTCGAGGGCAGTGTGCGCAAATCCGGCGACTGCCTGCGGGTCACGACGCAGCTCGTCCATGCCAGTAACGGCGAGGAGCGTTGGTCCGAGACCTACGACCGGGAGCTCAAGGATGTGTTCGCGGTGCAGGATGAGATCGCTGCAGCGGTGGTGGGGCAACTCAAGCTCAAACTCGCCCCAATGCCGCAGTCCGCTGCGCTCCGCACCTCGAACGTCGAGGCCTACAGCGAGTACCTGCGCGGCCGGCAGTTTGGTAACCTAGGGGACGATCGGCGCGCAGTCGAGGCGTATCGCAAGGCGATCGCGCTCGATCCGAACTACGTCTCGCCTTATGACGGCCTCGCGGTGGCGGAGTACCAGGCTGCGGCTGACACTGCCGATGCGGCCGGATACCAGCGGGCGAAAGATGCAGCGGCTAAGGCGGTGGAGCTCGGACCGGGTGATCCGGATGGCTACGCGGCGCGTGGATTCGTTCGATACGCGCTCACCTGGGACTGGGCCGGGGCGCAGTCGGGGCGGGCGGGGCGTCAGCCGGGCCACCGGGTCCCGCGGAGATCCTTCCAGGGACCGCCATCCATATAGCGCTCTGGATACAGGGCCTTCGAACGCGGGTCTTCCGCGGTATCGAGCTGAAGGACCATCCACTTCGGATACGGAACGCCCGGATCCGACGCACCGTCCAGAAGCCGGACTTCTTCGTCCGAGAGCCGAAGGTCTACGGCGCGGATGTTATCTTCCAGTTGCTCAGCCTTCCGCGCAGCGACGATCACACTGCTGACGGCCGGCCGGCCCAGCACCCAGGACAGCGCCGTACGCGCCGGACTTGCCTCATGCCGCGCAGCCACCTCCTTCAGCGCTTCCACCACGCGGTAACCCATCTCCTTCTCGAAGGGCACGAACGAACCTGCCTCCGCAAATCGTGTCCCGGCAGGAGCAGGGTTGGCGCGGCTGTACTTGCCCGTGAGGAAGCCACCGGCAAGCGGGCTCCAAACCAAGATGCCGATGTTGTGGTATTCGGCGAACGACTGGAATTCGTATTCGAGACCTCGACCGACGAGGCTGTAGTACATCTGCGCCGTAACGTATTTTTCCAACCCCAGGCGCTCCTGCAGCATAATTGCAGTGGCCGCTTGCCATGACATGTAGTTGGAGAGCCCGACATAGCGGACCTTCCCCTGACGCACAACATCGTCTAGCGTCCGCACTGTCTCCTCGAGCGGCGTGTTGCTGTCCCATCCATGCACCTGGTAAAGATCGATGTAGTCAGTCTGCAGGCGTTGGAGACTGCCCTCCACTTCACGCATGATGTTCACTCGGGTCGCGCCGCTCCGATTGAGATTCCCGCTCATCGGGAGCCGGACTTTGGTGGCCAGGACGATTTCGGCCCTCATGCCCTTCAAGGCATTACCCAGCAGAGTCTCGCTCTCCCCGAGGCTATATACGTCCGCGGTATCAAAGAAGTTGATGCCCCTGTCCAGGGCTAGCTTCACCATTCGCGTTGTGTCCTCCTGACCGAGGTTGCCCATGTTCATCTTGCCGCCGAACTGCATCGTGCCAAGCGCCACTTCGCTCACGATGAGTCCGGTATTCCCCAGTTTCCTATACTTCATCTCCCATACTCCTTGTGGCCGCTCCAGGCGGGGGCATCAGAGGGCTGGTTCGACTCGACTTTGGCCGGTCGGTGTCGCGTCGATCTAGAGTCACGCCGTCTACCGACATATCGTAGATCTGTCTCTTGGACGTGTCACACCTTCCCAGAGAAGCAGCACGCCCGGCCGTCGAGGACTCTTACCTCGTCAAGGTTTGACGAAGGTGATGCACTTGTTCAGGGGCGATCGCCGGCGCGTGATTACCCCAGCTCTGGCGAATGAAGGTTCCGAGCTCCGCCACCTCCTCATCGGACAAGCGCCAGGCGAACCCCGGCATGCCGAGAGGCGAAGGCGCGGCGGCGGTGCCGGGAAGTTGGCTGCCTTGCAAGATCAGGTGAATGATCGAGGTGGGGTCGGCTGCCAGAACGGACGAGTTCCCGGCAATAGCCGGCAACGCACGCGTCGCGCCGCGACCGTCGGTGTGATGGCAAGCGGAGCAGTTGTCGTCATACAGCTGCGCTCCCCGTCCGGCCTCCTCTCCAGCAGCCAGCGCGCGAGCGGTGGCGGGATCGGCCGCAAACGAGGATGCCGAGTGCGTACCGGGTGGCAGCGTCTTCAGATACGAAGCCAACGCCAGCAGCTCGGCGTCGTTCAGGTACTGCGTACTATGCACGACGACGTCGCCCATCGCGTCGCCAATCACCGCATGCACGGGATCACGCGCGCTACGCAGCGTGTCGATGATCTGCTCCTTTGACCAACCCCCGAGACCATCGGCAGGGTTGCCCCGCAGGTTGACCGCCAGCCAGCCGTCGATCACCTGTCCACCGCCAAGATACAAGCTGCCGGAGTCGTCCAGCGCCTCCTCCTGCAGCGTCAGGGCTCGTGGCGTGTGGCAACTTCCGCAATGGCCCGGCCCCTCAACCAGATAGGCGCCACGGGCGACGATTGGATCGTGGTAGCGCGCGGCATCGAACGCGACGGCATCCGGATTCATCCGCCGCCCACAAGAGAAGCCCGTTTACTTCGACTCAAAAGGACGCGACTACGTTGCCGGGGTCGATGAATCCTATGAAGGGTATATCTGGAGACGGGACGGCAAGGCCGTTCCGGTGAGTTACATGCACAAGACCTTTGCCGACTATTTCAATGCCTTGGCCGCTGCCGGGTTCCAAACACTCCCCAAAATCATTGAACTGAAGGTAACCGAGGAGCATCTGGCTCTGGACCGTGCGTTTTTCGAAGGTGCGGTGGGTTATCCACTACAGGTACTGTTTCGCATTGATGCGCAGTAAGCATCTGTCCGTAGCCCCCGCTTCGCCTGTTGGAAACGCGCTGGCAATCTCCGGATCGAGACGAACAATGTTTGACCCCGCGCGTAAGCGGGAGGCGTTTTTGCCACGCACCCTCTCGGAAAGTCTGAGCGTTTGTATTTCCGTCGCAGCTCCCTGCAGTTTGATCGCTTACCCTTCTTCATACAGGACCACGTCGCCCGCATCGGGACGCGCGGCGAGAGCTCTTCGTCGGTGTTAGCCGCTTCCAAAGTGTCGATATTCTTTGCATTTTGATTGCCCGCGCTTGAGGTCGCCCAATTAAGCCTCTGATAAGGTTGAGATTGCCGCTTCTAGTCCGGATCTTGCTACATGTATAGGGCGCGGCCCCTTGGCCGAAAACGAGAACGGTGGGAAACAACATGAAATCGAAGATCCTGGCTTTAACTTCCGCGGGGCTGCTCACTACAGTGATGGCCGTTTGTACTGCCCCTGCCCTTGCTACCGATGTCACGTTTGGTGCCACCGGAACATTTTCCGACTCAACCACGCTTGGCGGCTCCCTCGTCATTGACACGACCGCCGGCACGGTAGTTTCTAGCAATTTGACGTTCTCGGGAGCACCGGGGTCCGACTTCAACATTATTGCTTTCCAGGGGTTCAACGCGACGCCTGACGTGTACGAAATTTTTGCAGAAAGTTCCACGTCCGCGGACGAACTCCGCCTCGGCACCCTGGCGACCTCGCTCGTGGGCTTCGACGGCGGCCCGTTTGATAGCCTGTCGGACCTATCTCCAACGAATTACACGTCTGACTGGGAAAACAGCGTCGGAGTCAAAACCGATTTGGTCAGCGGCGAACTGACGGCGGTGCCCGAGCCCGCCACGCTCTCGCTGCTGGGTCTCGGGCTAGCCGGCGTCGGCTTCTTGAGGCGGCGCAAGGCGAGGTAACGATCTCGACGAGCTTAAGAACAACAACAATGAGACCCCGCTTCGGCGGGGTTTCTGTTTATGAGACCAATGAGGAACATGTACCCCGGTAGACGGACCGCGTACCAAAGAATCCGGAGCGAGCCTCGGAGATGATCGCAGGCCGTCTGGATTATATTTTGCCGCGTTAACTGCGCAGCTGAGGGCTGCGCCGACGGCGGCGAGTCCTGAGTCTCCCACTCTGCTCAAGCAGCCATTAACTCTGCCCGCCGTCGCCAATGGCGACGCGCGCTGTTAGCCGCCGCTCGCGAGCGTCCGCTCTGTGGCGGCACGAACTTCCTGGCGCGCAAGTCGGCGATGAGCGTGCAATCCCTTTACCCTATGCTCGGCATTCTTCCTATGCCATCGGCTTACTAGCGATACCCAAGGAGAGTCGCTCATGACACCCGCCGAAGCGCTGGCTTTTGTATGCGCGCACGGACTGGCGTTGGAGTCTGGCACGGGTCCTGTGCCTTCGCTGGCCGCGGCCATTGCCGGAGAACCGATCCGCGGAAGCTGGTGGGCACACGCGCGAGGTCGCGAGATATTTGCGGTCACCCGCGCGATTCGGAATAGCCCGGATGTGCTTGTATGCCGGCTTGTTGGCGGCAAAATCACCTATGTGCATCGCCGTCTGTGGCCGGCGCTCGTGAGACTTTCGGAGCGATTTCCACAAAAGCATCTCGCACAGATTCGAGAAGTGCACACCGCCTCTGGAAAACACCTGGTTGAAGAAAGCCCCTTTCCCACCTGGGTCTCTCGCGAGGTTGCCGCGCAGGCATCCGACCTTGATGAGAAAAGCGCCCTTCGGCAACTGGGGCCGTGGTGCACGAAAAGCGACTCAAGCCCGAACGCCCCCCGCCGCAATAGGCACTCGCCTTGAGAAGCCGGAGCGCATGCTATCGCGAAGGCGGGAAGCCACCCAAGTGGCTGGTGTCGGCCGCACGCAGCCGGATCGCTCTGGCCAATGGAGCCCACCCTTAAATGTCAACGGCCAATGACGTTTGCGAACCCCTCAGCTGGCCCGGGTTCAGGCCGATAGCATCATCGAGTGGCGAAGTGAAAGACCACCACGGATAGCGAGATGACTGAAGCCAGTTCTAGCATAGGCCTGCATCGGCTCAGATTTGCCCAACGCCGGGCGTCGCGCCTTTGTGCCTCAGTGAGATCGCCCAACTTTTCAAACCGAAGCGCCTTGGGAATGAAGTACGTAAAGGACCAGGCTCGTGCGGTAAAGTGAGCCGCCAGCGCGCCGACGAGCCACCAGCGCCGGCGACATCCCATAGTTTCCAGGCTGTCACGAGGAGGGCGAGCTCGTACAGCGAATGCACTGGCATCCAGAATAACCCTCGATTAATTCCACCCCGGTTTGGCTGAATTAGTGCGGGATTGCTAGGGTCGGAATCGAAGGTCGCGTCTAGACGCCTAACCGGCTTC
>Ga0209007_1000519_pt1 | contig 14484 bp, 10 predicted proteins | sample JacPinW_OM1H0_O2_FD_187961 | JGI IMG/M metagenome (GOLD analysis project Ga0209007, IMG submission 187961) | Forest soil microbial communities from Algoma, Ontario, Canada - Jack Pine, Ontario site 1_JW_OM1H0_O2 (SPAdes) (version 2) | ecosystem: Environmental > Terrestrial > Soil > Boreal...
GAACGCAAATTGCTTCGCGGCGACATCATAAGGACATACTCCCGCATCGGTGCCGAAAGACAGTTTCACGCCGGCCTGCACAGCCTTGCGAAAGTTATCGCGCTGGATTTGCCCAAGCCGCGCATCGTGCTGCACAAACTCCAGCGGAATATTCGAGTGCGCGGCGTCCTCTTCGATGCATTCTTCGTCGTAAATATCCATGTCGAGGTAAGTTCCATGCGCTTTAGCTAAGGCGATGCCTTCATCGTCGATCATGGTGGCGTGCTCCACGGAAGCCACGCCGGCGAGAATCGCGTTCTTAATTCCTTGCGTTGCATGTGCATGCGCTTCCACGCGAAGGCCGAAGTGACTCGCTTCATCAACCGCCGCCTGCAATTCTTCCAACGTAAATTCCTGCGAATTGGGATTGCTGCCGTGCGCCAGCACCGCACCGGACGAGAGTATCTTAATGTGGTCCACGCCATCATTAGCCAGCTTCCGAATTACGGCGCGAACTTCCCAGGGACTATTCGCTTCGCCGTAGTGCAAATCCCAGGGCAGCACGATATCCGGCGCAAATCCACTTAACGATCCCGCGCCTCCGGAAATCGTTACGTACGCGCCAGCGACATACATGCGCGGTCCTGGAATATCGCCGCGAGCGATCGCGTCACGCAACGCGACATCGCCCAGGGCCCGATAGACGCCCACGTCACGAACGGTGGTAAATCCGGATTCCAGTGTGAGCCGCGCGTTGGGCACCGACTCAAGCGCGACTTCAGCCGCAGTCTTCTTGAGATAAGTGAGCGGATCTTCACCGTCGCGAGCGCCGTCGGCTAGATGGGTGTGGCAATCGATCAGTCCGGGCAGGACCGTCATGGCTGATAGATCAATCACTTTCGCATCCGCCGGGATATTCAACTGGGTGCCGACCGCATCGATACGATTCCCGCGGATCAAGATCACCTGATTGCTCAGCTCTTTTCCCGCATCCACATCAATCAGCCGCCCAGCTTTGATCGCCACCACTTGAGCCGGGACATTTGGCACCGCAGCGTTTTGCCCAAACGTGCAGGCGGTGAACAGAAAAGACATAGTTGCGAGATAGATTATTTGTTTCCGCACAAATCTCCTTCTATACGCGTAATGACAAATTAGCGCTGGCATTTTACACGCATTGGGAGACGCCGCAACCTGCCGTAAGGCTGCGTGGCGGACTTGCGTGCATGCGAATGATTTGCTGGACGCATCTGGCAAAAAGTGCTACTAAAATTAAATGAAAACAACTTCTAGTTTGTGTGTGATCGCATTACTTTTGTTTGCGGGAGCAGTGATTATCTCAACGCAAGCAAGGCAGACTTCCAAGCAGGTTGCCTCCGCCGGCTCAACGCCAAATCAAGCGCAGCTCAAGCGCGGAAAATATTTGACGGAAGAAGTTGCGCGCTGCACGGAATGCCACACGCCTCGCGACGCGCGCGGGAACCTGGACAACTCTCGAGCGCTGCAAGGCGCGCCGGTATGGATCGTCCCAGTGCATCCGGATCAAAACTGGGCGCAACAAGCGCCGGCGCTGGCGGGTTTCGCGGCCTACACCGACAGGGACGGGGAAGAAATTCTGGAGAAGGGGCAGGGGCCTAATGGCGAAATTATTCGGCCACCCATGCATATCTATCATTTAAATCATCAGGATGCGATGGACATCATCGCGTACCTAAGATCCGTGCCTACGACCACGCACTAAGAATTCCGTTTGCCGTACGCCCGTCCGAATCCAAAGAATCATATACCGATAAGACAAAGCCCCCGCAACGAGTTGGTTCACCTTCTTGCGAGGAGAGTATCGTTTAGCGTGGGGAGACTCTCGGCGCAGGCTTGAGAGCGTCGTCCATACCTGTAGGCACCACAGCGGTCCGGAACTTCGCAGGACGAGCAAACTCAGGGCGAGGCACGCGCCGGGCGTCAAAAACTTAGGATCGAGTTCCTATTCGACAACAAATTTACGCACGCGAGTGACTTCTGCGGCAATAGCTCGGACACAAGAGCTCAGCGAGGTTGATATGAGAATTGGAAAACAATTTCGATTCATGAAGTACGCAAGCGCGCTCCTTCTGTTGACCTTCAGCTACGCGGGAAAAGCACAGGCCCAGAGCGACTACACCGCGATTACCGTTGAAAATGGCGGCACCATTACCGGCACCGTAAAATGGACCGGCCCCATTCCCAAGATTCCGAAATTGCCGGTCACGAAAAATGCTGATCTTTGCGACCCGGATTCAGTGAAGATGCGCGACCTGGAGCGTTTGGAAATCGATTCCGACGGCGGAGTTGCGAACACCGTGGTGTTTTTGAGGGACGTTACCAAGGGAAAAGCCATGGATTTGCCCGACGCCCGCGAACATCTCGACCAAAAAACGTGCCGGTACGTTCCGCACATCCTGCTGGTGCCGCAAGGCGGGAAATTGCAGATCAAGAGCAGCGATCCGGTATTGCACACGGTGCAGATGACGGGCGCGGCCTCCAACAACATTCCGTTTCCGTTTCAGAACCAGTTCATCCCCGTCTCGCTGCCGCGCAATGGCGTGGTGGAATTAAAGTGCAACGCCGGGCACGTGTGGATGAATGCAAACGTAATCGTGGTGAAGCATCCTTACTACGCGGTCACCGACGAACACGGATTCTTCAAGCTGAACGACGTTCCACCGGGTGATTATGAAATCGTGGCGTGGCACGAAGGCTGGCAAATTCTTTCCGAAGCCAAAGTGCTGGACGTAGCCGCGCAAACGGAAGTAAAGCGGCCAATTTACAGCGGGCCATCAACTTGGGCGAAGAAGGTGGACGTGAAGGCGGGCCAGTCCAGCGAAGTGAATTTCAGCATGTCGGAAAAGAAGGAATAACCCGCGGGCCAGTTTCGTGCGGCTTTAAGCTTGTTGCTGTGTAGTCGTCTTAGCTATCTCCCACTGGGTCTTCCGTATCCTTTTGTCGATTATTCTCCTTCAGATATAAATATTACAGATGTTCACCGCGAGGAAACGCCCGATTAACCGTGCCGTAACCTTGCGACGTTACGATTCCTGCGCTCGTGGGTGGGCTGTACGGGGCAGCCGACAAGTCACGAAGCCAAATGGAGGAATTGAAAATATGCGCAAAGTTTTCGCAACGGTACTTGTGGGACTCCTGCTCAACCCCGGAATGCTAGGCGCTGCACCGCCGCCACGGGCCAAGAGCGTGAAGACCGCAACGCCGATCAAACATCTTGTGGTTATTTTCCAAGAAAACGTGTCTTTCGATCACTATTTTGGGACTTATCCGAACGCTCTAAACCCAGGAGGGGAGCCGGCATTTCATGCCGCGGCCGACACACCCACGGTTAACGGATTCTCGAACGCACTCCTGAACAATAATCCGAACCTGAATCCGGCGAATGGAGCGGGCACGAGCAATCCCTTCCGTCTGGATCGCTCACAGGCTTCGACGAACGACCAAGATCACGATTACACGCCGGAACAAATGGCGTTTGATGGCGGCTTAATGGATTTGTTTCCGGCCAATACAGGCACCGCCGGCCCGCCGCCGGGCGCGCCTCCAATTGCGGGCACAACCGGCTTGGTGATGGGCTACTACGACGGCAATACCGTCACAGGGTTTTGGAATTACGCGCAACACTACGCCATGAGCGACAACTCCTATGATACGAACTTTGGGCCTTCCACTCCGGGAGCCATCAATTTGGTGTCCGGACAGACGAACGGCGTAACGGCGAATAATAACGGGACCGGCTCAGTCGTTGGAGACGGAAACGGCGGGACTACACTGATTGGCGACGCCGACCCAGTAGGAGATGTTTGCTCCACGACAAGCGGCGAAACGGTTCAATTCGGGGGCCAGAACATCGGCAACCTGCTGAACAAAGCGGGCGTGAGCTGGGGTTTCTTCCAAGGCGGCTTCAACCTGAGCATCGTGAATGCCAACGGAAGTACAGGGTGCAACAGATCGACAACTTCAACGGTGACTGCAACGAAGAAAGCCGACTATATCCCGCACCATCAACCGTTCCAATATTATCCTTCGACAGCGAATCTGGCACACGTGCGCCCGAGCTCGATTGCTGCTATCGGGCAAACGGATGGCGCGAATCATCAGTATGACGTCCTGGATTTCTACGCCGCAGTTCAGGCCGGCAATTTTCCAGCGGTGAGCTTCTTGAAGGCGCCGGGATACCAGGATGGGCACGCAGGTTACTCCGATCCACTGGACGAGCAAAAGTTCGTCGTGGATGTGATTAACTTCCTGCAAAGCCAGCCGGATTGGTCAAGCACAGCCGTGGTGATCAACTACGACGACTCCGACGGTTGGTACGATCACCAGCTCGGACAAATCGTGAACACTTCGGCTACGGCGGACGACGCATTGACTGGAACGGGAGCTTGTGGAACGGGCGTAACTGCGCTGCCCGGCATCAATTCGGGAACACTTCACGCGCAAGGCCGCTGCGGATACGGTCCGCGGTTGCCTTACCTGGTTATTTCACCGTGGGCGCGTCATAACTTCGTCGATCACACCATGACCGATCAAAGCTCCACCATTCGATTTATCGAAGACAATTGGTTGGGGGAAGAGCGCGTTGGGCAGGGTTCGTTTGACACCATTGCGAACTCGATCGTGCAGATGTTTGACTTCAAACAAACGCCGAGCGATGAGCTATACCTGTTGAACGACAAGACCGGTGAAGTAGAGTTTTCTTCTGTGAGATAAAGTTGGAGAAATAAGTTCAAAACGTTTGCGCACGAAAGGCGACAAGGGCACGTGTGGCAAGGCCGCGCACGTGCCTTTGTTGTGTTTGCGTGTTATCTTTCGAACCTTCGGGAAACTGTGTGATTACTCGACGGAAATTCCTACATCGATCCAGTTTGGCCACCACAGCGTTTCTGATAAACCAGCGGCTGCCCGCGTTCGGCCAAGCACCGGAGGTTAAGGCTGCGACGCTGAATACGAGCACGCTGGCCAAGTTTGTGGATGTGCTTCCAATCCCGCCAATTGCGCGACCCAGTGAATACGGAGGAAGCTCCGCGAATCCGGCGACAAAAGTGGAGTACTACCGGGTGGCCATGCGCGCGTTTGAGATGAAAGTCCATCGCGACCTGAAGCCCACGCGGATGTGGGGCTTCGGCTCGGGATTTCCCGGGCCTACATTCGACGTTCGCAGCGGGCAGGAAATTATGGTGGAGTGGGTGAACGAACTTCCCGAGAAACATTTTCTACCGATCGATCACAACCTTGGCGGAGCGGGGAAGGACCAACCGGAAGTGCGAACTGTGGTGCATCTTCACGGAGGTAAAGTGGGGCCGGAGAGCGACGGTTTCCCGGAGGACTGGATTGTTCCCGGAAAATCGGTGGTATATCGCTACCCCAACAAACAGGATGCGGCGATGTTGTGGTATCACGACCACGCGATGGGAATTAACCGGCTGAATATTTATGCGGGACTATTTGGCGCGTACTTGATTCGCGATGGGGTGGAAGATTCGTTGAATCTTCCCGCGGGTAAATTCGAGATTCCGCTGGTGATTTCGGACCGGCTGTTTACTCCGGAAGGCCAGCTTTTTTATACGGTGTCGGACAAGGCGGACGCTCCTTGGGTGCCGGAGGTTTTCGGCGACGGGATTCTAGTGAATGGAAAACTTTTTCCATACCTGGAGGTAGCGGCCCGCAAATATCGTTTTCGCGTGCTGAATGGGTCGAATGCGCGCTTCTACCATTTGTCATTCGAAGACGGAGCGTCCTTTTACCAGATAGGAACGGACCAGGGACTATTGCCCGCGCCAGTTTCGCTGAAGGCTTTGATGATCGCGCCGGGCGAGCGCGTGGATTTGATCGCGGACTTCAGCGATCATCGCGGCGAACGGATGATTCTGAAGAGCGACGCTTTCGCGATCATGCAATTCCGAGTTTCGGCTGACAAGATGAACGATACGAGTTCGCTGCCGGCTGCTTTGCGGGCGGTCCCGAAGATCTTGGAATCGCAAGCGGTGAAGACACGATTGCTTTCTCTGGACGAATATCAAAATCGTGTGGCCGAGCCCGTTCTGATGCTCTTGAACGGAACTTATTGGCACCAGCCCATCACGGAGAAGCCTGTGCTGAACACGACCGAGATTTGGACGCTGATCAATCCAACCGACGATTCGCACCCGATTCATCTTCATCTAGTCCGATTCCAGATACTGGATAGGCGGCGGTTCGATATTGCTTTATACATGAGCAAGCGGGAGTTGAGGTTTACGGGAGACCCGGTGGCTCCAGACGCCTCGGAAGCGGGATGGAAAGACACGGTGCGCGCGCAGCCTGGCATGGTGACGCGCATTATCGTTCATTTTGAAGGCTACGCGGGACGCTACGTCTGGCACTGCCACATTCTGGAACACGAAGACAACGAAATGATGCGGCCATACGAAGTGGTTGCAGAGCCATAATTCAGATTCAAAAAACTCTAGAAAACGCCGAGATTTGAGGCCTGCAGCGTCCGCTGTTTGGATTTGTTGCAATGGCGGAAGCGCGCACATATCATGTCGAACAGAAGGGCGTAGCCGTTCTCCTGGGGCGGCTTTGCGTGCAGCTGCGTTTGCGCGGGGCAAGGCATGCTCGACACCAACACCACCCTAAAAGCCGGGGATAGCGCGGGCAACTATCAAATCATAGCAATGGCCGGCGCCGGCGGCATGGGCGTGGTTTATAAAGCGCTCGATCTGAAACTCGAGCGCACGGTAGCTCTGAAATTTCTCCCCTTAGAATTAAGTTCCAACGAAAAAGAAAAGGAGCGTTTCCTAAAGGAAGCGCGCACTGCTTCGTCGCTCGATCATCCCAACATTGGCGTGATTCACGGAGTGGAAGAGACCAGTGACGGGCGCTGGTTCATCGTGATGGCGTTTTACGAAGGGCAATCGCTCTCGCAAAAGATTCGCAAGGGGCTGATTCCATTTCGCGAGGCGGTGGACATAGCGATACAGATGGCCAAAGGGATGGAAGCGGCGCACGGGCGCAATATCGTGCATCGCGACGTGAAACCCGGGAACGTGCTGATCACGCCGGACAGTTCGGTAAAGATTGTGGATTTCGGGCTGGCGCGGGTGGTCACTTCGCCTAGCATGACGCAGACTGGCGGGACTTCCGGGACGGTTGGCTACATGTCTCCGGAGCAGTCGTTGGGCAAACCGATCGACCGCCGGACCGACATTTGGGCGCTGGGCGTAATTCTGGCGGAAATGCTTACAGGCCAAAACCCATTCTGGCGCGAGAGCGTTCCCGCCATTGTGGTCGCGATCCTGAACGATCCACCGAAGGCGATGGAAGGAATCCCGATTGAGCTGCAGCAGATCGTTTATCGCGCACTTTCCAAGGATCCCGCTCACAGGTACCAGAGCTGCGCCGAGTTTCGGGCGGATCTTGAGAATGCTCGAGATGTTTTGGCGCCGGATGTTGTGATCGATGCGTCCGCGCCGACATTGTCGATGAAGTCCGGACAATTCCAGAAGTACATCAGCCGTGCATCGCAGTCGGCGTTGAGTCCCGGAGTTCGTAGGGGGACGCGTGCGTGGAGGTGGTGGGCGGGTGTGAGTGCTGCGATAGTGGCGCTGGCGGCGATTGCGCTGCTTGCTTTTCCGTCGCTAAGAGAGGATCTGTCGCGAACTCTTTTCGGACCTGGCGAGCAACACATCGCGGTGTTGCCGTTCGACAATGTCGGCAACGACCCTGCGAATGCGCCGCTGGCCGAAGGATTGATGGACAGCCTCGCGGGGAAATTGTCGGATCTCGACGTGGGAGGCAAATCGCTTTGGGTTGTTCCGTCCAGCGAGGTGCGTCACCGGAATATTTCGGATCCTACTTCGGCCTTGCGCGAATTAGGAGCGACGTTAGTAGTGAAGGGAAGTGTCGCGCGGCGGGGGACGGACGTTCACTTGAATGTGAACTTAATCGATGCGAAGAACCTTCGGCAGATTGGGACTGCGGATGTGGATGATAGTTCTGGCAATCTGGCTGCGCTGGAGGACCAAGTGGTCGCGCGACTGGCCAAGTTGATGCACGTGAGCGCGCCTGCGGAAACGGCAGCCGGCGGCAATGCATCCGGCAATCCGGCGGCTTATGAGTCTTATCTGAAGGCGCTCGGCTATGTGCAACGTTACGACACGCCGGGGAATCTCGATCTGGCGATCACCGCTCTTAAGCAAGCGGTGCAGACGGATCCGCAATTCGCGCTGGGGTTCGCGGAACTTGGTGAGGCCTACCGCTTGAAGAATAGCGTGGATCCAAATCCAAAGTGGATTGACGAAGTGACTGCAAATTGCACCCGCGCTCTGAAGCTTAACGACCGCTTGCCAGGGCCCTATGTGACGTTGGGGCGGCTGCACTCGGATCAGGACAAGTTTGATCTGGCCTTGCAGGAATACCAGCATGCGCTTCAACTGGAGCCACATAGCGCCGACGCACTAATGGGCACCGCGGAGACCTACGAAAAGATGGGTCGCATCGCCGATGCCGAGGAAGCGTTTAAAAAAGCGGCAGCCCTGCGGCCGGACTATTGGGACGGATATAACTCGCTGGGCAATTTTTATGAGCGCCAGGGAAAATATCCGGAAGCCATTGCACAGCTTGAGCATGCCGCTGAGCTGACTCCGGACAATGCTGTCGTTTACACCAATCTGGCAGCGGCTTATCTCGATCGCGGAGACCCGAAAGATTTACCGGGGGCTGAAGCAGCGCTGAAGAAGTCAATCTCTCTTGGGCCAAGTTATCCGGCCTATGCCAATCTTGGATTTTTGTACCAGAGCCAGAAGCGTTACTCCGAATCCGTGGCCATGACACAAAAGGCGCTGCAATTGAACGACAAAGACTATCTGGTGTGGGCGAATTTGATGAACGCGTACGAGGCGCTGAATCAGAAAGCCGACGCGGCTTCAGCGCGTGAACATGCGATCAGCCTGCTGGAGCAGACGGTGAAGGTGAAGCCTGAAGACGCACGAACGCAAGTGGCCTTGGCAGCGCTCTACGCTCAGAAGGGATTACGGGAAAAGGCAATGACCCGGCTGCAGGCGGCTCTGGCTCGCTCGCCGGACGATCCGAATGTACTGGAGCTTGCCGGAGAAACTTACGAGACCCTGGGGGACCGTCGACAGGCTCTAGAGCATATTGACAGGGCTTTGCAAAATGGCTACCCTCTCGACCAACTGAAAGAGGTTCCCGAACTTCAAAAGCTATTGTCCGATCCGAATTTTCGGCCCCATCCTAGGAAGTCGAATCCGTAAAAAAGGAGGACGAAAATGGCGCAACCTGCAAAAGCGAAAGACCCCGCACCTAAGCCGGTACCAATAAAAATAACCTGGAACGGAACGAGCTACGATTATGACCCCGTAGAGTCAAATACCGACAACGACGGAATTGTGCAGTTCATCGCAGACCGCGACTGCCGGGTTTGGACCTATAACAAGAAAATGGCTTTGTTCAACGCTTTCAAGGGAGAACAGACAGATTGGGTGTTCTGCAACGAAGGTGAATATAACTATTTCAAATTTTCGTGCAAGGACTCGATAGTTACGATCGCGGCTACTAATGTGGGAGCTCCTGCGCCATTTCGAAAAAAGCCCGCGCCCCCAAGCCGGGTTGGCGGCACGATACATGTGGGTTCCGGGTAATTCGTAGAATTGAAATAACGAGTCATTTAAAAAGGAGAAAAGAAAATGGCAGAAGCTGCACCGTCTAGGCTAGGAGCACCATCAACGATTGATATTCAGATAACCTTCAGCAGTAACAGCTATGCTCCGGTTCCACAGAGCTCCAGCGTCGCCAACGACGGCTCTGTGTATTTTGTCTGCAGCAAGGCCTGTTGGGTTTGGACCATTGTGGATGACGAACTCACGGATGCATTCGACTCGGAACAAAACAACTATGTGGCGTGCGCTCCAGGCAATAACGGGCCGTTCACGCCGGCGGCATCAGACGAAACCATCACGATTGTGCCGCTGGCTGTAAACTCCAACCCTCCAACTCCGGACAGCCCCAAGGATAACGTTCGCGGCACGATCAAGGTGACTTCGGGGATAGCGGGGAAAGAACACCGGAAATAAATACGCTCCACCTTTATGTGGGTTCGCGCTGTAAGAGCGCGACCGCTGACGAAGCGTTATGTGTGTGTCCTCGTTGAGGTGTGTACGCCAGATAATCATAAGCGAGTTCAGATCATACACAGTGGTACTAGGCCCCACGTTGACAACCCAGCCAACTGAGAGATAATCCGCGCGGCCGTGGACGACTGCTCATCCATTTCAGAACCCGCTTGCTGCCGAGAGAACCTGGAGGGAATCATGTACAAAAGGGATTGCAAGACGGCACTTCACATTAAACTTGTAAGCGCAGCGGCCTTGTTTTGGTTGGCAGCGCCTCTGTGGGGCCAAACGGGAAAAGCGCCGTCCTTCACCGACTATCCGAGTTTCGTCGCGTGGATGCAGAAGAACCACAAGGCTCCATTTCCCAGCGGCGGCGCAATCGTTCCGAAGCTTGTCGGTAAGACACTTCAACAGGTGCAGATTAACAGGCCCGCGTTCGACGCTCTCGATGGCGCGGCGTCTGGCGCATTCCAGAACGTGAAAGTGAATCAGGACCGCAATCCGTGGCCAAAGGCGGGCACGGCATCGGCCGTGGACCCTTCAAACGGGAAAAACTGGGTGGTGATGTCGAACGATTTCCGAGAAAACCTTAACCGGCTTTTCTATCACGTCTCGACGAACGGCGGAAAAAACTGGACCGACGATGCGATGACCGGCGGAGCGGATTCGTTCATCGGCGGTGTTCCACTGTCGTTCCAAACAAACCCGGGTTTCTCGTTCGACGATCAGGGAAACAGTTATCTTTCGGCCCTGAGCATTAATCAGATTGTGGATTTCAATAATAATTATGCGAATTTTGATTCCGAGGTTGATGAAGTGCAAGGTTTCCTTCACGGGAACTACTCTTCGGCGACGTCTAACCAGATTGACACGCAGCCCTGTAGCGGGATGCTTTTCGGGACGTTCGTCTGCGACGGAACGTTAAGCCAGCCTGGAAATTTGACCGATGCTGATAGGGCGAGTCCAAATGCCGGCACGAATTACGTTTACTATACGTTTTTTTGCAATCTTCCTTCAACAAGTTGTACGGATGGCACGGCTACAATTCCGCCGTTTGGCTCGGTGATTCTGGAGTCGCATGCTTCCTCGCCGGAGGCCGGCTATACTGCGCCGGCGCTGGTGAGCGGAGGGCTCGCCAATGCGCAATTTTCCGGCATGGTGATCGATCCCTCCGGCGCGCCACATATCTTCTTTGACGAATTCACCAATACTCCGCAGATCCAAATGTGGGAATCAACGCTGGTCGACGGCGTGTGGACGGTGTCGAAAAATCCGGTGGCACGGTTCGTGTACAACGGCCTGGGAAACCCCAATTGGGCGTTTAGCGACAGTGGGGCTGCTGCGCCAGGATGCGGGGTCCACGGTTACACGGCGTACTGCGCGTTTTCGGCAAATCAGGCGGGGGGAGGAATGCTTGCCGCAACGCCGAGCGTTTATCTGGTGAGCGTTGATCTGAAGAGTGGAAGCTCCCGCATCGCGCGCGTGAATGACGATCCAATCAACGGATTGAAAGACCACTTCTTCGCGTGGGCTACAGCGACACCGGTCGGGGATGTGTATGTGGGCTGGTACGACGATCGCAACGATCCGTCAAATACGAACGTGCAATATTTTGTCGGCAAGTCCATGGATCAGGGACGTACTTTTCCGATTCAGAAAGCGGTCAGCGACGTGACCTTCAATCCATGCAATGGCTTTCCCGGATGTGGGTACTTCGGCGATTACACGCAACTGGCTTCCGGGCCGGATGGCGCGGTGCATGCAGCGTGGAACGACACTCGCGATGGAGTTAGCATGCAGCTTTGGTCGCAAACAATTCTCTTTTAGCGAACGAAGAATTCTGGGATTAGAAGTTGATGGAGAAGGGTGGTCATTTTCTTGACCCGATGGGAGCTACTTCTTCAGTGAGTGCGGGGATCGGCGATGCGCCGTGAATTCTCCGCGCACCAGCCGGATTTGAATTATTCTTTTTCGAACGGCTTCGGTGGAAGCAGGAACTGCATTCCGAAATAACCAACGAAATACGGCTGACCGTTTCGGGCCGCCTCCACGCTGCGTCCGGCCATCAAGAGCAGAATAAATGGCGGATGTATTTTGTAGCGCGCGCCGATACCCAGCGTTGTCGAATCGTTCGAGGGATGGAAGGTCCCGACGCCATAGAACTCCGCATCCATTTCGAGGTTTTTAGTCAGGTCACGGCCGACGACAACACCAGCGAGCCAACCGTCGGAGCCTAAATGAACCAGGTTATACCCGGCTTCCCAATTTATATCGATCGGGCCAAGTTTCTTACTGAATTCGACAGGTAAGATCAAGCTGGCGCCTCGCGGGGTGATGCCGCGGTTCACCGAGTTGTTCGGGTTGTTGAGCGAAACTTGCGGGAAGACGGAGATAGCCAATCCGGAGTCTTTATTGTCATAGAAACGCCATTTCACTCCGAGTTGATCCTGTCCGAGGCCGTACTTGGGAGGTCCCGGAAGATTGTCCACTCGCAACCAGGCATTTTCGAAGGTGAGCTGGATGCGGTCGCCAAGACCGAAATTGATATCGACATCGGGCGTATGAGTGATGGACTGCTTGTCGTAAAGGAAAGGCATGTAACCCAAATTGATTTCCCACTGAAGGTTTCCAGGGGTGCCTGGATCGTTCGTGTAGTATGGTGGTCCGCCTTGGGCAAACGCGGCAGGAAGACTCAAAAAAGAAAAGCAAAGGCAAAGAAAAGACAATCGCCACGCTTTAGCGGATGAGGCGAGGATCATAGTCAATCGTAGGCTGTCACTGTAATTCAATCGGGACTCCCGCGGCTCAATCATTTCCACTGGTTTGAACATCCAGGCTATGCACCAGCCACGGGATAATGACCTGCTTGAAAATTACAGGGTCGGGCCAAACTTTCACCTGTCTTCCCAGGTGTCCGCCTTGCGGATTAATCCACGCGTATTTGGGGACGTCGCCCTTGTCGAGCAGCAAGTAAATGTCCGAAATCGGAACCTGGGTATCCAAAACGCCGGCGATGATTAGCATCGGTGTAGTCGGCTTGCCTAGGAGATCTTGATGCACCAGCGACATCTTAGGAAAGAGGGCCTTCAAATCGTCTATCGTGCTGACGCCCTCGAAAATGGACATTAACGCCGGCACCTGATCGAACAAATATTCCTTGTTCCCCAAAAGCGAGTTGGTCAGGAAATCGACTTGAAAGAATCGATCGATGGGCGGCGACTGCACACTCACGGCTTTCAGGCGCGCGCGCTCGACAATGGAAAGCTTGGTGCCCCAATAAGCGCCCCAACTGACGCCGTGCATCGCGACTCTGGTTTTATCCACTTCAGGACGAGTCTGAACGTAATCAATGACGCGAGATAACATGCGATCGGCAGTCGGACTTGCTTTAATGGGCGCTTGGCCTGTTCCGGGGCCGTCCACGGCGAGGAAGCCGATGCCGAATGGAAGTATCGCGGAGAAACTCTCGGACAGATCTTCCTTGCGGCTGTCTAAACCATTGACCGCGATCACCAGCGGAACGGGACCTTTCGTATTTTTCGGAAGCCGCAGGTACCCGATGATTTCAGAGCCTTCAAAGGGAATGTGAACAATTTCCATGGGCGGATCCCAGAATTTCGCGTGAGCGCGAAACGCTTCGAGCGCTTTGGCGTAGGCGCGTTTTTTTCCGGGGGACGACGGAACCGGCCAGCGGCCAAAGGAATAAATCCGCCAGGCTCTTATGTAGTCGGAGTTGGCCTTGGCAGGATCCGAAGACTCCAGAGATTTGCCTTCGGCCATGTAACGATCGCCCACCGCGATGAAGGCCGCGGCCCATTCGTCTTTGTCCGTCGTCTTGATCGAAGCGAATGCTTCACGAAGGTCCGCCGGGTCCAACCCAATCACCGGATACATTCCATTTTCCGCGCGAATCAGCGCTTCGGCTTTTATCTCGTCTAGAGTTCTTTCGCGGCGTTCCTGACCGTACACGGCATTCACCGCGAACAGCACGGCCAGTACTGTCAGTAAGATGAAATAAGGACGATGTAACACGAAGTGAGTCATAGGGGTCCCTTTTAACTTAATGATGTTCAAATTCTGAAGAACTCTTACGTACAAATACTTTGATGGTGAAGCGGCCGAAATTTAATTCGACCGCTTCCAAAGCAGAGGGCCGAGTTGCGTTAGAAGAGAAGTTTCAGCCCTAGTTGAATCGCGCGAGCCCCGCCGGAGCCCAACACCGGATTGGAAGCGGCGACGTCCGGCGTGGCGCATCCGCAGCCGAATCCCGGACCAAGCACGGAAGGATCGTTCATTCCAAATCCATTCTGCCCGCCAAAAGGATTCGCAAAATTCGGATGGTTCAGCACGT
>Ga0209007_1000520_pt1 | contig 14429 bp, 15 predicted proteins | sample JacPinW_OM1H0_O2_FD_187961 | JGI IMG/M metagenome (GOLD analysis project Ga0209007, IMG submission 187961) | Forest soil microbial communities from Algoma, Ontario, Canada - Jack Pine, Ontario site 1_JW_OM1H0_O2 (SPAdes) (version 2) | ecosystem: Environmental > Terrestrial > Soil > Boreal...
GCGGACAACCTCGTCACCGAGGCGACCACCGGACACACCCGGCTGCGGATCGGGCACGCGTGGGCGGCCATGGGCCGGCACACCCGCGAGTTCCAGCGCCGCTGGGCCGCCGGATACCCGGACGTCGAACTGCAGCTCATCCGCTCCAACTCGGCGACCGGCGGGCTGGCCGAGGGCCTGTGCGACATCGCGGTCATGCGCATTCCGGCCGACGCCCGGCGCTTCGAGAGCGCGGTCGTGGGCGACGAACGGCGCTACTGCGCGCTTGCCGCCGATGACCCGTGGGCCCGCCGACGTTCGGTCCGGCTCAGCGAGCTGGCGGACCGGACCGTGCTGGTGGACCGGCGCACCGGGACCACGACGCCCGAGCTATGGCCCGCGGACGCGCGGCCCGAGATCCGCGAGACGCGAGAAGTGGACGACTGGCTCGCGGTCATTGCGGCCGGCGGCGCGATCGGCGTCACGGCTGAAGGCACCACGACCCAGTACCGGCGCGACGGGGTCGTGTTCCGGCCGTTGCGCGACGCACCACCGATCCCGGTGCGGGTGATCTGGCGGCGGCACGACCCGCATCCCTCGACGCACGCGGCCATCGCCATGCTGTCCGAGCTCTACCGCCGGCCCTGAGCGGATGGATGTACCGATGGGCTGCATCTTTCAAGCCCAGCGGTACATCGATGAGCCCGGTTAGTGAGGCGCGGCGCCCGGGGCCGGGTGGCGTCCGGCCCCGGGCACGTCATACGGCCGCGCCCGCCGCCTCTCGCTCGCGGACCAGTTGCAGCGCGACGTCGATCAGCATGTCTTCCTGCCCGCCCACGTATCCGTGCTCCGCCACGCGCTGGAGGATGTCATGGACAGGTATGCCGTAACGCTCAGCCGCGTGCTCGGCGTGCAGCAGGAAACTGGAATAGACACCGGCGTATCCCTGCACGATCGAGGCCCGGTCGGTCCACGGCAGCCTGGGCAGGAACGGCTTCACGATCTCGTCGGCGGCGGCCAGCGCGGCATGCACGTCCACGCCGGTCTCGATGCCCAGCCGGTCGAACGTCGCGGCCAGCACCTCGGTCGGGGCGTTCCCGGCGCCGGCGCCGAGCCCGCACAGCGACCCGTCGATCTGCAGCGCCCCGTTCTGGAACGCGAGCACCGAGTTGGCGACTCCGAGCGCGAGGTTCTGGTGCCCGTGGAAGCCGACCTGGGCCTCTCCCCCGATCTCAGCGATCAGCGCCAGGATGCGTTCCTGCGCGTCGCCGATCAGCAGCGCCCCGGCGGAGTCGACGCAGTACACGCACTGCGCCCCGGCGTCGACCATGATCCGGGCCTGCCGGGCCAGCTCGGCGGGGCTGGTGCGGTGCGCCATCATCAGGAACCCGACCGTCTCCATGCCCAGGTCCCTGGCGATCCCGAAGTGCTGGATGGAGACGTCGGCCTCGGTGCAGTGGGTCGCGATCCGGGCGACCGACGCGCCCGCTTCCCGCGCGCGCTGAAGGTCCTCCACGGTCCCGAGGCCCGGAAGCAGCAGCACAGCGATCTTCGCCCGGCTGGCCTCCTGCACCGCGGCGCCGATCAGCTGGATGTCGTCGGTGAGCGAGAAGCCGTAGTTGAACGAGGACCCGCCGAGCCCGTCGCCGTGCGTGACCTCGATGACCTCCACCCCGGCCTCGTCCAGAGCGTGCACCGTGGCCCGGACCTGCTCCTCGGTGAACTGGTGCGACATCGCGTGGCTGCCGTCCCGCAGCGTCGTGTCGGTGATCCGTACCGGCCGGCTGGTGCCGCCTGCCCCGTTCTCGCCGCTCATGAGGTCACCGCCGTCGCCTTGGCCACCAGCTCGCCGACCCGGGCGGCGGCCGCGGTCATGATGTCCAGGTTGCCCGCGTACTCGGGCAGGTAGTCGCCGTTGCCGCGGACCTCGACGAACACGGCCACCCGGCCGTTGCCCTGCCAGGACGCCTGCGGCGGGTCGAACTGCGGTTCGGCCCGCAGCGCGTAGCCGGGCACGTACTGCTGGACCTCCTCGACCATGGCGTGCACCGAGGCGGCGATCGCGTCGGTGTCGGCGCCGTCCGGGATCGCGCAGAAGATCGTGTCCCGCATGATCATCGGCGGCTCGACCGGGTTGAGGATGATGATCGCCTTGCCGCGGGCGGCACCGCCGACCGACTCCAGCGCCCCGGCGGTGGTGTGGGTGAACTCGTCGATGTTCGCGCGCGTCCCCGGGCCCGCCGACCGGGACGCGACCGACGCCACGATCTCGGCGTACGGGACCGGCACGACGCGCGCCACCGCGTGCACGATCGGGATCGTGGCCTGGCCGCCGCAGCTGATCATGCTGACGTTCGGCGCGTCCAGGTGCTCGGGCAGGTTGACCGGCGGGCAGACCATCGGGCCGATGTGCGCCGGGGTCAGGTCGATCGCCTTGATCCCGGCTTCCGCGTAGCGGGGTGCGTTGGCCAGGTGCGCCCGCGCGGACGTCGCCTCGAACACGATGTCCGGCAGCGGGTCCTGGCGCAGCAGCCAGTCGACGCCCTCGGCGGACGCGGCCAGGCCGAGCTTTCTGGCCCGGGCCAGGCCCTCGGACTCCACCACGCCGACCATGTAGCCGACGTCGATCCCGTCCAGCCGCCGCAGCTTGGCCAGCAGGTCGGTGCCGATGTTGCCGGGGCCGACGATGGCGGCCAGGGTGGCGGTCATCGCCCCGTTCCGGGTGGTCGAAAGAGCATGTCTGCCTCCGTACGATCTCCCCTGCACGGTGCAGTGCGCCGGGACGGGAGGGCAAGAGATGCGTCCCGGTGATCGGAACACCTCGTGGACGGGCGCCCGGACCGGGGGCCATCATCGACTCATGTGCCCAGCCCACGGCAGCAACGGCGAGACCTCGGCCGCTGGCCGGATCACGTCGGTGCTCGACGCGTTCCGCGATGACCGCGAGGCGATGACCGTCTCCGAGCTGGCCCGGCGGGCGTCGCTGCCGAAGACCACCACGCACCGGCTGACCGCCGAGCTGATCCGCTGCGGGCTGCTGGAGCGCGCGGACGGCGAGCTGCGCCTCGGGCTCAAGCTGTTCGAGCTCGGCCAGCTCGTGCCGCAGCAGCGCAGCCTGCGTGACGCCGCCCGGCCGGTCATGGCCGACCTGCGCGAGGCGACCAGGCACTCGGTGAACCTCGGCATCCTGGAGGGCTCCGACGTCGTCTACGTCGACATCCTGGCCGGGCCGGACTCGCCGCGGCTGCCGACCCGGGTCGGGGGGCGCTGGCCTGCTCACGCCACCGCGATCGGCAAGGCGATCCTGGCTTTCTCCGACGCCGCCGTCGTCCAGGCCGTGCTCGACGCCGGGATGGCCAGGGTCAGCGAGCGGACGACCACCTCACCGGAGCTGCTGCGCCAGGAGCTCGACCGGGTCCGCGGGTCCGGCCTCGCCTACGACTCCGAGGAATCCCGGCCCGGCCTGGTCTGCGTGGCCAGCCCGGTGCACGGCCCGGGTGGCCAGGTAGCGGGCGCGCTGTCGGTTTCCGGCTGGTCGGCGCGGATGAAGCCGGACCGGGCAGGCCCGGCGGTGCGCACCGCGGCGCTGACCATCTCCCGCGCCCTCGGCGCCCGCGCCGTCCCGTAGACCCGGGCCGGCTCACGGGCGAGTCCCGCTCCAGGGCGTTTGGTGCCTGTGGCACAGTCCTGATTGTGCCGTTGGGCGATCTGCCGGACTGGTTGCCGGCGTGGTGTCTGGACCATCTGGGTGGCGAACCCGTCGGCGTGCTGTTCCGGATGCAGCAGGTCTCGATGGTGTTCGGCCTGCGGCTGGCCGACGGTACGGACGTGGTGGTCAAGGCGCGCGCCGATGACGGCCGGGCCGTGTCGTGTGTCGCGGCGCAGGCCCGGCTGGCCGAACGCGGGTTCCCGTGTGCCCGGCCGCTCACGCCGGTGACCGGGGCCGGTTCGCTGGCTGTGCACGCCGAGGAGTTCCGGCCCGGCGGCGAGGTGCTGGGCGGGGACTCGCCGGACGTGGCTGTGCGCTACGCGCAGGTGTTCGCCCGGCTGATGGCCGAACTGGCCGAAGTGAGTGTCGCGCCGCCGCTGCCGAATCCGCCCTGGGTTCGCTGGGATCACGCCGATTCCGTGCTGTGGCCGGCGATCGACTTCCTCGACAACCGGGACCAGAGCGCCGTGCCCGCGTACGTCGGTGACACCGCCCGGCGGGCCCGGCGGCGGCTGCTGGCCGCCGACCTGCCGTACGTGCTGGGCCACGCCGACTTCGAGGCGCAGAACCTGCGGTGGCACGGTCAGCAGGTGTGGGTGGTGCACGACTGGGACAGCCTGGCGTGGCAGCCGGAGGCGGCGCTGGCTGGGGCGGCGAGTGGGTCTTTCGCCAGTTCCGGGCCGCCCATGCTGGCGCCGATCGAAAGCTCCGAGGCGTTCCTGGTGGCTTACCAGGACATTCGGGGGCGCTTGTTCACGGCCGTGGAACAGGAGATCGCGTGGGCGGCCAGCTTGTGGATGGCGGCGTACAACGCCCGGGAGGAAGCACTGCATGGCGACACCCCGGCGGGCGAGGATGCGCTCCGGGCGCAGGCAGCCGAACGCCTGCGCCGGGCTAATGCCTAGCGCCGGCCACGCGATCAGCGCAGGTCCAGACGCCCGGCAGTCAGTCCTGACCGGAAAGAGCGCCTTCGCCGGTGATGCCAGACGGCTCATCCTGGCCAAAGGCGATCACGATCTCCCTGCCGTTGGCATAGCTGACCACCGGCCGCCGGAGCATGTCACTCACCCTTCGGGCGACCTTCTGGAACAACTCCACCATCTCCGGGGTGTCGGCGCTTACCCGGAACCGGCCCCTGGCGACGAGCGCCTGGGCGACATAAGGCGAGAAGTTCGCCTCGGCCCGGGCTTTCTCATCCGCGCTGAGAGGGGTGCTCTGCTGCCCGGGCTGCGCGCCAGGAGGGTGGGTCATTGCTGATCTCCTCATGATCGCCGTGGCCTCCAGGATGCCAGCAGCGCCACAACCACGAACAACCGCTTCGAGATCTTGAATTGGCTAGGCGTGGGCAGGCGCGTCGGCGTTAACGGCGGTGACCTCGAAGGCGGCCGGCAGGATGGCCGCCTGCCCGTCTGAGGTCGCGACCCGCACGTCGACAATCCCTGGGGGCAGGCCTTCTGGCACTGTGACCGGCACTATCGCGGCGGTGCTGTCGGCTCGCGGAGGTGCGGTGACGCCGCCGATCGTCACCTCAGGTCGGCGCGCGTCAGCGGAAGCGGTATTCATGAGCCCTGACCCGAAGACGCTGACCGGCGTTCCAGCCGCCCCCTTCTGCGGGCTTATGGCCGTGAGCGTCAGCGGAGGGGTGGGCGCTGCGCCGGATGTGGCCTTCTTCGCCACGTAGGCGGCCGCGGATGCCGAGGTCAGCCCCACCAGGGTGTCCGGCAGGACCGGAAGCGACACCGGGCTGTGGAAGAAAGCGATGAAGAAGGCGGTCAGTGCCACGAGGTTGAACACGAAGTACTGGGCGTCGCCGAGGTCGAGATCGCCTTGGTCATTCGAGACGATTTCGCTGATCGCCGTGCCCAGGCTCTTTCCCTTGGCGGAAATCGTGGTCTTCGACGAGGTGCCATTGTTTATCTGCCCCGTGGTGATGGCCTTGGCGCTGACCGCAGCGCCCGCGGGGAATCCGATCAGCAGCAGATAGCGCGGATCGAGGCTCTCCGGCGGATAGACCGCATCATGGAAGGCCATTACGAGCAGCGCATAAGCCAGTGCCACTGTCCAGAGCGCAAACTGGAGCTTGGACGTGGATACTCGATTGTCCTGCCCAAGGATTACGTACCAGAACGGGTTCGCGTTCTGGGGCTTCGGCCCGGCGGCTGGGGTCGCTGCGGCCGAGGTCGCCGTCCCGGTAGCCGCTCCGCCGCCGGGGGATGGCTCGCCGTCCTGCCCGCCCGGGGGCTGTTGTTTCTGCGCCGCGCGCGCCGCAAACGCGAGCAGGACAAGAAGAACTATTAGGACAACAAGCGCTAGCCAGTAGGAAATGGCCAGACTCAAACCCTGCGGGCTGGTAGCTGATCCGCTCACGAGAGACGAGTGTGGAGCCATTTCTGAGGCATGTCCACCTCAATGAGGTTTTAGCCGGAATCCGGTTCGCCAGCCGCCTTGGCAGCGCAGGGCCGGGCGTTCCTGCTCTTCACCGCAAATAATGATGCCGGCCGTTACCGTTCAATCGCTGCGGGCTTCCGAGGTCTGGTTACTGCTGGCGCTGCCGCCCGGTTCCGGCGCTGTGCCTTTATGGCTGGCGGAGGTAGTTGGCAGTCGCGGCAGGCACCCGGCCGAGGCCAGGCCCCCGGTCGGGGCCAGGCCCCCGGTCGGGGCCAGGCCCCGGTCGCGGCCTGGGGCCCGCGCTGTTTCCGGCGCCGACCGACGCGACTATTACGTTGACTGATATATTGGCCGACGTATTAGGAGGGCGGGATGGCCGTGGGCAGGCGAGACAACCGTGCCGGGCAGGACGTGCTGCGCAGGGCAGGCGAGGCGTCGGTGCTGATCTTGATCAGCCTCGCCGACGGCCCCAAGCACGGTTACGCGCTCATCCAGGACATAAAGGAGCTGGCTGGCGTCGAGCTCGGTCCGGGCACGCTCTACGGGGCGCTGGACCGGCTCGAGCGGCTCGCCTTGATCGAGCCGCTGCCCGCCGACGACCGGCGCCATCCCTACCGCATTACCGCGCCGGGGGCGGCGGCGCTTCGCGTGCAGCTCGATTCGGTTGAGCGAATCAGCGCGGCCGGGCGGCTGCGGCTTCAGGTTGGCGGCGTCTGATGAATGGACCCCGGACAGCCCGGCTGGTCGGGACCGTGCTGCGGTGCTACCCACTCCGCTGGCGCCAGCGGCACGGCGAGGAGGCCGCCGAACTGGCCTCGCTGCTCATCGGGGACGGGACCCCAGCGGGCTCGATTGCCTGGAGCTACCTGGCCGGTGCGGCGCGGGAGTGGCTGACGCCACGCTCCGGTCGGCGCTTGAGCGCGGTGGCCTGCGCGCTGCTCGTCGCGGCTTGTTCGCTGGGCGTGTCGGCGGGGCTGCTGGCCTCGGCGCGGCCAGCCAGGGCGGCCAGCACGAGCCAGTCGCATCCACGCGCACGCTGCTGGCCTGGCTCGCCTGAGCCCGTACTGGGCGTGCTCCCTGCCACGGGCCGCCCGCAGATGATCGTCCGGGCAGGCGGGCATGGCCGGTCCTGCTGACGCCGGCCCTGCTGCCGCAGACCCTGCCGACGTTGGCCCCGCTGACGCCGGCCCTGCCAAGATCAGCCCGCGGCGTCGGCGGAGGACGCGGTCACTGGTCGAGACGGCCATCATCATCCTCGTGGCGGTGCTGCTGGCCTTCGTGGTGCGGGCATATGTGTTCCAGACCTTCTGGATCCCCTCATCGTCCATGGTGCCGACGCTCAGCGTGTACGACCGGATCCTGGTCGAGAAGGCGTTCTTCAACTGGCATGACGTGCGCGCAGGCGAGATCGTGGTGTTCACCCACCCACCTCGCGACCACTGCCCCGGGCCGCAGCAAGGCGACCTGGTCAAGCGCGTCATCGCGCTGCCGGGGCAGACGATCTACTCGTCAGGCAACAGCATCTACATCAACGGGCGGCTGCTGGCCGAGCCTTACCTGCCGCACTACGACCCGCTCGGGCCGGCGATCGCGAGCAGGCAGCACCCCTACCGCGTGCCGCCCGGCGAGTTCTACCTGCTGGGCGACAACCGGGCCATCTCGTGCGACAGCCGGTACTGGGGCCCGATCAAGGGCTCGAGCATCGTCGGCAAGGTGGTGCTGTTGTGGTGGCACGACGGCCACCCCGACCTGCACTGGTTCTGATCCTTGACCGTGCGCGGCGATCACGCATCGGCTATCCCCGATGCATCGGGGACCCGCCCAGGCTCATCCTCTGGCCCGCTGATGCCCTCTGCCCGGCGCCGCCGCAGTTCCTCCAGGAACGGGGAGGACTTGGCGACGCGCACGATGATGAACGCGGCGACGTAGCTCGCAATTATTATTCCAAGCGCCACTCCGGTCACCACGCCCGCCTCCGTCGTCATGCCGTAGATGCACAGGATGAGCATCACGGCACCGCCGAACAGCGGGAGGACGCCGCCGACCAGCATCGACCGCCCGCTCCTCGTGAGCTGGCTGCGGTAGAACCACACGCTGCTCGCGGCGACCACGAAGTACATGAACAGGTACAGCTCGCCGCCGGAGCTGATGATGTGCGTGATGACGTTGAAGAACGATGAACTCGCCAGATAGGGAATCAGGAAGATCGGGGGAATCAGCCCGAGGACGGTCAGCGCCGCCCACGGCGTCTGGTGCTTCGTGCTGATCTTGCCCAGGAAGCTCGGCAGCAGGCGGTCACGGGCAAACGCGTAGAGAAGGCGGCTCGCCTCCGTCATCTGCAGCTGGGTCGTGCCGATCACCGCGATGAGCACGGCCAGCGGCAGGATCCGTCCCCAGATGCCGGGGGCCAGCAGGCTGCCCGCATAGGCCAGCACGTCGCCGCCGTGCGCAAGGACGGTCTTCTGGCTGGAGATTCCCTGAAAGACCATGATCAGCCCGGTGAACCAGACGATCAGGAACGCTACGGAACCGATCATGGCGCGTCCGGGGTTCTGCCGTGGTTTGGTCGACTCCTCCCCCACTACCGAGACCGCCTCCCAGCCCGCGTAGAGGACCGCGCAGGTGACGCCGGCGTTGGCCAGGCCGTGGATGCCGCCGATGTTGCTGCTGAAGGAGAAGTCGGACCACGACGGAAGCGTGGCACCGCCGGACCCGCCAGCCTCGTGGATAAGCGCCAGGATCACGAACGTAATGACCGACACGTACTCGATGACGATGAGGGTCGTCTGGACGACGACAGATGGGCGCAGCCCGCGGATCGAGAGCCAGAGCAGGATCGCCATAATGGCGGCGGCAATAAGCCAGGTGACCACTTTCGGGAATGTCGTGCTGGGGGATACGACGAAAAGCAGGTACGCACCCGCGAGAGTGATGTTCCCGATATTGAACAGCGTGGCACCCACTGCGGACAGCAGGCCGGTTCCGATGCCGAGCGACGGCGTTGTGGCTTCCCCGACCCACACGTACGGCGCGCCAGCGCTGGGACGCCAGCGATTCATGGCGGCATAGCCCAGGGTCACGCACAGCATCAGTAGGCCGACAAGCAGAACCACCAAGGGCGACGCGAGGCCCGTGAGCGTCAGCAGCAGCGCAAGCGTGAAGGCCACCGCGCTGGACGGGGCCACGTTGGCGACGGCGACGATGATGTCGCCGCCGAGCCCGATGGCATTGGCCCGCAGGCCTCCCTGAGAGCCGCCCTGGTCAGTGGTCACGATTCCTCCTCATGAAGCGTTCCAGCCCTAGCGGCGGCGCCGAGTCCGGCAGGCGATGGGGCGTCCCTGCCATGGGACAAGATCAGCAACGCCACACGCGCCATAGCAAGGACCTCCGCAGAGCCCAGTCAGCGGTGAGAAATCGTTTCATAGAACGATTTCTATAACTGTGGGACCATGAGCAAAGGGAGTCAAGCCCTCGCCCGGTGACGGCCTGGCCACCGCGGGCGTCTGTGGCGCGGCAATCACCCGGCCTGGCGGTCCGTGCCCAGGAAGGTGAGGTGAAGGGTGCCGACGACCATTCGCGACGTTGCCGCGATGGCGCTGGTGTCCCCGGCGACCGTGTCGCGGGTCCTGAACGGGAAGCAGGATGTCGGCTCTGACTTGCGACGCAGGGTACTCGGCGCAGTGACCGAGCTCGGCTATCGCCGGAACGGCCCGGCCCGTAGCCTTCGCACCCGGGCGGCGATGGTGCTCGGCGTCATCATCTCGGACATCACCAACCCGTTCTTCACTGCCGTCGTGCGGGGCGCCGAAGACCAGGCGCAGCTCGCGGGATACTCCGTCGTGCTCGCCAACGCGGATGAGGACCTGACCAAAGAGGCCCGGTACCTCGAGGTGGCCGCGGCAGAGCAGATGGCCGGAGCCCTGCTGTCGCCGGCCTCGCCGAAGCAGACAAGCATCGAGGTGCTGTCCGAGCGCGGCATCCCGGTGGTGACCATCGACCGCCGGCTGGCCGCAACACCGGTCGACAGCATCGTGGTCAACAACCAGCGCGCCGCGCATGACGCGGTGCAGCACCTGATCGGCCAGGGCTGCCGCCGGGTCGGGCTGGTCGCCGGCCCGGTCCAGACCACGACCGGTGCCAGCCGGCTGGCGGGGTACCGGGCGGCGCTGCGCGACGCCGGGCGCGTGCTTGATCCCTCGCTCGTTGCGTACGGGAACTTCCGGACTGACGGCGGCTACGCGGCCACCCAGCAGCTCCTCCGGCAGCGCAAGCTGCCAGACGGCCTGCTCATCTCCAATAACCTGATGACCGTCGGCGGTCTGCAGGCAATCGCCGAGGCTGGCCTCGGCATTCCCGGTGACATCGCGATCGTGGGTTTCGACGACAGCAGCTGGGCCACCGCGCTTAACCCGCCGCTCACAGTGGTCGCCCAGCCGACCTACGAGATCGGGCGCCAGGCGGCGAAGCTCCTGCTCCGCCGCATCGACGGGGAGAAGTTCCCGCCGCGGCACGTGGTTCTGCGGGCCGAGCTCATCGAGCGAGCGAGCTCACAGCGCATGCCCAAGCGCGCCTGATGCATAACGGCCCTGGCCGGAAGGGTTGAGATGGCTGATCTGGTAGTGGTCGGGTCATACAACGCCGCCATGAGCATCTACAGCACCAACCTGCCGGCTCCCGGCGAGACAGTTGTCGGCGACCGCTTCGAGCGGGGGCCCGGGGGGAAGGGCGCGAACCAGGCCATCGGCGCACGGCGGCTCGGTGCCGACGTCCTCTTCGTCACCAGGCTGGGGGCCGACGCGTTCGGCGACGAGGCGCGCTCCATCCTGGTCGCCGAGGGACTGCCGGAACACGGCATTACGACCGACGACCACAGCCCGACCGGAATAGCCCTGATCTTCGTCGAAGACTCCGGCCAGAACGCGATCTCGGTGGCGCCGGGCGCGAACCTCAAGCTCAGCGGGCCGGATGTTCGAGCCAGCTTCGGTGCTGATCTGCGCGGCTGCAAGTGCCTGCTGATGCAGCTCGAGTGCACGGCAGAACTCGCGGTCGACCTCGCGTCACAGGCATGCGGCCCGGGCACCCGATCTATTCTCAACCCCGCGCCGGCCCGGCCGCTTTCGCCCGAAGCACTCGCATCGTTCGACATCATCACCCCCAACGAGGGCGAGCTGCAGATGATTGCGGCGTCACTCGGCCTTGCCGCCGGCGCGACCGATGTGCTGGCGCAGCAGCTGGTCAAGTCCGGAGTCCGCGACGTTGTGGTCACGCTGGCGGAACACGGCGCGCTGTGGGCGTCGGCGGCGGGCCTGCAGCACTTCGACGCTTATCCGGTAAACGCCATCGACACGACCGGGGCCGGGGATGCGTTCAACGCGGGCCTGGCCGCCGCCCTGGTCCGGGGTGAATCCATGGAGTCGGCGATCGATCACGGCTGCCGGGCGGGAGCGTTCTGCGTGACCCGCAACGGGGTGATCGACGGCCTCGGCCATCCGTCCGACCTCGCGATGCTGGGATAGCGGCCAGAGGCACGGCACAGCCAGCTCATCCCCCGGCCGGTTCGCTGGAGCGGACCCGGACAGGCCGGGAGAATAGACTGCGCCGATGCCCAGCCGAGCCGAGATCGTGCTGTTTGACGACTCCCCGCCACCGCCGGGTGCGAGTCCGTGGGTGGCCGGGGCGGCGCCGGCCGCCGGCATCGAGATAACCGACCCGGATCCCTCGTGGCCGCGGCGGTATGACTACCTCGCCGACCGGATCCGGGAGGCCCTGGGCTGGCGGGCGATACAGCTCGAGCACGTGGGCTCGACCTCGGTCCCGGGGCTGGCGGCCAAGCCCATCATTGACATCGACCTGACGGTCGCCGACCCCGGCCGCGAACAGGACTACGTGCCGGCGCTGGAGAAGATCGGGTTCCGGCTGACGATCCGCGAGCCCTGGTGGTACGGCCACCGTTGTCTGCGCGCGGACGAGCCGTCCTGCAATCTGCACGTCTTCGGCTTCGACAGCCCCGAGCCCATAAGGCAGCGGATCTTGCGGGACTGGCTGCGCGGCAATCCCGAAGAGCGCGACCGCTACGCCGCCGCCAAGCGCGAGGCGGCGTCCATGGCCAACGCGGCCGGAGAGCACGTCATGCAATACAACGCCCGCAAGCAGCAGGTCATCCGGGAGATCTACCACCGGGCCTTCCTGGCCGCAGGCCTGCTCGAGACCTGACGTCGGCTCACGCTCAACTCGGCCAGGCTTTCTCGGATGTCGGCCAGCAGGGAAGCGCTGCACATGATGTCGAGGGTCTCTTCCAGGGACTCCAGGTCAGCAACGCTGATGAGAACGGCAGCAGGATGGCCGTGCTTGGTGATGACGACGCGACCGTGCTCTCGTTCCAGACCGTCCACGATCTCTGAGAGCCGTTTCTTCACAACAGACAGCGGCATCTGCTCCGACATTGACATAGCAATAAGTAAAGCCACTGCTCCAGGGAAACACCGGTCATCTGGCAGACCATGCCGGTGTCAATTGCCGACCGCCAGCCCGAAAAGGGGCAGGCACGGTTGCAGGCCATGGATCTGCACCGGGACCCTGCGCGCCGCTTGCCAATCCGCTTGCGCCAGACGAAGTCGGCGCGTCAGAGCGGGTTTTCCGCGCACCAGGTGCCACTCGATGCCGTCGTCGCGATAGCCGAGTCTGCGTGAGACTCCTAGTGAGGCCGGGTTGTCCTCGAACGCATCGGAGACTGCCCAGCGCGCACCGAGCCCGTCGAAGGCCAGATGCAGCACTGCGGCGCGCATCTGAGTGCCGATCCCTTGTCCCTGATAGACCCGGCCGAGCCAGGAGCCGGTGTGCACCTCGCGTAACACCGCGAAGTCGCGGCCGCCGATACCTTGCGTGCCGACAACGATGCCGTCGCGGAGCACGACGAACTCCAGCCTCCAGTCCGAGGGCTTCCAAGATCCCCAGGTGGACCAGTGATATTGGAGCGTGCTGCGGGCACGCTCCTCAGGAGAGACGTCGGTCCAGGCGACCGTAAATGGCTGCACCTGTGGGTCATGAACCCCCGCGGCTGCTAAGTCGGCCAGCGCATGCAGATCACCAAGGCTGGGCCAGCGCAATTCCAGATCTGGGGTCTGGAGCCGCAAATCAGCCAGCGGCCAGCGCGAAGACACCATGGTCGCGATTGTGCCGCGCCCGGCCCGGGGTCACACCCGATTATTCAGGAGCCGCGGCTCAGGGTAACGGTGTGACGCTGTCCCAGAGCTCGTTGAACGCGATGCTGTCGTAAAAGGCCGTGCCCTCGACGATCTTGCCGCCGCTGAGAGTCAGAACCCAGGCGTAGGTGTTCTCATACGTCGTGCCTGCGGTTGTAGTGCCCTTGCCGTCCCAGAGCACGACGACGGTGCTGTTGTTCTCGTCGTCGTAGATGCCCCGGATGCTGACAGGACGGAACGGGTCGTCGGGGCTGAATCGCGCGCCGAACGGTGCGAGGACTTCATCGATGAACTGCTGGGTGTTGCCGTACTTCTTGGACGCGGCGGACCTGCCGGTGATTTCCCACGTCATGTCGTCCGCGAAGATGCTGCTGACGTACCCGATCCCGTTCATCCAGGCGTTGAACGCATCGGTGACGATGTCGCGGTTGGACGTCATGGCGGGTCTTGTCCTTCCGGCCGCGGTGGGGAGTCAGGGAAGCGCGCCGGGTCCATGAAGTCGGCCGCGCAGTACGTGTGCTCGCCAGTGACGATCTGCGCCAGCATTTCGCCAATGCCGGCGGCGTGCTTGAAGCCGTGCCCGCTGTCTCCGCCCGCCACGACGACGCGTGGTTCGTCGGCGAGACGCCCCACGAGGAACTGCTCGTCGGGCGAGTCGGTGACCATGCACGGGATGACTCTCGCGGGCCTGGGCTCGAGACCGGGAAAGGCACGCGCGACGGACGAGGTCAGCTCGTCGATGTCGGTGTCCAGATGGATGTAGCGGTCCATGTCCTCCGGGTCGATGGCGGTGCTGGCCGTCGCCAGCCCGGGATGCAGCCCGATCTTGACGCCGAAGTCGTCGGCGGAGCCGTGCCCCCACAGGTGCTCACCGTCGGGACGTTCCCAGATGAACGAGGGGAACTTGTCCAGGGTGAAGTCGTCGGAGAGCGGGTCGCGAGGCCGGAACCAGTACAGCGGTGCCCGGCGCGGAGCCAGCGGCAGCCCGGGAATCAGCGTCCCGAGCCACGCCCCGCCCGCGACGACGACCTGCTCGGCCCGCCACTCGGCGGTCGGAGTGCGCACGGTAACCCCGCCCGGGCCGGCCTCGATGCCGGTGACCATCGTGTGCGGGTAGACCTCGGCGCCCAGCCGCCGGGCCGCTTCGGTCT
>Ga0209007_1000521_pt1 | contig 14409 bp, 16 predicted proteins | sample JacPinW_OM1H0_O2_FD_187961 | JGI IMG/M metagenome (GOLD analysis project Ga0209007, IMG submission 187961) | Forest soil microbial communities from Algoma, Ontario, Canada - Jack Pine, Ontario site 1_JW_OM1H0_O2 (SPAdes) (version 2) | ecosystem: Environmental > Terrestrial > Soil > Boreal...
GTATGTACATCAAGTCTCAGCTATCACACGTTATGTGCCCTTTTGAAACGCGAACCGCCCATTCTCACGGGCCGTTTGGCGCCCTCGGCCACAAAACGACCAACGACACAAAAGTCGGGCAGTGGGATGTTCTCAATGTCGCCCTTCAAGAACTCGACGCTTTCAACTCCGGCCTTGCGCTTGTTCTCGTTCGCCAGCGCGAGCATCTCATCCGTCATGTCCAGCCCGTAGGCTTTCCCGGTCGGGCCTACTCGTTTCGCTGAAAGCAACACGTCTATGCCGCCACCGGAGCCGAGGTCTAAAACAATCTCACCCTGATTCAGCTTCGCCAGAGCAGTCGTCCAAGATCGTGTCGGCCAGAGATTGAAGAATCGTGCGTGGAGAGTCTGCCAATGCCTGAGCAAGCGCAACGAGAGCGCGGTTCTCCGTTTCGTAGTCTGGTGGACGGGGAGAACGGCGATACAACTCTTCTGTGCAAAGGATGGATTCCAGCGAGGCCACGCCTTCTGGAATGAAACCGTCCAAACCGTCTCCTCTGCCGGATGCAGCGGAGTTGGTCACGAGTCACCTCCGAACATCAATCTGAAGGAACGGCTTGATTTTAACGCTAACCAGGAGCAATATCCAAGACTACTCCCCGGCTCCGAAGCCCAGTAAGGGCGCGCAATCACACACGGCCTTCACACGGCAGAGGCCGGTCGATAATGATGCTTCATGGGAGCTGACCGCGTCGAATAGGTAATGCGCCAGTCAGCTTCTCTGGTTGCACAAATAGTTGCACAGATGCTCCCAAATAGGGCCATTTTGCCCAACTTGCAGTGCAATTTGCCAAACGTAAGTTGTTGGTTCCGAACACCAGGCATGTGGAACCGGGTAATTGCACCACTGACGTGTGATCAAATTGCTGGCTGCACACCCACCCTCCAGCCGTCCACGGCGAAACGATAATGCAGGGCACGCGGAAACCACCGCCGATTGGAAGTCCCTTCACGAACTCGTGCGGCGTGTCGCGGGAAGGCACCGGCGGAACTACGTGATCGAAGATGCCATCGTTCTCGTCGTAATTGAGGACAAAAACGGTCTTCGCCCACACGTCGGGATTTGCAGCAATCGCGTCGATCTTACTAGCCACAAACGCCGCTCCGTCAGCCGGCATATAGTCGGGATGTTCTGATTGGTAACTGGTCGGGATCACCCATGAAACCGCCGGCAGCTTGTCATGCAGCGCGTCATACTCGAACTGGCCCTCCAGACCATGCAACATTCCTTTGTCATACAGCGCAGAGCCCTTACGCGCCTCCCGGAAAACCTTGAAAGTTTCTAGAAGATTGCAGCCGTAGTTGTCTTTCTGTTGATAAACCTTCCAGCTGATGCCTGCCTTCTCCAGTCGTTCCGCATAAGTTGTCCAGGTATAGCCTTCCTTGGGCACTTCGTTGTCAACGATGGGGCCGCCGTTCTTTCCGTCCGCGTCGATCGTGCCCGTCATCCAATACATGCGATTGGGCCATGTCGGTCCCATCACCGAACAGTGATAGCGTCGCACAGAGTGAAGGCCTCCGCCAGAGCAAACTGGAATGGAATATCTTCTCGCGTGTAATACCCCATGCAATACGGGCCATGCACGCCATTGGCCTTGCGGTGCGCGGATAGCCATCGATCCATACGACCGCCATTCCAAGCTTCGTCCTGCACTGCCCAGGCGTGGCTGGTGGAAGGAATTTTCTGTGCGCTGGTTGCGTGCGTGTCGAGACGAAAAGGAAGCAGATATCCTTTGGGATTGTTGTTGTCCGGTTGATAGAAAACAGATCGGCGATCCGCTAATCTGAGGGCTTCCGGATCGTCGAATCCGCGGACTCCTGCCACGTTCCGTAGTAGTGATCGAACGAGCGGTTTTCCTGCATGAGCAGGACGACGTGTTTCATGTCGCGCAGCGAGCTTGGTGGCAGGCGACTGCTGCGCAAGCATGCGCCGCACGTTGGGAGGCATCAAGCCTGGAGGAACGCTTCTCTCCATTTCCAGCTGAGGCAAGACACGGGGAGTTCATCTCTTGACCCCAAGCGCGCTTCCGGATAACTTTCGGATGGCCGACCAACCGTAGCAATGCCACTCTGCGATTCAGTTCAGTTTTCTATTCACAATATCGACGAACAAGGGGACCTTTATGGCAAACACTTTTGGCACAGACATCCTGATTCAGGCAAAGGATCCAAAGGAAGCAGCTGCTTTCTACGTCCAGCAGCTCGGATTCGAGATCTCTGACGAGAAAACCGACATGGTCAGCCTGCACGGGCCGCATATCAACCTGTTTATTGAAAGAGGTCCGGCGCTTGGACCGGTTTTCGAAGTCACGGTTGAGAATGTTGAGCAGGCCAAGCTCAGGCTCGTGAAGAACGGTTGTAAGATCGTCAAAGACGAACCAGAGTTTCCGCGCTGCTACGTGAAAGATCCTTTTGGCCTGATTTACAACTTGACCGCCTAGCATGACTTGCCTCAAGAGAGGCGAACTCCGACGAGTCCTAGTCTAGCGCGCGCCGCGGTGGGCGGCGACAGTCAGCCTTTTTTTCAGACTTTATTCGGATCCTCGCTAGTCGCTGCGCGGTGTGGGCATCGGGGCCGACCAGTGTGCGTCGCGCAATTGCCAGTGCTCTTCCCGATACTCGGCGAGTCCGGTAAAGTATCCAGCTTCGTCGACGCGATGTCCTTTGGTGTCCAATTGAACTTCGCTCCATGAAACTGCAACGACGGCAAGCTCGGCAGTAAGGGGATCAACGCGCAAGTCGTCGCCCCATTTTAGTTGTATATGATTGATAGTGTGGGCAAACTTCTGAGTGCCCTCCTGTGCGGCCGCACCATTCGGAAATGCCATCTGACCGTTGACGGCCATGAAGAACGCGGGACTGGTATCAAGGTATTTGCACCAGGCTGATGGGCCGTCCTGAGTAACGTCAACGGCGACGCGCTGCATAAATGCTTGCACGCCTTCGCGGACAGCGACCGCACGAGCAGGTGTCAGCGATTGAGACTCATGTGATCCGATGCTATGACTGGAGCAGCCCGCGAAGACTACAGTCGCCAGGAGAACGGTGCTCCGCCAGCTAGATGCGGCGAGCTTTTTCACAAATCGATTTCCTTTTCTACTTGGTTCGCGAGCACTCCGCGACGCGCCCAAACGACCATTCTCGGGAACACATCTTGAAATGACCAGCTGACACCCCCCTCTATGTGACCGCCTCGACCATGGTTTACCTCAAGGGCGTCAGGAATAGCGACATCCAGGTACGGTTGAAACAAAGGCAGCTTCGCAGCCTTCGCGTAGCCGCCAAAGCCCTCTCCTACGGTCGTCCAGGAAACAAGCCAAGCTGGCGAAGGATGAGCAGCTGGCTGGTTTCAGTCCATTCTTCCTTTATCCTTCCGTCCACAACTCGGAAGATGCTGATCCCGCGGCCATCCGCTTTTTTCCCCGTCGCGTTCAGGCCGTTCCCGCTGCCGGTGTTTGTACCTACTCCTTTCCACAACACGGTCACAAAGTTGCCTTCTGCGATTTCTCTTTCGACGGTCAAATCCAGGTCTGGAAATGCGGCACGCCAACCGTGATCAACGGCCTGACTCTCGTCAAATCCGAGGTCCTTGGTCGTTTCATGATTGACGAAGTCTTTAGCGTAAATCTCAGACGCCACCTCGAACTTTCCTTGCGAAAGGATTTCGGTGAAGACCCTGCGGACGATCGCCTTGTTCTTCTCGCCGCGCTCGTCCTGGCCGAAGGCTGCCGTCACGGCGAGTATGGTCAGTAACGCTGCAACGAAGATCCGATTCATGTGAAACACCTCCTTGGTAAGAATTCCTCATTTTTCTGGAAGCGAGCCACCTTCCCAGACAAACACTTCTTCCACATTCTTCGCAAACGCGCGCGCGAGCTTGAACGCCAGCGGGAGCGCAGGATCATATTTACCGTTCTCAACAGCAATGATTGCTTGCCGTGAGACGCCCACGATCTCGGCCAGCTGCGCTTGAGTCCAGTTCTTCTCCGCGCGCAGTACGCGCAGCCGGTTTTTCATCGGTAGTGCCTTGCTGCAACCAGATACCCGACGCCGTAAAACAAGGCCATGAAAATCCACACGATGCCGACATTGAGAGGACGCACGGCGTGCGCCTTCTGTAAGTATCCATAGACAAACACAGCTAGGCCCGTCAGCAGGAATGCGATCGCGATCGCTTCCAAATGCACATGTCGCAAGAATTCATCGAGTTGCCGAATCGTGCGGACAATCACAGCTACCAAAACAAGGTTCGCCGGTATTGGCAGCAGTGCAACGACGATTCGAGCATGCGATCCAAAACCCGGCTTTCCTAAAAGCCAGCCGGCTCCGATATCTATTGCGGCGGCGAAGCAAAGAACACCCAACAAAGTACCGATGGGCTGAACTGAATTTCGAACGGTCATCTTGGGTATAGGTCACTCAAACACCACAAAATGTAATGTATGAGTTACATATTGTCAAGAAAAAAATGCTCTTTGGGGACCAGTTGGCGCAAACAGGCCCACCGGATTATGGAAGGTTTGCCCGTCAACCGTAGGGGTCTGGAGGTATATTGACTCTTAACCGGGAAAACTAGATCGAAACTCCGGACAAGGCAGCCGCACGGGACAACAGAAATGCCTGACGAAATTGCCTCTCGTGGCTCCAAGCGGGAAAGCAGTGCTGCGCAGGGCCGGGCAAATGCGCTGTCCTGGCGGGATCGCGTGGCTGGCGCCGTCCTGGTGTTGATCGTGCTGGCTGCACAAACCCGCTGGATGGGCCTCGCCATAATTCTTCTCAGCGGCGGTTTGGTCTTGGCTTATGGCGTGTGGGTAGCCGCTCGCTGGAAGAACGATGCCGCCACAGTTCTTCCCATCTACCTGCTCGCCATCGCCGTCCAGTGCCTGCATTTCACCGAGGAATATGTGACGGGCTTTCAACATCAGTTCCCAAGACTGTTCGGAGACGATTGGAGCGATGCGCGTTTTGTGACGTTCAATATGTTGTGGCTCGCTGCTTTCGTACTGGCAGGACTGGGTGTATACCGGCGAGTACGGTTGGCCTACCTCATTGTTCTTTTTCTCGCGCTCATCGGGGGTGTGGGGAACGGCACCGCCCATCTGGTGTTGAGTGCAACGTACCGTCGATATTTCCCCGGCGTCATCACAGCCCCCTTTTGCTTGCTCGTGGGCATCACGCTGCTTAGCCGACTCTTTGCTGGAACACGGGTACGGCAAGAGGGGAGCAACGACACCTTAACAGGCTGCTGAAAAAGCTTGGCGTATAAAGTCGATCCTGACTAAATCCGACTGAGTCTCTGAGAACTTGCTGCATTACCCTCGCAATCAGGCGTGCGTAAGGACTGTGTAAATAACTACGCTGCCAGAGTGAGCACAACTGGGCAGATGGTCCTGCTTAGGAAAGATCACCGCGCTCACGCCGCATCGGCCCCCTGAGCTTCTTGACTCGTAGCGACACTCCTTCAGCAGCCGCGCGACCGAAGCCAACCGCGAACAAGCGATGGACCCATCCCACCGCCAGCAGCGGCCGCGCGGATTCCAACCGTGGGACCTTTTTTCGGACTACGAAACGTGAGCACGTTGAGCGCAAACATCATTCACCCGCCTGCAGGGCGCCGCTTACGTTATCCATCTCCCAGCAGCGCAATATTGTTTTGTCTTTGATGGGTCCAAGCGCGATCGGCCTCAAGGCCATGATCGAGATGTGCGGCGCTGACCGCGTCGGTGCGCTGTGTCCCCCTTTGTGCCTTTGCAGTAAGACCCCCTTTCGATTTAGTTGCACTATAGTTGCACAGATGCTCCCAAGTAGGGCCTTTTTGCCCAATCTGTAGTGCAATGTCCCGAACGTAAGTTGTTGGTTCCGAACACCAGGCATGTGGAACCGGGTAATTGCTAAACCGTTGTACGGGCTAACACCTGTACCGAGGGTTCGAATCCCTCCCTCTCCGCCAGCACAGGTCAACCGGATGTAAGCCGGCGAGCGTGGCGGCTCCGTTCGGCTTTCGCCGTTTGGAGCACCAACTCCTCAGTGCGGCTTCACTTCTGGAGGCGTCCCGACGCGAATCAAAAATGACGTGTCTAGCCTGACCTCACGGTTCACCATGATGCTAATGGAATAGCGGCCCGGTAGAATCGGAGGTGCGATGTTGAACCACATTGGAATTTGTATTCTCTTGCCTGGCGACACTACGAGGCGAAACGAAGGGCTCTGAAAGATGCCTACTCCATCCGGCCGCGTGATGGCGACAGCGTATTCGTAGCCAATGTTGGCCTCCGGTACGGGTGGGCAACCGGCCAGCATTGACAAAGCCACTGGGCGGTTCATGTCTTGCACCGACAGATCGACGTCGGGCGCCAATCCGTAGAAGCCGAGCAAAATAGACTTGCCGCCAAGCTCGGGACGGATGATTTCGCAGATGATGCAGTAATCGAAGGTTGGGAATGGCATTGCAGACGATCCAGAAGAGCGTCGGGAGTATAGCACAGCGTGAATCTGCATAGCCGCGGGCGCCGAGCATCTGCTGTGAGACGATTGACGGCTCGGTAAGTGACGAGTGGTGTCGACGAGCGAGAAGTGGGCGGCGCACCAGAGCATCACATAGTGGTCTGATTATGAACGTCGGTCCCATTCTGGAAAGCCGCAGTGGCGGGGACAGATTCGGGAGGGATCGGCTGTGGTTGTCCCGAAGATTGGCTCTTTGCGAAAAAACGCTGCGCATTCTCCGGCGTGCCGAATCGGTAGGCCTCGCGTAACCCCCGCGTTTGCGATTCGCCGTCAAATCTCAGTCTCAAAGTCAGGTAGGCTCTCTGATCACCGCACCTAGTGCACTCGAAGAATTCGAGCCTGTACTGCCGATCGCTCTTTTCCTCTGACGTGTGAATCCAGAGAACCTTGACGGCCTCTTCCCACAGCCCAGCTCCTAACGCGGCGATGCAGTCGGGAATACAAAAGCTGTTTTGCTCAGAGAGCCAGGTGGGACGCGACCATGCGGTGACCGACCGCATCCGGTGCTCACAACTCCGACAACAGTAAAACGGCGCGGGCTTGAGAAGTTTGTAGATTGAGGCGGCGATGATTATTGATATGAGCAGCACCCCCACTAAGGCTGCAATTTTCAGAACAGTGAGACCTAAACCAAAGCCGACGGCCACGCTGGCCATTGTTCCAAGCATCGAGGAAACGAACCATGGGATTTCAGGCAGCGGCAGCCCCCTTTGTGTTGGAACGGGAAAAAGAAAGACCCGGCCCTTTCTTTGTTCTCGAAATCCCAGCCTTATAGGCTGGTAGGTGGGACGAATTTGAACTTGCTGAGTCTCCTGTTCGGCCGCAAAAGCGGAAGGCTGACATTGTGCAGCGACTGACCCGGAAAGGTGCTGAAGGACCAAACGCAAGTCGTTCCCGAATTCGCTGGCGGTGGCATACCTCTGATCGCGGTCTCTCGCCAGAGCCTTTTCCATCAACCGGTTGAACTCCTCAGCGAATGGCCCGGCGAAGGGAAGTTGTGGCGTCGGAGAGCTCAGGATATTGCCGAACAGCTCAGCCATGGTGCGGCCCTGAAAGGGCATTCTGGTGGTCAGGAGCTGAAACAGAGTGACGCCGGCGGACCAGACATCGGTTCGCCCATCAACCTCTCTGCCCATGATCTGTTCCGGCGACATGTAGTGTGGCGTGCCGATCGCTGTCCCAAGAATCTCATCCTGTTCCGGTGGCAGGGCGATGCCGAAATCGAGTACCTTTACGGTTCCTGTCTCAGTAACGAACATATTGGCCGGCTTTATGTCCCGGTGAATGATGCCATGACTGTGGGCGCAGTCCAGCGCATCGCAAAGTTGCGAGACGATCCGGAGAGCTTCAGGGGCGCTAATGGGATGGGCTCTCGCATAACGATCGAGCGGTCTTCCTTCCAACAACTCCATCACCACGTATAGGGCTCCCTTGTTCTGTCCGATATCGTAGATCTCGACGATATTCGGATGACGAAGTTCCGCCGCCAGCCGGGCTTCACGGACGAGGCCGATTCGGACGTCTGCCGTCCTTTTTGCCTGCCTCAGGGCTGTGCCGTTAAGCTGGGATCCGCCAATCATTTTGATCGCGACAGTTCGGCCTTGCGGATCTACTCCCTTGAAAACAGTGCCCATACCGCCCGTCCCCAAAGTGGAGGCAACTCGGTAGGGGCCGATCGTGAGAGTTTTCGGTTCGAGCGGCGGGGGTGCGGGCGGGCCGGGCGGAACTGCTCCCGTGATGAACCCAGGTTTTAGCGAATTATTACTACTCCCTCTAAGCAAGGCAATCAAGAATGGCACAGCACCAAATATCAACATCAACATCCCAAAACCGATAGCTAACGGCAGATAAATAGAAATCTCCCGCCTAAGGAAGTCGAACGATGTGGCCGGCGACCACAGGGCGAAGATCGTCACGGAGAGGTAAACGGAATGTATGCTCGCCCCCAGACGGAGGAGTATACGGCCCGTCTGCGAGTTTTGGGAAGGGATCGTCCGGTGGAGACGTGCGTTAACCTGTCGAGGCAACCAGATCGACAGATTCGATCATTTCTCCAGGATTTCAGGATTTGGGACTCGTATGGGACTATTGGTCGCACGTTGCCAAACGACTCCTCAGGAGAATGCCGAACCTGTTGTCCGGCGAATACTGACTCAGTTTCCGAACGGGGGCTTCGGATACTCGGGATGGGATGAAAAAAGAGTTGTTCAGGCTCGGCGACGCCTCTGCTGTGGAAGTCGCAAGGCTCATTGACGGGAAAGAGTAATGAAGGAATAGAAGTAAACTCACAAATGAGAACTGGATGATCAGCTACTGGCGAAGCCCAAGGGTTGGCAATGGTCGGGTCAACCCTATTTCTCATGGTTGAGCCAACAGCCATCATCGGAGATTAACCTAGGCTCCCCAAAAACAGGTGATGGAACCTGTGCAGTTCCACAGCTAATCCACCAAGTACTCCTTCCGCTTCAACAGCGGTACGATCGCCTGGCCGAGTCGTTCCGGACTCCAGAATGCCAAATAACCGTTGGGGAACGTCCATTCGTCAGGATGCTCGATAGCATCTCCCAGTAAGTTGCCGCTTATGTAGTGGGTTGAGGTATACCACAAAAGAAATATCTGGGTCTGAAAGCTCTCATTTTCGTGCATCGAACCACGTTTGAAACCCAGATTATAGAAAAATTTGTCTAAGTCATCCGAGGCCGGGGTTGAAATTGGAACAGTCGTTAAGGCCTCGACGAAGCCAGCGATATACCACGAGTAGGCTCGGCCTCGAATCGTCGTGACCAGACCGGCATAATTAGCGCTTGCGAAATCAAAGAACATCCCGGCAAAGCCTTTCACGAATTTACCGCCTCCTGGAATCTTCGACGCCAAGTCAATCGCCTTCTCAGCCAGAACATCGCCGGTGCTCTTTTCATATACGCGGCGCTGGCTCTCCTTGAGCACGTCCTTCTCTCCCCGTGCCTCGCGTTCTTTTTCCTCGCGCGCCTCATTCCATTGATCCCTCATCTCCTTTCCTTCATCTGCTTTATCTTGGATTTCCCTCGCCGTCTCATAGACCTTCGCTAACTTCTCGGCCCTCTCCTCCATAGCTCCGAGTCCCGCTATTGAAGTGTCGAGCATAGTCAGAGCCAAATCTTTAGGGCCGTATGGGTTCTCCGGAATTGCAGCAGCCTTTTTCGCAAAGGCATGGACCATTTCGATTTCGCTTTGCACAATGGCATTGCCTGCTTTAATGTCCGCTACCCAGGTATCGCTGTGAAGCTCAACCTTAAACTGGAGTGCCTTCGGATGCAGGCTATTTTCTGCCTTTGCTGCGTCTTCCGCCCGTTTTCTAAACTGTTGCTCTTCGTCGTCTTCTTCTTCCTGTGCGACCTTCTTTTGTATGGCGCTGAGGACGGGCTCGAACTTGACTGATGCCACATACCAGTTTCCGTCCGCCATTCCATTGAAACTGAACTTCGCACCAACCTTCTGCACGTTGCCGCTCCGGTCGGCCAGGCTCGGAGGCGCTTCCAGGATTGCATCTTTACCCTCGGCGCTCCCCACCAGCCACTTTGGGGTCGCTCGCAGGGTATTGGGATGCCGGGTATGGTTAACAACTTCTGCTATCCAGGGAATGAGCACGTGTTCCAATTGCGCCAGCGTCTTAGGCACGACGATCTGACGGGTCTGAAATTGCGAAAGATCGGGTTTGCGATGCACAACGGGATGAATCATTGGCGCACTTCCTTCGTTTGTGTTCGGTCGTTCTGTTCCCAGACCTGCGGCAGCAAAGATAACTGCTTGACCTGCCCAGATGAGCAAGACCAGTAATCAGGCTCCTGACCACGGCCTCGAGCAGGGCTTGGGCATCGCGGACATAACCTTGTCGTACATTTGATCCGTCAGAAAACAGGCCCGAATTTAGTGCTCCCTCTGTCTCTTACAGCGCAAAGCTGGGACGGATTGATCATCCAGGCAAAAATGGATCTGATTTAAAGTGCTAGAACCGCGCAGTCGAAGCCCCCCACTTCGACCGCGCGTCCCCTTACTCGAAGCCAGTGATCGGAATCACTCGGCCCTACTATGAATATCGGAATCGGAAGGAAAAGGACGACACATGACTTGTGAAAGAATTTTGGTGGGCAGTTATCGGCGGAGGCGGATCGAGACTGGCGAACAGGGCGAAAAATCCATGGGGGCCGGGTTCGAAAGCCGCTTCCGGGTTGCGGTGGCCCGGCCCAAGCTGCTCTAATGCATGGCTGCAGAGTGGAAGGCCGCGCGAGGAGAGACTTGGCTTAAGGATTGGCGAAGCAGAAATTGAGCATTTGGAAGCTTACCGTTCCAGTGGTTCCAGAGCTCTGTTCTCTGTGCTTCAAACCGCCCAGCTTCGTCGGTCCGTCCGACTCGGCGGAGAAGACGGGCGAGCGCCGTCCAAGTGCGCGAGATACAGGTCGCATCGCGGAGATCGTTTTGAACATCGGGCTTCGAGGCCATGAGCTTGTCCAACAGTTCCTGGTAGGCTGTAATGGCTTTGGCGGTTTGGCCGGTTTCGGCATAATCGTCGGCCGAGGCTCTCATCACATGATCGGACCTGCCCATGGGTTCGATCGTATCGGCGGGGTATTGATGAGCGTCCCGTAAAAACTGAAACGCTTCATCTATCCGCCGTCTGGCCTCTTTCTCGCGGCCCACCCGCCGAAGGGCGTAAGAAGAGCCAGCCAGCAAGTCGGCTGCAGAGAGCTGAGTGCTGACATTGGTTTTCGCCTCTCGTATGCGTGCAAGAGCGTGATCATAGACCACGAGAGCTTTCTGCGGTTCGTTGTGGCGAAGAATATTACCGATTTCCAGCCCGATGGTTGCCACCGAACGGCGGCTCAGATAATCGATAGAGTCCATTTTCGCCAACTCTTCACCGATACTTAGCCCTCGTTGGAGAGCGGCAAGCGCATCTCGGCTTCGACCGAGACTCGGTTCCGCATCCTGCTTTCCCAGAATCATTCCCTCGGTGTACAGGGCGTTGGCCAGATTGACACGTAGGGATGCGTGTCCGCTGGCGGCTTGCGTCTCCTCGAGTTGAATCGCCTGTTGAGCAGTCTGCAACGCTCCGTCCAGATCTCCTGACTGCCAACGCGCAACTACGATCGCGCCAAGGATACTGCCATGAACTCGCTGGGCTGATTCAACCGGTTGGGTGATTTCCAGTGCGCGCTGACTGGCGCGTAGACTATCCTCGAAATGTCTGGCGTCGTCATAAGCGTACGCAATGTTCATCTCAAAATATCCCATGCTGTAAACATCTTTTGGATCGACATTCCCGAGATTCATAAAGCGCTCGACTCGCTGAGAGGCCTCATTGGCCCGAGACACCATTTCCTGCTTGCGATTCTGTTCGTCGGCTAGAGTCATGCGATCGTGCGCAATTGTTGCTGCAATAAACAACCCCCTTCTGTGCCTGGGATTGTCTTTTAATACCGAGTCGACGAAGGTCTCCGCCTTGTCAAGACTTGCTTCCGCTTCGGCGAACTGGCCTAGGTTGGGCGATGTGGGATCACCTTGAGCATGCGCGACTCGTACATAGGCATATGCAACTTCGAGCGCGAGATCCTTGTCGCCGTGAACGTCGCTACCCAGCAACGTCAGATATTGCAGCGAATCAGAAACCATTTGCATCCTGACTTTTGTCGAACCTGGCAAACCCCTGATGTCGTTATCGATCTCGATGAATTTATTGGCGAGTTGTCGCACTTGAGCGAACCGGCGTTCGGCGACGTTTCGCTCGCGATTTGCAACCAGCAGTCCGGTGGAGAGGCTGCCAATCACAAGCACAATGGCAGTGGCGGTTAGCGCTACCACCGTGCGGTTCCGCCGCACAAACTTGGCTGTCCGGTAAGCGAATGTGTCCGGCCGGGCGCTGATCGGCTCGCGTCTCAGGTAGCGGCGCAGATCGTCTGCAAACTCGGTCACCGAGCCGTACCGCTCCTGCGGATTCTTCTTCAGAGCTTTGCCAACAATTGTGTCCAGATCTCCACGTAGTTCGCGGCGGAGTTTATCTGGGGTGGTGCCGCGTCTTTCCGCGATGAGCTTGCCGTTGTCCGCGGTAATTGCGTCCGATGCTTGTGGCGGCTCACTGTAGAGGACGGCCTTTACCAGTTCCGCGGGAGAGTGCGGACCTGAGCCTGCGGGATGCCGGCCAGACAGTAGCAGGTAGAGCAACACGCCCAACGCATAAACATCGGTGGCCGTCGTGATTGGCTGGCCGGAAAGTTGCTCGGGCGAAGCGTACTGGGGAGTGAAAGCCGAACCGCCCTCGTGCGTGAGCCAGGTTGCAGCACCCGTCTGGCCTTCGCCCTCGAGGAGCTTGGCAATCCCGAAGTCGAGTAGCTTGACTGCACCGCCGGTGGTGACTAGCACGTTCGAAGGTTTGATGTCGCGATGGACAATGAGATTCGCATGGGCGTGGGCCACTGCAGCCAGCACATCCAGAAACAGGCGAAGGCGCGCCTCCAGGTCGAGCTTGTGCTCGTCGCAATACTGATCGATCGTCGTGCCGTCAACGTATTCGAGGATGAGATACGGCTGGCGATCGGGGGAAATGCCGGCATCGAAAAGTTCGGCAATGTGTGGATGGGTGAGCCGGCCGAGAATGCTGCCTTCGCGCTTGAACCGTTCTTCAGTGGTACGACCGGCCAGTGCGAAACTCACGAACTTGACTGCGGCTCGGCGTTCGAAGCGCCCATCGCTGCGCTCAGCCAGCCAGACGCTTCCCATTCCCCCCTGGCCAATCTGCGAGATCAGAGTGTATGGACCAAGTGTCTGGCCCGCGAGTCCCGGAGCCTTTAGTGGCAGGGGCGGACCCGTCTCCAGAAAGCCTTCTTGTGCCAATATGCGGTGTTCGTCCAGAAGAGCGCTCACCTGCGCGGCCAGCGCGGGATCCCGCTCGGCAAGCTCCGACAACCAAGCGCTGCGATCATCGTGATTCAGGGAAAGCGCCTGATCCAGATAAGGACTTAACGCCTGCCATTGATCAAGCCGAAGTGTGGGCATAGACTCTTCAAAGTGATAAAGGAGCACGAATTTTCCCATGGAGATAAATGCGCGCGCGCTCCCAGTTACGCTGCACTGTTCGTTCTGATACGTCCCGCATTGCGGCAATTTCCGCGAAAGAAAATCCGCAGAAAAACTTTAAGTCAACGACCTCGGCGAGGGCAGGGTCTACTTTAGCGAGTTCATCCAGCGCTTCGCTAATCTGGATAAGCTCGCGGTGGTCGGCTGCACTCTCCATGGCTTCAGTATCTAGCGAAGTAATCTCGAATAAGCCTCCGCGCTTCTGAGCGTGCCGCTCTCGGGCATGGTCGATGACTAAGCCTCGCATCACTCGAGCCGCATAACCCATGAATCGAGCGCGGTCGGGGAACGATGGGCCATCGCGCGCGGCCATATCCAGATAGGCCTCGTGCAAGAGGGTGGTAGCACTAAGGCTGGCGGGCAAGCCTTGTCGAGCAAGTTCACGCTTGGCCAGCCGATGCAACTCGGAATAAAGGGCGGCAAACAATGCTTCTGCGGCGGGCTTGTCCCCTTGTTCGGTTGCGACTATAAGCGAAGAAATTGTCGAGCCCACATCCGCCTCCCAGACCTACAGCAACGCGAGGTACTACCGGAAATGGCGAACAGCTTCTCGCAGTTTTGCAGGATAGTCAAGCCACATTAGGTTGATTGAGAAGCGGCTGGCGAAGAGGCTGACGATTCCCAGTTCTCATGTCGTCTTTTCCCCTGCGTTTCGATTAGCTAGCTACTTTCCGTCGCAAAAATGCGCTTCCTGACACAAGCCCTGTGACATAACACGCAACGGATATGGTCTTCGGTGGTGATTTTGCGTGTGTCC
>Ga0209007_1000522_pt1 | contig 14403 bp, 16 predicted proteins | sample JacPinW_OM1H0_O2_FD_187961 | JGI IMG/M metagenome (GOLD analysis project Ga0209007, IMG submission 187961) | Forest soil microbial communities from Algoma, Ontario, Canada - Jack Pine, Ontario site 1_JW_OM1H0_O2 (SPAdes) (version 2) | ecosystem: Environmental > Terrestrial > Soil > Boreal...
CACGGAGGCTCGATTGCGCTAGGAACTGCAAGTGCACGACCGCCCATGCGAGCCACGCCGCGTAACCGCTTAGTTGGACCTTGCCGCTTTGCAGCACAGCAAAGCCCTTGCCCACCACGGCCATGCTACCTTTGTCGAAATAACTAAATGGGCCGGGAGCGGGATTTCCAGCGAGGCGGTTGTGAATCAGCTTCGCTGCATATCGCCCTTGCTGGATCGCCACCTGCGCAACACCTGGCAGCGGCTTGCCGTTTTGATCGAGGGAGGCGGTATCGCCAATTACAAATATCTCAGGGTGCCCGGGTACAGTAAGGTCATTCTGGATGCGCACCCGCCCGGCGCGATCTGTCTCTACCTTCAGCCACTTGGCTGCCGGCGAGGGCGACACACCCGCGGTCCAGATCACGGTTTTGCTCCCGATGCGCTCTCCCGCCACCAAGATGCCGTTTGCGTCGATCTGATCGACGCTGTGTCCGAGCCGGACCTCGACGCCCAATTTCTCCAGCCGTTGCTTCGCGGCGTTGGACAGGCCTTCCGAAAAGGGCGGCAGGACCCGGGGGGCCATATCGACGAGTACAATTCGCGCCGACGCCGGGTCGATCCGTCGAAAATCCGATTTCAGCGTGCTGCGGACTAGCACAGCAATGGCGCTGGCCATCTCCACCCCGGTTGGGCCAGCCCCGACCAGAACAAAAGTCAGCATGTCCCGGTGACGGCTCGGATCTTCTTCGGCTTCTGCTTGTTCAAACGCCTGCAAGATTTTGTTTCGGATCACCACCGCATCCGCGAGGCTCTTCAACCCCGGCGCGAACTTTTCAAATTCGTTGTGGCCGAAGTAACTGTGAGTGACGCCGGTCGCCAGAATGAGGTAATCATAGGAAAGGCTCACCGCCTCGCGGTCCGCATTTCGAACAATGACGCTCTTTTGATCCTTGTCCACGCCCGTGACTTCTCCCAGGATCACGGCTGTATTTTTTTGGTTCCTCAAGATTCCGCGGATTGGGGACCCAATCTGGCCGGGTGTCAGCACTGACGTCGCCACCTGGTACAGCAGAGGTTGAAACAGATGATGGTTGGCTCGATCAATCAAGACGATCTGAGCGGGCGTTTTGCGCAGCGCTTTGGCGGTTGCTAAACCGCCGAAGCCCCCGCCGACGATGATGATCTTCGTTTGTGACATACCTTAAACAATGTTCTTTAGCGGCAGAAGCAAAGGCGCCAGATTGGCCAAAGATGCATCTTTCGCCGGAACAGGTCCCCACGGATCAGTGGCCGATCCGGGAGTCTGTGCATTGGCTGACTTCTTGCCCGCTGCTATGAGCATCGCGGAAAGAATGCCTCCTATGATGAATCGCACGACAGGTGCGAGTGTAGTTCGCATTCGAATGCAGCCGGGCTTTGAGGGTGATTCGGGAGCGCCCTGCACCCTTAGGAAACGGTGCTGTCCGGCAATTCTCATTCACTGCCTGCCCGCGGGTGCCCCTTCCAAGTGCCCGGCGTGCGGGATCGTACCGCTCGCCCGGAACTCGTCGATTTCAGAACCGGTGAAGCCAAGCAGATTCAACACCTCTTCGTTGTGCTCGCCCAGGTCGGGGGCGCGCCGTGCCGGCACCTTCGGAACATCGTGTATCTTCAGGGGGCTGCTGATGGTGAGTTTTAAATGGTCACCCGCGCCCTCGAGCGGAACAATGATCTCGTTCGCGAGTAATTGCGGATCATTGACGACTTCGCCAGGGCTTCGCACAACTCCGTAAGTAATGTGGGCATAATCCAGGGCTGCGCGCCAGTACTCCCACGGCTGTGAGGCGAACACCTCGTCCAAGATTTCCGTTAGCTTCGCCGAATTTGCCGCTCGCGTCGCATCATCGGTGAATCGCGTATCCACGAGGAGGTCCGGGCGGCCAATCCCCGTTGCAAGTGCCGGCCAATCCTTGCCTTGGACTACGATCAGAAACCAGTGGTCATCAGAAGTCGGATACACGTTGAGGATTGCGTTCGGCGGATTCTTCCGATCATGCAGGGGGAAGAATTTAGCGTCGCACAGGGCAGCTTGAACCGACATCGCGCACGCCCAGACGCCTTCTGCGATAAGCGAGGTCGTCACGTAAGAGCCTTTTCCGGTTCGCTCTCGCCGGTACAAGCCAGTAACGATCGCCGCATACAGCCCAGTCGCAGTGGCATGATCTCCGCTGCCAGCCACAGGAAGCGTGGGTGGAGCCCCCGCGTCTCGCGTCAGAGCCAGCAGTCCGCTTCGCGCCCAGTAGGCAGTAATATCAAATCCTGGAAGATCGGCTTCCGGACCGTCATCACCATAACCCGTAATGTCGGCGTAAATCAGTCGCGGGTTCCACGGCGCGACATCCTCGTACGTGAGTTTGAGCCGCTTTCGCACCGGGTGTGGGAAGTTGATGACCAGCACGTCCGCCCACTTGACGAGCCGTTCGAGAATCTCAGTCGCGTGCGGCGACTTCAGATCGACGGCCATTCCCCGCTTGTTGCGATTGTCCAGATGCCACGCATAGTTGTCGTTGGCGCGGGGCTGCGGCGGTATCTTGTACGTCATCCGATGCGGGTCGCCGGTCCCCGGGGGTTCGACCTTGATGACTTCCGCGCCAAAGTCCGACAGCACCGTTGCAGCGCCTGGACCTGCGATGAAACTGGCCAAGTCCACGACCTTCAAGCCTGAAAATATGTTTTCCGTAGCCATATCACCCTCCTGAGTTATGAATTGCTTAGAACTTCACCATGCAACCGAGATCCCTACCTCTCGGCCGCATTCGCCATTGCCCTTATCGGCCTTGGAACTTGGGAGCACGTTTGGCCAGGAAGGCCGAGGCTCCTTCTTTCTTGTCTTCGGTTGCGGCGAGGATGCCAAACAGGGATGCCTCAATGAGCAAGCCTTCCGCCAGGCTCGTTTCCAATCCTTTGTTCACAGCCTCGAGGACGAACTTTACCGATTGCGGAGCGTTGGCGCCGATCTGGTTCAAGATTGCTTCGGCCCGCCCGATCAGTTCCGCGTTAGGAACAACTTCATTGACCAGCCCGATGCGATAGGCCTCCTGTGCGGTGATCATGCCGCCGGATAGGATGAGTTGCAGGGCCAATCCCTTCCCCACTAACCGGGAGAGGCGCTGGGTGCCGCCATAGCCTGGCATGATCCCGAGTTTTACTTCGGGCAATCCAAACTTCGCGGTTTCTGCAGCTAGGCGAATCGTGCAAGCCATCGACAGCTCGCAGCCACCACCGAGGGCAAAACCATTGACGGCAGCGATGACCGGCTTCCCAAGGTTTTCGATGAGGATCGTGAGTGCTTGCCCAAAACGCGTTTTCTCTTCGGCCTCGAGCGGGGTATCGTTGAGGATTTCGCTGATATCCGCGCCCGCGGCAAACGCTTTGTCGCCGGCGCCGGTTAAAATGACTCCCCGCACGGCGGAGTCGTCTCGGGCGTCCTCAAAGGTCGCCTTCAGCTCCGCAATGATTGCCCCGTTTAGCGCGTTGAGCACCTTGGGACGGTTAAGGGTCACACATGCAATGGCATCCTTTTTCTCATACAGAACGTTCTCGAGTGTCAGTCCTGCTACTGCCGTGCTCATAGAATTCTCCCGGTTAACCTGAAATCAGACAGAGCTGCGTGGAACCCATCCATTGGGCGCCAATACCAAAGATCTGGGTGTTTGCCCACGTGGAGTAGCGCAGGTAAATCCGTTAGCGCTGATCTTTTCTGCGGTAACTGTCAACCTCAAAGCGGTATAGGACGCGATGTCCAGGTGGCTGAGCGCCACCAGAATTTTTAGAGTTTCTTCGAAGGGCTCCTCAAACTTCACGACGTGCTCGAAGTGCCTCTCCCCTTCACCGTCTTTGAAGGCCTGAAAGGTTCTATCTTTTTCAGCAACAGCGTGATTGCCCGACTGGATATTCATTTGGATCGATAGCTTCCTGGTCTGCAAACCGACCGCCAAACGCTCAAGCACCTTCCGTCCAATGCCGAAAGCCCGCCGCGGTTGATGCTCTTGTACTTGCCGAGATGGAATCCACACGAGGAGGGATCGTTGCGAGACCGGTGAAGTGCCAACTGGCTAGCACCAGCTAGCCAGCTAACACCACGAGCTTGGCACGCTTGACGGTATCGTTTGATGTATCCGTATTCCTGTTCAAGCACTTGCGGGTGAGGAGCAGCCTCTTGTCGCTCGGCAAGAGGATTGCCATCGACTCTGTAGCAACTGCGGAAGAGACCCGAGGCTCGAAGCCAGCGACACAATGCAAATGCGAGGGACAAAACGCTCGAACGCATTGCGCGTACTCCAGATGTCCTTGCTGGTCTTTTGGTCCGCAGTTGCGGCGGCCGCGACTGACAACGCAGATCCGTCTATGAGTCCCACAAACATCTTCGCGCCCGTTTCGACGCCAGCGAAGTCAATCTTCGGATTGTCTATGTTCGTACTTGCGGTCACGGCAGCCATATTCGTGGTCGTGTTCACCTTGCTTGCCTACTCTGTCGTGAAGTTCAGAAAAAGGGCCAATGACGACGGCCGCGAGCCTCCGCAGGTGTACGGCAGCAATCAGGTGGAGATCGCCTGGACCGTTATCCCCGTCCTAGTTGTTTTGACCCTACTTGTGGCTACCGCCCGAGTGATTGCCGACGTTCAAAACGCCGCGCGACCTGACAATACCGTCGAAGTGACCGCCATCGGCCACCAGTTCTGGTGGGAGTTCCGCTACCCGGCGCTGGGAGTCGCGACTGCCAACGAATTACATGTTCCTGTAAGCGATGGCAATCACCCGATCCCGACGTTCATAAAACTGCTGTCGGCAGATACTGACCACAGTTTCTGGGTGCCACGTTTAGCGGGCAAAACCGACCTGATTCCTAACCACCCGAACAGCATGTGGATCGACCCGCATGAGACGGGTGTCTATCTGGGCCAGTGTGCGCAGTACTGCGGCACGCAACACGCCAAGATGCTCCTGCGTGTTTACGTGCAGTCCCGAGAAGATTTCGAGAGCTGGATTCGGGAGCAACGCCAGCCGGCGGTCGTGGCCGATGCCGTTTCCGAAGGGCGACGAGTATTCGAAACAACGGCCTGCATTAACTGCCACAGCGTGGCGGGCACAATGGCGAACGGGCGTTTCGGCCCCGACCTCACACACCTGATGAGCCGCGAGACAATTGCTGCCGGGGCGGCCCTTAATACACCTGAAAACCTACGGCTCTGGATTCGAAACCCCGACGCGATCAAGCCAGGTTCGCTAATGCCAGCGATGGAGTTGAACGATCGTGACTTGGACGCATTAACAGCTTATTTGGAGACGCTGCGTTGAAGGACCCATTGAACATGCCGAGGAGATCGCACGATGTCGAGTGATTCCATTGCATTGCCGAGGGCGGAAGCAACATCGCGTCCCCTGGTCGATGCGCTCCACGGATGGGTTACTACCGTCGATCACAAGCGGCTGGGCACTCTGTACATCCTCTATGCCCTGATTTTTCTAGTGATCGGCGGGATCGAAGCAGGGATCATGAGGATCCAGTTGATGCATGCGCACAATGACTTTGTCTCGCCGCAGGTCTTCAACCGCATGTTTACCATGCACGGGACCACGATGATCTTCTTCGTCGCGATGCCTCTGGTGTTCGGTTTCGCCAATTATTTGATTCCTCTAATGATCGGCGCGCGGGACATGGCGTTCCCGCGCCTGAACGCTTTCAGTTTCTGGCTGATGGCATTCGGAGGCTTTCTCCTCTATTTCAGCCTCGTGGGAGCAAACGGTCTGTATGGGGCCGGAAATGCTCCGGATGTCGGATGGTTTGCGTACGCACCATTGACATCAAGGACGTTTTCCGTCGGACACAGCACGGATTTTTGGACGTTGGGATTGCTCGTGTCGGGCTTCGGCAGCATCGGCACGGCAATCAATATCCTAACGACGATTCTTTGTATGCGTTGCCCGGGGATGAGCTTGGGAAAAATGCCGTTGTTTGCTTGGCTCAACCTTGTCATGTCCGGCATGGTAATCCTTGCCATAAGCCCGCTTACGGCGGCACAGGTAATGTTGCTTGTCGACCGATATCTTGGCGGCCACTTCTTCGATACCCAAGCTGGCGGCTCGGCCGTGGTTTGGATGCACTTCTTTTGGATCTTCGGGCATCCGGAGGTCTATGTTCTTGCCATTCCGGCATTCGCCTTCGCATCCGAGATCATCCCCGTGTTCTCCCGCAAGGCGATCTTTGGCTACCCGGTTATGGTGGCGGCTACGATTTGCATCGGATTTATCGGCATGAGTGTGTGGGCGCACCACATGTTTACGGTTGGCATGAGCTCGAGCGCCAACACTTTCTTCGTACTCTCGACAATGGCCATCGCGGTTCCGACCGGAATCAAGATCTTCAACTGGTTGGCCACTATGTGGGGAGGAAAGATTGAGTTCAAAACACCGATGCTGTTCTGCGTTGCTTTTCTCTTCCAGTTCTTGGTCGCCGGCCTCACCGGGATCATGTTGGGGGCCGCGCCGTTCGACTGGCAGCTGAGTAATTCATACTTTGTGGTTGCACATTTTCATTACGTGATCGTGGGCGGGATACTGTTCACGATCTTCGGTGCTTTCTATTACTGGTTTCCGAAGATGTCGGGAAAGATGTGCAACGAGACTCTGGGTAAGCTCCACTTCTGGCTGTTCTTCATCGGGTTCCACCTGACCTTCGATTTAATGCACATTCCCGGCATGCTGGGCATGCCGCGTCGAATCTACACCTATGAGCCAGGGCGTGGCTGGGATGTCTGGAATCTCATCGTGACGATTGGTGTGTTTTTCCAAGCTCTGGGCACGGTAATTTTCGTCACCAATCTTCTGTGGTCCTACTTCAAGGGAAAAGCTGCGGGCAGCGATCCCTGGGATGCGTGGACGCTTGAGTGGTCAACCAGTTCACCGCCACCGGCGTATAACTTCGCTTCCATCCCGGTAGTCAAGAGCCGCCGTCCGCTCTGGGACTTGAAGCATCCGAACGATCCTGACTGGAAGTACGAATGATGAGGAGAACATTGTGAATGCGACCTCCATGACCGTAGCCGAGACAATTCAGTGGGACCGTCCTGTGCGCGGACGCGTCGCAATGTTCGGCTTGATCGCTGCCGAGGCCACAATCTTTTCTATCTTTCTAGTTGCGTATCTTTTTTACATTGGCAAGAGCCTCACGGGGCCGATGCCGAAGGACGTTCTCAGCGTCCCGATCTTCTACACGAGCTGCCTGCTTTCCAGCAGTTTGACGATCCACCTCGCCGTCAGCGCTCTTCGTCGGAAAGGCGTGAGAGGTTTTGCGGTCTGGTGGTTCGCCACCATCGCTCTGGGTATCGCTTTCCTGTACGGGACCGCCACTGAGTGGCACCGCCTGGTTTACCACGACGGATTGACGATCAGCACGAATCTGTTTGGGACCACCTACTACTCATTGGTCGGACTGCATGGGTTTCACGTCGTGGTGGGACTTATTGCTCTCTCGATAGTTATGGCGCTGGCGCTTTTGGGAAACGTGAGAGCCGAGCACGCTGAACGTGTCGACGTTTTGTCTCTTTACTGGCATTTCGTGGATGCGGTTTGGGTTGTCGTTTTTACGGTCGTCTACGTGATTGGACGATAAGGGGAAGGACTGAAAGATGGGATTGGAAACATTTGAAGCACCCGCCGGGGCAGCACGGACGCCACGCACGATCGACCTTCCCGCACCGACGGCGTGGCCGATTATCCTGGCTTTCGGCCTTACACTCGTCTTTGCCGGGTTGGTCACCAGCGTCTCCCTCAGCATTCTTGGTGCAATCTGCGCCGTTGCCGGAGGTGTCGGATGGTTTTTCGATGTTCTGCCGCACGAAAAGCGCGAGTCTGTACCCGTGGCGGACCGAGTGCCGACGGTGGCCACCAGTCGCCCGCAAGTCGCTCGCGTCGAATGGATCACGCATGAACTGCACCGCGCACGGCTGCCGCTGGAGATCTATCCGATTTCGGCCGGTGTCAAAGGCGGCCTGGCAGGAAGTGTAGCGATGGCCGTCCTGGCAGTCCTTTATGGAATTGTCAGCGGCAAGGGGATGTGGTATCCCATCAATCTCTTGGCCGCTGGGTTATTTCCGGCGCGGTGGACCGTCGCGCAAATCTCCGCGTTTCATTGGAACGCCTTGATCATCGCCACGATCATTCACTTGGTAGGTTCTTCGCTCGTCGGGCTTCTTTATGGCGCCGCGCTTCCGATGTTTCCGCGCCGACCAATTCTGCTTGGAGGCGTGATCGCCCCTATCCTCTGGACGGGTCTGATCCATAGCATCCTCGAAGCGCTCGATCCCGTGCTCAACCAGCGGATTGACTGGTTGTGGTTTGTCATTTCTCAGATCGGATTCGGCATCGTCGCTGGCATCGTAGTTTCCCGGCAAGAGCGCATACGTACCTGGCAATACCTTCCGTTCGCCGTCCGCGCTGGGATTGAAGCATCGGGAGCGACAGACGACAAGAACGGAGATGGAGATCGGCAATGAAGCATCGAGCCATTCTCGCTACGCTCGAGATCGTTGCGGTCGTCGCGTTTCTTGCTTGTGCCGCGTGCACCAGTTCACCCGTAGTCCCGCGAGCCGACTCGGAGGTGCTGCCGCCGAGCGAAGTCGTCGACTTCAATGTGCTTTATGGCCAGAACTGCTCAGGCTGCCACGGCGTGGAAGGCAGGGGCGGAGCAGCTATGGCGTTGGCCAATCCGGTGTTTCTCGCAATTGCCGATGACACTGTGATTCGTCACGCTGCGACAAACGGGGTGCCAGGCACCCCAATGCCTGCCTCTGCGCAGAGTGCGGGTGGAGCGCTCACTGACAAGCAGATCGACGTGATTGTGAGTGGAATCCGATCATGGGCGAAGCCCGGCGCCCTTGGCAATCAAAGTCCACCTCCGTATGCTGCGCCGGCTCCGGGCGATTCGCAGCGCGGCGCCGATGCCTATCGAACCTTCTGCTCTTCGTGTCATGGAGTCGCCGGCCGCGGGGGAAGCAAGGCCAGTTCGATCGTGGATGGCTCCTACCTTGCTCTGACAAGCGATCAGCAACTTCGCATTATCGTGATTGCCGGCCGCCCAGAGTTGAGCGCGCCGGACTGGCGTAGCGACGTAGAAGGTCGACCCATGTCGCCGCAAGACATTTCTGACGTAGTGGCCTGGCTCTCGGGTCAAAGGCCAAAGTTCCCGGGTCAGCCGTATCGGACCTTTTCGGTAAGTCCGGCCGGTGGAGGATCTCGATGACTACAGAGAACGGAATTTCCAGACGCGCGGCGCTGGTGAAACTTGGTTTGTTTCTCAACGGCGTCGTCGCCGTCATTCTAGCGGTGCCGATCGTCAGGTATGTGCTGTCACCGGTGGTCCGCGCACGTAAGCCCGGCTACGAGTCATGGCTCTCGTTGGGAGCGCTCGAACAATTTCCCCCCGAACAAACTCGGCTCGCCACTTATAGAAATCCGGTAGCCAATGTTTGGGATGGCGCGACCGACGATATCGCATGCTGGGTCCGGAATATTGACGGTCGGAGCTTCCAAGTCTTCGCGGTGAACTGCGCGCACCTCGGATGTCCGGTTCGGTGGTTTCCGCAGTCGAGTCTGTTCATGTGTCCGTGTCATGGCGGAGCCTATTACCAGGACGGTTCACGTGCGTCGGGGCCTCCCCCGCGGGGACTGTTCCAGTACCACTACAAAATCGAGGGTGGAGAACTTCTGATCAAGGCGGGCGAAATGCCGACTCCCGGTCAGCCGGTTGCGAGCAAGGCGGGAGGGAAGACGACATGCGCCTGATCCAGAAAGTCGGCGAGTGGTTCGATCTACGGCTGCAGCTTGGAGCGCCGATCCGCGAAACCGCTGAGCATAGAGTTCCACGCGATACCGCAAGCTGGTTCTATGTTTTCGGCAGCGCCGCGCTCACGTGTTTCATGCTGCAGATTGTTACGGGCATTTTACTCGCGCTGATCTACGTGCCTACTGCAGGAGAGGCATGGAACAGCCTGCAGACGCTCAATCATGGCGTCGCTCTCGGTTGGTTCATACGAGCCTTGCACGGATGGGGCTCGAATTTCATGGTTGCGATTGTCCTGATCCATATGGTGCAAGTCTTCCTCTTCGGAGCCTACAAGTTCCCCAGAGAACTCACTTGGATCGTTGGCGTCTTTCTCTTACTCGTGACCCTGGGCATGGCCTTTACAGGCCAGGTCCTAAGGTTCGACCAGGATGCCTACTGGGGACTTGGCATCGGGGCATCCATCGCAAGTCGAGTTCCGGTGATCGGGCCGTGGGCTGTCAATCTGATGCTCGGCGGCCCGATCATTGCCGGCGCAACACTTTCACGATTCTTCGCGCTTCATGTGTTTGTTATTCCCGGATTACTCATAGCTTTCGTTGGTGTCCACCTGCTCATGGTGTTGAAACTGGGAATCAACGAATGGCCGATGCCTGGGCGCATCGTCCGCCGCGCCACATATATGCAGGAATATCACGAACTCACACACAAAGAGGGCGTACCGTTCGTGCCTCAGGCGGTGTGGAAAGACATTTTCTTCTCCGGCTTCATCCTTCTTGCAATTGCTGTTTGCGCGGTTCATTTTGGTCCTTTTGGTCCCAGCGGACAACCGGATCCGACAATTATTCAGACTGCCCCGCGTCCCGACTTCTTCTTTTTGTGGCTATATGCACTGCTCTCGTTCTTGCCCCCATCTGCCGAGACACCGATCCTCCTGATCGGCCCAGCCGTCGGAATCGTTGTCCTGCTGGCGCTTCCGTTTGTCGCAGGCGAAGGTGAGAAGAGCTGGAAGCGCAGGCCAATTGCTGTGCTCACGATTCTTTTGGTCGCCGTAGGCCTGGGCACGCTGACTCATCTAGCGGAGCACACACCCTGGAGTCCAGTCATGGATGCATCGAGCAGCGATCCAATTCCGGCAGAATACCTGAAAGGTCTTACGGCATTGGAGCGCCACGGTGCCCTCGTCTTCCAGGACAAGCAATGTCACAACTGTCATTCTCTGGATGATCAAGGGGGGCAGCGTGGACCGGCGCTAGACAGGGTTGCTCTGCGCCTCACCGAAGACCAACTCATTCGCCAGGTGATCCAGGGCGGAGGGAATATGCCAGCCTATGGAAAGAATCTCAGTCCGGCGGAGACTACTGCGCTGGTGGCGTTCCTTAAGACGTTGCACCCGGCTAGTCAACCGCCAGCACGTGACGCTTCTCGTGCCATTGCACTCGGCGCAAGCGAGGTTACCCCACGGTAGACCTAGACATGTTCGAGCCCCATGCCCACATGCAGCCGCTGTCGCTGCTCCTCGCCGTCGCATTCGCGCTGGTGGTCACGGCGTTGTTTTACTTGCGCGGCTGGCTTTATCTGCGAAATGCTCTCCCAAGACTCATCCCCGTTTGGCGGCTGGTCGCGTTTATGTGTGGCCTCGTCTCAGTCTGGACTGCCGTGGCATCCCCCCTAGCCACACTTGATCATCAGTCGCTCACCATCCACATGGTGAAGCATCTCTTGTTGATGACTGTTGCCGCTCCTCTACTTCTGGCTGGGGCGCCAGTGGTCGTATTGCGGAACTGGATGTCGAGACGCTTTATTGAAAACAATTTGCTCCTCGGCAGCCTGCCGGCGCGGTCGTTCGAACGGTGTCTGACGCACCCTGTATTGTGCTGGTTGGTTGGTACTTCTGCGGTGATCGGATGGCATCTTCCCGGTGCGTTTGAGCTGGCCATGCGGTCGCATTGGATACATGGAGTCGAGGACGGATGTTTTCTTCTGGCTGGCCTCTTGTTCTGGTGGCCCGTGCTGCTGCCCTCTTCGAGTGGAGCGAGGCCTCGGTGGTCCATGGCTTTATACCTTTTCCTCGCCACGCTACCTTGTGACCTTCTTTCAGCATTCCTCGCGTTTTGTAACCGCCCTGTTTACCCTTGCTACCTGTCCACAACTCAACTGTTCAGTTTGTCTCCTCTCCAAGACCAGGAGTGTGCAGGAGCGCTGATGTGGGTCTGGGTAACGTTCGCGTATCTGATTCCGGCAGTCGCCATCACAATGCAGATACTCTCGCCTCCTAATCAACGCTCGCACAAACCAGCGCAACTCGCGTGGCGCAACCTCGCGGCACAGCCACTAAATGGTTCCGAGGCGGAGGTGATCTAGACGTGGCGAGCGAATCCATCCTTATTATTAGGGCCCCGTCCGCAACGTCAGCAGACCCGCAGCCGACGTTTGCAGTTCGCGCCTATGCGATGGTGTCCGACTATTGGGCGCTTACCAAGCCAGAGGTCAATTTCCTGATCGCGGTGGCAACTTTCACCGGCTTCTATTTGGGTCATGAAACCGAACCGCAAGGTTTTCCATTCTGGCTGTTGATTCAGACGTTATCGGGCACTCTGCTCGTTGCCAGCGGCGCCGGTACGCTGAATCAATATATCGAACGGCGCTTCGATGCCCAGATGCGCCGGACGGCCCGGCGGCCTCTGGCTGCCGGCGGGCTGAAGGCTGACGTAGTTCTGGGGTTCGGTGTGGCGCTGTCGGCCTTTGGCAGCATTTATCTTGCGATAGCCGTAAATGCGCTTGCGAGTCTACTCGCGACTGTCACGCTGCTGTCTTACTTGTTCCTCTACACTCCACTCAAACGAAAAACACCGCTGTGCACTCTGGTCGGCGCCTTTCCGGGCGCTATGCCGCCGCTGATCGGATGGGCAGCAGCATCGGGTAGATTGAGCCCGGAGGCATGGGCACTCTACGCTGTGCTTTTCCTATGGCAGTTCCCACACTTCATGGCAATCGCGTGGATGTATCGTGACGACTACTCCCGGGCCGGATACTTGGTCCTTCCGAGCGATAAATCAAAGGCAGTTTTCATGGGCTGGCTGACCGTGTTGTCGCTCCTTGGATTGAATCTCGTGAGTTTGATACCGGCGTTTACAGGTCACGCCGGTCCGGTCTATCCAGTTGGCGCTTTGCTCCTCGGTTCAAGCTTTCTCTATTTTGGCGCACAACTAGCTCGTCGAAAATCGAATGCAGCAGCCCGCCGACTACTTCAGGCGTCGATTGTCTATCTTCCATTGGTTTTGATCTTACTTATGGTTGGAAGGAGCTAGCGCGGAAAATGGGGCGAAGCAGGTTGGTAGTAGTTCTACATGAAGAAACTTGGAATCGCTCGGACGATCTAGGGCATTCGAACCTAACGCGCCAGGTGACAATGCTAGGCGGCTGGCAACTGCTGGCCGGTCATCAACGAAGCGCAGGCACGATCGCCGCAACTTTCGTTGTAGATTTCGCCATTACTTTCCCACTCAACCGCTTACGGAATATCGCGAGCCTCCGGATATCCGGAAATACGTTTGCCTGTTAGATCAAGAAACAAAATGCTCAAAATCAGCACACAGGACGAGCCGCACCAGGTGACGTTGAAGCTGGAAGGCTCCCTCGTGGGGAGTTGGGTCAATGAGCTTGAGGACTCGTGGCGGGCGGTGAATTCGACACTCGCAGGTCGCACACTCTGCGTGCACCTAAATGGAGTTGACCACGTCGATAATGCGGGCAGGTATTTATTGGCATTGCTGCAGTACAGCGGCGTGCAGCTGACCGCCGAGGGAATTGTGATGACGGAGCTTGTGAGGACGATTGCAGAGGACTGGGGGTCGGGCCCGAAAGAAGCGCTCCGCCAGAGAAGCCAGTCAACGTGGGGGGCACGCAAACGCAATTGAAGAGTTCCCAAGGAGTGACTTGTGTCCAGAAGTGTGGTGGTGAACGCCGGACTCTCAAGATATGTCCAGAACATATCGGTCGGCCCTCATCTGCTCCAGGCTGACGAACCGGGCGACGCAGGAGGCAATGATGTCGGTCCGAACCCGTACGAGTTGCTCTTAGCCGCACTAGGAGCATGCACCAGCATGACTATTCGCATGTACGCGGAGCGGAAACAGTGGCCTCTTCGGAGTGTGCAAGTGCGCCTGGCCTACTCGAGAATCCACGCTGAAGATTGTGCGAATTGCGACACCAAGGACGGGATGGTTGACCGGATTGACACAGAAGTCTCCCTCTTGGGAGATCTATCGGACGACCAACGGCAGAAGCTGATGGAGATCGCCAAGCGTTGTCCAGTGCATCGAACGCTGGTTTCAGAACTCCAGATTGCCACAAATGGCACGTAGCGAGAGGGGGCATTGTCAAACGAGGAAAATGATCCTGCATCAAGACCTGATCCACTGGTGTTAGTCTCTGTGGTGTCTGAAGGCAGAGTGGATATCCGGCCAGAACTCCCTCACGACAAAGTTTGCACCGTCAAGAACAACATTGGTCAGCCAGCGCTGACCGGTCTTCGTCCACGTGCAATATTGACTTGGGTAATAAGCAGAGGAGATCCCTGCGGCCCCACCGGCTCCGAT
>Ga0209007_1000523_pt1 | contig 14395 bp, 13 predicted proteins | sample JacPinW_OM1H0_O2_FD_187961 | JGI IMG/M metagenome (GOLD analysis project Ga0209007, IMG submission 187961) | Forest soil microbial communities from Algoma, Ontario, Canada - Jack Pine, Ontario site 1_JW_OM1H0_O2 (SPAdes) (version 2) | ecosystem: Environmental > Terrestrial > Soil > Boreal...
GGCGTGGATCGTGGCGGGGTTGGAAGGCGCGGTGGAAGTGGGAGCGTTGGGCGTTCTGGGCGCCGGCCTTTACAGCATCGGAATTCCCAAGGACAGCATTGTAAAGTACGAAGCTGCACTGAAGACCGATCAGTTCCTGCTGATCGCACATGGAACGCCCGCCGAAATCGACAAGGCCAAGCAGATTATCGAAGCTACGCATCCAGCCCAGTTCTCGTCGCATTCAGGCGAGGCGACTGCAGCAGCATCGGCTTAAAGTTGTTGCGAATGACGCGGGCCGGGCCGCTTGCAAGGGTCTTACCCGCGAACGACCGGAAAGGTGAGGTGCATGAAGATCCTGCTGGCAGTCGACGATTCCAAGTTTTCCGACGCGGCCATACAGGCCGTGATCGCGAGGGCCCATTCGAAGGATACGGAGGTGCGCGTCTTGCACGTCGTGGAACCTCCGTCACTTCTGGTGAACCGCGAAATGAGTGGATTTGATCCTGGTCTTGAAACCGTCTGGAAGGAAGAGACCAAACAGGCTTTGGCGCTGGTCGAAAAAACCGCGGAAACGTTGCGCGCCCACGGTATCAAAGTATCCACAGACGTCGAGAACGGTACGCCCAAATCGGTAATCGTCGAGATTTCGAAAGACTGGCACGCCGATTTGATCGTCCTCGGCTCGCATGGCAGGGGCGCCCTGGACCGTTTCCTGCTGGGCAGCGTCTCAGAGGCGGTCGTCCGCCACGCGCATTGCTCGGTGGAGGTTGTGCGGGTTCTGCTGAAGCACTGATCGATTTCGAGGAGCCCGCGCCGCGTCAGAGGGCGATGTACTTGCGCGAAATTTCCGCGATCGTCCTTGCGCCAGCCAAGCGCATGGTCATTTCGAGTTCGCCGTCGAGATGCTGGAATACCGCTTGCGCGCCCATCCAACCGCCGAGCGCGAGGCCATACAGCACCGGCCGCCCAATCGCGACGAGATTCGCACCGAGCGCCAGGCATTTAAAAACGTCCTGGCCGCGGCGGATCCCACCGTCGATCACAATGACGGCGCGGCCCTGAACGGCGTCGGCGATGCGCGGCAGTACGGTGAACGCACCGGCAACGTCGTCCAGTTGGCGCCCGCCGTGATTCGATACCTGCACGCCGGCGCAGCCGTGCTCGACGGCAGAGACGGCGAACTCCGGCGTGATCACGCCTTTCAGCAGCACAGGCAAGCCGGTCGTCTTGTGGATGAATTCCAGATCATCCCAATCGAGATCACGCTTGATGGCTTCCTGGCCGTAGCCGCCCGGCTGCGCGGGAAAATTTCCGGACGGGAATGGCGAACGGAAATGATTGCGGCGATCCGTTTCGCGATTGCTGGGCACGACGGTGTCGATGGTGAGCACGATCGCGGAATAGCCCGCAGCTTTCGCGCGTCCCAGAACCGCGGCGGCGACGCCGCGATCCGCCGGCAGATAAATCTGAAACCATTTCGGGCCCGGGCAGACCTGCGCGATTTCTTCGAGAGTTTTCGTGGAAAGCGAAGCGGCGCAGTAGAGCGCTTTCGCGGCGTTGGTGCCCTGCGCGGAACCGAGTTCGGCTGTTTCGTGCGCCATGGCGTGGGCGGCCATTGCGGAGCACATCAGCGGAGTCGCAAGCTGCGAGCCGAGCACGGTGGTCGAGCGATCGGCGTCTTTATATCCCGTGAGGTAGCGCGGGGCGATGGTGACGCGCTTGAATGCGGCTTCGTTCTCACGCTTGGTCCATTCGTCACCGGCGGCGCTGGAGATGTAGCCGAAGCCGCCGGCTGGAATTACTTTTTGCGCGGCGGGCTCGAGCTCGCGCAGATTGATGAAGTCGATGGCTTTGATTTCCGAGGGCGCGCCGTAGGCCCCGGCGGCAGATGCGTTCGGCGCGGGATTTTGTGCCGCTTGCGCCGGCGGTGCGGTTGCCGCTGCGGAAGATTCCGCGGCGTGGGCCAATTTTGCCGGAAGCCCGGCGCTAAGAGTTACGGCGGCTGCGGTGGCGGAGAGAAAATCGCGGCGCTTGCGGTCCATAGTAGTGCATCCTCCGGCGAGATTGTTGGTTGAGACGCGCGGATGATAACACGAGGGGCAAACGGACATGCCCTGGCGGCCGCCCGGAGCGACAGGCGGACACGAAGCAAGAATGCCGGGCGTCCGCCGCGGCGGTTGCCCTACGAAGAAACTTCGGACAAGCGACGGCGAAAGAAGCGCCGCTCGACGTCGTTGGTGGCGAGCGCCAGGGCGCGCCGGTAGGCCTCGGCGGCTTCGGGGCGTCTGCCGAGGCGGTGGAGAATATCGGCGCGGGCCGCGGGCAGCAGGTGAAAGTCGGCGAGCTCTGCGCGGACGGTGAGTTCATCGAGCAGCGCCAGGCCATCTTCCAGCGAACGCGCGAGCGACACGGCCACAGCGCGGTTCACTTCGATCACGGGCGACGGATATATTTTCAGCAGAGCAGAGTAAAGCGCGGCGATTTGCGGCCAGTCGGTTTCGGCGCTCGTTTTCGCGTTGGCGTGCAGCGCGGCAATAGATGCCTGCAGCGCGTAAGGGCCGTTGGCGCCAGCGCGCAGAGCGGATTCGAGGACCGCTGTGCCTTCGCGGATTTGTTCGGCGTGCCATTGCGTGCGATCTTGATCTTCAAGCAGGATCAGCTCGCCGTCGGCGCTGACGCGAGCGTCGCGGCGCGAATCGTGCAGCAGCATCAGCGCGAGCAGCGTGCCCGTTTCCGCGTGGCGCGGGAGCAATTGGCACAAAACACGGCCGAGGCGGATCGCTTCGACGCAGAGCTCGCGACGGATCAGCGAATCGCCGCCGCTGGCGAAATAGCCTTCGTTGAAAATCAGATAGACAATCAGGCGAACGGCGTCGAGGCGGTCGGGCAGGTCTTCGGGCGGCGGTACGTGGTAGGGCACGTTGGCGTCGCGGATTTTTCGCTTGGCGCGGACGAGGCGCTGGGCCATCGTCGGCATCGGTGTTAAGAACGCTTTGGAGATTTCCTCGGTGGTGATGCCGCAGATGGTGTGCAGTGTGAGCGCGACTTGTGATTCGACCGCGAGCGCCGGATGGCAGCAGGTGAAAATCAGGCGGAGCTGGTCGTCGGGGAACACGTCGTCGGTTGAGGCCGCCTCGAAATCGGCAGCGGGTGGCGCGGCGATGGGCGCGGTCTTTGCGATTTCTTCGCGCTTACGCTCGAACCGCTGGTCGCGCCGGATGCGGTCGATGGCTTTGTGGCGTGCGGTGCTGATGAGCCATGCACGCGGGTTTGATGGCTCGCCTTCGGAGGGCCATTTTTCCAGCGCGACGGCGTATGCTTCCTGCAACATTTCCTCGGCGAGATCGAAATCGCCGAGCAGACGGATCAGCGTGGCGAGAACCCGTCCCGATTCTTCGCGGTGAAGCTTTTCGAGATCCATGTCGCAGGAAGCGCGCCGTTGTTGTTGCGACGATGCGAGCGCCCGCCCGAGTTTACCGCCCGGCGGCCCGTTCCATCGTGAAAACGGGACGCACTTCGACTGAGCCGAATCGGGCACTTGGGATTTTAGCGGCAATCGCTATCGCCTCATCGAGGTCCTTGGCTTCAATGAGGTAGTAGCCGCCGAGCTGCTCCTTCGTTTCGGCGAAGGGACCATCCGTGACGACTCGCTTGCCGTCACGCACACGTACCGTCGTGGCACTGGCGACATCCTTGAGTCGGTTGCTGCCGAGGTTCTTGCCGCTTGCCGCGAGCTCCTGAGTGAACTTGCCGAACTCCTCCACCAAAGCCCCGGTTTGCGCCGGGGGAATGTTCCACCAATCCGATTCCTGACCGTAAATCAATAGCAGATATTGCATGCTTGTTTCCTCCTACCAATTAGTCGAACGAAAGGGCGGAAATCGACATCAGAAGTTTTTGTTCGGCCCGGGCGGCGAGGCCGAAGCCGATGCCTACATTACCTCACAGCTTGAGGCGCATTCCAGCCCGATGGGCAAGCCCGATCGGGCCAAAATGGGCCGCCGGCGGGCGCTGGGGGTCGGTGGCGGATGCTGGTTGCGCGAGAGGAATGCGCAGATCATATCTCCACACATGGAAAGCCCTGCGGGAGGATTTATGGGGGAGTTGTTGAAGGATGCGGCGGAGCGGGCGGCGCGCTATTTGTCGAGCGTGAGCGAACGAGGTGTGGCGCCGCGTCCCGAGGATGTCGCGCGGTTGAGCGGGCTGGGCGGACCGATGCCGGATGGTCCGATGGAACCCGCGCACGTGCTTGCGATGTTGGACGAGATTGGCTCGCCGGCGACGGTTGCGTCGGCGGGACCGCGCTATTTCGGGTTTGTGATCGGCGGCAGCTTGCCGGCGACGCTGGCGGCGAACTGGCTTGCCGGTGCCTGGGATCAGGATGCCGCGCTGGGAGTGATGTCGCCGTTGGCTGCGGCGGTGGAAGAAATCGCGCGCGTTTGGCTGTGCGAATTGCTGGGGCTCCCAGCGTCCTGTGGCGTTGGGTTCGTTACCGGCGCGACGATGGCGAATTTCGCGTGCCTTGCAGCCGCGCGCCACGCGTTGCTAAGCCGTGCCGCATGGAATGTGGAAGAGGACGGGTTGTTTGGCGCGCCTCCGCTGACGGTCGTCGTGGGCGACGAGGTGCATGTTTCGCTGCTCAAGGCGCTCTCGATGCTCGGGCTTGGCCGATCGCGCGTGGTCCGCGTGCCTGCGGATGCACAGGGTCGTATGCGGGCAGGAGCGCTTCCGGCGCTCGATGAGCGCACGATCGTGTGCATTCAAGCCGGCAACGTGAACACCGGAGCGTTCGATCCGGCCGAGGACATCTGCTCGCGAGCCCAGGCGGCAGGCGCTTGGGTGCATGTGGACGGCGCGTTCGGTCTGTGGGCGGCTGTGGCTCCGGAGCGCGCGCAGTTGATGAATGGATTCGCACGCGCGGATTCGTGGGCTACGGATTGCCACAAATGGCTGAACGTGCCGTATGACTCCGGGTTGGCGTTCGTGCGCGACGCAGAGCAGCTTCGATCGGCGATGGCGGTGAGCGCTGCGTACCTGCAGTCAACGGGCGCGCGCGAGCCGTGGCATTACACGCCGGAATCGTCGCGGCGGGCTCGCGGCGTGGAGGTGTGGGCTGCGCTGCGTTCGTTGGGCAAGCGCGGCCTTGCTGAAATGATCGAGGGGCACTGCCGAATGGCTTCACGATTTGCGGAGATTTTGCGGGGCGCGGGTTATGCGGTGCCGAACGACGTGGTGTTGAATCAGGTGCTCGTTTTGTTCGGCGGGCGCGAGGCGGCGAAGCGCGTGATTCAGGAAGTGCAGAACGAGGGCACGTGCTGGTGCGGCGGGACGGAGTGGCATGGCCAAGCTGCGATGCGCATCAGCGTGTCGAACTGGTCGACGACGCCAGAAGATGTCGATCGAAGCGCCGCAGCCATCCTGAGAATCGCAAACCGTGTCAACGGGCGGGGCGCCTAAGGTAATCGCAAGCGACGGCACTCGCGATCTTGTCGGATACGCGGGTCATGCTGGCGGGCTCAATCAAGTGGCGACGGTCCTCTCTGAACTTGCGGAGCGGCTCGATCCGGAGAGACTGGCCCTAGCGGCGCGGACAGCACCCATCCCCTGGGCGCAACGGCTCGGATTCCTGCTGGAACATCTTGGTTTTGAGGCGAAGGTCCCGGCCCTCAAGGAATATGTTCGTCAGCACGCAATGCAGTCGACCGTGCTCCTGCCGCAGGCGCAGCACAAGCGCGCGACATATTCGACCTGGCGACAGCCCTGAACAATCTGGCGGTCAATCCTGATCGTATCGTCGCGGCTTCTCTGAATATATGAGCAAGGACGGCCTCCGCGTGACGCGCGCTCAATTCGAGAAGAACATCGCAGCCAAAATGCGCGATCCCGAGTTCGCCGCCGATATCGGCCCACTGCTCGCGGCGGGGTTTGCTTGGGACCTCAAGAAGGCGGCTCCTGTCGTTTCATCACGCCTAATAGAACGCCTGCCCGGCGCTCCCTGGAAGGGCGAAGAAGGGTCAGAGTGAGCCTCATGTTCAGGATGCTGAGGGCAGCGCCGAGAAGACGCTTCTCGGCGAGTTGGCGGTAGCGGGAGTCGATCTCGATGCCAAGATAACGGCGTTTGGCGAGAGAGGCTGCCACGAGCGTCCTGCCGGAGCCGCAAAACGGGTCAAGGACTCTATTGCCGGGCCGCGAAAAGGTCTCGATAAGAGGTTTGAGAATGCTGACGGCTTTCTCAGTCGGACGCACCCGGTTGCCTGTGTATTCCCAGGGCCGGACCTCATCGAGCGGACGGACGGGCTTTGCGGGGCGGTCCTTGGCAAGAACATATGCCTGCTCGTGACGTGCCTTCAGAGAGCCCGTGCTGGACGCGTGAGGTTATTTGTTTTATGTATTTAGGATTTTAAGTCCCGCGTCACGTCGTTATTGCGATCTTGCCGAGGAAGTTCCCCGAGGCTTGCAAGCGAAAGGCTTCCGGCGCCTGGTCGAAAGCGAATCCTTTTTCGATTACGGGCTTGATGTGATTGACTTCGACGGCTTGAATCAGTTGCTCCAGCAGCGCGCGGCTGCCCACGCCGATGCCGATGAGGCTGGCGTTCTTGAACATGAGGTCGTGCGGATTCGCGTTTCCTTGAGGGCCGGCGAGGACGCCGATGAGTGCGACTTTCCCGCTGTAGCCGACGCATTCAAACGAGCGGGCGAGCGTGCCGATGCCACCATTTTCGATGACGCAATCGACGCCGCGGCCGCCGGTTAGCGCGAGGACGTCCTTTTCCCAGTCGGGACGCGTTTTGTAATTCACGCCGTCGGATGCGCCGAGCGAGCGCGCGCGTTCGATTTTCGCGTCGCTCGAAGAGGTGACAATGACGCGACAGCCAGCTGCGCGGGCGAACTGCAGCGCGAACATCGAAACGCCTCCGGTGCCGAGGCAGAGGACTGTGTCGCCGGGTTTGATGCGAGTGCCGGCGGCCATCAACGCGTTCCATGCGGTCGCGCCGGCGCAGGGTAGCGTGGCCGCTTCTTCAAACGAGAGCGACGGCGGCATGGCGACAAAGCCGTCTTCGTGCAGCGAGATGAATTCGGCGAGCGTGCCATCGAGCGGGGCGCCAAGAGCGGCGCGATTTTTCGGAGGCGCGCCGTCGATCCACACCTGGAAGAACGTGGGGATGACGCGATCGCCGGGTTTGAAGCGCGTGACGCTCGGGCCGATCGCGACGACCTCGCCCGCGCCATCGGAGCACGGAATCGTGTCGTGGTCGAGGCCGTAGCGATATTTGCCGGTGATGATGGCGTGGTCGCGATAATTGAGCGCGGCGGCGCGGAGGCGTACGAGGACATCGCTGGGGCCGGGTTTGGGATCGGGGCGCTCGACGCGGCGAAGATCTTCGAGCTTCGTGACGCTTTTCGGGATTTCGTAGGCCTTCATGGCGAACGCTAGGATAGCCGAGATGGAATCGTAAGCGATAGGGGCAGGTTGAAACCCGCCCCTACAAGAATCGCGACGCATTCAGAGGATCGTTATTTTCGGGAGACGCGGATCAGCCGGCCGTCATCGAGCAAGATGAAGAGGGAGCCGTCGGGCGCTTGCTGGACTTCGCGGACTCGCTGGTTCAGGTCTTTCAGCAGGCGCTCTTCGGCGACGACTTTGTCACCGTCGAGAACGAGGCGAATCAGGCTCTTGGCGCCCATCCCACCGACCAGGACGTTGCCTTTCCACTCCGGAAACATGTCGCCCGTGTAGAAAATCAACGCGCAAGGCGCGATATCCGGATACCAGAAATAGACAGGCTGCTCGACGCCTTCCTTCTGGGTGAGGCCCTGGCCCGCGACGAGGTCGCCGTTGTAGCGGCGGCCGTAGCTGACGTTGGGCCAGCCGTAGTTTCCGCCGGGCTTGATGATGCTGATTTTGTCGCCGCCGAGCGGGCCGTGCTCGATGAGCCAGAGTTTGCCGGTGGCGGGATTGATCGCGGCACCCTCGGGATCGCGATGACCGTAGGAATACGTTTCGGGCAGCACCGTCGGCTGATCGAGGAACGGATTGTCCTTGGGGATCGAGCCGTCTTTATTGATGCGCACGACGCGGCCTGTGAAATTGCGCAGAATGTCCGGGTCGGTGATTTCGTGGTCGGTGCCGTCGTAACTCGCCTCGTAGAAACGGAAACGGTCGGCGCCAGTGACGAACAGCGTGCCGTCCGGCGCGAACACGATGCGGCGATTCACGCCGTCGAGCAGCACCTGTACGTTTTCGAGGCTGCGCTCATCATCGCTCAGGCGGGCGCTGGCCAGGCGCTCTTCGCCGACGCGCATGCTGCGGCGTTCCGCGACGGACGCTTTCCAGACATTCGCGTAGAAATATTCGAGAGGCCAGGAGCCGGGCGTTTCACCGGGCGGCGGCGCAAAGTACGTAAAATAGATCATGCGATTGTGGGCGAAGTCGGGATCGAGGACCACGTCGTGGAGCGATTCGGCGGCGACGATTTTGGTGTCCGGCACGCCGGCAATGGGGGCGGCATAAAAGCCGTTCATCTCCGCGATGCGGAGAAAGCCATAACGCTCGGCGACCAGAATTTTGCCGTTGGGCAGCAACGCGAGCGACCATGGCCCGTTGAAGCGAGAAATGATGGTGTCGACTTTGAGCGCAGGCGACGGCTTCGAGGGAGCGGGGGCGTTGGTTTGTGCCGGGAAAGCGGGCTTTGGCGGAGGATAATCTTCGGCTTTCACTTGCGCGCGCGCGACCAATGAAATGCATGCAATCGCGAATGCCAGCGCCGCGATCCGCTGCCCGAATGAACGTACGAATCGCCCGGTATGCAACGTTGTGTGCATTCTCGCCCCCTGGATGGTTGTTTGGGAATTTCGAGGCGAGATGTTACATGCGTTTGGCGGGAGTGACAATCATTGCGCTCGATGTGCGCTCGATGATCCATCACGGCTCATCGCGCGACGTCCAACGGCAAGTTTGGCTACGTGGCGGTCGACCAATCGCTGGCATGGAGGCTGCGCTCGAGTTGACGGAGCGAATTCTCGATGCGCAGGAACACGACTTCGCGGGCGGAATCCTGCATGTGTTTCGCAATGCGCAGCATCCAGCGGATAGCCTCGACTTTGACGCTGAGGTCCAATTCGGGGCTGTATACGTGCGGGCCGGTCTTGAGCCACACAAGGCGCGAATCCACGTCCAGATTTCCGATCTGATCGTCGAGCTGCTGGATGCGCGCCTCGATTTCGGCTTCCTGCGATTGCTGGAAGTTACCGGCCTTATGAAAGGGATGAATGGAAGCACCGTCGTGCTGATTATGAATGCTGAAGTTTGTCGCCATGGCCGAACTCCTTCCTCGGGAAATCCATTTCTGACCTCGCTACGAACTATTGAAGTAGCAACGGTGTGGCCAGCGTCGATTGCCAGACTCGGAGGCTCCAAGTTGCTGAAGCGAAAGGGGCTGTCTATTTGCCATCGAGGGGCCCCATGGTTCCAGGACCATGAAAATTGTGCCTCGGGGCTCTCGTTTGAGTGCGGGCACGGACGCGGGTATCTAGGGGCATTCCCAATGGGGGGCGGCCCCGAGGGGAGAGTTGCCGGTGAAGCGGCTGGCGCTGTGCTAACATCCGATAAACATGGCAAATACGGTTTATATCGTCAGTGCCGTGCGGACGCCGATTGGGAAATTCGGCGGCATGCTGGCGGAGTTCACGCAGCCGGATTTGGGGACAATTGCCGTGCGCGCGGCGCTGGAGCGGGCATTCGGAACGCCCCTGCCGCCAGAACGGACGCCGGGAGAGTTTTCGGCGCCGCCGTCGATCGATCTGTCGCGCCGCAGCAACGGGTCGGCGTGGCACGTCGACGAAGTGATTTTCGGGAATGCGCGGCCGGCGGGCGTGGGCCCGAACCCGGCGCGGCAGGTGGCCTGGCGCGCCGGGTTGGGCGACGACGTGCCGGCGGTCACGGTGAACATGGCGTGCGCGTCCGGATTGCGCGCCGTGGTGCTTGGCTGGCAGGAAATTCTGACGGGCGGCGCACAAATTATCGTGGCGGGCGGCGCGGAATCGATGAGCCGCGTGCCGTATCTGGTCGAAGGGCGGTGGGGGTTCAAGCTTGGGAATCAGCCACTGATCGACGCGATGTATCGCGATGGCTTCATCTGCCCGATTTCAAAGCTGATCATGGGCGAGACGGCGGAGATTCTGGCAGAGCAGTACAGGATTTCGCGCGACGAGCAGGATGCGTTCGCGCTGGAAAGCCACAGGCGCGCGACGCGCGCGGCGGGCGAGTGCCATTTCAAAGCTGAGATCGCACCGATCGAGGTGCGCGATAAAAAAGGCAACGTCACGCGTCTCGATAAAGACGAGCATGTGCGCGCGGACGTGACGCTTGAGGCGCTCGCTAAGCTTCCGCCGGTGTTCAGCAAGACCGGCAGCGTGAGCGCAGGGAATTCGAGCGGAATCACGGACGGCGCGGCGGCCGTGGTGCTGGCGAGCGAGGGAAAAGTGCGCGAGCTGAACCTAAAGCCGATCGCGCGAATCGTGGATGCGACGATTGCGGCGGTCGATCCGCGCGTGATGGGCATCGGTCCGGTGCCCGCAGTGCGCAACCTGAGTCAGCGCACCGGCACGAAAGTGGCCGACTACGACGCCGTCGAGCTGAACGAAGCCTTTGCCGTGCAGGTGCTGGCCTGCGACCGCGATTTGCATTTCGATCGGGAGCGGCTGAATCCCAATGGCGGCGCGATCGCGCTGGGTCATCCCATTGCGTGCACCGGCGCCCGCATCCTCACAACTCTGACTCACGAAATCCGCCGTCCTTCCGGGCAGGGAACTGTCCCCGAGGCCAGCCCGCGCACTGGCCGGCGGGGCCTTGCCACATTGTGTGTGTCCGGTGGATTGGGCGTGGCAGTGGAAATCGAAACGGTCTAACCTTTTTGTAGCGCGCTTCGCAGCGATTGCAATTGAGCGGGCGCATAGACCGGAGCGATTTCATGGCCCTACATCAGCCGACGCGCGGCGCGGGCGTCGAAGTTCTTGGCACGCTGGCGCTCGTTGCGCCCAAGCTCGACGAATTTCAATTCCTCAAGGTCAAAATCGAAGGGGAAGTCGCGCGGCTCACGCTCGATCGACCCGACCACAACCTGCTCAACGAGCGCATGCTCTGCGAGCTGGCCAGCGGCATCAATACTCTCGGCGAGCAGCGTGATATCAAGCTCATCGTGCTCGATTCCGCGGGGAAAACTTTCTGCGGCGGCATCGAGCTCGGGGAATATACGCAGCGGCGCGTGTTCCAGTTGCTCGACGCGTTTCACATGGCGTTTTCCGCGATGCTCGATACGTCGAAGCCGCTGCTGGTGGTGGTGAACGGGCCGGCGCTGGGCGGCGGCGCAGAGCTTGCGGCGCTGGGAGATCTCGTGGTGGCAACCCCGAAGGCGCGATTCGCGCAGCCGGAAATCAAACTGGGAGTTTTCCCGCCGCTGGCCGCGGCGATCCTTCCTTATATTTTGGGGCCGAAGCAGGCACTCGAGCTGGTGCTCACGGGCGAAGTGATGTCCGCCGAACGCGCGCGCGAATTGGGATTAGTGAACTGGCTTGTGCCCGAAGCGGAGCTCGACAAGAAAGTGGCCGAAGTCACGGCGAAGGTGACGGCGCAATCCGCTCCGGTGCTGACCATGGCGAAGAAAGCCATCATGGGCAGCCTCGGTTTGCCCCTGCGCGACGGCGTGCGCAATTCCATGAAAGTTTTCCTGAACGAGCTTGCCGAGCTTGAGGATTCGCAGGAAGGCTTGCGGGCGCTGGTGGAAAAGCGCGCACCGAAGTGGAAGAACCGCTGATGGACTCCGCGGGACGACCTGAAAGAGCGCCATTTTGCGGACGCTTACAAAAAGCGCAATCGTTGCGTCGTGTCTGTGCCCCCTGATTCTTTACCTGAGTTCAGTGAGCCAAGCCCTGGTTTCCGACCGACATCACTGCTGTTATGCCGTGATCGACTGGAAAATTCCTTTCGGCGGCATTCGGGTCTTGCCCGATTGGACGTGGGGGGTATTTCATTCGTATGTGGCTCGCGTTATAGGTAATCCCGCTCGTTCTGTGGGTCGCTGTCGGCGCCCTCAGTATCGTTTCGAGGTTGCGGTTGACCAGAGGCCCTCGGGTCGAAGGCAGTTCGGGTCGATTGACTCAGCGTGGTTCGCAGCTTAAACTTGCCGTCGACAATTGAACTGGCGCGAGGATTTGGAAGGCTGTGAAAATCGGCCACGGTCCCGCCACTGTGATCGGCTCGCCCCTGCAAAGGAGCCGAAAGTCAGGAACGACCCCGGGCCAGTCGATGCTGACACTCTTCGCGAGAAAGGGTGTGGCGATACGCCTCGCTATCCTCGCGAGGCTTTTTTATTGGAGCTGACAACAGTTTCGTGCGAACACGATGCGCGCAATTCGCTGGTGTCTTTTTGGGCGTGCTGACGAGCGTCGTCCCGGCGTCCGTGTTCGCCGCGCAGAATGCGTCGCGCAACGTCACCGACGAAGTCGGTCGCGCCATCGTCGTTCCCGCGGGAGTGAAGCGCGTCGTATCTCTGGCGCCGAATCTGACGGAAACCGTGTATGCGCTGGGCCTGGACGGCGTGCTCGTCGGCGATACGAATCTTTGCACCGTGCCTGAAGCCGCGAAATCGAAACCGCACGTGGGCGATCCGCAAAATCCAAGCATTGAAGCAATCGTCGCACTGCATCCTGATCTCGTGCTCGCAACCACGTCGATCAATCGCATAGAAACGGCGGACGCGCTGAAGCGCCTGGGCATCGCAGTTTACACCAGCGACCCCCACACGGTTCGCGGCATGCTCGATTCGACCGCGCACATGGCCGATGTGATGGGCGCGTCAGAGCGCGGCGCCGAACTCGTGGGCCAATTGAATCAGCGTCTTGATGCGCTGCGCGCGCGACTGGGCGACAAGCCAATGGTGCACGTGCTATTTATCGTGTGGCTTGAGCCGCTGCAATCGATCGGACCGAGCACGTTCATCGCAGATGCGCTGCGCTGGGCTGGAGCAGAGTCGGTGGTGACTTCGCCCCAATCGTGGCCGCGCATCAGCATCGAAGAGGTCGTGCGGCTGCAGCCGGAATATATCGTCTTCTCGCAGGACGATCTCGGGCCCGCGGCCAATGAAGTCGCGGACTTGCGCTCGCGGCCCGTGTGGCGCGATCTCGATGCGGTCGAGCTCGGCCACGTGTTGAACATCAGCGAGGGAATCGAGCGGCCGTCGCCCGATCTTGTGGACGTGATCGAACAGCTCGCTCGTGATTTGCATCCAGACGCGTTTGCGGCGGACGAAAGCCGGAAGCCGCCAGGATGGCGGGACACTTTCTACGCACAGAACGAAGTTGGTTCGGTAGGGGCGGGTTTGAAACCCGACCCTGCATGCTCACACTGGGAGATTGCCGCGTGCGCCCGCTGACTTCACGGCGCGTGGCGCTGATCTGCCTGGGGCTCGGCGTGGTGCTCTTCGCCGCGAGCGTGGTTTCGTTGCGCATCGGCGCATATCCGATTTCCGTGGTCGATATCGTCAAAACGCTTTTCAGCGGAATTCTGGGCCGCTGGGACGCGATTCCCAATGAATACAAGTCGATCGTCTTCGACGTGCGATTGCCGCGCATTCTGCTCGGAATCCTCGTGGGCGCGTCGCTCTCAACCGCCGGTTCGGGCTTTCAGGCACTGCTGCGAAATCCGCTGGCCGATCCGTACGTGCTGGGGGTATCCAGCGGAGCGGCGCTCGGTGCGATCATCAGTTTGATCGCTGCTCCCCATGTGCCCGGCGCGATTCAGTTGGCGGCATTTGCCGGCGCTGCGGCCACCACGGCAGCCGTTTATTTTCTCGGACGCCGGGGCGGGCAGCTTGATAGCGCCACACTGCTGCTCGCCGGAATCGTCGCCGCATCGTTTCTTTCCGCCATCATCATGTTCCTGATGACCACGCTGAGCGGGCGCGACCTGCGCGGGATGGCGTTCTGGCTGATGGGCGATCTCGGGTCGACGCTGCCGACGAATCCGCTGCCGTGGTTCGAGGCGCTGTTTTTCGTGTTCATCGTGGCGGCGGGCGCGATTTACGCGACGTCGTCCGATCTGAATCTGATTTTGACGGGCGAGCAGGAAGCGCGCCATCTGGGCGTGAACGTGCATCGCGTGAAGCTGGTGGTTTATATCTCGGCGTCGGTGCTCACGGGCCTGGCGGTTTCGGTGAGCGGAACGATCGGATATGTCGGTCTGCTGGTACCGCACGTAATGCGCATGATGTTCGGCACGGATTACCGGCTCGTGATTCCCACGTCCGCGATTGGCGGCGCGATTCTGGTGGTGGTCGCCGATACCATCGCGCGATCGATCGTGAGCCCCACGGAATTGCCGGTGGGCGCGATGACGGCGCTGGCGGGCGCGCCCGTG
>Ga0209007_1000524_pt1 | contig 14393 bp, 12 predicted proteins | sample JacPinW_OM1H0_O2_FD_187961 | JGI IMG/M metagenome (GOLD analysis project Ga0209007, IMG submission 187961) | Forest soil microbial communities from Algoma, Ontario, Canada - Jack Pine, Ontario site 1_JW_OM1H0_O2 (SPAdes) (version 2) | ecosystem: Environmental > Terrestrial > Soil > Boreal...
CGCCGAAATCACTGTGCGAGTTCGCAGGCTTCCCTGCCCGCCGTAACCGATCTCTGGCAACCACGTCAGTTCACCGCCGCCAACACTGACCACCACCGGTACGTCAATCCAGGCGCCAACCGCAATCGCGAGGCTCCCCGGCGGATGTACCCAAAACGCATGCAGCACGTCCAGCGGTCGGCCAAACGATTTGAGGGCCGAGCGTAACAGGGTGAGCCGGCTTGCCCAATTGACAAGGCGATGTTGCGCCGATGATCCAAGGTTCACTACGTGTGCGCCGAGCAAGGGGTAGTCGCATGCCTCGGGCTCCTGATTGATGGCGATAACCAGGACATCGTGGCGACGCGCAAGGCGCTCAATCAAAGCCAGAAGCATGGGCATTACGCGAACCCGAGCGCTACGGTCCACTCCCCCCGGGACAATGAGTGCGATTCTCAAGCTCTTCTTGTCCTGGCTGAAAGCAGCTTGTTATAAGCACTTAAGCTGGCTCGCGCGATTGCCGGATAGCTGAGGCGCTGATCAAAGAAGCGCCGCACTCGCTTTGATAGGTCTTCGAGGGGCTGCCGCAAAATTCCAAGAAAAGCCCTGGTGAACGCATCGGAATCGCCGACTGCCCAACAAGCACCAGCGTGCCCGTTGTCGGTCATCGCGATGAAAGAAGGGATGGCAGTGACCACCGGTACAACCCCACAAGCCATGGCTTCCGCCAGAGCAAAGCCACTGCCCTCGTAGTGGCTACCCAACACGAAATAGTCGGCGCTGTTGTAAACGTCCTCCAGTTGAGGATGAGCCACACGACCTAAAAGCGTTACGGCGCTGCACAGGCTCGGGCTGGATGCGATTCGGTCGCGAACCGCACCTAACAAATCCGTCGCTTGATAGGCCATGTACAGCCGCGCTTCCGGAACCTGTTGGAGAATTTGTTCGAATCCCGCCAGCACGGTGAGCGGATCTTTATTGGCGGTGAGGTTACCAACCCACACGATCGTCGGGGCTCCCGCCAAACCGGTACGGGCACGCGCCACACGCCTTTCTTCCCCGCGGAAACACGTAGACCCTTCCATCACCTCAAAAATTGGCTGCCTCTTCAAGATAAGACCTTGATCGACCCAGCACTCCGCAAGCTTTCGTGCGGTGAAGAAGAATCCGTCCACCGGCCGCAGGCCCCATCTCTGCAAGGGCCGGCGAAGCGTCCCCCAAGGGTGCTCAGCATGATGCTGCGCCACCATCGCGCAGTCGGCGGAGAGTACGCTTCTCAGAGATCGTGTCTGCAAGGGATAAAACAAGCCGTGAACATGAACAGCGATCTGCATTGATCCATAGCGTTCACTTGCGTCGCGAACCGCAGCATGGAACGAGCGCGGGATCTGCCACTTGCGCAAATTCGGGTCACAATCATCCGCGTGGAACTCGAAACAGACGCCTTCGTCTGTAAAACTGACGCGCTGGTGAAATCGCTGAAGGACCGTAACCAGGGCTCCTTCCTTGTGCAGAGCTTGCGCCAAGGGCCGGATCGTAGAATACCGGTCTAGCAGAGCATCCGGTGTCTTCAGGTCCGGTTCGTAAAAATAAATCAAGAATACGGCATGCAGGCTGGGGGTGGACATGGGCTCAGGGAGTCGATGGCAATGGTATCGCCTGTTTTCTCCATTCTTCGTAAAACCCGTGCGCCTGGAAAAACTGCAAACCATCGGCAACGGCGTATTCCTCCAGCACGCGACAGATGACGAACGCGTGACTTGCCATGTATCGAAGCTCGGCGACCTCCATTTCCCGGACTCGCAGCGAGAACTTCGGAATCGGCAAACCGAGAGCGGAGGAGGTGGTGATCGAGAAAGGAAGTGACGCCCAGTCGACTGATGCCTTGTTGTGATTCTTACCCAAGTAATACGCCAGAGGTATTCTCTCGACCGGCACGCTGCTCAGGGCAATCCGGCGAGAGCGATCGATCAGCGGCAAAGCCTTACTGCTCGTGTGCAGCGCAATCGAAAAATGTCGGCATCCGATTGGACCGATGAGATCCATTGGAAAAATACTGCCCGCTTCGCCGTCAACGACGCTAACCAACACCACCGGTCGAGGACAAATGTAAAAAATGAAAAGCGCATGGAGTTCGCTGGCGACCATCCGGATTTCGGGAGGATAAGGTCCCCACTCCTTCCGCCACTGCGCGTACGCGGAGTGCAGATATCGCCTCCACACCTGGCTTTTTGGCCGGCAGTAGTTGACCGGGCGGTGAGTTCGGAACAGACATAACAACTTTCCTCGTTCAAGCTTAAGAGCGTCAACCAACCTGACACCGATTTTTCCAAGCAGCGTCTGGGCAGGATTTCCCTCACGAAATTCCAGATCGAGTCGGTTCTGTGAGATTGTGTTCAGATCCCCATGGTCCTCCAGCCCAATACCTACGACCAGCGGCCGAGTCGCGGCAATCACATTTTGGCCGGTAACATCACGGGGCGCTCCCCTTCCAACCAGCCAAACTTTAATGTCCACCTGGGGATCCGGTAAGCCCAAATTACAGAACGGAGAGAGTTCCTGAGGACCGAAGGCCAGGGCGGCGAGGCGGCGTCGAAGTCGCTTTTGCAAGTTCATTTACTTGCCTCTTGCTCATCGGCGGGATTGCGTCACATCGCGATCCGTTCAAAATGCAACAGCACACAGTCCGCAAGCCCTCTAACCCCCGGACAGAGCGCCAGCCACCGGTCGGCTTGGGCCAGGCACTTGAGTAGCTTTGGAAATCTTCGAGCCCACGGCTCCAGGCAAGAAGGTGGAACGGCAACTCCGATCCCCTGCCAGCTCCGAAGCCGAAATTCCGGCGCAAAAGCCCTCGCGATTGCGCGAACCGGCGGATAATGAGCCTTGACTCTCGGATCCTCGCTGAAGGGGCGCAGGCGCCGCATTGCTTTCCTCGCTTCTCCGCGGCCCAGATGCCATGCTATTTCCCAGGGCGCAATGCGCCCCACCATGCAAATGAGCGCTTGCGCTCCCGGACGGAGAAGCCGCGCCAAACTGAGCGCCACCGAGGAAAGATCTTCCACACAGTTCAGTCCAGAAAAGTTGGAGAACGCTCCGTCGAACGGTCCCTGTTCGACGAGTCGAGCGATGTCTTCGGTAGGCATCACTCGGAAGGCAGCCAAATTCGTCATGTTAGCGGCACGGCTGCGGCTGACGGCCAATTCGATCATCCGCGGAGAGAGATCGCAAGCCAGAACTCGGATTCCTCTCTCGGCAAGATGAACCGCATCGATGCCGGTTCCGCAATTGAGTTCTAGTATCCGCTGCCCGCTCTGAAATACCCGCTCCAGTTTTCGCCACACCGCGTCCCTCTGCGCCTTGCCGACTAGAGTTTCCGGGAAAATCTGATCATAGGTATTGGCCGTGATGTCCCAATACTGTCGGCTGGCCTCAAGGAGTTGATTGCTCACGGTCGGACTCGATCGGCAGGATTGCAGCGTTTGAATCGGCACACGAGTACCGCAGGTACTCGGCACGCTTTTTCAAAGATGTGCTGCTTATTCGCCTTGACGAAGATGGGTCTCTCGGCTTCCCCCAGGCAGAGAGAAATGTACGTTAGACACTCAAAACCTCCCGCATAGAATGCCCGGACGATCTCCTCCGCTAAATGTGGAAACGCATCAATCTGCACGGCAGAATCTGCATCGCGAAAGCCGGTTCTCCATCCTCGTGCATACGCCTCCGGATGGAGATCGCTGACAAACACTTCCCCTCGGGGTTTCATCACTAAGGCCAACTCTTGAACCACACTTCGCAAGTTCTGGATGTGGGCAAGAGCAAACGAGCAAATGGCACAATCAAAGACCGTGGGACGGAAAGGAAGATCGAGACAATCAGCCTGAGCGAGCTTTCCGTGAATACCGGATTTCTTTCCAGCAATGCGCAGCATGGCAGTCGAGCAATCCACTCCCGTACCGGATCTTGCTCCGCACGCCAGCGCTTTCTCCAGCCATCGACCGGTTCCACAAGCCAGATCGAGAACATTCTTACCGTGCATGCCTGGAAGAAGGGACTCGAAGTAGCGTTGCTCGCGGGCGATAACCGGATTAGGATCTTGATCGTAGCCTGGCGCCCAGCGTTCATAGCCTTCTTCCACTCCTAGCAGCAAGGGAGTGCCCGACGGTTCGACGGTCAGGCCGGCTCCCTCATTGCGAGTGCTCACAGACTTTCCTCTTTCGGCTTGCGGAGGGCTATAAACTGCTGCGCCCACTTCAACTCCAGCGGCGCAGTGTAAATACCCAGCCGATAGCGCCAACTGCTGAGTGCCTGTAGCGCCAGGCGCCCCCAGCGGGGAAGACGCAAATCCTGCACCGTCGGCCAGCGTGATGACACAACCAGCTCAAAATTGTCAATCAACTGCTTCGTGCGCGGTCGTAGCCACGGTGTCTGAGGGTCTTTTTGAGTGGCAAATCGCTGCCAATGGTCAGTAGCCCATTCGTCCGGAGTAGTGGGAAAGCGAACCTGGTCTTCGACATCACCGTACATGCGCGCGCGCTGCGGCACTGGTGTGTAGTGCTCGACGATGATCTCCGAGTCGGGATTCAGCCGCTTTAGCTCTCGGATAAACTTAATGCAATCCCGCGTGTCTCCTTCCGGGTCCTTCGGATTTCCGAAAATGACGGAGAACTCCGGAATGATGCCAAACCTCCGAATCCGCGACGCCAGTGCCAGCGTATCCTCGGCACATAGATCTTTGTTCATCTCCTTCAGGTTTTCGTTCGATCCCGATTCTGCCCCAAAAAAAATCATCGCGCAGCCTGCCCGCCGAATGGCCTGAAACGTGGCATCCGAATATTTCATCATGATGTCAGTCCGGCCTTCGCACCACCACCGCATCTTCAAGGTTGCCAAACGGTCGGCCAGTTCGCGCGTATGATCCTCGCGCAAGAAAAAGTTGTTGTCATAGAACTGGACCGCGTCAGCGCCATAGTTCTCCGCCAGATGCCGCAGCATTTCTTCCGTGCGCGCGGGCGATTCCATTTTTTCTCGGCTGCCAGAAAACGTCACCACACCGCAGAAATTGCAACGATAAGGGCATCCGATGCTGGCTTGATGCACCGCCGTCCGCTTCCCCAAAAACGTCGGCAGAAGATACTGTTCCACCGGTATCGCGTGATAGGGATACCGGGGAAATTCATTGGGACTTCGCAAGGGCCGCTCAGGGTTGTTTCGTGCGATTCCGTCGGCGGTTTTGTAGGAAAGCCCAGCTATCGTCTTGAGATCGCGGCGCCCGCGAATGGCCTCGATTAACTCGATCAGCGTCTGCTCACCCTGGCCGCGTACGGCATAATCCACATACTGCGCGTTCAGCGCAGCAGCCGTGTAGTTCGAAGCGAAGTATCCTCCCCAGACAATCGGCAAATTCGCGAACTTCGCCCGGATTTCGCGACAACTTGCTACCGCTCCTACAGTTTGTGGGCCCGGCATAACTGTGACCGCGAGAAGCTCCACCGGACGCTCCCGGATCAGCGCAATGAGGCTCTCTGTCGGATGAGGATCAAGATTTCCGTCAACAATCGCGTATTCTTCCCTGCCCTCCAACATCGCCGCAATCGAAAGGATCGACAGCGGCAACCTCCGGTTACGGTGTCTCGTGGCTTTCGGGTTATAAAGAAGAATCATGATTGTCCGCTGAGTCCGACGTCAGCAGTCAGACGGCGAACCCTTTCTTGACGGTGGCATCGGGACCCGAACAACGTAACAAGCGCTCGGCCTCAGTTTGTAATCAGTTTGTCAAAAAGATGTCAACTTCTCGTGACCTGAGCGCACGTCAGCGCGACACGTAATGACACGTAAACTTTGTGACTGGTGAAGTGACACAATTTTGACATTCTGCTGACAACTGCCTCGGCTTGGCAACCTAGAGTGGCCTTCATCGGACTCCGACGAACCGGAACTATATTGACTGCCAAGCTCAAGGTCGTTCTGTTTTATCCGCCCTACGCGGGACCACCGCTGGGCGCCCCTTTAGCCTTACTTAGCCTTGCCGGCCCGCTCGTGCAGGCCGGATTTCAAGTTCGATTGGTAGACAATTATCTCGACCCTGATTTTGAGCGCGCCATTCTGAGTGAAACCGCGGACGCACTCTGCTTGGGAATTTCGGTATTGACCGGGCCAATGATTGGCGGAGCCATCAGAGTGGCGAGTGCGGTCAAGAAACTTCGTCCGGAACTGCCGATCATATTCGGCGGTTGGCATCCCAGCCTAGCGGCAGATCAGACCCTGCGCGAGCCTTATGTGGACGCCGTCGTACGCGGTCAAGGGGAGCTCACCTTTCTTGAACTGGTGCAGCGAATCAGTCAGGGTGAAGCTTGGCATGGCATAAAGGGTTTGTCCTTCAAGGAGGGAGGCGAGATTCACCACGAGCCGGAGAGGCCGGTTGCTAACATCAATGATCTGCCTGCTCCCAGCTATGATCTGGTCGACCATGGCATCTATGCCGCAGTATCCGGCAGCCGGCAGTTGGCCTACGCCAGCAGCGTTGGCTGCCCGTATCAATGCAATTACTGCACCGACCAGGTTTTTTACAAGCGCCGCTTCAATGCCTATCGCGCCGAACGAGTCGTTTCCGATCTGGCCGAACTCGTCCCCCGTTACCACATTGAGGATGTACCCATGTTCGATTCGAATTTTCTAGTCGATCGAAAACGAGCGTTGGCGATCGCGCGCGGCATTATTGATAGCGGTGTCAGGTTCCGTTGGGATTTCCAAGCTTCCACTGACTTTGTAGCCAAGATGAGTGACGACGAGGTCGCGCTCCTCGCTGAAAGTGGAGTGTGGCACATCGGCTTTGGAACGGAATCGGGGTCCCAGGACGTTTTGAACCTGATGAACAAGCGTTTCCAGAATGTCGAGCAGATGGTGGAAACGGCACGTAAGACAGATCGCGCCGGCATTCATGCAGTATTCAACATCATCCTCGGATATCCCGGAGAGACCGAGTCCGATCGGCAAAAGACATTTCGAATCATGAGCGACATCGCCAAGAACTATGGGGATCTCAGTTTTTCGCCGAACATCTTCACTCCTTACCCAGGCCTTCCGATTTGGCCGCAATTGAAGGAGCTAGGCGTCCGCGAGCCGCAGTCTCTCGAGGAATGGGAGAGGTTCGCGCTGGGCGCTAATGTTTTGCCCTGGTTGCAGGGAGAAGAGTTGCGCCGCCTGCGACGCAGTCTCGAATACTTTCTCCTCAACAATCAGATTCGTAAGGCAACGAAAAAGCTTCCCTGGCTGCGCCGAAACGTCCGCAGGGCGGTGTGTGCCCCGGTGCGCTGGCGCATTCGGAAGAACCGATACTCGTTTCCGTGGGAGCTGTGGGTCTCACGTGCAGTAGTAAAACTAGTCACTCACCGTTCGCTTCTTACTGGACGGGCTTTGGGTGAACGTACGCAGGAAGTATGTTGATGAATAACTGCAGACTACGGGGCGCAAAGTGGCCGACGTTCTTCTGACTCATTCTTATCACCTCTATTACGACCGCAAGCAAACGCGGAAGATGAAGCCTTATGCGCCTCTCGGCACGCTCTATGCCGCCGCCCAGTTGCGCCGCGCCGGTATCTCGATCGCGCTCTTCGATACCATGCTCAATGACCCGGAGCAGCACTTTCAAGAAGCTCTCAGACGGCACCGGCCGCGGGTCGTCATAGTGTATGAAGACAATTTCAATTTCCTCACCAAGATGTGTCTGACCCGCATGCGCGAGGCGGCCTATCATATTCTCGAACTTTCTCGCGAAGCCGGTGCGACCGTTCTGGTGCACGGCTCCGACGCTTCCGACCATACTTTGGATTACCTGCGCCAAGGTTTCCACTACGTCCTTCTGGGGGAGGCAGAAATTACGCTGCTGGAACTGGTTCAGCATCTCCTGAAGGGTGGCCAACCGAGGGTGGAATCGATTCCCGGACTTGCCTGTTTGCGTGCAGGCCAAGTCGTACGCACGGAACCACGAGCTCTCATACGCGATCTGGATGCGCTTCCCTTTCCCTCTCGCGATCTCATCAATATCGATCAGTACCGCGAAGCCTGGGCAACTGCGCATGGGTATTTTTCGATGAACATCGTCGCCAGCCGCGGTTGCCCCTACCGCTGTAACTGGTGCGCCAAACCTATCTATGGCGACTCATTCGCGGTTCGCGCGCCGCGCAGCGTAGCGGAAGAGATGCACCAACTGAAATACGAATTTGGTGCCACGCATTTATGGTTCGCCGACGACATTTTTGGGCTGCGTGGCCAATGGGTCCGCGACCTGGCCGAGGAGGTCGAAAGACTCGATGCCGCCATCCCCTTCAAGATGCAGTCGCGTGTGGACCTGATGAGCGCAGGGAACGTCCGCGCTCTGCGCCGCGCCGGCTGCGCCGAGGCCTGGCTCGGAGTGGAATCCGGATCGCAACGGGTCCTGAATGCAATGGAGAAGGGCACTCGCGTCGAGCAGATCATAAAAGCTCGCCGCAACCTCCGTGACGAAGGTATTCGCGCCTGCTACTTCCTGCAGTTCGGATACCCCGGCGAAACCTGGGAAGACATTCAGAAAACGGTAGAGTTGGTGCAGGAAACGCGCCCGGACGATATCGGAGTCTCTGTCTCCTATCCACTACCCGGAACCAGCTTCTTTGAGCGAGTGCGCGCTCAACTCGGGAACAAGACGAACTGGTCTGACAGCGAAGACCTGTCGATGATGTTCCAGGGCGCCTATACCGACAAGTTCTACCATGCCTTGCACGACGCCTTGCATGCTTGCGTGGACTCCGGCAATATTGATGGCTTGGCTGACAACCGTCGTCATGAGGCGACTCTGTCCCGCGCTCGCGAACTTTGGAATCGGGTAGTGGCCCTGGAAAAAACCTGTCGCAATTCTTCCCCGACAATTCTTTCCAAGCCGTCGCGCGATTCGCTGGTGCAACTGCAGGCCCAATTTCCTGCAAGCGTCGACAACACTGCGGGGGGCTAGATAGCGAATTTCGAGATGGACATCCTACTTACTCACGGATATTTCCTCTACGAGGATCCCAAGGAACTTCAGATCATGAAGCCCTATCCTCCGTTGGGTCTTTTGTACATCTGCTCGCACCTGCGTGAGAAAGGCATCCAGGCGGACGTCTTCGACTCCACCTTCTCGTCTCGCAAACAGCTGTTTGCACTCCTTCAGCAAGGCCCGCCCTCAGTACTCGGCGTATACGCTAACTTGATGACCCGCCCCAACGTGGTCGAAATTCTTCGCGTGGCCAAGGACGCTGGGTGGCAGACGATTGTTGGCGGTCCGGAGCCGGGAGCCTATGTCGGTGAATATCTCAATGCGGGCGCCGATGTAGTAGTCATCGGCGAAGGCGAACTCACCCTTGAAGAATTGGTTCCTGTTCTGCATTCGCGCACCCCGGAGGCATGGCAGCGCGTTGCGGGCATCGCGTTCCGCGCGCCCGACGGATCAATCGTCCGTACGCCACCTCGGGGGCAAATACGCGATATAGACGCCCAGCCCTGGCCCGCTCGGGAGACCATTGATTACTCGCAGTATTTGGCCGTATGGCGCCAGCACCACGGCAAGGGCTCGGTCTCGCTTATTACGGCGCGCGGCTGCCCCTATGATTGCCGTTGGTGCAGCCACGAGGTCTTCGGCAAAACTCACCGTCGCAGAAAGCCGGCCTCAGTTGCCGACGAACTGGAGTGGCTTATCAACCGCTACCAGCCCGAAATAGGTTGGATGGCTGATGACGTTTTTACTATTCATCACGGCTGGCTTTTTCAGTACGCCGCTGAACTCAAGCGCCGCGCCCTCAAGCTCCCCTTCGAATGCATTTCTCGCGCTGACCGGCTGACCTCCAAGGTTACCGAAACCCTCGCGGAAATGGGCTGCTTCCGCGTTTGGATCGGCTCTGAGAGTGGCTCGCAGCGAATTCTGGATGCGATGGAACGGGGAGTAACGGTGGAACAAGTGCAAAACGCCGTGGCGTTCTGCCGGGCCAATGGAATCCAGACAGGGATGTTCCTCATGTGGGGCTATCAAGGCGAGGAGCTTTCCGACATTGAAGCGACAGTCCAGCACGTCAAGAAGACTGATCCCGACATCTTCTTTACCACGGTGGCCTACCCAATCAAAGGCACGCCGTACTTTTCGGACGTGGACAGCCAGGTCGAGATCTCCAAACCTTGGCACTTAGGCTCGGATCGGGAGCTGCGGATTCGCGGCCGGCGCTCCCGTCGCTATTACAGCTTTGCCGATCAGTTGCTGCGGAGCGAGGTCGATCTGGAGCGTTTGCGCCGCAAGTCGGATTGCGATGCCTCCGCGATCGCTGCCCTCCAGAACAGCATTGCGGATGCTCGCGCTGGCCTCAGTGCCACAGCCACCGAGATGGAGGTCTGAGTCCGATGTCGGCAACCCGCTCTCCCGCCTACTCAGCCCCGTTCGATGGGGCTGCCGATCGCTACGACGAAATCTTTACCGCCTCCAGAATCGGACAGGTTCAACGCGCATCTGTCTGGACGGAACTGGACAAAACCTTCCATGCCGGAGAGCGTGTACTCGAAATCGGCTGTGGGACGGGGGTTGATGCGTGCTACATGGCAGAGCGCGGTGTGCAGGTTGTCGCCTGCGACAGTTCCCCTCGAATGATTGCGGTGGCAACTCGCAGGATGAAAAACAATCATCAACTAGGCCGCGTCCTACCGCAATTGCTGGCCGCGGAGGAGATCGCCAGCTTACGGGGCGGCCGACTTCTTGATGGGGCCTTTTCCAATTTCGGCGCCCTGAATTGCGTCGAGGATCTGCGGTCACTGGCAAGAAATCTTGCCACCCTGCTCAGAACGGGCGCCTCGGCGTTGCTGTGTTGGATGGGGCCTTGCTGTATGTGGGAGATCCTCTGGTATTTTGCTCAGGCCAAGCCGGCAAAGGCGCTGCGGCGATTCCATCGCCGAGGGATCGCAGCCCGGCTCGACGGCGGCGCGCTCGTGTCCGTCTACTATCCTTCGTTGCGCACGCTCGCACGTACTTTCGCTCCGGAGTTTTCTCTCAAATCGGTTAAGGGAATCGGAGTTGCAGTGCCGCCCAGCTATCTCGAACCACTCGCAAACCGATATCCAGCTCTGTTGCGCGCTGCAGTACTTGCTGATTTTCCTCTGGGGCGGTGCCCTGGTATCCGCATGCTTGCCGACCACGTCCTGATCAGGTTTGAGCGTCAGGACGTCTAAGGACGCCAACGTCAGCCGAAAATGAGTTCTCTCGTCTCCATCACGGGATTGCGCGAATCAGACACGGCAGACCCAAGACTCTCCGCCAATCAGGTCCGCAATCTCCCGGTCGTTGTTATTGCTCCTCACAACCAGTGCAATTGCCGATGTGTAATGTGTGACATCTGGAGAATTCAGGACTCGCAGGAACTCACTCCCGCCGACCTTGAACGGCACCTCAACTCCTTCCGCGAACTTGGAGTTCGTTGGGCAGTATTCACCGGCGGGGAACCGCAGCTGAACGCTAAATTGTTTACGTTGGCGCATATGCTGCGTTCGGAAGGAGTGCGTACAACCCTTCTGACGGCTGGACTGCTGCTAGGGGCTCAGGCTCAAGAAATCGCGGCCATGATTGACGACGTGATCGTCTCGCTCGATGGTCCGCCGGCGGTTCACAACCATATTCGGCGCGTCCCTCATGCTTTCGCCCGACTGGCCGCAGGGGTGCAAGCGCTGCGCCAATTCCGGCCCGATATGGCAGTTTGCGCTCGCTGTACCGTGCAGAAGGAGAATCATCAATTTCTACGCGCCACCACCACAGCCGCGAAGGACATCGGCTTGAATTCAATCTCCTTCCTGGCGGCCGATGTCACGTCGGCGGCTTTTAATCGTCCGCAAGGTTGGCCGGTTGAACGCCAAGAAAAAGTCTTGCTCACTTCTCACGAAGTGGAAGCGCTGGCGGCGGAAATGGAAGGCATGATCAGCGAACATCGGCACGATCTTGAGTCCGGCTTCATTGTCGAAACACCGGCGAAATTACGGCGTATCGTGTCGCATTTCCGGGCCCAACTGGGGGAGGCCCAGCACATTGCTCCCCGCTGCAACGCCCCCTGGGTTTCTGCCGTGATCGAAGCTTCGGGGGATGTCCGTCCTTGCTTTTTCCATCCCGCCATCGGAAACATTCACCAGGAGACATTGCGCGAGATCGTCAATGGCCCGTCCGCTTTGCGTTTCCGCTCCAGTCTTGATATCGCGACGAATCCTGTATGTCGTTCCTGCGTGTGCTCTTTGCACGTCGTTGCCGAACCGTAGCTCCATCCCGGCAAATCGGTTCTGCCAACGACCACTACTTGAAGACGAATTCCAGATTGCCGCTTTGTCGGAAGGGCAACTGGAGTCTCTGTTCCGACGGTTGAACCTGGCACACACCCGTCGTATCTACCAAGACCTGGCGGCTCGAGCCGAGAAAGAAAACTGGAGCTATCGTGTTTTCTTGCTCCTCTGCTGGCCGAAGAAGTGGCTCATCCCAAGCAAACGCGCTTGCAACGTTTTACCCGCAAGCCCATTTCCCCTTCTTCAAGGCCATTGAGGAGTTCGACTTCAGTCTGGAGACGACACTGCGTCCGTCCTTGCTCGGTTCCTACCTCGGGCCCGAATTCGTCACCTAACGGGGCTCGCTGATTTTTTACGGCAAGACCGGCCGCGGGAAAACCCATCTGGCAGTAGCCATCGGCTATCGTGCCATCCAGAATGGCTTCCAGACCTTGTGCACGAATGCCGCAGAACTCGTAGAAAAGCTTTTCCATGTCCCCTCAACCGCCCTTCACTCTGCGCATACTCGGCGAGAAGGCGTACAGCCTTTCGTGAGGAACAAACTCGTACCCAACCCCGTGAAGGGTGAAAAAAGACGGGGCACTCAGGATTGTTCTCGATCTTCTGCCGCAATTTCAGGATGCAGTTGTCTACAGTGCGGTAATGAGAGCGTTTCCGCTCTTCTTGTTGAATCCGTCTATCTGAAATGGATTACCCTATGGCCAGGGGCTGTTTTTGATCGCTCGTGCCCGAAAGAAGATGCGAACGAGGATGCCCCATTTCTACGGCTCGTTCCCGAATGATTGGCGCAGAACCTGTGCGGCATCGCACGGAGGAAAAAGCAAAGGAGCAAGCCCATCCGATGAAGCAAATCACCCTGAATGTGAATGGTCAGCAGCATAGCGTGGCGGTTGATCCGGAAACGCCTCTGCTGTTTGTTCTGAACGACGAGCTGGGGTTGCGCGGACCTCGATTCGGATGTGGCATGGCTCAGTGTGGCGCCTGCACCGTTATCATGCGCGGCCAGGTCGTGCGGTCTTGTGTCATGCCTATAAGCGCAGTCGGTCAAGACGAAGTCACGACGTTGGAGGGCTTGGGCACGCCTGAAAAGCCTCACCCAATTCAGCAAGCCTTCATCGAGGAAGGGGCGGCGCAATGCGGGTTTTGCCTCAGTGGCGTGATCCTGACGGCGAAGGCCGTACTCGACGTAAAGCCGGATGCCTCCGATCAGGAGATTCGCGCTGCCCTGGGAGGCATTTTGTGCCGCTGTTTTACGCACACTCGTATGTTGCGGGCAGTTCGAAAGTATGCCGAGGCAAGACGAGTATGACTCGATCCCGCCGTGAGTTCCTGAAAAATTGTGGCGCCTTGATAGTCAGTTTCAGTGCTGGACCGTTGAGCCAGTTGTCGGCACAGGGTCAAGGACCGTTCGCCACTCATCCCTCCCACATTGATCCGGAGAAGCTCGATTCGTGGTTGGCCGTCGGAGCCGATGGGATCATCACTGCCTATACAGGGAAATGCGATTTCGGGCAGGGCATTTTTACGGCTCAATCGCAGCTTGTCTCGGAGGAACTGTGTGTTCCGATTGCCCGCGTCAAGCTCATTCAGTGCGATACATCTGTCTGTCCGGATCAGGGAACCACGTCTGGAAGTCAATCGACTCCGACGAACTTTAACTCAGAGAGTCTTGCACTTGCTGCAGCGACCGCCCGGGAGGCTCTATTGAGTCTCGCTGCCAACAGGTTGGGAGAGCCCGTTGAGGAGCTTAGTCTGGCGGACGGCGTCATCCTAGGCAAGATGGGGCGCCGCGTCAGGTACGAGGAGCTGATTGGGAACAAGCACTTCAATCTCCCGCTGATCGCGACAGCGAAGCGGCGATCCGCTGCAGATTGGACGGTGCTCGGGAAACCAATTCCTTCACTGGACCGAAGCGCCCTGATGACTGGTCAGTTCGAGTTCGTTCACCACGCTCGGATCCCTGGGATGCTGCACGGTCGAGTCGTACGGCCTCCGGAGATGGGAGGAACCGTTGCGCATGTGGACGAACGATCGGTGCACAGTGTTCCAGGTCTGGTGAAGGTCGTCGTCCGTAAGAATTTTGTTGGCGTCGTAGCCGAGAC
>Ga0209007_1000526_pt1 | contig 14362 bp, 8 predicted proteins | sample JacPinW_OM1H0_O2_FD_187961 | JGI IMG/M metagenome (GOLD analysis project Ga0209007, IMG submission 187961) | Forest soil microbial communities from Algoma, Ontario, Canada - Jack Pine, Ontario site 1_JW_OM1H0_O2 (SPAdes) (version 2) | ecosystem: Environmental > Terrestrial > Soil > Boreal...
ACGCCTCGCCCTTTCTAAACCGTCTCCGGGCTTCGATCAAAATCCGCCACAGGGCAAAAACACCCTTCCCTGTCTGCATACCTTCATAGAGGAATGCAAACCGATGCTCCGTCTCTCTGGTGGGGTTCTGGGAAAATTTTGCTTTTTATGGCTGCTGTTCTCCCTCGTCGCTAACTTTACCTGGGCACAATCCGAAACTGCCACGGTTTCCGGTCAGGTCGTGGATCCGTCCGGGCTGAACATAACTGGTGCCCAGGTAAAGCTTGTAGACATCGATCGAGACACCGCCACCAACGTGACAAGCAACAATAGCGGTTTGTACACATTTCCGAGCGTTCGGCCCGGGCGTTACAGAATGGCGGTTACAGCCGCGGGATTCAAGGTGGTCAATGTCACCGATCTGATCGTAAACGTGCAGGACCACATCGAACAAAACTTTAGCCTTCAGGTTGGTTCAGTCGCGGAGAGTGTAACTGTGACGGCCGGTGCTCCACTGGTGAATACAACCGATGCCACAGTAAGCACGGTGGTGGATCGCCAGTTTGCAGAGAACCTACCGTTGAATGGCAGAAGCTTTCAATCTTTGATCGAACTTACTCCTGGCGTCGTAGTTTCGGCAGTAAACGCACAGGACAACGGTCAATTCAGCATGAACGGACAACGCGCCTCTTCAAACTACTGGATGGTGGACGGTGTGAGTGCGAATATCGGAATAAGTTCAGGTGCGATTCCAGGCAACGGGTTTGGAGGCGCCGCTGGCTCCTTTAGCGCTCTCGGAGGGACGAACAGCTTAGTTTCAGTAGATGCCCTTGAAGAGTTTCGCCTTCAAACATCGACCTATGCACCGGAGTTTGGGCGCACTCCTGGAGGACAGATCTCGATCGTTACTCGCTCAGGCACAAACCAGTTTCACGGCACCCTATTCGATTACTTCAGGAACGGCGTTTTGGATGCCAACAATTGGTTCGCAGACGATGCAGGTTTGGCCAAACCCCAAGAGAAACAAAATGACTTTGGTGGAACCTTCGGAGGGCCAATAGTCAAGGATCGGCTCTTTTTCTTCTTTTCTTACGAGGGGCTGCGGCTTCGGCTACCACAGACTGTCCTTACCACCGTCCCCGACCTTGGCGCGCGACGGAGCGCCGTCGCCGCAATGCAGCCCTATCTGAATACTTTCCCCTTGCCGAATCCTAACGCGCCCGACGACATACCTAACGGGTTAGGCCAATTTAATGCCAGTTTCTCCGATCCGGGCACACTTGATGCGTCTAGCCTTCGCATTGATCACAGGCTGAACGGTAGACTCACCCTTTTTGGCCGATACGACTACTCTCCCTCGAGGATTAACAATCGGGGTGGTGAGTACGCTCCCTTAAGCGTGATTGAACTCTCTCATATAAAGACCCAGACAGCGACAGTTGGTGTCACTGGGTCAATATCTCCGGCAGTTGTGAACGATTTCCGTTTCAACTACAGCAGGACCGACTCCGGAAGCGGTTTCGAAACTGATAGTTTCGGTGGGGCTATTCCGCTAACTTCTTTGCCGTTCCCGTCTGGTTTTGGAGTGAATAATGCGGATTTCAACCTTTACATAGGGTCGCTCACAAATGGTACTACGTTTGCAGTTGGTCAACAGGCACACAACACCCAGCGACAGATCAATGTCGTTGAGAATCTATCCTTACAGCGAGGAACGCACAGCTTGAAGTTCGGAGTAGATTTCCGGCGCTTGACGCCAATCTATGCCCCTCCTTCTTACGCTCAGTCCGCCTACTTCTCAGGTGTACCATCTGCGGAGATTGGAAATCCGGATTATGGCGGTGAAATAGCCTCGTTCATTGGAACGACTGAGTTGTTTCGCAATTTGGGTGTGTTCGCACAGGATACTTGGCGTGTGGTGCCTCGTCTGGCACTGACGTACGGTATTCGTTGGGAGTTTGATTTCGTACCATCCTCTTTGAACGGCCCTAGCATTCCCGCCGTGACCGTCTATGACCCAAACAATCTAGCGCAATTGGCACTAGCTCCCCCCGGCACGCCACCGTTCAAGACGACTTACGGGAACGTCGCACCCCGTCTGGGATTGGCTTACCATCTCTCCTCAAGCTCGGAATGGGGAGTCGTGCTTCGTGGAGGATTTGGGGTGTTCTATGACCTAGTGAGTGCTGAAACGGGAAACGCGATTGGGAATGGCGGTGCCTTCCCCCCTTTTGGAGCGTACAGCCTCCCGTCAGGAACTTTCCCTTTCACGTTGGCACAGATCGCTCCACTACCCATTTCTACTAGCGGAACTCTTTTCACATTCGCTACATTCAATCCTAATTTGAAGCTTCCCTATACTTTGGAATGGAATGGAGGAGTTGAGCAGTTTCTTGGCAGTCAACAATCTTTGTCGGTCACGTATATCGGGGCCGTGGGACGGAGGCTACTGCAGACGTCCGAAATCTACGAGCCACCATCGAATCCCAAGGTCGGAGTTGCATTTCTTACAGACAACACTGGATCGTCCGATTATGGCTCACTTCAGCTTCAATTTCAGCGCCGACTTACGCATGGTGTCCAGGCACTTGCGTCTTACACGTGGTCACATTCCATCGACGATGGGTCCGCCAGTTCGGTTGCGATCGCGTCTAACGCGGGCCTATCCTCATCAACTGAAGCCTCAAACCGCGGCCCCTCGGACTTTGACATTCGAAACGCGTTCTCCGCGGGAGTTACATACGACGTTCCGCCGCCCTTTGATAATGCATTCAGCAAGGGTCTTCTTAGGGCTTGGTCGCTTCAGAGTTTCGTAATCGCTCGGTCGGCACCGCCGGTTAATGTCTACGAAGGGCAGTTTTTCGGAGAGTTGGGGGCTTTTGAGACGAACGTGCGGCCAGATGTGATCCCAGGAATTCCGCTGTATCTTTATGGGCCGCAGTATCCCGGGGGAAAAATAATCAACAGCACAGCCGGCGCAGTGGGAGGAAGTTGCTCAGATGGTTCTGAAAGCGTCGGTCCGTTCTGTCCTCCGCCTCAGAATTCAAGCGGGGCTTTCTTGCGCCAGGGAGATCTAGGGAGAAACGCGCTTAGAGCATTCGGCGTCGCTCAGTGGGATCTTGGCGTTCATCGTGACTTTCCGATTGGCGAATCGCTGAAGCTACAGTTTCGTGCCGAAATGTTCAATGTCATCAACCACGCTAACTTTGGGCCACCCAACCCCGCAATTAGTACTGGAGGATTCGGCCAGTCCAGCCAAATGCTCAATCAAAGTTTGTCGGGTGGTACCGGGGCAGGAGCAGGGGCCTTTAATCCACTGTACCAGATTGGTGGGCCACGTTCCATTCAATTCGCCCTGAAGCTCAGCTTCTAGTGGCCGGACATTTCTAGGAATGCGACTCGGCAAACTAATAGAGGGATTAGTACTCAATATGACGTGGCGGAGCATCATTAGTGCCGCGTCGTTTTGCCTGCTAATTGTTGCCACTGCACCAGCGATGGGTCCGAACTCGCCTGTAACCAAGACGGGGGGCTCAATCAAGCGACCAGTGACGGTAGCCGATGCCATAGAGATGACCAAACTAGGCGATTTGGATCTCTACTGGGGAAGCCCCTTTTCCGATCAGCTAGCTCACTTCTCTCCCGACGGCACGAAGGTAGTCGTCATTTGCAGGAGAGGGAACCTCACATTAAACACTAAGGACTACTCGTTGCTGCTTTGGAGAACGGACGAACTCCTGCATTCGCGACCTCCGAGAACCATTGTGACGATGTCCTCCTCTTCGAATCGCCAAGGGATCAAAGATGTCGTATGGCTCTCCGATAGCCAGACCGTAGCTTTTCTTGGCGAGCGTCCGGGCGAGTTGCAGCAGGTCTACACCTATAACATCCGCACGGAAATACTAAAGAAGATCACTGACCATCAAACGAACGTCCTTGCATTTAGCCTGATTCCACGCGGCAAGCAGCTGGCGTACATCGCGGAGAGGCCGGTCTATAGCTTCTGGGACGATCAATCTCGACGTCAAGGATTTGTCGTTTCCACGCAACAGCTGAGCGACCTGATACGCGGTGAGACCGGTGGCGACTCAAGCGGAAGTGATGAACTTTTCTTGCAATCGAGAAATCGGTCTTCACGACAACTGAACGTGTCAACGAAAATCGATTCGTTAAATCCGACTGTCTCGCTCTCTCCCGATGGTAAGTTCATTCTCGTGCCGACCCTAGCGCCAGAGGTTCGAGGCCTTTGGAAAGAATATCTAGATCCAGAAATGCAGAGACTCACCTCGCAGAAAATACGACGCGGAGAATATACAAACCTAAAACAGTGCGAATTGATTACTACGGCTACGGGAAAGAGCAAAATACTCTTGTCGGCCCCGCTCGGGCCAGGGGCGCTGACTGTTGCATGGTCGCCCGCAGGGCGCTCGGTTGTAGTCAATAATACTTATTTGCCTCTGGAAAATACTGACGAGGAGGAACGCAAGGCAAGACTATCTTCAACATTTTCAGTCGAAGTGCGTGTGCTGGATGGAGCGTTCTCAAAAGTGTCGCCCCGGCAAAGCTTGGTGCTACTGGCATGGGACTCGACAACAGATCTTCTACACTTTGCAGATTGGAAGTTAGCGCACGAGAATCGGGCGGGATCGGATATATTCTTTCGCAAGAATGGAGATAGCTGGGAACAAGTGCCCCCCCCGATATCAACAGACATGCGACCCAAGATTGTAATCGAAGAGGACATGAATACTCCTCCCAAAATGTACGCGATCAATCCGAGCAGCAGTGAAAGTGTGTTACTGTTTGACCCAAACCCGCAATTCGATGGACTAAAGTTTGCCAAGGTCGAACAGATCCACTGGACAGGATCAGACGGGCACGATGTCAGTGGAGGACTTTATTACCCGCTGAACTTCGTTCTTGGACAAAGATACCCGTTGGTGATTCAAACGCACGGGTGGATGGCTGAAGCATTCTGGATCGACGGGCCGTTCACCACGGCATTTGCCGCCCAGCCTCTGGCCGGGAAGGACATCATGGTTCTGCAGGCGGACGAAGACTATGCAAATACGGGAACACCCGACGAAATCAAGAGAGAAAGCTCGACCCTTGAAGGAGCTATTGATTACTTGGATGAAAGGCGACTCATTGACCGTAATCGAGTCGGAATCATCGGTTTCAGTAGGACCTGCCTTTTCGTCAAATACGCACTGACACATTCTCCGTACCGTTTTGCAGCTGCGTCTGTGACAGATGGGGTTGACGCTGGATATTTTCAGTACATCGCATCGCTTAATGCATTTCCAGCTTTGCTGCAGGACTCCGAAGGAGTGAATGGCGGCGCTCCATTCGGTGTGGTGCTGAAGTCGTGGATGGATCGGTCACCCGGTTTCTCCATACGTCCAGATAACGTCGGAGCCCCACTTCGTATTACCGCCCTGAATCCTCTAAGTATTTTGTCAGAATGGGAGTGGTTTGCTGCCCTCTCGCGGCTTGGAAAGCCGGTGGAAATGATCGCGATCTCGGACGCTGACCACATCCTTCAGAGGCCATGGGACCGGATGGTTTCTCAACAGGGCAACGTCGACTGGTTCTCATTTTGGCTGAAAGGAGAGGAGGATTTGGATCCACAAAAAGCGCAGCAATACACTCGCTGGAGAAAGATTCGCGAGCAAGCTGCTACTATACATTAGGTCTGCGGAGTCAGGGCGTCCGCGAATAGCGCGTCATAAGTCGCCGCGACTGGTTGGTCAGGCTCTCGAGCGGACCAATAGCTCGTCGCTCTGGTTTTACGAGGTCGTGCCCCCCTCCATGTATTGGATCAAAACCACGAACTCTGCCAATCCCGATATTCGCCAAATCCGCCGTCGCCGTTTGTGAAGGTGCTAGAACTCCCTCGGTCGCTCCGGGGGCGACCGAGGGAGCTACCTATCAGATTACTCGTCCAGGTCGTAGGCTGGAGCAATGGGCTGACCCGTGTGGTCGGGACCGCCTGTTTGCTTCGGAACATTATTCAGTTGAATGACGTCCTCGGCAAACCCGAGAACGACTGCCTCAGGCTTTGCATAGGTCATGGTTTTGTCCTCCTTTCTCAGAATGTTTCCCCTACTTGCTAGCAAGATAGCTGGAATGCTGTTGCGGCATGTTAGGTACTAGCTCGGAATGCGACCGGCTTGATAGAGTCGGGCGATTGAGCCACCAGATTAAGAAAATGACGCGATGCCAAATCGCGAAGCCACATTTCCAGCGAAACAGTTTTCAGCAGGCGTACAAGGTGAACATCCTCCCCGTTGATAGAGGAGCGCAATGCTTCCAAGAATGCAATGCGATTTATATATCCAAATTGCTCGCTAAGTGGTTCTTCAAAATACATTTCTAGCTCCTTGATATTGTTTCTGAGCGTGACGACAGGCGTGCGTGTCCACAATTGTTTTGTCCGACGCGACAATACTTCCTGCGGGACTATTCCAACTAGGGAGCGGCGCATGAGCGACCGCCTTTCAGCTGGTCGCAATAACTGACTGGCCGGAATCGAGAGGATAAACTCGATCAAGTCCCGATCAAGAAAAGGAAATCGGCCTTCCTCCGCGGCTAGTCTCGGCGTAGGTCGCTTGGACATCTGATTGGCAACGCTGAGGACCCCGCCGATATACGACCGCCGTGTTGGCAGCCAGAAGCCGAAGTGGTGATTGACATCCAACTGCCGAATGCCAATCTTCGCCCGGCGTGCAAATGCTTTTCCGAGCCAAGGCACCACTTTACCCCGCTTGAGGAAGTACTGAGCCAATGAGGCGGGTAGCAACTCTATTGTGGATTGCCAGAGGAGATGTAGCCAGGGGCACCGTTTCACTAAGCTCCAAGACATCAGCTGTTTGGCCAGCGTTACTAGTTGTAATTGCACAACGAGGTCAGCCAGAAGCGCAGTGGGGTTCGGTACTCCTCCGAGAAATTCGTCGCCACCGGTGCCAGAGAGAACGGCTCTATAGCCGCCGCTTCTCACCACGGCTGCACGCTCAACGTCGAGTTGTTGGCTGATCTCGAGGCAACCAGGTAGTTCGCAAAAGCGTTCGGGTTGTAATAAGGCGGAATCGTGGACTTTAGTTATGCCCAAGTGGACGCCAATTCTTCCGCGCTTCTCCTCGACCTTCTGCGAATAAATCATGTCATCCGCGTGAGGCTCGCTCTGGTCGAAGTAAGATAGCGTGTCGAGTCGACGCGCTCGGGCGCCCTCTTTAGCCAAGATGTCATCTGCCATGCACACTATAGATGAGGAGTCGAGCCCTCCGCTCAGCTCCGCTAGAATTGGAGAGTCCGAACGTAACCGACGGCGTACGGCACTGCGAAACACATACCGAAAATGCTCTTCGTACTGAGTATCAGTCTTGTACCTAAGTCGTGATTGCAGGCTAGGCAGCCAATAACGATGAGCGGCGTGGCTATGGTTGCGAACGCGTACGAAGTGCCCCGCAGCCACCTGATGAATCCGACGATAGGGCGTACGATCTGAGTCGGGATCATTTGCAAAGTAACCACCGATGAAGTCGTCATCGATGTTGAACGTGTCATCTGATAGTAGAACCAGCGGAGCAAGATCCGTTGACCACAAGACTCGGTCACTCTTAAGGTAGTAAAAAATGTGTCGAATGGCCATGTAGTCGGAGGCGAACAAGAGTTCACGCTGTTCCGGCTTCCAGACGGAGACCGCCCAATCACCGACTATGCGGCGGAAGCAATCGGCTTCCCAGCGATCGAACGCGGCACTGACGATCGCTGCATCGGTGAGTCCAGCTTCGAGATCGCTGTGGAGATCCGCGATCAAATCGTCCCGGTTGTCGAGGCGGCCGTCCCAAGTCAGTATGAAGCCTCGTCTGGAAGCGTAAGGCTGTTTTTCCTGTCGCGATTCGGCTGTTGTGTGGAAAGGACGGTAGAGCAGAGCAATTGAGTTGTCCACGTAGTACGACTCCCCGTCTGGACCTTGCTGCCTTAAGGCATCGTTGAGATTCCCCAACAGCTTCCGGTCGACCGGTCGTCCGTCGAAATTCCAAATGCCCGCTTGTGCGCTCATGTCGATCTCCTCATTTAGCAGCGATCCCAAACGGCGTAGGTCGCCTGGACGTTCGATCTCTCGTTGATTGCTCGCCCGCCGACTTCGACCCATGCATGCGCCTTGAACGGGAGTTTCTGTGCGCCGAGAACCATGTGCGCTGGCACGCCACTTTCTCGGAGCAAATACGTAGTAACGAAGGAACGCTGCAGACAAAGCGCCTGTTTGGGGTACCAAGTGCAGGCATAGTTGACCGCGATGCAAACACGGCTGACTGTCTCTTGGCTCGAAGGTGCGCTGGCAACTCTCCAACTCTTGACCATTGAATAAATGGACTCGAAGCGACAGAAGGTGCTTATAGCGTCATAGGCAAATAATGCCAACAACGCGCGAATAAACAGCATCATGAAACCCTCCTTTGCCCCACATGAATCCCGAGTTCGTGACATATAAAGGCGAGTCTGTCGGTTAAAGCCTCGACCTTGATCGATAAAGGCTGAACTGGCGTATGGCCCCAGTTCGGTTTGTAATCGAGAAGGATCGGATGTTCTGAACGATTTGCCGCCTGAAGGCGTGCCGCCATTTTCCTGGCATGCATGGGGTTGCAACGAGTGTCCGCGTCACCCGAGATGAGCAGAACAGCAGGATAGTCCACGCCGTCTTGCACACAATGATAGGGAGAATAGGCGAGCAGGCAATCGAAGTCCTGCTTATCTTCGGGTGAACCATATTCTTCTGCCCATACTGCCGCGAAATCGAAGAGGTGATACCTGGTCATGTCGAGCAAGGGGCCGAGGCAGATTGCAGCACGGAACAGGTCGCGTCGTTGAGTGATGGCGGCGCCCACTAGGAGGCCGGCATTAGAGCCGCCGCCAATGGCAATACGGCCAGGTACAGAGCGCCCCTCTGATATGAGTCGGCCTGCGGCCGCGATGAAGTCGTCAAATGAGTTTTGGCGGTTTCCGCGCTTGCCCGCTTGGTGCCATTGTGCACCGAGCTCTGAACCTCCGCGCAGAGCAGGAACGGCAAAGAGCAGTCCTTGCTCAATCAGAAAAGTCGCAAAAGCGGTGAACCGGGGCGTGACGCAAGTTCCAAATCCTCCGTAGCCAGTCAGGAAGGTTGGCAGCGGTCCTGACTGTAAAAGATCTCTTCTCGCGGCCAGAAGGAGCGGAATCGGAGTGCCGTCTTTCGACGGATAGCTGGTCTCTTCGACAGCGACCACGGCCGTGTCAAATGGAAGATTCGCTTCCTGCCACGGATCAGACTTTTCTTCTCGCCTGCTGAAACAATAGACAGTCGGCGGTTGAGCGATCGAGGTGTAGCTGTAGAAAACACTACCGGCTCGATTCGTGGGGTTAAGGAGTTCGATAGTCCCAAGGGGAGAAAATGGAATATCCTTTCTTTCGCCATCCTTAATGCCGAATACCTCGAGTTGAGTTGAGAAACGATGGACACGAGTCACAAATATCCTGTCATCGACAACTGTAAACTGCTGGATCCGTCGATCAGACTGGGGGACAATGTCTCGCCAATTCGTCGGGTCTGGATCGTAGAGGTCAATCCCAACGACCCGGAAGTTCGGAGCAGCGTAATCGGTGTAGGCGAATAGTTGGCCATGTGCGAAGAAGGGAGCGAAGCAGCCTTCGATATCGCGCAACAAGGGCCTGAGAGTCCCTCCTGGTTCCAGTGACTGCAAGTAGATCGACGTAGTCGGGTGCTTGCCGGAAGAAAACACAGCGTACGCCAAGAGATTGGATTCGGGAGAATCGAGAATTCTCAGAAAGAGACTTGGTCCTTCACCCGCGGAAAATAGTTCAACGTCTTGCGATCGGTCGCTGCCGAGGCTATGCCAGAAGGCCGCTCGATAATCGGGCCGCAGGTCTCGTAGTTCGCGATGAGAGTAATAGAACCCTTTGCCATCCTGCCCAAAAACGAACCCTGAACAATAGCCGTCTGGAAGACGATCCGGTAGGACGGTATTCCGCTCGAGGTCAAGAATCTCCAAAGCCGAGTGATCGGTCCCGCCTTGTCGCACAGAATAGGCAAGCAGCCGAGCATCACAAGACACCGCGACAACGGAAACAGCAGTCGAAGTCCCGGTTGCGTAAAATGCTGGATCGACGAGGACTGTCTCTTCTCCGAATAACCCATTTCGCATCACGATGACCGGCTGTTCCCCGTGTTGCTTACGCCGGAGGAAAAAGTACCGATCACCAACGTTCCAAGGTTCGGAGATAACTTCCTTAACGGCCAGGAGCTCTCTGACCCGTGTCCGAATTGCCTCTCGCTCGGGAATCGCAGCAAAATATGCGCGTGTATATGCAGCCTGCTCGTCGAGCCATTTTCTTGTGCGTGGGGAGTTCTGATCCTCAAGCCATCGATAAGGGTCTGTGATCTCGATGCCGTGGAGAATCTCGGTAACTGGTGCGACTGGTGTTGGCGGAGGTGTTTGTACTGCTTGAGCCATGTGCGGACCCTCCCGAACATGCAGAGCTACGGAGGTGGCAGCTAACGGACTTGGACTCAGTCCTAGATCTGAGCGGATGATGGTGAACCGTAAACCCACACCAGTCGTACTGCGAAAAAAAAAATTTCATGCTTGGATTTGCGCAGGTTCGATATCGATTTGACGCGCGGCTTGAAATACCTGCGGGGCGCCCTCGGAAGGCACAATGTCCTTACTATTAATCACTTGAGTAACGACCACCCTACCAAGAGAGAAGTTTTAGTATCTGGAACCCGGCGCCATCCTAGTCGTTCAGGCACACGACTTCATTTTGCCATCTGCACAAAATCGTGCACTAAAGCAAAACTTTCTCTGCTGGAGATGGTTGTTGCTTGTAACGAACTGCAGATCGGCCAAGCAACTGCCGTTCTTCGCATGTTTGCCCGGCACGACCTAGGTTTACGAACATTTCCGTCTGTCCGGGTTTCAGAACGAATGAGCGATTTTTGTTGCTTTCGTCGATTCTGCTTTTACACTACTGGGAACCCGATGGGGGGATATTTGACGCCAAGAACGGCTTCGGGCGGGCTAAGTCGAATTTGACTAAGCCTAGCCGAAGAAATCAAAGGCGGCTCGCAAACGAGGGGGTGCTGAGCCATTCATTAGGAGCACTCTGCAAGACCGACTCGGTCTCGCGGAGGCGCTCCCGTCAAATCGGTTACGACGGGAGTAGTCGTCATGACGAATCCGGGGGATTGGCTGCGTGAGCTTCGTGAGGAACTCCATCTCACGCGTGTGGGGGTCGAGCGTCTGACGAGTGACTCAGCAGCCCGAGAAGCGAATGAACGCTATCGCATTCGGCGCGGACGGCTCGCTGATATTGAAGACGGTGACAGTCCACCGGATATCTTTGAGGTAGCCAGCCTTTCCGAATGCTACAAAGTGCCCTACCCTTCTGTACTTCGCGCTTTTGGCGTGCCGTTAAGCGAAGCGCGAGACGTCCTCGCGCCTCCGATGGAATCCCGCACTCCTCAGAAACCCTGGTCCTTCACTGACGCCGAGCGCCCATTTTCCCTTAAATTTCAGACCAGTATCAGTTTCGACACAACCCGGCTGGTGACCGAGAGCCCCGAAGAGCTCGGTATCCCCGCGGCTGTGCGTCGCGAGCTCGACGACGCCGATTTTCGCTTCGGAATCGTTGGAATTAACGATGACACGATGGGCGAACTGGTTCCGGCCGGTTCCGTCGTCGTCATCGACAAATCTCGCAGTGCGGTGGAGATGGGCGACTGGAAAAGTATTCGCGAGCGACCCATTTATTTCGTGTGGCACGAAAATGGATTCAGCTGCTCGTGGTGTTTCCTGACGCGCGAAACCTTGTTCATCATTCCCTATCCAACTTCGCGCCAGCCTGTAATGATTTTCAAGACGCCACGCGCAGCATCGATCATCGGGCAAGTCGTTCACGTCTGGCCGCCACTCACTGTTCCGAGGCGCGGCTGACTGCCAGAGAACGGCCCAGGTTATTGGGCTGAAGGGCGTTTCTTGCGTCGCAATAGGTTCTCGAAGAAGCTCATTCTCTTGGGTGTCGTCTGGTTCGGTCTTCGAATCAACTGTTTCGCTTCGAGAGCTGCGATGAATTCGCTGGCATCTGAAAGAAGCTGAGGTCGGCTCACAGGAAATTCCTGTCCCAGCGCGTCCGCAATCTGCTCAAGAGAGCATCCCTTCTTGAGCAACTCCCAGATCTTGAGTCCGACCGGGTTGAGGCTGAAGCAAACTCCTTGTTCGACGTCCAACAGAACGGCTCCATCTTCAGAAGCAACTTCTCGGACGCCCGGTGCAATCGCCAACTCTGCGGTGTTCGTGGCTTGATCCATGGCCCATAACCTCGTCATCGCTCTACTCAGACCTGAGCTTTCGCACAATGAACTATGGCCATCGTTCTCGGCGAGAAATATTTTTGCTGCACGAATTCCTGCAAACGGAGCCTAGCACTAGTATCGACCGGCATTGAAACAAGGTCGGGCTGGACGAAGAATCACACCCGGCAAGCCCTCGCACGTGCACGAATATGTGCACGGTCAAAAAGGATAAGCTAGCCACTCGTTTTTACAGCTGGGAAGCGACAAGTCTCTAATTGCAACTTGCAAAAGTAGTTAGACGATCTCTGCGGTTTCTAAACCTCAGGGGATCGCGGTTAGGCGTGCAGGAATTCATGCACGGGAACAAGATTTGTGCCAACACTCGCAAACCGTGTTAATAGCACAGACATGTCGGAGCGCCGGGGTGAATTGCTGTCGTCCGAAATGCACTGGCTCGTCCGCTATGCTCGACCCCTGCAGTTTCTACTGATCGCAGATCTTCTGTGCATGATCGTCGGCAGTGCGCTCTCACTGCTGGACCCGCTGGTCGTAAAGTGGCTGATCGATGTTGCCTTGCCTAGTCACACATTGCGCCCTGTGTTGTTGGGTACGTTGATCTTCTGCCTGATCTACGTTGCGAGTTTCGGGGTCAATTACTTGGCCTCATTCCTCAGTTATGTGGTCACGCAAAAGATGGTGTTCCGGATCCGGATGTCCGTTCTGCGCAGGTTGCATGTGCTGCCCGCCCAACACCGCCGAGATTCCCAAGTGGGAGACACCTTGTATCGCATCGAGCAGGATGTGGATCGCGTGGCGGAACTGAGTGGAGACATTCTTCCTTTAACCATCCAGATGGCGATCATGGGCGTCATGGTCCTTGTCACGATGTGCTTTTTGAATTGGCATTTGACCTTGTTAGTTGCTCCGATGCTACCGATCTTTTATCTCTTGCAGCGCACCTACGCCGGGAAGCTGAAGGAAGCCGCAGACAACGCTCAGCATCAGTCCGGGAGAGTGAATGCCTTCCTGCAGGAGCACCTGGCCGGTCTGATGCAATTGCAACTGCTGAATCGTACTTCGACGCAAGCCGGGAAATTTGCACGTCTCACCGCCAAAGGGGCGCAGCTTCAGGTCAGGCAACGAGCGACGGAAATGGCGTTTGGGGCAGCGTCCGTGTCGGCGATAGTCCTTGGCGTGGGCTTGATCCTTGGTTATGGGGGGTATGAGGTAACTCGAGGCCTATTGACGATCGGCGGTCTGGTTGCCTTCTACGGCTACATCTTCCGCTTGTTCGCGCCTGTCGGCATCGCAATCGATCTTCAATCGAGATTTCAGAGGGTTGGCGCCAGTATTCGGCGCATTGTGGAGATGACAAATCCGCAATCGGCTTCTCAAAGCCGAGAAAATGTAATGCCCTTGCGGCGCGACATCAAGCCAGAGTTGGAATTCCGCTCCGTATGTTTTTCCTACGAGCGAGATCGGGCAATTTTGCGCAACATGAGCTTCCGGATTGAGCCGGAAGAGACGGTGGCACTGGTGGGTCTCAATGGTTCCGGGAAGAGCACGATCGGACTTCTAGCCACCGGTCTGTACACACCGGATGCAGGCTCGATCCTGGTAGGAGGCAGTGACACCCAAGAAGTGGGCGGCCGCAGTCTTCGCGCGACGATCAGCTTAGTACCGCAAGATCCTATCTTGTTTGAAGAAACGATCCGGGGAAACCTTCTCTACGGAAATCCACTGGCCACTTCCAGTGAACTGGATGAGGTTGCCGCGCTCACGCAGCTGGACCAAGTTCTTCGGCGGCTTCCAAGGGGTTTCGACGAGCCGCTGGGACCGCTCGGGGCAAAGCTTTCTGGGGGAGAAACGAAACGGCTGGCGTTGGCTCGCACTCTCCTGCAGCAGCCAAGAATTCTCATTGTGGACGAGATCACAAGCTCCCTCGATGCGCCATCCGCGACCGCCCTTCTCCATGGACTGGAACACTTTCGCCGGTCCCGAACTTTGGTCGTAGTTTCCCATCGCCCATCG
>Ga0209007_1000527_pt1 | contig 14357 bp, 13 predicted proteins | sample JacPinW_OM1H0_O2_FD_187961 | JGI IMG/M metagenome (GOLD analysis project Ga0209007, IMG submission 187961) | Forest soil microbial communities from Algoma, Ontario, Canada - Jack Pine, Ontario site 1_JW_OM1H0_O2 (SPAdes) (version 2) | ecosystem: Environmental > Terrestrial > Soil > Boreal...
CGTTTTGCGGAGTTCCGGTTTCACGCCCGGCCCGCTATCGTCAATCGCGACGATGAAGTCCTTTTCGGAGCGCCGCACCGTGGCGCGGACGTTGCCCCCATCGGGAACAAATTTGAAGGCATTCGAAAACAAATTCATTAGCACGCGCTGAATTTTTTCAAGGTCGATAGCACATATCAAGGCTTCTTGTGCTTCCACCTGGAATGCGACATTTCGGTCATGAGCCAACACGTCAAAGTGCGACGCCGTAAGCCGGACGAGCGATGCAACATCCGTGTCCTGAAGTTCAATCTTGAGCTTACCCGCCTCAAATTTTGCCATATCCAGGAGATCATTGACGTGTTTTAAGAGCATTCGCGCATTTCGGGCTATGACTTGCGCTGATTCGTGACGCTGGTCAGGGGTCAACCCCGCGTCGTCCCGAATCAACCTATCGGCGGGGCCAATGATGAGGGCGAGGGGCGTTCTGAACTCGTGGCTGACGTTGGCAAAAAACTGAGTCTTAATTTCGTCGAGTTCGCGGATGCGCTCGAGCAATGCCTGGAGATCTTTGTTCTTTTGCGCTATTTCGCGCTCATAGGCCTTTTTCGCGGTGATGTCGCGACCTTCCGGCACAATGAATACGACATTGCCCGCTTCGTCCTTTACCGGGATCATCGAAAAATCGATAATGATGGTTTCTTTTCCATGTGCCCGGCCGTAAACTTCCACGTCGTAGCGAATGAATTCACCTTGAGAAACCCTGGCAACAGCTGCCCGCAGCGTCTCTTGACTTTCCTTGGAAAAGGTCCACCAGAAACAATCCCAAAAAGGCTTTCCCCGCACATCCGAATATTGCAAGCCTGCACCCTCTAACGCGGCTCGATTGACTTCAAGCAGGGTTCCCTTTGGGTCAAGCACTGCAACGAATTGATACATTTCGTCGAGTGCGATGCGAGCTAGCTTTCGCAGGTATTGCCGAGGAGAGTCAGTTGCCAGAATTTCCGTGCCGCGGACCTTAAAGCTGGAACGACCTGCCGGAGGAGCCTCTGCCGAAGGGGCGATGTCAGACGGGTCTGCAAACTCCTTGGTCGGCACGTCGGCCTTGTCAGCCAGCGCACCGGATGACATGGCTTCCGAATTATGACCGCTAGCGATACCCTCAATGGTCGAAAGTAAGGACCTGGAGAGATCCACTTTCGCGACACAGGCCGTGGCGTCGACGGATCGAGCCTGGCGCGAAACCACCGCGGGATCGTTTTGGCTGATGATTACAATCTTCGCTTCAGGCAGGTCCCGGCGAATAACTCGCGTGGCATCGAGTCCGTTCAGACGCGGCATCGAAACATCCATGAGAATAACATCGGGCCGAAGAGCCTTCGCTTTCTCGATAGCTTCCACCCCGTCGGCAGCCTCGCCGCACACTTGCCAACTCTTCCGGGACAAAAGCAAGGAGCCAAGGGCGCGCCTTACATGGACGTCATCGTCTACGACCAAAATGCGGAGGCAATCCAATGATTTTTCTTGCCTGGAAGACGTCATATTCAGTGGCCCTCGGGCGAATCCCGCAAACAAAAAATATATTCAGTGCTTTAGGCGAATTCCAAGCCAGCTGTGCGAAAAAAGACAAAACCGAAACTCGACCGAAGGGATGAACCGGTTGAATCCTTCGGAAAAAAGTCGCCTCCGTCGATCAGTGCCTCGATCGCCCGAACGAGATCGCGGGAAGCGAACGACTTTTGCACCACGCCGTGCGCGCCGGCCTCGCGAGCGGCGCTGTGAAGCGTTTTGCCGCTGTGCATCGTGAAAATCAAAATCTTCAATTCCGGATGCTTGCGGCTGACCGAAGCCGCCACTTCAAGCCCGGTTTTCCCCGGCATGCTAATGTCGAGGATCGCGATGTCGCAATCTACTTTGCCAATCAGTGATGCCGCTTGTACTCCGTCCGATGCTTCGCCGCAAATCGTCCACTCGGGGCGACTCTTCAGCAGTGATTTGACCCCTTCGCGCACGATGTCGTGATCGTCCGCCAAGAAAATCCTAATTGGCATTGATTCCAGCCTTTCCGGCGGCCACGAGGTCCGGACCTGGTTCACTTGAGGTTTGGGGTGGGCAGGGCAGCTTAATGCGGACCAGCGTTCCTGGCCGCACATCGATAAATTCTATGACGCCGTTGAGCAGGCGGACCCGTTCCTGCATCCCGCGAATGCCCACGCCGTTTTTTTGCGACGATACGTTATTTCCCCGAGATATCCCTCGGCCCACATCCGCAACTTCGAGCACGACGCAACCATTCCCCCAAGCGAGGCGGATCGAAGCTTCTTTGCTGCCAGAGTGCCGGTGAACGTTTGTGAGGCATTCCTGCACGATCCTGAATATAGCCGTTTCGAGCTCCGGGCTCAGGCGCCTAAAGCCCGCCGGCAAATCGGTGGCAACGGCGATCCGGCTGCGCTCCTCGAATCCTTCGATAAAGGTGCGAAGCGCCATACAGAGACCCGCCTCATCAAGCATCGGAGGGTGCAAAAGATGAGAGATCGTTCGAACCTCGCCCATCGCGTGGTTCGTGAGTTCCACAGTTTGCTCAATTCGAGCGCGATTCTCGGCGGAAAGCGAGAAGTCATTCATCAGCACGCTCAAATTAAGCTGTATAGCGGTCAGCGTCTGACCTGTGCTGTCGTGAAGCTCCCGCGCGAGCCGTCTACGCTCCTCATCCTGCGCCAGCATAAGTTTCGCCGAAAGCTCTTGCAACTTTGTCTGGGCATCCAGCAATTCGGCGGTGCGTGACCTGACCTCGTTTTCGAGGCTGTGTCGGGCCCTGTTCAGGGATTCAATCTGTTCGTTCAGCGCAATGAAGGGCGTGCTCGATGTCGCCCGAGGCGTGACGCGAATTATGAGAACATTTTCACCCGTCCAGGGAAGGAGAGCGCCGTCGAATCGGCAGGCAATCGGCTGACCTGAATCGCTTCTTACTTGAAAGGAGCCGATGTGAAATTGAGCCGCGCGCGAGCATGCACGAAGGTAACGGTGTAGTTGCGAGGAATCATCCGTTACGAGGGTCGAAAGATCTCGGCCGGCAAGCCGCTCAAGATGACAGCCGAAGAGTTCGAGCGCTGCTTTGTTCGCAGACAAAATCCGTTCCTGCTTCTCGACAAGCAGGAACGCTTCAGGCAATGCATCAATGAGCTTCTTGTCGCGTTCCCCGATTGGCATTGCGGTTTCATTGAAAATATTCGCGGCCCGGCTCTGCGTCCGACTCCGCGGATTGACGCAGATAGACAGTAACGACGCAGCCGGGATCGCCCTGTGCAATGGTCTTGTTCAGTACGACCTTGGCATAGCCCAAATTTTCCGCTGCGATGTCGCCAAAAACATTCGACGTCATCATGCACATCGAGGGCCTGCCGATCACTTTCTCGGCAAAGGGACAGAGTCGGTTGCCGAGCACGATCTTTTCGTCGCTTTCCTCGATGATGTAAAAATCGCCCTGGATACGCCGCTTGAGGTCGACCAGTACCGCAGCGACCTGCTCTCGCGTCAGATTCGAAGTGCCGAGCGCGGCCTTGTAATCGCGGTTCATCTGTTCGCCGATTTTCCGCCCGACGACGCTGATATAACCCGAGGCATCCTTCAGCCCTACAACTTCTTCGAGAGTTCCGGCGAGTTCGCGTATCAGGGAACGCAGAAAAACATCCCTGTCCAGTGGAACGCTTGCTTCGGCAACCACGGTCAGGGCAGGCGCGAAACTCATTTATCCTCCGGCATGAGACAGATTTACAGCGCCCCAATTTAGCCGACAGGGGTCGCCGGGCGGAATACAGTCTTCACTGTACCCGCTCTGCTAGTGCGTATACGTCTCGCCCCGCAGTGCCGGAACCAGCCCAGAAGCGAGTTGTGTTTTCGCCAGGCATACGAAACCAGATTCCGCCTCAAGGCGTGCAAGGATCGCCGGATGTTGCTCGCTGATGAGAATAGCTCTGCAAAAGGGCGCTCTGTCCTTCAGGGTCTTCGCCACCCACAATCCTTTTGACCCTGAAATGGACAGATCGATGAGAATGACCTCGGGCCTGAGCTCTTCGCCCATTCGGACGGCTTCCTCGGCTTCGTGGGTTTTGCCGCAAACCTCCCACTCTGGAGCGAGCTGTTGAAGCAAAGACTTGATGGCGAGCCGGACCGTCTCCGAATCATCTGACAGAGCAAAAGCCGGTGCATTGCCATCTGGAGTAGAACACATCGAGGAGCGGTAAGTTCTCCTTCAACCGCGATGCAAGTTTCCCCTCGCATCCGGGCCCTCATATTTGGCCAATAAGCATCGTTTCGTAGCAGCCAGATCTTTGAAGTTGAAATGGGCAACTCTGGTCGGCGGGAGAGGAGCTTTCGTGGAATTCGTTGCGTTGAAGAAATCCTGGGTTCACAAACCCACGATGGGGCGAGAACCGCGTGACTTTGCTTGCGAGGCTTCAGCATCTCTCTGGGTAAGGTCCGAAGCCCCTGACCCAGAATGAGGGAGTGCATTTCGGTTTTCGTAACAAGTCGGGAAGATAAATTAAGTTAGCTTTGTCTTCTAGCCGTATCGTTATGAGTCAACGACGAATGGCCTTTAATGAATGTTCTGAAATCGTAACATTTTACAATTAGTCTTGACAGTTTTCCGTCTATGCCCTACGGTCTGGCACACTCCGCCAAGCGAGCAATATTCCGGAGCAAGACTTCTACGCTGGGATTCTCCCAACCCGGTTCGTCTTGTTGAAAGTTATAGCCGCGATGCAATGGTGCAAGCGGAGTTGGACCCTTGGATTTCCCCTCGGCGCGGCTTAACGCAGGTCTTGGAATGGTTGCGGACACGTACATGGCGACTGTTGTATACACGATGGGCGGGTGGCGAAGGTTGCAAGTCGTTTTGGCGACTCTTTTGGTTGTGTTTGGAACCAACATTTTCGCGTCCGCATCTTTGGGCGGGGACCTGGGCTCAGTGCATCGCGACAGCATACATGTCAACGTCATCCCGCAGACGACAAATGCTGAACGCTACACGATTTATGAGATGAGAATTTCGACCGGCACGCATGTGCGGGAGTTCATTTCACCCTCGGGAGTTGTCTTTGGCGTGGCCTGGCAGGGGCCTTTCGTTCCCGAACTCCAGCAGTTTCTGGGGGCGTACTACTACAGAGAGTACTCCGTTGCAATTCAAAGCCAGAAATCCAACCCGTTCAGCCGTAAACCGGTTCACCTTCGACTGGCGGACCTGGCATTTGAGAACGGTGGACGGGTAGGCGCTTTCTACGGCCGCGCTTACATTCCTCAGGCTATTCCGCCGGCGGTCGCAATTGCAGAAATTCACTGAAGGAAGGTAGTAGTGCGCGCTTTTTGCACCTTTCTAATAACCGCTGGCTCGCTGTTTCTGGCAGGATGTGGGAGCACTTCTGCAACACCACCGGTTTCGCTGACTCCCCCAATGCCCCAAATATTAAATGCGGGAGAGACGCTAAACATAACCGCAGCCGTTACCAATGATCCCAGCAAGAAGGGCGTGTCCTGGAGTTTGAGTCCGAGCACGGGTACATTAGCGAACGAAACGTCGACTTCAGTGATCTACCAGGCGCCAGACACGGTCACAGGCAATTTCACGGTAACCGTTACGGCGGCGGCCGCAGCAGACTCCAGCAAAACCGCGCCTCTGGTGATTACGGTACTCGCGCCCGGACAGGGAAATCTGCACCCTGTTTCCGTGGAAAATGGACCAGTGGCGGGTGAACTCTATCTGAATTTTCCCCTAACCAGTGTCCTAGTCTGTGAACACGGCACATCGATCTGCCAGGTGATCGGCGGAATATTGGTCGATACTGGATCCTCCGGGCTCAGGATTTTGAAGTCAGCCTTGAATATTAACTTGCCGCCACTCACGCAAAGTGGCGGAACCGTGAATAATTGTATTTCGTTCGTCGGACAACAATTTCAGTGGGGCGAAGTTGCGCCGGCGGATGTATATCTCGCGGGAGAAAGTGCCATCGGAATTTCGGTGCAGATAATCGCTGATCCGGTCGGTTTCACGATACCCGCGAACTGCACGAATGGCGGCGCCGACGCGGACACCCAACTAGTCTTTCCGGCGAATGGCATTCTTGGCATAGGCACTGAGCCTACCGACTGCACTTTCGCCGGTGTCAATCCTTGCGATCCAAGTTCAGGAAGCAACCCGAGCCTTCCCTACTTCGTTTGCTTTGATGGGCAAGGCTGCGCGCCCACCTTGTTGCCGCAGGCCCAACAGGTGACGAACCCGATCGCGGCTTTCGCTCACGACAACAACGGAAGCATTCTCGAGTTTCCTGCAGTCGGAACCGCGCTGCCGACCGTGAACGGCACTCTGACATTTGGAATCAATACGCAGCTGAATAACGCCTTGAGCAACGCGACTGTATTCGCGATCGGCGACGATTTTTTCACGACAATATTCGAAGGCCAACCGCTCACCAAGAGTTTCATCGATAGCGGGTCAAACGAGCTGGTTTTTCCGAACCTCACGGGCATTCCAGGGTGCTCGGACGGACACTCGTATTGTCCCGCAAGTCCCATCGTGCTGACCGCCGGTAATCAAGGCGCACAGGGAGTGGGGACGGGCAGCGTTACGTTTCAGGTGGACAACTTCGAGACCGAGGTGGCCGGCAATCCAGAGGATGCGGCCTTCGAATACATTGCGGCCGGAGCGGAAGAACGAACGCCCTGTCAAAACGGCCAGGGAGACTGCATGTTCGACTGGGGATTGCCCTTTTTCTTTGGGCGTAAAGTGTTCACCAGCATCGATACCGAAATAGTGGCGAACCAGCCCAAGACCCCCTGGTGGGCTTATTAGACTTCAATCGACATTTAACTAACGGAGATCAACAATGGCGCAGAAGAAGAAAAAGAAGAAGGCTGTTCAAGCGGTGGCAAAAGCGCGGCCGGCGGCAAAGAAGCAGTCAGCGGCTAAAAAGTCGCCGCCAAAAAGGCATGCAAAGAAACAGGCGTCGAAAAAAGCAAGGAGGAAAGCTGCCGCTGCACGACCCACCGCGAGGAAGTTGGTGGTTAACCGGCCGATGGGGATGGCTCTAGCCGAAACAACGGCTGCCCCCGATGTGCTTGGGCCCATTCAGGCGACATCGATCGTCACAGGGTGTGCATGCGGCGAGCAAGATACAAGTAAGAAGCTCAGTGAGATTCCGGGACTCAACACCGTCATCTTTCAAGCATGCGTGAAAAAGGGAGTTCTCGATGCCAAATATCAGCCCGGCGGAATTCCCGCTTCCCCGGACACGACGCTTGATCAGGTGATTGAGGCTATCGAGGATTCTCCGGCCAAGAAAGATTGACATGAGGACAGCTCTGCTACTGTGCGTATTTCTGGCTGGCCCTACTGGATTATGGGCGGCAAACGCTCCTGCCAAGCCGCCATTAATTTCCTCGCTGGATGCCCCTCAAGCGGGTACACCGAAGGTGTTCACTCAACAGATTCGAGTGAGCGTTAAGAGCGATGCAACGGATGCCACCAGCGTAGTGAAGACTCTCGCCGACGTCACGAAGTGGAACGTAACGCTGTACAAGGACAATGGAACGAAAACTGATCTCCTGGGTTCGACCGCTTGTTCTCCTCCGCCGCAGCCCGGCGTGCAAGACTGCTGGACCGTCAATATCGTTGGCGGGGCTGGGGCAGCGAGTACCCAAGCGCCTGTGAACGCTCCAGGTGTTAAATCGATCGTGACTGTGATTAGCCCTTTTTCGGTGGTTCTAACGCTTCCAGCAGACACGCTCACAACTTCGGTGACATCAGTGGTAGTTGCTCTCGATAATAAATCCTTTGTAATGACGCCCCCGTCTCATCCCTGTACGCGCTTTCTATGCGTTGCCACGAGCAAGGCAGATTCTGCGATTTACCTGAATGGACTCTACAGTCCCGCATTCCACTCTGCCGCGCAGTACACGATAGACGCAGAGGGGTTGTTGACCACGCCGATCACGAAGAAGACGAGCGAAGCGACGGTCCTGCTGGGCGGAACATTCAGTGTCGCGACCGATAACCGGCCGTCGGCAGACCCTGATAGTTTTATGGTTTCCGGTCTGCTTCAATGGGTGGCGAACTCGAACTTCTCGGATCGGGTTCAGGGAGTGTTACTGCAATGGAATTTTGCGGGATTGGAATTTGACCGCCAAACGACGACCAGAACGTTCATTTCAAGCCCGGTTGCAGAAATGCCAATTAGCCTGTACCCCAGTCCCAAGAGCAGAAAAGCAAAGGAACACTTTTCGGCGGCATTGACTCCATACGCTGGCCTTGACATCGGCACAAACCTCAGCAATGCGATTAATTCCGGAGGCAGCGGGCTGGTTCTCCGAGGATTGATGGGGTCGTCGTTTATCAGCACGGTTACGACAAAATGGAAGACTTTATCCCAGTTGCAAATTGTCGCAAACTATACCGTGCGCCTGCCCGCCACTGCTGAGGTTTTCACGAACACTCACTACATCAGTTCCACCGGCAAGACGATCAGCTTGCCAATATACTCCACTCAGGCTAGGCACCATCTGACCGACGAATTAGACATCACCCTGCAGAAGCCAATGGTGCTCACCATCAAACACGAGTACGGAGAACTGCCTCCCGGGTTCCGGAAAGTCGACAATAAGATCAGCATAGGATTGACGGTGATGCTCAGTCACCCTAATAGCCCAGACAGAGTAGGTCAAAGCAGCTGGTAGGCGGCACACAGGGATTGAGCAATCGACACTTTGGGTCTTAGTCATTATCGAAGATTCTGTTGAGAACAAGTAATCCTATCGACGGAGACTAATAGCATCGCACCCCATGACGTTCAAAACAATCTCACGCTGCGCCGCTGTTCTTTTTCTGTTGTTGGAAACTGCCTGCTCGCACAAACCCCAGCCAGCCTCGATCTTATTCACGCCCTCCTCAAGCTCAACCAAGCATGTGACATTCGTCCAGTGGACCGATCCTCATGTTTTCGACGCCGGGAAAGGGCGAAATGCTGAGGGTGTCCGCGAGGAGGAGTTGGATAACTGGGCGGCGTTTCATTGGGCTGTTCTCGAGACCAACCGGCTGGCGCTGGTCGAACATCGGAACATCGATTTCGTGGTCATCACCGGAGATTTTGGTCTGGAAAACGTTCGCCTGCCGGACGAGCAAGAAGGAACTGTCAAAAGCAATACCGTTTGTGCCAATCGAAAGGCGGGCGATGACGGCCCCATCGAGAGGGTGCCATTGGCGGAGGCAGCAGCAGAGACTGCGCGTGAACTGAACGCTTCGCTGATCAAGCGGATCTATCTGGTGCCGGGCAACAACGACCTTTGCCTCGAGGATCCTGAAGACCTGCGGCGCTGGGCACAATTTGTTTTGGCTTTACAAAAAGATCTACAGGGTTTGCATGACGCCAAGGCCGAGAGCCTGAACCATGGGTCCGAGGCCGGGTCGAAGGCGGTAGACATTCCGGCGAAGATTGAAGTGGAAGACCTTACAGACAGCGTGGCACGGCTCTATGACGGAACCGGCCGGAGTGGAGGGAAAAAGGATGCAAGTATCGTAGCGATGTTCTCGAATGCTCCACCACCGCAACATCTGGCGCCACAAGTTATTAACGGTATTCAAATGCTGGGGCTGAACAGTGCATTTTTCAAGCGTACACAGAAGAGTTTCGCGCCGGATGTTTCGGCGGAACTCGACTGGGTCGGCAAGCAAATCCAGCCCGGTGGTTCGTATTTGATATTCACTCACATCCCTGACCTAAAGGACCCCTATCGCCTTGATAAGTCGTGGAACATCCCTCCCGATGTCTATAACGAAAATTGGAAGAAGAATGTTCTAGAACGAAGCGAAGTACTGGGTATATTCGCGGGACACTTTCACACCCCCAAGCGAGAGCTGTATCCGCAGAACTTTGCTTCTTTGAAACCAGACGAAACAACGACGACGAAGTTCTGGGTGGCTCCTCCGCTGGCAGAAAAGTATCAGTGGCAAGTTCCTCCGGAAAAGACAGCCCGCGGAATTTTGCTGGTCAGTGTAAGCGGCGATGGCGATATGCGCGTTTCGAGCGATGACGCGGAACGCGTACAATCGTCGGCCCTATGGTTCTCCACCGCCGACCAGAAGGCTGCGACCGCGGGAGACGACAAACTGGCGGAAGCGCGCGCGGCCGAGCGTGACCATGAATGGGACGATGCCGCCAAGAAGTATCTCGAGGTGTTAGCCCTTTCCACCGCTGACACGAGCACGCGCGCGACGGCGCTTACGGGCTACCTGCATGCTCGAGAGAAAATGCGGTCGTGGTCGTGGCAGAGTCCTTTGGCTCGCTGGTTCTACCTGCATGGTATCGCGCTGCTTTTAACCATGGGGCTTACCGCGGCTGCCATCGTTCTGTATCTGATTCTCCGGGCGACCGCGCTTCTCGACAAAGTAAAGGGTTTTCTGATAAGCGTTCTCGTTCCCCGTTTTAGTGGACGTGTCACGGTTCTCGACACGGTTCAGTTGACGGAAAATGCTCCCTCAAAGGAATTCGGGGCGTTGCTGAAAGCTGAAGCAGATAAAATCCGCAAGCGCCTTCAGCGGGAGCAAGAGAATTGGGCTGCAGGACAGATCGCGCTATTGGCTCCCTCGGGTAATTCACTGGATGCACTGGTGACCTCGATCCCAAAGGTGGAGAAAGTCGATGTTTCAGCCCTGATGAAGTTTCTGGTGAATCTGTTTCAGGTGTTCCGATGGTCGCTCCAAACAGGCTTGGCGGTCATTCCTCCGGATCAGTCCCCAACGCCGGCCGCGGCGGGATCGGGAAGCGACAAAGATGTCGTCATTCCCGGAGCGGAGTTGAACGCCTACGCGGTACTGCAATGGGGATTTATCACAAGGAAGAGTTGGTGGTGCAAACGGAAGGTGGTAAACGACCGTTCCGCTATGCGCGACCTGGCCCGTGAGCTTGCCGAGCTTGTCGCGGGAGAAGCGTTCGTATAGGAGCGTCGAGGTTCCATGGGATTTTTTCGCCGTCGTAATCCGCGCCGATTCACCGAGGCCGATAGTTTTCGGCTGTTCATGGAGGGCGTACGGTCGTTACAGATCTATGACAAAGAAGCCGGCAAGGACGAACCGGCAGACGAACATTCGTTAAACAAACATCTGGGAGATGCCGCAAAGTTCTTTCAAGATTGTGTCAGCACATACCCTGACGACATTCTCCCCCGTTACTATCTCGGGATCGTCTTGAGTGTGCGAGGACAGATCGAACAGGCCCGGCAGTTAAGGGCGAGTCTGGGGCGCGACTCCAACGCGAAAGTGGTCAAAGCAGACGATTTGTTTTTGCAGGCGGCGAGTTTATTCGATCGGGTTGTACAGGAAGTCGATCGTGATTTATGGGGACACGCCGAATACACGCTGCTGGCGTATGCCGAATACAATCAGGCACAGGCGCTGGCAAAGACTGATCCGATATCCTCTGGGGCTGCAATCAGGTCAGCCGAGACATTTTCAAGCGCCAGGAGTTCGGGGCGGCATAGTAGGACCCAGAGAAATTGGGACGACGCGCTGCGAATCTTGCAGAAGATCGACCCCGACCGAGTACTAGAAAAGCTCCACTGGTTCGATCGGATGCGTCTCCGCTTCAGTCTTCATTTTCTCGACCGGGCGGATCTCAACATTTGGCTCGACAAGCATAAGCCGAGTCTAGCCGAATGGTCTGCCGAGGTAACAGCCCCGCTGAAAGCGAAGGATGCAGAAGGTCGCGCCTTTGAATTGCAAGTACGCGTTCTCGAATATGGGATACAGCTTCGGAAGGCGGTTTACCGGAAGCAACTGCAATTGGACGAGCTGCCGGTCGATGAGGATGATGAGCGGGAGCGAGTGGGGCAATCTGGTTCGCGCAGGAGTGCAAGAAGCGGCGCCACCGTACGCGATTACATGGCACGCGTGAAAGAAGATAAAAGCATTCCCCCCGATACCGCGAACGACATTGTCGCCGATTATTGGAACAAACTGGCTATGATCTGCTGGGAGGCAGCAAAACTCAATTATGAGCCTGTTCTTCAGTCCGAGTGGCTACAACGGGCGCAGACCTACATCGATATCGTCGTTAAAGCCCGTGCCCACTGGGCGCCTGCGCAATTGACCTTAGCTCGAATCAGCGCCGAGCAAGGAGACGACGCTGCGGCAAAGAAATATCTGGCATGGATACTGGGCACGACGGTAAAAGCGAAGGCCCCCACTGCTCCGCCTCCTACTCCCCAACCCGACGATTCTACGGCAATCTCTAACCTGATTTTAAAGACGGCTGCCGAGCGGAATTCCGGGTCTCTGGCTCGTCTCATCTTTCAAGGCTACGCGCCCCTGTCGACAGATACGATTCGCAAAGTTCTCGATGCGCTCGCGGGGCGAGTAGATCTTGAGTTTTTGGAGCAGATCTTCCGCGATCTACCCACGAATCTACCGCCGCCCACCTAGAAGCTGGTTGCATGCCACTTAGTCATACTATAGCTCCTCATTTCATCCCCTTAACGGATGAATTACGTCGCCACTGAGGCGAACAAGAGCGAATATGATAATTACCTTCGTGTCCCTCAAGGGCTGCTGGGCGGGAGACATCGGGCGCGGCCTGACCACAGTCACCGGCGCCCCTTTGTCGTGTCACTGTCCGGCGGCGCTAGGTCAGTAGTTTCTCGGCCAACTGCCGACCGGGTTCGGCAAGTTTGGTGGATTCTTTGACTACGATGCCGACCGCCCGAATCTTGGCCCACGTGACCCGCTTCCGCCGGATGCGATGCTGCGCCTCACTGTACTTGATGGTCGAGGCCGGATGTCGCGCCGCCTCCGCTGCGCTGCCCGGTGCTATTCACTCTCTATCTCGCTTGTTTACCGAGCATTGCAATTGCACCGAACATCCCCAGCCGCAAAGGTCCCGGAGGCGTATCAGCCTCCCCCAGGCACCTCGCCAAACTGAGTGAAGGCTACTGAAGCGCCGTCGTTGCGGCGGTGCAGGGCGCGGTAATTGCGGCCGTCGAAGAGCGCACAACGGCATCTTCAAAGGAGCAGAAGTACCGAGTTCCTGTCTGATTATGAGTAACCGGGGACGCCAGAACGCTATAGGAGAAATTGACGCCACCAACGGCGGGGCTGCTGCCAATCGCTAGCACAAAGGTGTAGCCGCTCTTCGTTCCCGTGGAGAGCGAGCTATCGATGAAGCAGCCGCTGCTGGTTGATGGTACGCAAGCCGCCCCGGCGGGACCACCCAAATAGGGCAAGGAGGTGGCGAAACCCAGGTTGGAATAAGCGGCGTTGTAGGAGATCTCGGCGGTGTTAATGCTACGAGTCGAGCCTACGGCGGACGCTTCATTCGCCGACATACGGGCGCGCATCAAGTTTGGAATGGCGATGGCTGCAATGATCAGGATGATGGCCACTACGATCAGCAGTTCGATCAGTGAGAAACCCTTTTGCTTTCGCATCTCGATTTTGCCTCGTTTACTATTGAATTTAAGATTGTGGTTATGATGACGAGTTGTAAAGCTCGTTGCAGTTGCGTGGCCAAAGTCGCCAGTTACCCTGGTTTCCCGCTGCTCTTGCGAAAGCGCTTGATTTTCATCGAAATGCAGAACTTTCGTACTCTCTCGCGTAGCTCGACTGCCGGGGGGGGGCGCAGAACAGGTCGGCAGAACGCGTCGCTGGACTGACAAGTCTTGTCAGTCTTTGCGGGTTACTTAGCTTAGCCTTTTCGCTTGCAAAGCGGAGCATTTTACGAAATTCTAGATTTCCCGCCGGGATTCGAAGAACGCATCTTTGCATCTTTTTGGAAGATAACCTCCCTGGGCTCAAAGTATTCAAAACTAACGTCGTCGCTAGATAGAGGAATAGCTGACCGCGACGTCCCCAAGATCGCTTTCCGGGTGCCGGGCAGCCGTTTTGCATTATAGCTGTTCTCGGTTACAGGAGTCGGACGGCTCATCGCGTCGTCGCGTTCGCTGATCTTGAAGCGCCAGTCCTTCCGCCGAGCGTTTGGGTGGACTGGCGTGACCAACGAAGCGACCGCTCCGGTGTGGGCCAGCAGCTCGCACCCGCTCATCCCCAGGCAGGAAGTTTTGCTTTGAAGAGCTGAAGTGCCCGAGTCACGCAATTGAGGCAGACGTGAGGGTTAAGCTCACAGACGAATTTAATGCGCCTGCGAAACGTGTCCCCTGGTTCCCACAGGGCCATCAGATTGAAAAAGGGTTCATACGTCCTGTCGTCGTACTGCTTCGGGTGTCAGGAGACACGCATTCCCGCTAGCCGAAGTTCGTCGCCGGAGAGCTGAATCCGGTAAATTTTGAGCCCAGCCGCGCTGGAAGTATTGTCTTTGCAATCGTGACATGCGAAAAACGGC
>Ga0209007_1000529_pt1 | contig 14313 bp, 9 predicted proteins | sample JacPinW_OM1H0_O2_FD_187961 | JGI IMG/M metagenome (GOLD analysis project Ga0209007, IMG submission 187961) | Forest soil microbial communities from Algoma, Ontario, Canada - Jack Pine, Ontario site 1_JW_OM1H0_O2 (SPAdes) (version 2) | ecosystem: Environmental > Terrestrial > Soil > Boreal...
GTGTCGGTCGATGACTTCGGCACCGGCTACTCGAGCATGAGCTACCTGCGGCGCTTTCCGATCGACAAGCTGAAGATCGACCGCTGCTTCGTCGAGGAAATGACCCGTCGCCCCGAGGATGCCTCCATCGTCCGCGCCATCATCTCGCTGGCGCACAGCTTGCATCTCAAAGTGATCGCCGAGGGAGTCGAGACCCCGGAGCAGCTGGCGCTGCTGAGCGAGCTCGGCTGCGACCAGTACCAGGGTTTCTACTTCAGCCCGGCGCTGAGCGCGCCGAAATTCCTCGAGCTCATCAAGGAAGCGGCCGCAGCCGAAGAACCGCTGAGCGATGAGGAAGCGGTGCGCACTCACAGCAAACTGTCGGGAATCAAGCGCGTCGGCAGCTGACGGCATCGGAGGGGCGATGCGCACAACCGCGCCGGCCAAGGGCGGTGAGCCGCTCTACATAATGCGCGCCCCACCTCCACGATCCTTGTGGATTCTTCATGCTCGCTTCAGAGACCTTTAATCTCGACGGAGTACGGTGTGAGGGTGAGCTCACGCACACGGCCGCCGGCAAGTGACTACGATGCGCCGGCATTGAGGCCGCGCTCGTTGCAGCCCCTCGGTGTCTCAGGCCTGGATCCTCCCCCGATCCCCGAGACTCGCGGCGGGCGCGGCGGGCGCGCCCTGAATGCCGGCGCTGGTATGGCCCCGTTCGACGATCTGGTCGCGGCCGAATGGGTGCACCGCTATGACGCCGCCTGGCTCGGCAGAGACTGGGCACGGGTGCTGGACAGCCTTGCGGAGGATGTTGAATTCCTGGCACGCGACTTCGCCAGCCCGCTGGTCGGGCGCACGGCGGTTGTCGATGGCATCCGCACCTTCATGCAGCGAGTTCAGGTGCATGAGTACAACGCGACCGACCTGAAGAGCCACCGCTCCGGGCCGGTCGTGGTGATTACATACCGCTGGCAAATGGAGTGGAGCGCAGGCGAAGCGCACCGGTCCAGCTCGGGCCGCGACGTTCTCGTTCTGCGCACGGACAACGGAGACTGGCTGCTCGTCTGGCGGGCGCAGCTCCCCGCCTAGCGCTCACCTCGACCGCCCCTGCGGGGCTTACCCCTCCTCCCGAAGCACCGCCACGGTATTGTTGCCGTGGCGCCACATCAGCGCCTCCCCTTTGTCACCATGCGCGCCCGATCGCGGCCCAACGCGTCGCGGCTTACCCATCCTTACAAAGGCGCTTCCTGACACCCTTCACAGAATATGAAATACTTAACCGGTTGCACAGAGCGGTTCAGCTCGTAGCGTAATAACGACAAGTACGGAGGATCAGAAGTGAGTAACGCCAACGCCTGCAATGTGACCGCAAGCGGCCGCCGTCGCGGCCTTGCGCCTCTTTGCGGTGCCGGTGTGTTGGTTGCCATGTTGGGAGGGGCGGGTCTGGCCCAGGCGCAGACGGCCTCCGACGACAGCAGCCTCACCTGGCACGGCATTACGCTCTACGGGATCGTGGACCTGGGGCTTCAGTACGACACGCACAGTGCCCCGTTCAGCGATTACTTCCCGCCGGGATCGAACTCGCTGGTGCAGAAGAACGACTACGACTCCCCCATCGGGATGACCCCCAGCAACCTCTCGCAGTCGCGCATCGGGCTGTCGGGGAATGAGCCGCTGTTCGGAGACTGGGCGGCGGTGTTCAAGTTCGAGACCTTCTTCAACCCGCAGTCGGGGGATCTGTCCGACGGCCTGAAGTCCGTGGCGCTCAACAACGGCAAGGCGCTCACCAGCCAGGTCTCGGGGGTCGATACCAGTGTCGCCGGGCAGCTGTTCGCAGGGGCCGCCAACATCGGGTTCTCCTCCCCGACCTATGGCAGCTTCACCTTCGGGCGCAACGTGACGCTGCTGGCCGACGGGATCAGCAAGTACGACCCGATGGGGGCGGCGCAGGCGTTTTCCATCATCGGCTTCTCCGGCACCGGCGCCGGGGGCGGTGATACGGAAGACCGCCGGCTCGATCAGTCGGTGAAGTACTCCGCGCAATACAGCTGGCTGCACCTCGGGGCGCTGTACCAGTTCGGCAGCTCGACCGGCACCACCAACACCGGGTATCAGCTGCAGATCGGGGCCTCCGCCGGGGACGGCTCGATCGATGCGTACTACTTCAAGAAGTACGATGCGATCTCGATCTCCGCCTTGAGCGCCGACCAGGTCGGGGAGCTCGCGGGGCTGTGCAACCCGGCGCTGACGGTGCCGGCAACGCCCTCGCAGTGCTACTCGGTGAGCAACTCACTCTCGGCGACGATTTCGGACAACACCACCTTTTCGGTGATGGCCGATTACGCCTTCGGGCCGGTGAAGCTCTATGGCGGCTACGAGCACATCGACTTCAACAACCCGAACAACCCGCTGGCGGCGGGCTCGGTGACCATCGGCGGTTATGTGCTGGCCTTCGTCAACAACACCGCCTACGACAACGAGAAGACGCTGCAGGTGTACTGGGCGGGGTTGAAGTACACGATCGTGCCGGAAGTGGATCTGGTAGTCGCCTACTACGGCTACAACCAGAACAGCTACGCCACCGGCAAGAACACCGGCTGCTCCACCACCGCCAACGCCGGCTGTTCCGGCAATGAGGGCGCCGCCTCGATCCTGGTCGACTACCGGATGAGCAAGCGTTTCGACGCCTACGCCGGCAGCATGTGGTCGGGCGTGACCAACGGCCTCGCCAACGGCTACTACAACCGCGACAACATCGCCACCACCGTCGGCCTGCGCTTCAAGTTCTGAAGCCGCTTCGGGCCTCGAGGGCTCATGGCCTGGATTCCCGGGCCATGAGCCTGGCCCGCCCGCCGGCGCTGGACACGGCAGCGGCCGCCGGGCGTAAACTTTGAGAGCTCACGCTTTGCCGCAGGCCGGCGCAGGAGGCTTTGCATGAACGCTGCACAACCCCGTCGGGGCTGGAGCTGGTGGTACCTGCTGTTCATCGTGCAGTACGTTGCCGTCCTGTGGCCGCCCTTCTACAACAAGGTCGAGCCGCGGTTCATCGGCATGCCGTTCTTCTACTGGTACCAGCTGGCGTGGGTGGTGATCGCCGCGGTGTTCACCGCGGTGGTGTACCGGGCCACCACCAGATGACCTGACAGCCTGCCGCGGCTCGCAAGCAAGGGGGTCCCCATGGGCGTCAACTGGACGGCACTCACCATCTTCGTGCTGTTGTTCGCCTTCATCACCTGGCTCGGGTTCGCCGCCGCCCGCTGGCGCCGAGGCGATCTCGACCAGTTGCACGAGTGGGGGCTCGGCGGCCGGCGCTTCGGCACGCTCATCACCTGGTTCCTGGTCGGCGGCGACCTGTACACCGCCTACACCTTCGTTGCCGTCCCGGCGCTCGCCTTCGGCGCAGGTGCCGTCGCCTTCTTCGCGGTGCCCTACACCATCATCGTCTACCCGCTGCTGTTCCTGGTCTTTCCCCGGCTCTGGCACGTGTGTCACAAGCACGGCTACATCACCGCCGGCGACTTCGTGCGCGGCCGTTTCGGCAATCGCTGGCTGGCGCTCGCCGTCGCCGTCACCGGTATCGTCGCCACCATGCCGTACATCGCGCTGCAACTCGTCGGGCTGCAGGTGATCCTCGGGGCGCTCGGCCTCTCGGGCACCGGGTGGGCGGCGGACGTGCCGCTCATCGTCGCCTTCGTCATCCTCGCAGCCTTCACTTACTCGAGCGGGTTGCGCGCCCCGGCTTCGATCGCGATAGTCAAGGACATCCTGATCTACATCACCGCGTTGGTGGTGGTGATCGCGGTGCCGATCCAGTTCGGCGGCTACGGCCACATCTTCGCGGCCGTGCCGGTCAAGAAGCTGCTGCTGGCAGCTCCCGGCCCGCACACCACCGGCGCCTACGGCGCCTATGCGACGCTCGCGCTCGGCTCGGCGCTGGCGCTGCTGCTCTACCCGCACTCGATGACGGGAATCCTGAGCGCCAGCAGCGGCAAGGCCGTGCGCCGCAACGCGGCGCTCCTGCCCGGCTACTCCCTGATGCTGGGACTGCTGGCCCTAGTGGGTTTCTTCGCGCTCGCGGCCGGCGTCAAGGAGCTGCCGGAGTTCGCGGCCGGATTCAAGGCGTTCGGCAACAACTATGCAGTGCCGGCGCTGTTCCTGCACAGTTTCCCGTCGTGGTTCGTCGGCATCGCCTTCGCGGCCGTCGGCATCGGCGCGCTGGTGCCCGCGGCGATCATGTCGATCGCCGCTGCGAACCTCTACACGCGCAACATCCACCGCGAGTTCATCAGCCGCAATCCGACCGACAGGCAGGAGGCGCAGCTCGCCAAGTGGGTGTCGCTGATCGTCAAGCTCGGCGCGCTGGTCTTCATCCTGCGCGTGCCGACACAGTACGCCATCGACCTGCAGCTGCTCGGCGGCATCTGGATCATCCAGACGCTGCCCGCGGTGATGCTCGGCGCCTACACCCGCTGGTTCAACGACTGGGCGCTGCTCATCGGCTGGGCCGTGGGCACTTTCGCCGGCACCTGGATGGCGTTCGTCTCGGGGCTCAAGCCGACCTATCCGGTCGAGATCGCCGGCTGGACCTTGCCGGGCTACAGCGCGCTCTATACGGTGATCCTCAACCTCGTCGTCGTCATTGTCCTGACGGCGGTCATCAACGCACTCGGCGCGCGGCGTCCCGCGGCCGATGCGACCGTCGCCGCCGACTACCAGGCCTGAGCGGTCGGGTCCTTCCACCAGCCGCCGCCGAGCGCGACCAGGAGTCCGGCCGTATCCTCGAACTGCTGGACCTGCGCGGTCGCATAGCTCAGCCGCGCCTGTGCGTAGGTGCGCTCGGCCGCGATCAGATTCAGCACGTTGGTGGTGCCGACGGCGTAGCTCTTCTGCTGGAGCTTCAGCGCCTCGGAGGCGACCTCCACGGAGTGCCGATCGACGGTGAGGAGCTGCGCGTCGTATTCGAGCGCCCAGAGGTCATCTGCGACCTGTCCGAGCGCTTCCAGCACCACCGACCGGTAGGTGGCGACCTGCGCCCGGTAGGCGTCACGTGCGGCGCGCACCTGCGCGGTCTGGGCGCCGCCGTCGAAGATCGGCAACGCGAGCGCACCCCCGGCGTCCAGCAGCGTGTCGAACTGGTGGAACAGGCCGCCCGCCTGCAGGGCCTGTCGGGTAACTGCCGCTGAAAGGTTGAGCGCCGGAAACTCCTGCGCTATGGCGACGCCGATCGCCGCGCTGCTGGCGTGCAGCTGAGATTCGGCGGCGAGCACATCTGGCCGCTGGCGCACCAACCGCGCCGGCAGAGTGAGCGGCACCTCGCGCGGCAGGGTCAGCTCGCTGAGATCGAACTCGTGGGACTTCCAGTCGGCCGGCTCTCGTCCGACGAGTACCGTGAGCGCATCGTAAGCCTGCTCGAGCTGCTTGTGCAGCGTCGGCAACTGGGTCAGATCCGCGGCCAGCTGACTGTCGGCCGTGAGCACATCGGCGCGCGTGGCGGTACCCACTTCGAACTCCCGCTGCGTGAGAGCCAGGTTCTTGCGGTCGCTCTCGATCAGGTCCTCGGTCGTCGCGATCTGCAGGTGTGTCGAGGCGATCGCGAGCGCCTCGTTCACCACATCACCGGTGAGCGTGAGGTAGGCGGCGGCGAGCTGGTAGCGCTGGTACTCGGCCAGCGCCGACTGCTGCTCGATGTTGCGGCGTACGCCTCCGAAGAGATCGAGGCTGTAGCTCGCCGAAAGTCCCATGGTGTAGAGTGTGGAGCTGCCGCCCGGGCTGCCGGGCCCTCCGAGGCCGGGCGCCTGCCCGGTGACGCGCGAGTGCTGCGCACCGGCGCTGCCACTCACATCCGGCAGCAGCGCCGCACGCGCAATCACCACCTGTTCGCGCGCCTGCGCCAGCGTGGCGTTGGCCGCCTCCAGTGTCGGGCTGCCTGCGATGGCCGCCCGCACGACCTGCTCGAGCGGCGGCGCGTGGAACAGCTCCCACCACTGCCCGGCGATCTCCGCCCCGGTGTTGACGTGCTGCAGGTCCTGGGCGTCAGTGTTTCCCGGCGCTGGAGCCGGATGCAGATAGCCCTGCCTGGCGGGCGCGGGCGGTGTCTTGAAGTTGGGGCCGACCGCGCAGCCGGCCAGCATCGTGGCGGCCAGCGTGACGGTGAGCGCGCACTCACGGTTGAGACGCATCGGCGGCTTACTCATAGCGCAGCGCATCGATCGGGTTCAGCCGCGAGGCCTGCCGCGCCGGATAGAATCCGAAGAACACCCCGACGGCCCCCGAGAACACGAACGCCAGCACGATCACGTTGACCCGCAGCAGGATCGGCCAGCCCGCGAAGTGCGAGATGAGCTGCGAGGCGATCACTCCGGCGGCGATGCCCGCGGTGCCGCCCATGAGGGCGAGCAGCATCGCCTCGATGAGGAACTGGGTCAGGACGTGCAGCCGCCGCGCGCCGGTCGCCATGCGAATGCCGATCTCACGCGTGCGCTCGGTGACCGAAACGAGCAGGATGTTCATGATGCCGATGCCGCCGACCACCAGCGAGATCGAGGCGATCGCCGCCAGCAGCAGCTCCATCGCCTGCGAGCTCGCCTCTGCCACCTCGGCGATCTCGGTCAGGTCGCGCACCACGAAATCGTCGTCCTTGCCGGGCAGGATGCGGTGCTCCGTCTCGAGGGTCCTGGTGACCTGAGCGAGTGCGGTCTTCACGAGCGCTGGGCTGCGCGCCTGCACGTAGATGGTGTTGACGAACCCCTCGAGCTTGGGCGTCACGCCGAAGGGATTGGGCGGTGGGCCGATCGTTGCGAACACGTTGTTCGCGAGTGTCTGGGTCGAGCTCGGCGTGGCGACCCCGAGGATTCGCTCCTGCGAGGTGGTGAACGGGATGAACAGCACGTCATCCTGGTCCTGGCCCACGGCGGAGTGGCCCTTTGCGGCCAGCACGCCCACGACTTCCATCGGCACGTTCTTTACCAGGACGGTGGCCCCGATCGGGTCGGCGAACTCGCCGAACAGCTGGGTGAGCACCGTCTGCCCGAGCAGGCACACGGCCGCCCCGTCATGATCGTCCTCGAGGGTGAGCGTGCGGCCGGCAATGACCGGCCAGCGGCGGATGGCCAGGTAGCTCGGCGAGACGCCCTGGACGCTCGTGCTCCAGTTCTGGTTGCCGCTCACCACCTGGGTGGTCTGGCGATTGACGTAGCTCGCATCGGAGACAGCGCCATCCTCCTCGAGGATCGCGCCGACATCGCGCACCCGCAGTGTCGCGGCACTGCCATGGCCGGCGCGCACGCCGTTGATGCGCGTGGTGCCGGGCAGCACCACCAGCAGATCTGTCCCGAGGCTCTGCACCTGCGCTTCCACCGCGGCGCGTGCGCCCTCGCCCACCGCGACCATGGCGATGAGCGCGGCCACCCCGATGAACACCCCGAGCATGGTGAGCGCGGAGCGCAGCTTGTTGCGGCCGATCGCGCGCAGCGCCGCGAAGATCGCCATCCAGCCGAGCGACCCGGCCTCGTGCAGCCAGGCGTCGAGTCGTCCGGCGAAACGCTGCTCGTGATACGGCCGCACCGCAGGAAGGGCCCGGGTGGTGAGATCGGCATGCGCGCGTGTCGAGGGAGTGTCGGAGATGATGCGTCCGTCGCGAACCGTCACGATCCGATCGGCGAGCTCGGCCAGGTCGCGCTCGTGCGTCACCAGGACGATGGTGACGCCGCGCTGACGATTGAGCGCCCGGATGGTCGTCATGATGTCGAGAGCGGTCTGCGAGTCGAGGTTGCCGGTGGGCTCGTCGGCCAGGACGATCGCCGGATCGTTGACCAGGGCGCGGGCGATGGCGACGCGCTGCTGCTGTCCGCCGGAGAGCTGATTCGGCTGATTGCGTTCGCGCTCGGCCAGTCCGAGCATGCGCAGCATGTCGCGCGAGCGCTCGGTGTTGCCGGCGAGCTGCGCGGCGTAGAACAGCGGCAGCTCGACGTTCTCGAGCGCGCTCGTCCGTGGCAGCAGGTTGAAGGTCTGAAATACGAAGCCGATGCGTCGACCGCGAATGCGCGCCAGCGCCGGCTCGTCCAGCTGCGCGACGTCGAGCCCCTCGAGCACGTACGCGCCGCTGGTCGGCTTGTCGAGGCAGCCGAGGATGTTCATCAGGGTCGACTTGCCGGAGCCCGAGGCGCCCATGATGGCGACGAACTCACCGCGGCGGATGGTGAGGCTCACCCCGCGCAGCGCGCGCACCTCGGTGTCTCCGAGCTGATAGATCTTGGTGACGTCGCGCACCTGGATAATGGGTTCGCCGGGCGGGCCGGCCGCCGGCGCGGCAGTCGTGGGCTCGACCGAGCTCAAAAGCGCAGGCCTCCGCGGATTCCATTGCCGCCCGGGCCGTTACCCGCTCGCTCCTCCTCCGGTCGCGGCTCGTTCGGGCGAACGGCGTTGACGACCACCACATCGCCCTCATGCAGGTCCGTCCCGGAGACCTCGATCAGGATGCCGTCATCGAGACCGGTGCGCACGCGTACCGGGACGAGCTTGCCGTTGCGCATCACCCAGATGCGCCCCCGGGGTGCTTCCCCCGCGGCTCCCGCATGGCCGCCAAAGCGCGCCGCGCGAGCGCCCCCGGGCGGCGCTGCGCCGGGCTCGGCGTCGCCCCGGGAGTGCTCGAATACCGGCGGTTGCGCGTCCTCGGATCCGGGCGCCGCCTGGCCCGAGGACCGGGGCTCGCCGGATTCCCGGCCGGCGCCTGCGCCTCTGGCGGAGCGCTCGCGCCGGATGCCTTCGGGATTGAAGCGGATGGCGGGCAGCGGTACCCGCAGAACATCCTTGCGCTCGGCGGTGATGATGTGGGCGTCGGCGGTCATGCCGGGGAACAACGCCAGGTCGTCATTCTTTACGTCGACCACGATGTCGTAGGTGACCACGTTCTGCACCGTGATCGGACCTTCGCGTACCTGGCGGACGTTGCCCCAGAAGGTACGGTTCTGGTAGGCCTGGACGGTGAAGAACGACCTCGCCCCCGGCTTTACTCCGCCGACGTCGGCCTCGCTGACATTGGTGTCCACTTCCATGACGTGCATGTCCTTGCCGATCAGAAACAGCGGCGAGGCGGTCAGGCTCGAGACCACCGTCTGGCCGACATCGATGTAGCGCGTGATCACCATGCCGTTCACGGGCGATGGAATCTTGGTGTACGCCAGATTCACCTCGGCGCCGTGCAACAGCGCCTTCTGCTGCTCGACGTTCGCCATATCGAGCTTGACCTGGGCACGATCCTGATCGAGGGTCGCCTTGTCGGTGTTGATCTGCAACTGCGAGACGATGCCCTCCCCGATCAGCTTCTGGTCATAGGCGTAGATGACCTCCTGGTTGGCGGCTGCCACGCGATCCTTGGCGAGCTGCGCCTGCGCGGAATGGAGCGACGCGGTGTCCTGATCCACGATCACCTGAAACGGCAGCGGGTCGAGGGTGGCGCAGATCTGCCCGATCTTGACGATCGTGTTGTAGTCGCAGGTCCAGGTCTTGATGTTGCCCGAGACGTAGGATTCGACCTGGGCCGTGACGATCGGGTTGAGCGTACCCGTCATGGTGACGGTGCGCTGGATGTCGCCGCGGGTCACGCGCGCCGTCACGTAGTGCAGCGGCGGGGCCCGGCCGAGCCACCACCACAGCGCCGCGGCCAGAAGAATCAGCAGCGCGCCGCACGCCCAGATCAGCGGCCGGCGGGCGTGCAGCAGGGTGCGCAGACCGCTGGACGGCAGATCCGAGGTTTCCGGTGGCATGCTCGATCAAGGGCTTAGACCGGCCGTTAGCATGGCAGGGTTCACCGGGACGGGCTGCAAAGGATTGTAAAAGGGGTGCGGCGCCGCCCCGCGGGGGCTGCGGGTGCGGCGCCGCCGCCGGCCCCACCCCTCAAGGGAGGGGAGGGTTTGTTCCGCCGCCGCGGTGCGCTAGTCTGCGGCGCGCATGTGGATCGTCAAACTGGCGCTGCGGCGCCCGTACACTTTTATTGTCCTCGCGATCCTGATCATGCTGCTCGGGGTGTTCGCGATCGCGCGCACCCCGACCGACATCTTCCCGAACATCAATATCCCGGTGGTCGCCGTCATCTGGCGCTACACGGGGCTTTCGCCCGACGAGATGGCGACGCGCCTCATTCTCTCCGCCGAGCGCACCGCGCAGACCACGGTCAACGACGTCGAGCACACCGAGTCGCAGTCGCTCGCCGGGGAAGCGGTCTCGAAATACTTCTTCCAGCCGAACGTCAACGAGGAGATGTCGTACGCGCAGATCACCGCGGTCTCGCAGACGCAGCTGCGCCAGGCGCCCCCTGGCACCACCCCGCCCTACGTCCTCGCCTACAACGCCTCTTCGGTGCCGGTGCTGCAGCTGGCACTCTCGAGCCCGTCTCTCTCGGAAGCGGAGCTCTTCGACCTCGGCAACAACATCATCCGTACCGCGCTCGCCACCGTGCCGGGCGCCTCGATGCCCTACCCCTACGGCGGTAATCAGCGGCAGGTGCAGGTCGATCTCGACCCGGATGCGCTGCGCGCCCAGGGGCTCTCCGGCAACGACGTCACCAACGCCATTGCCCTCCAGAACCTGGTGCTGCCGGCCGGCACCGAGAAGATCGGCGACCGCGAGTATTTCGTCGCGACCAACGCCAGCCCGCAGACCATCGAAGAGCTGAACAACCTGCCGGTCACGACCCGCAACGGCAGCGTGATCTATGTGCGCGACGTGGCGCACGTGCGCGACGGCTACCCGCCACAGACTAACATCGTGCGCCGCGACGGCCACCGCGGCGTGCTGATGAGCGTGCTGAAGACCGGCAGTGCCTCCACGCTCGACATCATCAGCGAGATCAAGGCGCGGCTGCCGCGGATCTTCGCGGCGCTTCCTGCTGGCTTCCATATCGACCTGGTCGGCGACCAGTCACTGTTCGTGCGCGCGGCGATCAGTGGCGTGGTGCGCGAGGCGGTGATTGCCGCGGCGCTGACCGCCCTCATGATCCTGCTGTTCCTGGGCAGCTGGCGCAGCACGCTGATGATTGCGCTGTCGATTCCACTGTCGATCCTGGCCTCGATCGCCTGCCTGGCGGCCCTCGGCGAGACCATCAACATCATGACGCTCGGGGGACTCGCGCTCGCGGTCGGCATCCTGGTGGACGACGCCACCGTCACCATCGAGAACATCAACTGGCACCTCGAGCGTGGCGAGGACGTCGAGGAAGCGATCCTCAACGGCGCGCATGAGATCGCGCTGCCGGCGCTGGTCTCGACGCTCGCTATCTGCATCGTGTTCGTGCCGATGTTCATGCTGGTGGGGATCGCGCGCTACCTGTTCATCCCGCTCGCCGAAGCGGTGGTATTCGCGATGCTGGCGTCCTACCTGCTGTCGCGCACCCTGGTGCCGACGCTGGCGATGTACTGGCTGCAGCGCCACCAGCCGCACGCCGCGGGCGAGTCGCGCAACCCGCTGGTGCGCCTGCAACAGCGCTTCGAACGGGGCTTCACCGTCGTGCGCGAGCAGTACCGCAGCCTCCTCGAGCGCGCGCTCGGCGCCGGCCCGCGCTTCGCGCTGCCGTTCCTCGCTGCCATGGCGGTGACGGCAGTGCTGGCATTCCCACTCGGTCGCTTCATGCCTGGATTGGGGCAGGACTTCTTTCCGAGCGTGGACGCGGGCGAGATCAAGCTCCATCTGCGCGCTCCGACCGGCATCCGCATCGACGAAACCGCGGCGCTTTGCGACCAGGTGGAGGCCGCCATCCGCCAGGTGATCCCGGCGGCGCAGATCGCCAGCCTGGTCGACAACATCGGCGTGCCTTACAGCGGCATCAACCTGTCGTACTCGACCTCCGCCCCGGTCGGACCCGGGGACGCGGACATCCTGGTGTCGCTCAAACCCGGGCACCCGCCGACCGACGACTACGTGCGTACGCTGCGCGCGCGGCTGCCGCGCGCGTACCCCGGGGTGGACTTCGCCTTCCTGCCGGCGGACATGGTGAGCCAGATCCTCAACTTCGGGCTGCCGGCACCGCTCGACGTGCAGATCTCCGGCTTCAACGTCGATGCCAATCGCGACTACGCCGACGCGTTGCTGGCGCGCATGCGCGCCATTCCCGGCGCGGTCGACCTGCGCATCCAGCAGGCCTTCGACTACCCGCAGATCAACGTGGTGGTCGATCGCAGCAAGGCGGCGCTGCTCGGGCTGTCCGAGCAGGACGTGGCCGGGAATCTCCTGGTTTCGCTCTCGGGGAGTTTCCAGACCACGCCGTCGTTCTGGATCGACCCGAAGAGTGGCACCGAGTACAACGTCGCGGCCCAGACTCCGCAGTTCGCGCTCGCTTCGCTCCCCGACCTCGGCACCACCCCGATCACCCCGGCGAGCGGCGGCACCAACAGCAATGCACAACTGCTCGCGAACGTCGCCAGCTTCCACCGCAGCGTGGTGCCGGCGGTGGTCAGCCATTACGATGCGACGCCGGTCGTCGACATCTACGGCTCGGTCGACGGTACCGACCTCGGCTTCGTCGCTGCGCAGATCAACGAGCTGGTGGCCGCCACCCGCCATGAGCTGCCGCGCGGCTCGCAGGTCACGCTGCGCGGCCAGGCGACGACCATGACCCATTCCTTCAACGGCCTGCTGCTCGGGCTGGCCGGCGCCGTCGTGCTCGTCTATCTCCTGATCGTAGTCAACTTCCAGTCGTGGCTCGATCCCTTCATCATCATCACGGCGCTGCCGGCGGCGCTGGCCGGAATCGTCTGGATGCTGTTCCTCACGCACACCCCGGTGAGCGTGCCGGCGCTCACCGGCGCCATCATGTGCATGGGAGTCGCGACCGCCAACAGCGTGCTGGTCGTGAGCTTCGCCCGCCAGCGCATGGACGCCGGCGACGACGCGCGCCACTCGGCGCAGCAGGCCGGCACGACCCGCTTCCGCCCGGTGCTGATGACCGCCCTCGCCATGATCATCGGCATGCTGCCGATGGCCCTCGGGCTCGGCGAAGGCGGCGAGCAGAATGCCCCGCTCGGACGCGCGGTGATCGGCGGACTGGTGTTCGCCACCATCGCGACGCTGTTCTTCGTGCCCACCGTATTTGCGATCATCCACGGTCACCTGCGCACGCCTGCGGCACGCGGAGCCCCTGCTCATGAATAACCCGTCCCCCACCCCGGCGCTGACCGAGGCGCAGCTGCGACGCTACGTTGTGATCGGCGTGTGTGTCGCCGTGGTGCTCGCCGCGTGGGGCATCGTCAGCCGCCTCGTGGCCCGCAACGCCCTCGAGCACCAGGCGATCGACGCCGCCATCGTCAATGTGGCGACCGTGAACCCGACGCGCGGGCCTGCCTCCGACACGCTGGTGCTGCCAGGGGCGGTGCAGGCGTTCTATGAGGCGCCCATCTACGCCCGCACCAACGGCTACCTGCGGGTCTGGTATACCGATATCGGCACTTCCGTGAAAAAAGGTCAGCTGCTCGCCGAGATCGACAGCCCGGAGGTGGACCAGGAGCTGCGCCAGGCGAAGGCCGACCTCGCGACCGCGGAGGCGAACTACCAGCTGGCGCGCACCACCAACGATCGCTGGAAGGGGCTGCTCGCCACCCAGTCGGTCTCGCAGCAGGACGCTGACGAGCGCGCCGGAGACGCGGCCGCCAAGGCCGCCGCCCAGCAGTCGGCAGCCGCCAACGTCGCGCGCCTCGAGGATCTGGAGTCCTTCAAGCGCGTGCTGGCGCCCTTCGACGGCGTCGTCACCCAGCGCACCACCGATATCGGCGCGCTCATCAACGCCGGCGAGACCCCCGGCAGCTCTCTGTTTCGCGTCGCCGACACGCATCGGCTGCGCATCTACACCTCGGTGCCGCAGGCGTATGCCGCAGGCGTGCAGCCGGGAATGACGGCGGACCTGGTGTTCACGGATCACCCGGGCAAGCACTTCACGGCCGAGGTCGCCTCCACCGCCCGGGCGCTCGATGCCAGCTCCCGCACGCTGCAGGTAGAGCTGCAGATCGACAACTCGCGCGGCGAGCTGTTCCCCGGCTCGTACGCCGATGTGCACTTCACGTTTCCGGCCAACACCACCACGCTCCGTGTGCCGGTCAACACCGTGCTGTTTCGTGCCCAGGGCCTGCTGGTCGCCGTCCTCGACAGCCAAGGCCGCGTGCGCCTGCGCCACATCACGCAGGGACGCGATTTCGGCACCCAGATCGAGGTGCTCTCGGGGCTCGAGCCCACCGATCGCTTGATCCTCAATCCGCCCGACTCGATCACCGAAGACACGCGCGTGCGGGTGGTCCCGGCGGCGCCGATCGCAGGCACCGCGGCCGCGGGGAGATCCTGATGCGGCTC
>Ga0209007_1000530_pt1 | contig 14307 bp, 6 predicted proteins | sample JacPinW_OM1H0_O2_FD_187961 | JGI IMG/M metagenome (GOLD analysis project Ga0209007, IMG submission 187961) | Forest soil microbial communities from Algoma, Ontario, Canada - Jack Pine, Ontario site 1_JW_OM1H0_O2 (SPAdes) (version 2) | ecosystem: Environmental > Terrestrial > Soil > Boreal...
TTCGCCAGCTGCTTTCAACAACCACGGTGGACATTATGCCTTCTGCCGCGGCACGCGACGGAAATCTAACCTCGGGTACCGTGAGTGTGGATCCAAGGGTAGAGCCGTACCTGGCGCTCTATCCCCTTCCGAACGGTCCGGTCGAGGGCGATACCGGCAATTTCACGCTTCCCACTCCGCAGAACACCAACGAGGACTTCTTCACCTCACGCTCGGACTTCACGGTCGGGAAGGTGGATAGCCTGTCGGGAACCTACATGTTCGATAATGGAAAAACGGAGGGGCCGGATTCCTTCAACAACAACATCATCGGGACTCTGTCCCGCCGTCAAGCCGCCGTTCTCGAGGAAACGCATTCATTCGGTGCCCAAATGACCAATACGGCGCGATTGGGTTTCAGTCGTATAGTCTCGCAAGCGGCAAAGAGTTTACGGGCGATTAACCCCGTGGCCGCAGACACGTTGCTCGGCTTTTTGCGTGGCCAACCCGTGGGAGTTATAACGAACTCGGAACTCTCGACGTTTCCAGGGGGCTTTGGCGCCGTCGGCGAGTTCGATTTTCATTACAACTCGTATCAGTTCTACGATGATGCGTTCGCGATGTTAGGAACTCATTCCCTAAAGTTTGGTTTTGCTTTTGAGAACATCCGGGACAACGAATTGGGCAAAACCAGTCCGCTAGGCCAGTTCGTGTTCGGATCACTGTCCGATTTCTTGCAGGACCAGCCAACGTCGTTTAACGCGCCAATCGGAAGTGGAATCACACCACGCGCCCTCCGCCAGTCTATTTATGCGGGATACGTTATGGATGACTGGAGAGCGCGGCCCAATTTGACCCTCAATCTGGGGCTGCGTTATGAAGCAGCGACCGTCCCGAGCGAAGCCCACGGGAAACTCTCAAATCTGCCATCATTGACTTCAACAACTCCACACCTCGGAGACCCTTTCTTCTCGAATCCGACGAAGCTCGATTTTGAACCGAGGGTGGGCTTTGCGTGGGATCCGCTCGGTAACGGTAAGACATCCATCCGCAGTGGATTCGGAATATTCGATAATTTACCTCTCCCCTATTTGTTTGCGGCGACGAGCCTTCTGTCGACTCCGTTTTTTGAGTTGGGCGACCTCACGACGCTAGCCCAGGGGTCGTTTCCGAAGGGAGCATTTTCACTATTGACCACGCCTTCACTTCGTTATGCGTATATTCAGCCGAATCCTCCACGCAGCTACGACATGCAGTGGAACTTCAACATTCAGCAGAATATTGCTCCGAATACGGTGCTGCAGGTGGGCTACACGGGATCGCGCGGCGTTCATCTTCCCTACTTCACAAACAATTTCGACATGGTGCTTCCAGCGTTGACGCCGCAAGGCTACGTATGGCCGGTGAATGGGACTCCTCTCAACCCGAACGTAGGCCAGATCTCGGGCACTATGTGGAACTCCGATTCCATTTTCCATTCCCTTGAGGTACAGGCAACTCGCCAACTCAACCACGGTCTGCAAGCCGGAGTGTCATACGCGTGGGGCAAGATTATTGACTCGGGTTCCGAATCGGCGAACAGCAACCCAGGTACCTTCGCGAACAGTTCCCCCACGCTTTGGTTCGATGAAAGAAATGGTCGTGGACTCGCCGATTTCGACATACGTCAAAACCTCTCGGTCAACTACATCTGGGAAGTCCCGGGTCTCAAAGCCAAGCCACGAGCGTTGCAACGGGCATTAAACGGTTGGCAATGGGGTGGGATTCTACACATTGCCTCCGGCGAACCGTTTACACCAATCATCACCGGAGACCCGTTAGGAATGAAGGGCGATCAGTTCGATCGGCCGGATGTGCTGACTGGACCGGGATGCAGCGGCTTACGTGTGAATCCGGGAAATCCGCTTGACTACATCAAAACGCAGTGTTTTGCTTTTCCCAACCCGAGCACGCGGTTTGGGGATGCGGGGCGCAATATTCTTATCGGCCCAGGCATTCTCAACCTCGACACCTCGCTAGTTCGCAACCTAGGCGGCTCAGAGAGGTTTCATGCGCAATTCCGAGCAGAGTTCTTCAACGTCTTCAATCACACGAATTTTGCGTCGCCGGTGGTCCCGACGAACAATACCAGCCTGTTTGGAGCCAACGGAGCCCCAATTTCTTCGGCGGGCGTCCTCACCTCCACGACGACCACATCACGCCAGATACAGTTCGGACTGAAGCTGATCTGGTAGACATGCGCTGGAAAAAGCTAGGGCCGATGCTTGGCTCCTTGAACCAGTCCGCGTCGGATAGTATGAGCGTATCGGAGGGCCGGCTGTTGGGTTGAGACCTGCGCCGGGCGCAATTTTGCACACAGTTCACGGCAAATTGGTGGGCGCGATTCTGGCCGGCATGCTGATAGCGAGAACTTGTGCGTTCGCGCTGAATCCGGCGCTAGACGTCAGCCAATACGCGCATACGGCCTGGAAGATCCGGGATGGCTTTGCCCAAGGATCCATTCTCTCAATCGCCCAGACACCCGACGGGTACCTCTGGCTTGGGACAGCGTTCGGCTTGTATCGCTTCGATGGCGTCCGAAACGTCCTCTGGCAGCCACCGCCAGATCAGCAACTCCCCTCCACCACCATCTCGACACTGGTCGCGGCGCGCGACGGGGCTCTTTGGATCGGCACATGGAGTGGGCTCGTAAGCTGGAAAAACGGCAAGCTCACGCAGTACACGGAGCTGGCTGGATTGCATATCTTTGCTCTAGTTGAAGACGATGAGGGCTCGATGTGGGCCGGCACAAGTGGTTCCCCCGATGGAAAACTCTGCGAAATTCGCAACGCCGGTGTCCGATGCCACCCGGAGATGGGGGGTGTTGGCCACGGTGTTTTCGGGCTGCATAAGGACGGCAAGGGGAACCTCTGGGTCGAATTGGAGACGGGGGTGTGGCGATGGAGACCCGGACCGCCTCAATTCTATGCGGCGCCAACACTGCTGAACGGAAGAAGGCAGGGCATGGCGGACGGCGAGGATGGCGCTCCCTTGATTGCAACAACGGGCGCGGTCATGCGGCTGGCTGATGGGAAAGGGGAGGCCGTATATCGGTTCCCCACCGCGAGACCTGGGTTCCGTCGCCTAGGAATGCTCCGAGATCGCGACGGCGGTCTGTGGGTGGGACCTGCAGGTCGGGGCATTGTGCATATACATGGTGGACGGACCGATGTGTTTTCACAATTGGACGGTCTGTCAGGCGACGACATCTACGACTTCTTTGAGGATCGTGAGGGCAATATTTGGGTCGCCACCGTCAACGGGCTCGACCGCTTTCACGAGCTTCCCGTGGTCACGTATTCCAAGAGCCAAGGTTTGTCGGATATCCCTTGGGGCGGCGTATTAGCGGCGAGGGATGGAAGCATTTGGTTGGCTACCCTTAATGGGCTGAACCGCCTGAGTCACGGCCAAGTAGCGGTGTACCGCCAGCACAGGACGGCACCCAGTCAACAGGTTGTCGGTAGCGGACTACCGGATGAGGGGGTCGGATCCCTCTTTCAGGACTCTCGCGGGCGAATCTGGGTCTCCACACTTACTGCGATCGGCTACCTGGAGAATGACCGGTTTATTCCGACGGCCGCTCCCGGTGGGTTGGTGGAGTCCCTGATCGAGGACACTTCGGGGAATCTTTGGATCGCCAACCGCGACCTCGGCCTGTTGCGATTGTCGCAGGATAATGTGTTCGCACCCATTCCATGGGCCACATTTGGACGCAAGGATCCTGCGCTTGTTTTGGCTCCGGATCCTTTGCACGGCGGCCTGTGGCTCGGATTTTCGCGGGGCGGCGTCCTATGGTTTCGTGATGGCCAGGTCCGCTCGTCCTACTCGGCCACCGATGGACTAGGAAAGGGGGCTGTCAATCAGCTTCGATTTGACACTGAAGGCGCACTTTGGATCGCCACTGAGGGCGGAATTACCCGATTGAAAGATGGCCAGATCGCCACGTTAACGAGCAAGAGCGGATTGCCATGCGATGCGGTTCAGTGGACGATGGAAGACGACGCCCAATCGGTCTGGCTCATGATGCCCTGCGGTTTGGTGCGGGTTGCGCGCTCCGAGTTGGACACGTGGGCTCGTGCTCGAGACAAGACCCTTGGCGCGATCCGCACGACAGTTTTCGATAATTCGGACGGGCTCAGGATTCTCGCTGTGGTTGGCGATTACACGCCGCGCGTCGCCAAGTCAGCAGATGGGAAACTCTGGTTCAGTGTTCCCGACGGCATCAGCGTCATCGATCCGCACCACATTCCCTTCAACAAGCTCCCGCCGCCGGTGCATATCGAGAAGGTCATCGCCGACCGCAAGGAGTACCTGGAAAATTTATCGGGCGCCGCCCCATCGAATCCGCGCCTGCCCCCGCTGGTGCGCGAGCTAGAGATCGACTACACAGCCCTCAGCCTCGTCGCACCGGAGAAAGTATTTTTTCGCTACAAGCTTGAAGGCTGGGATCAAGATTGGCAGGACGCTGGCACTCGCCGGCAAGCTTTCTACAGTAACCTCCCTCCGCGCAATTACACCTTCCGCGTGAAGGCTTGCAACAGCAGCGGCTTGTGGAACGAAGCCGGGGCGTCCCTCGATTTCTCCGTCGCCCCAGCCTACTACCAAACTTACTGGTTCCGTTTGTCGTGCTTTGCAGCCTTCATTGGGCTGCTCTGGGCACTTCATCGATGGCGCGTACATCAGCTCAAGAGCCAAGAAAAGCGTCTGCGAGAGGTTGTTGAAACAGTTCCAACGATGACTTTTACTACATTGTCTGACGGCTCCAATACATTTGCGAACAAGCGCTGGACCGAATACACCGGGCTTTCGGTCGAGAAGACTTCAGGCGCAGGTTGGCAGCGTGCAATCCATCCTGAAGATCTTGTGCGCTATTCGGAAAAGTGGCGCATTTCTGTTGCAACCGGCCGGCTTTTCGAAGACGAGGCGCGGTTCCGTCGCGCCGCTGACGGGGAACATCGCTGGTTTCTGGTGCGAGGTGTCCCACTTCGGGACCAGCATGGAAAGATTGTTAAATGGTACGGAACCCTCACGGACATTGAGGATCGCAAACGCGCCGAGGAAGCGCATCAACAAAGCCAATTGTATCTCGCGGAGGGTCAGCGCCTTGCCCACATGGGAAGTTGGGCCTTCAACGCTGATGGATTCGAATACTGGTCCTCCGAGTTGTTTCGGATCCATGGTCTTGAACCGCGTGGCAAGCCGCCAACCGTAGAAGAATATTTGGCTCTTGTACACCCGGAAGATCGCGCGTTCATGAAACAAGGCATCGCGAAGATGCTGGATGACCATGTTGCTTTCGACTTTACAAAACGAATTGTGCGGCCTGACGGAGAGATTCGTCACATACGCTGTGTGGGTATTCCGGTCGTGCAAGGGGGGACTTCCCAGGGTTACCTTGGGACAGGAATGGATGTCACGGATCAACAGCGATTAACGGAGGAACTGCGCCGGAGTGAAAGTCACCTTGCCGAAGCGCAAAAGCTGACCCATACGGGCAGCTGGGCTTGGCGCTTCGCGGATCGGAAGATAGTGCACCTTTCCGAGGAGTGGTACCGCATTTACGGCTTGGATCCGGTCGAGGGAGCACCGACTTGGGAAGAATATCTCGAACGCGTCCACCCGGAGGATCGCCTTAAGTGGAAGGGCATGTCCGAACGGGCAATCGTGGAAAAAGCCGATTACGAACAGGAGTTCCGTATCCTTTTGCCGAACGGAATGGTGAAGTGGATCCACACTGTTGGCCATCCCGTCCTTTCCAACGCCGGAGATTTGGAGGGATTCGTAGGCAGCTTGACCGACATCACGGAACGCAAGCATGCCGAGGAAGCCGTTCGGTCCAGCGAAGCCTATTTAGTGGAAGCGCAGAACCTGACCCACACGGGCAGTTGTGCCATTGATGGTACAAGTCGCGAAACCGTGTACTGGTCCGACGAAATGTTCCGACTTTTCGACTTTGATCCACAACAGGGCTTGCCGATGTTCGACCAATGGCTACAGCGAATACACCCGGAAGACCGCGATAAGGTGAAGCTGGCGAGTGAAAGGGCGTTCCTCACGAAACTAAACTGCGACGTAGAGTTCAGAATCGTGAAACCCGATGGAACAGTCAAACACATTCATGGCGTCGGCCATCCAGTTTTGAGTGCCACTGGAGAGCTTGTTCAGGTACTCGGCACAATGGTCGATGTCACCGAGCGCAAGCGTGCCGAAGAGGCGCGCAACAGGCTGCGACAACTTGAGGCCGATCTGGCACACATCGATCGTGTGAGTACGCTGGGCGAAATGGCAGCCTCACTCGCACACGAGATCAAGCAGCCCATCGCTGCCGCCATCACCAGCGCCAATAGCTGCATTGAATGGCTGGCGCACGAGCCGCCCAATCTTGATCGGGCCCGTGCGGCAGCCGCCAGAATCGATAAGTATGGGAATCGTGCGGCTGAACGAAAATGCTGATCTCGATGTACCATCGTCGCTCGCTCGTCAGTGATGCAGGTCCCGATTCCATTGGTGCCTTCCATTTGCTCGGAGACGACTGCACCCAGCCAGATGCCGCGATCTTTATAAGTATCCGCCATTGACTCATCACCGCGGTGGTGAATTGCGACCCCGTCCCGGTTGCACAGCAGAACCACATACTGTTGTGGTCCGACGATGGCATATAGACGATCGAGTTCCTCCTGGGCTTGCAAAATGACATTGCGCAAGGGCTCCCGGGAGTCCTTTATTTCCTTCTCTGTGATGATGTGCGGTGCGGCCTGAATCTCCGGATCAAGATGATGTGCGGTCAAACAACGACGCCAGGAGGTCACTACTTCCTCGACCCCGGGAACCAGCGTCCCTTTGTGGACCACGAGCTCGATGCAGTCGACGTGAGACCGTCTATCGATCGAAGATCGCGTACGGTTTTTGTTGGCGGTAGGCAACCCAGTCTCCCTCGGGGCCGATTAGTCTACCATGGCTATGACACTGGCTTGTGCAATGACAGCAACATAACCAAGAGGGAACGACACGTCGAAATCGGAACTTATTGTTCCGATTATGCTAGCACGCCAGACCTAGTTGACAAACTAAGCCGAACCCACGCAATCCACGCGGCAGAGCGGGCCAACAGTATCGGCGCGTTTCGGTTACGCTCTGCCGATCGAACGGCCCATGTTTGCCGATGCGCCCTCAGTCTCGTGAGCTACGTTGTAAGTGTTATTCCGATGTGCGACGGGGTTGCCACGGCTGAATAAATATTCGTCCTAGGATCGTCGCCATGCAGGCGGCAGCCCGGAAGGTGTGGGCGAGAACGAGTAAACGTGCCGAGGGTCGATTCCACCTGCCCACGATCCCGATGAGGGCAGTTTTGCGTCAGCTCACAGCGCGTTGCTGATGCATCCAGAAACGCTCGCGCAGAGTCTTCTTCAGTACCTTGCCGGAACTGTTCTTCGGCAGATCCTTTTCCAAAAACTCGACATGCCTAGGGAGTTTGTAATTCGCAAGGCTTCGCCGGCAGAAAGCAATCAGATTGTCGGCGGTAAGAGTTGCGTCCGGCTTCAAGACGACGCAAGCCATTACAAGTTCGCCCCATTTCGGATCGGGTACGCCGAAGACGGCTACTTCGCGAACGCCGGGATGCCCGTAGATCGCGGCTTCCACCTCTCCCGAATAAACGTTCTCCCCGCCGGTAACAATCATGTCTTTTAGCCGGTCGAGGATGTAAACATATCCCGTAGTGTTCTGATGGCCAATATCTCCCGTGCGGAAGAATCCGTTGCGAAAGGCCTCAGCAGTTTCTTCAGGATGGTTCCAATAGCCCCGCATGACATTGGCGCCGCGTGCGATCAGTTCGCCTGCCTGTCCCGGCTCGACTTGTTTACCTGAAGTGTCTGTCACGAGAAGATCGACGCCGGGACATGGTCGTCCGCACGACATCAGCTTGTCACCAGTGTGCTCCTGGTCCTGCAAGCCCGTGAGGAAACCCGTTTCACTCAACCCATAGACTTGAATCAGCTTGACCTTTGGCAGGAGATCCCGGGTCTGATGGACGAGTTCCGGCGCCATAGGTGAGCCGCCATACGCCAGCACCTGCAGACTACTCAAGTCATACTTTCTCGCGTCCGGGAATTGTGTGAGCAGATTGATCATCGTGGGCACGAGTACGGTGTGAGTCACATGCTCTCGTTCCACCGTCTCGCAGAAAATCTGTGGGCTGAATTTCGGAATTGTGATTTGGCTGGCGCCGAATGCCGGTGCCGCGAACATGCTGGGAAAATCCGCGATGTGAAAGATCGGAGCGGCGTGCAGGTAGATTCCGCCTTCGGTGTAGCGCATCCAGTAGTTGAAGTTGTGGACATCAGCAAGAATGTTGCTATGTGTCACCATGACGCCTTTTGGCTGCCCCGTCGTGCCGCTCGTGTAGATCAGGCCCAAGACGGCCTCGGGGTCGTAAAAGATCTTCGGAACGGGGTCGCTGCTGATTGGAAGAGGGTCCCGGTCGATCGCCTGTTGCCAGCTCAAATTTACTGCGGGGATTGCGAGTGAGGAATGGCGGACGATCCCATGCGGACGCGCATCTTCGAGCACCCCGTCGATCTCTTTGGTGGACAGGCGGGTGTTCAGCGGAACGGCGATCACCCCCAGCATGCTGCAGGCATACATGAGTTCGACGTAGTCGGGCCCGTTCGGCAGCAGTAGAGCAAGGCGGTCCCCCACACCAAAACCGTGGCTGGTGAGCGTAGCTGCAATGCCTTCGACGCGAGTGTGGAGTTCGCGAAAGGTCAGGAGCAGGCCGTCACGAGTAAGCGCAGTTCGGCCGGGATAGAATCGCAATGCCCGGCCGAGCGAATGAACGTAGATCATCTTCTGTTCTCATTTTCTGTTCTCATTTCTCGGCGTCTTACGCGAGGGGAAAGAGCCCTAGTCGGCGGCGGTGTCCGCTCGTGCATGTGTGGCTTGTTCGGCTTTCGAGCGGGTCGTGAGCAATTCCAGCAGCATGGAGTCACGCTCGCGCTCGAGTTCTTCGATCGAGCGGTTGCCGGCCTCCTTCAAAACTCCTTGGAGAAGCCGTTGCTTAACTTCGGTGCTGAATTCAGTAATCTTCCCAAGGTCTTTCCACCATACCGCCAACGGCCCCGTGAACTGTTCCAAGAAGTGTTGCATCCCACCTGGACCGCCACCCAGATGAAACAGAAGATTGGGTCCCATAACACCCCACCGCAACCCTGGTCCCCAACACACTGCCGTATCCCCGTCCGCAATATCGATCACGCCCTGGTCGATGAGATACACGATTTCACGATAGAGCGCGGCTTGCAGGCGATTCGCGACGTGGCCGACTACCTCTTTGCGGACGTGAATCGGTTTCTTGCCGATCGATTCGTAGAAGGCGATCACCTGCTCGACGGTTTCTGCTGATGTCTTTGCGCCTGCAACGACTTCGACCAGCGGAATGACATGAGGAGGATTAAAGGGGTGGCCGGTCACGCAACGTTCGGGATGCTTGCACGCAGACTGCATCAGGCTCATGGTCAATCCGGATGAACTGGACGCGATGATCGAATCTTCCGGGGTCGCAGCGTCCATATCCGCGAACAGCTTTATCTTGAAGTCCTGCCGTTCGGGGCCATTCTCCTGAACGAGATCGGCGTTGGAGACCGCCTCCTTTATATCAGTCGTGAACTGCAGATGTTCGCGTGACGCGTTCGGAGAGAGCCCGATCACCTGCAGATCTTTCCAAGCAGCGTCAATAAAATGGCGGAGGTTTGCTTCTGCGTTCGGCGCCGGATCGGTCGCGATAACGTTGAGACCACGTGCTAGGTACAACGCCGCCCAACTCGCACCAATCACACCCGTACCCACGATTGCTATGTTTTGAATCTGTTTTTTTCTCGCCATAGAAATTCTCTCCATTCCTTACTTAAGCGACTGCTGACTTGCCGGGGATATCTTCCGCAGCCTTCGCTGGTTGTGGCGCATGGTGATTCACGATGAGTCGAGAACCCCTTTGGCCGGTGAAATATGTCCAAACCCATTGCAGGAAAACGGTCAAACGAAGACTTGAGGTCGCCAGAAACTGGAGGTGTACGAGCGCCCAGGCGAGCCATGCTCCGAACCCGCTTACTCGGAGCTTGTGACTTTGCAAGACGGCAAAGCCTTTACCAACGACCGCCATGTTGCCTTTGTCGAAGTAACTAAACGGACCGGGCGGCGTGCCGCCGGTAATGCGGGTGTGAAGGACTTTTCCTGCATAACGACCTTGCTGCATGGCCACCTGGGCAACGCCGGGAAGCGGCTTGCCGTTTTCTTCGAATGACGCCGTATCGCCAACTACAAAGATCTCCGGGTGTCCGGGCACAGTGACATCGTTTTGAACACGCACTCGGCCGGCACGGTCGGTTTCCACTTTCAGCCACTTGCCCGCGGGCGATGGTGCAACTCCCGCCGTCCAGATGACGGTCTTGCTCGGGATGCGCTCGCCGGCGACCACGATACCATCGGCATCAATGAGATCCACGCTATGTCCGAGCCGTACCTCGACGCCCAGTTTCTCCAGCCGTCTTTTCGCGGCTTCCGAGAGATCCTCGGAAAACGGAGGCAAAACTCGCGGCGCCATGTCGACGAGCACAATTCTTGCGGAGGCGGGATTGATCCGCCGGAATTCTGATTTGAGCGAACCTCGAATCAGAACCGCTAGGGCGCCAGCCATCTCCACGCCTGTGGGGCCGGCACCGATCAGGACGAAAGTCAACAGGTCGCGATGGCGGGTTGGATCTTCTTCGGCCTCCGCTTGTTCGAATGCCTGCAGGATCTTGTTTCGACTCGAAACAGCATCGGCCAGTCTCTTCATGCCCGGAGCGAACTCCTCAAATTCGTTATGACCGAAGTAGCTGTGCGTGGCGCCCGAAGCGAGGATCAGGTAATCGTAGGCGAGGGGCACCGCTTGTCGATCTGCATCGCTACACAGTACTTGCTTTCGCTCTTTGTCCACTCCGGTGACTTCTGCCATGATTACTGTGACATTCTTATGATTGCGAAGAATACTTCGTATGGGTGTCGCAATCTGGCTAGGCGTCAGCACTGCTGTTGCCACCTGGTAAAGCAGCGGCTGAAACAGGTGGTGGTTGGAGCGGTCGATTAGGATCACCTCCGCGGGTGTTTTCCTGAGAGCCTTGGCGGCGGCAAGGCCGCCAAAACCTCCTCCGACGATAATGATCCGTGGTTGAGCCATTTGTTCCTCGACTTGTTTCAGTCCGCCGCGCTCGATTCGCGTGGCGTGGCTGGGATTGTGCCGCTCGCCCGAAAGGCATCGATATCGTCAGTGGTGAAACCGATCTCTTTCAGGACTTCATCATTATGTTCGCCGATTTCCGGGGCGCGCCTGGCCGGCACTTTGGAAACTCCCTGTATTTGAATAGGACTGCTGATAGTCAAGGTCAGCTTCTCGCCGGCTCCTTCGAGCGGAACAACGATGTCATTCGCTCGCAATTGCGGATCATTCACGACTTCCTGCGGCGCGCGTACGGCACCGAAGGGGACGTGAACGCCGTTGAAGACCTCATACCAATGCGACATTGGCTTCGAACCAAAGATCTCATCGAGCATGGCCGTCAGTTGCGGTCGGTTCTGCGCCAGCTTGGCGGGATCCGAAAATCGCGGGTCCGTGAGGATGTCCTCGCGATCCATTGCTTTCAGAACCGCGGGTATCTTGTCCGGAGTGGCCACAAGAACGAACCAGATGCCATCGGAAGAGCGATACGTGTTCAAAGCTGCATTTGCGGGATGCGTTCGATCGTGCAGCCCATAGAAATTCGCTCCGCATAGAGCGGCCTGGATAAAAACGCTGGCCGACCAGACACCTGCCGCGAGGAGCGAAGTCGCGACGTAGGATCCTTTGCCGGTGCGTTCGCGACGACAAAGCGCAGTTACAATCGCGGCATAAATGCAGACCGCAGTCGCATTGTCGCCGCTGCCTGCCACCGGCCAGGTCGGCGGCTCTCCAGCATCGCGCATCGTGAATAACAAGCCGCTTCGCGCCCAGTAGGCCGTGAGATCGAACCCCGGAAGATTTGCGTCCGGACCTTTCTCGCCGAAGCCGGTGAGATCGGCATAAATCAGACGCGGATTCCACTGCGCGACATCGTCATATTCGAGCTTCAACTTTTTGCGCGCGACGTGCGGCGTGTTCACGATGAAAACGTCGGCCCACTTGGCTAACCGCTTGAGAACCTGCTGCGCGCTCGCAGCTCTCAGATTGAGTGCAACGCCACGCTTGTTTCGATTCGACAACTGGAAGGGATAAGGCTCTTCCGAATGCGGCTGGGGCGGAATCTTCTGCCCCCTTCTCCATAGCTCTCCCTCAGGAGGTTCAACTTTGATAACGTCCGCGCCGAAATCGGACAAGATCGTTGCAGCGCCTGGACCTGCAATGAAGCTCGAGAAATCCACGACCTTCAATCCGTCAAATATGTTGCCTTCTGTCATTTTCATTTCCTCCGTCACCATCACTACTTATGGCCGCGAATCATGTGCGACTTCGAAGTGGCGCGCAAAGTTCTACTTTCCCTGAAACTTCGGCGCGCGTTTCTCGAGGAATGCCGACGTACCTTCCTTCTTGTCGCCGCTCGAGGCGCAGACTGCGAAAAGCGAGGCTTCGATGAGCAAGCCCGCGGCCACGCTCGTCTCCAGTCCTTTGTTCACCGCCTCAAGCGCGTACTTCACGCTAAGGGGAGCGTTCGCGATGATCTTCTTCAACACAGTTTCGGCACGCTCGATGACGTGCTCGTCCGGCACCAGTTCGTCGACCAGGCCAATGCGATAAGCCTCAGCTGCATCGATGATGTCGCCGCAGAGGATGAGCTTGAGTGCTCGGCTTCTTCCGACCAGACGAGGCATGCGCTGCGTGCCTCCATACCCAGGCATGACTCCAAGCTTTACTTCTGGCTGACCGAATTTCGCGCTCTCAGCAGCGATTCTGATCGTGCACGCCATCGCCAGCTCGCACCCACCACCCAGGGCAAAGCCGTTGACTGCGGCGATGACCGGCTTGCCAAGGTTCTCGATGAGGTCGGTCAATGCCTGTCCCCGACGAGTCGCCTCTTCTGCTTCTACAGCTGTGTTGTTGGCGATCTCCGCAATGTCGGCGCCGGCAGCGAACGCCTTCTCACCGACGCCCGTGAGGATGACTCCACGGACGGCTGAATCGTCACGCGCGTCCTCGAACGCTGCGCGCAGCTCGTTGATGGTCGTCTTGTTCAACGCGTTCATGACCTTTGGCCGGTTGAGCGTCACACACGCAATAGACCCTTTCTTGTCGTAGACAACATTCTCGAGTTTTAGAGTCGGAGCTAGCGAGCTCATTCCCCTCTCCTTAACTAATGCAAGATTTACAGCCGCGTTATCTGGTGTGCGCCGAAATCTCGGCGTACGCGATCCCCGTCAGGTTCCCTTCCGCAGCAAGCACCGTCTTCCGGTTCGAGCCATCGAGACTCGCGCTGTAGATGGATCCCCCCAAGTCAGTCAGAAACATGCGGCCGCCTTTCAGATCCAAGGCGATACCGATTCCTTCCATCAAATGGTCGAAAACAATCTCCGGTTCTTTCTTGCCATTTCCCTGAGCCGGATCCATGGGGGCCCGATTCACCGTGTTGCCGCGCGGTGGATCGCCGCGGTCGGTCCAGTAGATCGTTCGGTTGGCAAGATCGAGTTCGAGGTCAATCGGTTCTGGCAAGCCCTCGTAGAGAAGTTCGATGTCTTTGCGATTGGCGGGACTTTGGCTCTTGGGAATCTCGAGATTGGCGCGAAAGATACGTCCATCGCCGGCATTGTCCGGGCCCTTCTGAGTCCAATAAAGTTTGCCGGCTTCGACATCGAGCACGATGCCCACACACCATTTCTTAATGTCTTTACCAGGACGCGAGTCGCCTTCGCTGGTATCAACAAGGGTTTCGATGTTGGAACCATCCAGTTTCGCGCGCATCACCCGCATCCCTTCACGATCGCACCAGTAAAGCTTCCGGTTCTTCTCATCGAGTTGGAGTTGCTTGGGAGTGAAAGTGTCGCCCGGACGAACAATGTGGGTGATGTTACTTCCGTCAAGATTCGCGCGCTCGATGGAGCCGTCATTGGCGGTGGGGTTTCCCATGTTGGTCCAATAGAGGTGACCTGCCTCGGCATCCACAACGATGCCGTCCGGGAGTCGCCTTCCCTCGCTCACAATCACCTTGAGGTCGGAGCCGTCGGGGCTCGCAGAAAACACCTGGCCACTGCTCGCGCTGAGAAAGAACAAGCGGGCCGTTGTGACTTCTG
>Ga0209007_1000531_pt1 | contig 14300 bp, 11 predicted proteins | sample JacPinW_OM1H0_O2_FD_187961 | JGI IMG/M metagenome (GOLD analysis project Ga0209007, IMG submission 187961) | Forest soil microbial communities from Algoma, Ontario, Canada - Jack Pine, Ontario site 1_JW_OM1H0_O2 (SPAdes) (version 2) | ecosystem: Environmental > Terrestrial > Soil > Boreal...
CCCGCCGAGGATGTTGCGCACGGTGCCGTTGGGCGAGCGATACATCTCCTTTAGGCCAAACTCCTTCACGCGCGCCTCGTCGGGGGTGATCGTGGCGCACTTCACGCCGACCCCGTATTGCTTGATTGCGTTGGCCGCTTCGACGGTGATCGCGTCCTCGGTCGCGTCGCGACTCTCAATCGAGAGGTCGTAGTACTTCAGGTCGATATCGAGATAGGGCAGAATCAGCTGCTCCTTGATGAAGGACCAGATGATTCGTGTCATCTCATCGCCGTCAAGCTCGACGACGGGGTTTTGCACCTTGATCTTGGCCATGTGTCGGTCCTTGGGTAGCTGAACGGTTTCCCACCCTCCGGGCGGCGATGCTATCGCGGGCAGGTCGAGCGGGTAACCTCTCATGTGATGGTCACAGTCTCGGTACAAGACTCCTGGCAGACCCACACGGTCGCCAATCAGGTTCCGCCGCTACAGGGCGTGGACGTGTTCTCGAGCAACCTACCGCTGGTGGAAGCCACCAAGCGCGAGGGCGCCTCCTGGGCCCTGGAGCGCGCGGCCGAGCTGGGCAAGTTCGTTGGCGAGGTCGATGGACCCCAGCAATTGTGGGGCAGGCAGGCCAACGAGAACAAGCCTGTGCTGAAGACCCACGACCGCTACGGGCATCGCATCGACGAGGTCGAGTTCCACCCGGCATGGCACAAACTGATGAAAATGGGCGTCGAGCACGAACTGCACTCGCTGCCGTGGACAAGCTCCGAGGCCTCCCCGCACGCCGCACGCGCAGCGCTGTACATGACCGCGATGCAGGCCGAGGCCGGCTTTGCCTGTCCGATCACGATGACCTTTGCCGTGCTGCCGGCGCTACGCGCCCAGCCGGAGCTACTGGCCGAGTGGGGGCCGCTTGTAACGGCCAACACGTATGACCCGCGCCTGGTCCCGGCAAGTGAGAAGGGCTCGGCGATCGCGGGCATGGCGATGACCGAGAAGCAGGGCGGCTCGGACGTAAAAGCCAACACGACAGTTGCACGCCCACTGAACGGAGGCGGCGGCGGAGCGGAGTATGAGCTGACGGGCCACAAGTGGTTCTGCTCGGCGCCGATGTCCGATCTGTTCCTGGTCTTGGCGCAAACCGACGAGGGCCTCTCCTGTTTTCTAATGCCCCGCGTGCTCCCCGACGGCACTCGCAACGCTTTTCACATCCAGCGCCTGAAGGACAAGCTCGGCAACCACTCCAACGCTTCCAGCGAGGTCGAATTCCACGGCACCTGGGCGCGGATGGTCGGCGAACCGGGGCGCGGCGTGCCGACGATCATCGAGATGGTCGGCCACACACGCCTGGATTGTGTGATCGGCGGCGCCGCCGGGATGCGCGCTGGGGTCGTGAACGCCACGTGGCACGCCGCGCACCGCTCCGCGTTCGGCAAGCTGCTCGTCGACCAACCGCTGATGCGCAATGTGCTCGCCGACCTGTGTGTGGAGTCCGAGGCCGCCACCGCGCTTGCGATGCGCCTCGCGCGCGCCTATGACGAAGCGGGCGCCGAGGCGGGGTGGGTGGGACCCGATACGAGCGAGAGCGAGCTGAGCGATGCCCACCTGTTCAAGCGCCTGGCCACCGCTGTCGGCAAGTATTGGGTGTGCAAGCGTGCTCCCAACCACGCCTTCGAGTCGCTGGAGTGCCTCGGCGGCAACGGGTATGTCGAGGAGTCGGGAATGCCGCGCTTGTACCGCGAGGCGCCGCTCGCCTCGATCTGGGAGGGGTCGGGCAACGTGATGAGCCTCGACGTGCTGCGCGCGCTCGTGCGCACGCCGCACTCGCTCGAGGTGTTCATGCACGAGGTCAAGCAGGCCGAGGGTGCCGACGCGCGCCTGGACGCGCATGTGCAGAAGCTCGAAGGTCAGTTCTCCGATCCGGCGACGCTCGAGACGCGCGCGCGGCGGGTCGTGGAGCACATGGCACTGGCATTGCAGGGCTCGCTGTTGGTGCGCCACGGCGCACCCGCCGTCGCGGACGCGTTCTGCGCATCGCGACTCGGCGGCGACGGGGGCCTGGAGTACGGCACGCTGCCGGCGGGCTGCGACTTCGAGACGATCATCGCGCGCGGGCGCCCGCAGATCCAATAGACCCAACCCAATAGACCCAACCGGACCCAACCGGCACGCACACGAGCCCAACGGGACCCTCACAGGGTCAGTAGATCAAGGACTTTTTGAAGAGTTCACAATAATAGCTACATATTGTAGTTACCATCGTGAATCGACTAAAAAGAATGTCACTCAACACCCCCGCACACCACGAGCGCCGCCCACCTCAAGCGTCCTAAGATCAATACATGGCCACAAGAGCACCAATGCGTCCCCGCGGCAGCATCCAGCTGGCTCGTATCTTCGGGATCCGCGTGGGCGTCAGCGCGAGCTGGTTTTTCGTGCTGTTGTTCCTGATCTTCTTCCTGTCGCAGTATTTCCACGAAGTGCTCGGCGGCTCGACGAGCACCGCCTATGCCGTCGCGGTAGTCGGCGCGTTTGGGTATTTCGCCTCGCTGATCCTGCACGAGCTGGGACACGCGCTCGTCTCGCGCCGCCTCGGCATCCCGATCCTGGGCATCGACCTGTGGTTTTTCGGTGGCATGGCGCGCCCGGCGCGCGAACCGGAGACACCCGGCGAGGAATTCAAGATCGCGGCGGCGGGTCCAGCGGTGACACTCGCGATCGTGGCGCTGTGCGCGGTGGCGATCGTGGTGGCGGCCAACAGCAGCCACCTGACAAGCGCGGTGCTCACCCGCGAAGCCCAGGCGGGTGTTGTCGCGACGCCGCTGCTCGCGCTGCTCGGCTGGCTGTTGTTCATCAACGCGATCCTGCTCGCGTTCAACCTCGTGCCCGCGTTCCCGCTCGACGGGGGGCGCATCGCGCGTGCCGCGATCTGGCGACGGACGGGCGACCGCAATCGCGGCACGCAGATGACCGGCCGCGCCGGCCAGGGATTCGCGATGGCACTCGGTGTCATCGGCCTGCTCGTGCTGCTCGAGGGCGACAGCTTTGGCATCTTCACACTGCTGCTCGGCGTGATCCTCTACCAGGCCGCCGGCGGCGCGGTCATGCAGGGGGCGATCGGCCGGCGTATCCAGAGCGTGACGGTCGCCGACATCATGGATCGCGAGCCGACGACGATCCCGCCCGAGCTGAAGCTGCTCGACGCACAGGAGCAGTTCTTCGCGCGCTACCGCAGCCCGTGGTTCGCCGTGGTCGATCACGCGCGCCATTTCCTCGGCGTCGTACGCTCGGAGCGCATCGACGAGGAGATCGCGGCGGGACGTCCGGCACTGGAGGTGGGCGAGGTGCTCGAGCAGGACCTGCAGGTGCGCATCGACGAGCGCGAGCCACTGGAGTCGCTGCTACGCAGCGAGGCGCTTGGGCGACTCGGCGGGATGGTCGCCGTGGACGCCGACGGCGTGCTGCGCGGCACCGTGACCGTAGCCCAGATCCGCCAGGCGCTCAGCCCCGCCGGCGGGCGCTGAAACCGGACACGAGACGGCCGCGCTCAGGCGCGATTCGCGCGGCGCGAAGGCCCCGCCGGCAGGCGCTGAGGCGCGGCGCGGGGGCGCGGCGTTATAGAGTCCGCGCCGACGCGCCACCACTGCTATCTCCTTCGACCCCGGGAAGCCATGCCAGCACACGACGTACTCATCATCGGCGCAGGTCTCGCGGGCCAGCGCGCCGCCCTCGCGGCCGCCGAGGCCGGCTCAAGCGTTGGCATTGTGAGCAAGGTCCACCCCGTGCGCTCGCACTCCGTGGCGGCCGCGGGCGGCATTAACGCCGCGATCAATGTCGCCGACGACTGGAAATCGCACGCCTACGACACGGTCAAGGGCTCGGACTTCCTCGGCGACCAGGACGCGATCGAGATCATGTGCTCGGAGGCACCGCGAGAGGTGATGCACCTGGAGCACATCGGCGTGACCTTCCACCGCAACGACGACGGCGAACTTGACCTCAGAGCGTTCGGCGGCGCCTCGATGAAGCGCACCGCATATGTCGCCGACATCACGGGCCAGGCGATCTTGCACGTGCTCTACGAGCAGCTGATGAAGCACCACGAACAGGTGGATCGCTATGAGGAGTGGTTTGTCACCTCGCTACTGAAGGACGACGGCGGGCGCTGCTGCGGCGTGATCGCACGCGACGTGCGCTCCGGGCGCATGGAGGTGCTGAAGGCCAAGAACGTGATTCTCGCGAGCGGCGGCGCCGGGCAGGTGTACAGCCCGACGACCAACGCGCTGATCGTGACCGGCGACGGCATCGCCCAGGCCTACCGCGCGGGCGCGCCACTGATGGACATGGAGATGGTGCAATACCACCCCACGACACTGGTGGAGAACGGCCTGCTGATAACGGAGGGCGCACGCGGCGAGGGCGCGGTGCTGCTGAACTCCGAGGGCGAGCGCTTCATGGAGAAGTATGCGCCCAACAAGATGGAGCTGGCCTCGCGCGATGTGGTGTCGCGCGCCGAGCAGACCGAGATCCTCGAGGGCCGCGGCGTGGGCGCGAACAAAGACGGGATCTACCTGGACATCACAATGGTGCCGCGCAAGCGCACGCTTGAGGCGCTGCGCGAGATCGTCAACATCGGCAAGGACTTCGCGGGCGTTGACATCACCCGCGAGCCGATCATGATCCGCCCCGGCCAGCACTACATCATGGGCGGGGTGAAGACCGACGTAAACGGCGCCACCTCGGTGGAGGGGCTGTATGCCGCCGGCGAGGTCGCGTGCGTGTCGGTGCACGGCGGCAACCGCCTCGGCGCCAACTCGCTGCTCGACACGCTGATCTTCGGTCGCCGCGCGGGTGAACACGCCGCCGCGCGGGCCGCCTCGATGGCGATGCCGCAGGTATCGGACGCGCAGCTGCACGACGACGTAGCAATGATCGATGAGATCATCGCGCGTCCCCACACGGGCCGACGCGTATCGGCAATCAAGCGCGAGCTGGGCGAGACGATGAACCAGTACGTCGCGGTGTATCGCGACGAGGAGGGCCTACAAACGGCCCAGGGCGTCGTGGCGCGCCTGCAGGAGGAGGCAAAGAGCGCCTACATCGACGACAAAGGCACCGTGTTCAACCAGGATGTGCTCGGCGCGATCGAGCTTGGCTACATGCTCGACTGCGCGGAGGCAATCGTGCTCGCCGCGATCGAGCGCAAGGAGTCCAGAGGCGCCCAGTTCCGTACCGATTTCCCCGAGCGCAACGACGAGGATTGGCTCAAGCACATCGACATCAGCCTAAACGGCGATGGCCCTGGGATCGGCTACTCGCCCGTGACCTTCACGCAGTGGCGGCCGGAGGAGAGGAAATACTGATGGCGTCGGGTATCGATGCCCACACCGTGCCCTGCCGGCACCCGATCGAAAGGGAGCGCGCCTGATGGCCGAGACGCACAAGCCGCCGGAGAAGTTCACGCTGCGCATGCGCCGCTATGACCCCGAGTCCGGGCAGGCGCCCTATTGGGACGAGCACACGATTGAACTGGAGCCCCACCGCTCGGTACTGGAGGGCATTCTCCAGGCGAAGGCCGAGTTCGACGGCTCAATCGGCATTCGCTGCTCCTGCCGCGCGGCGATTTGCGGGTCGTGCGGGGTACGCATCAACGGCGAACCGGGACTGGCCTGCCACACCCACCTCGACCATGCGCGTGCGTCCGCGAAGGACGGCGCGATCGAGGTCGAGCCGATGGGCAACATGCCTGTGATCAAGGACATGATCGTAGACATGGACGCGGTGCACTGGAAGAAGGTGCAGCGCGTCACGCCATGGCTGATAAACGAGGGACCACAGCCCGAGCGCGAGCACATCGTGTCGAGGGAGTCGATGGTGGACATCACGCAAACGATGGCGTGCATCCAGTGCGGGGCGTGCGTGAGCGACTGCCTGGCGATGGAGGTGGATCCCGGCTTCATCGGCCCGGCGGCACTCGCCAAGGCATACCGCTTCGTGGGCGACCCGCGCGACGAAGAGCAGCGCGAGCGCCTGCTCGATCTCTCCGAAGACCCGCAGGGGTTGTATGACTGCACGCACTGCTTCAAGTGCGTGGAGGCGTGCCCGAAGGACGTCAACCCGATGGGCCAGATCATGCGCCTGCGACGGATCGCGGGCAACGATCAGCACATCGTGGACCGCAACAACGGCGAGCGCCACGAGCAGGCGTTTGTGACCCTGGTGAAGGACAGCGGACTGCTGCACGAGGCCGAGCTGCTGCCGCGCTCCTACGGCGGCAACTCATGGTTCGGCAAGTTCCACCCCGCCGCCGGCAAGGAGCTCTTGAGTTCTCTGCCGGTCGCGATCCGCGGCGTGATGAAACGCAAGATGAGCATCAAGATCGCGCTGTTCGGCCACAAGATCCCCAAGCAGGACCTAGACGCGGTCAAGAAGATTTACGCGAAGATCGAGAGCAAGCCCGAGCGCTACGAGCTGAACCTGTATGTGAGCGGCGAGGACGAAGAGGAGGCAGCATGAAGGTCGCCTACTGGCCCGGCTGCGTGAGTCGCGGCTTCACCCCGGAGCTGCACGGCTCGATGGCGAAGGTCGCGCCGCTGCTCGACATCGAGCTGGTGCAGCTGGACCGCGCCAACTGCTGCGGCGCGGGTGTGATCGCCGAGCACAACCAGGAGCTTGCCGACACGCTGAATGCGCGCACGTTCGCGCTTGCCCAGCAGGTGCAGGGCGCGGAGCTGATGATGAACATCTGCTCCACCTGCCAGGGCGCGCAGGGCGAGTGCCAGGAACGCCTGGACGCGAACGCCGAGTACCGCGCGCACGTGAACGAGACGCTCTCCGACGAGGGTCTAACGTATGAGAAGGGCCTCACAAACAAGAACTTCCTCTGGCTGTTGGTCGAGGAGATCGGCCTGGAGAAGCTCAGCGGTTTGGTCAAGCGACCGCTCACCAACCTCAGGGTGGGCCCCTTCTACGGCTGCTACATCGTGCGCCCGCGCAATCGCCTGGGCATCGACGCAGAGCACCCGCGCGACCATTACCTCGAGCAGCTGATCGAGACGCTCGGCGGCACCACGATCGAGTATGCCGGGATGCGCAAGTGCTGCGGGTTTCCGATCATCACGATGAACAAGGAGGCCTCGCTGACGCAGGCGGGCCGCCATCTCGGCGACGCCGTGGACGCCGAGGCCGACTGCCTGGTGACGCCGTGCCCACTGTGTCACCTCAACCTCGACATGCAGCAGCCGCTTGTCGAAGGTGTGGTGGGGCGCGAGCTGAAGATGCCGGTGCTGCACCTCCCTCAGCTCGTCGGCCTCGCGCTCGGCCTGGAGCCGAAAGAGCTGGGCCTCGGCCGTCACGTGGTCAAGCCCACGTCGGTTATCGACTGGTCCACATCTGTCGTAGGCGCAGCTGCATAAGCTGCGCCGATGCGCATCCTCACAGTCGTAGGCAACCGCCCCCAATTCATCAAGGCCGCGGCCGTGTCGGGGCCGCTGCGCGCCGAGCACGAGGAGATTCTGGTGCACACCGGCCAGCACTACGACGACTCGCTCTCGAAGGTGTTTTTCTCAGAGCTTGGTCTGGCCGCGCCCGAGCGCGAGCTGGGGATTGGCGGCGGGTCGAACACGTCGCAAACAGCGCGCATGCTGGGGGCGCTTGAGCCATTGCTGGCCGACAGCGAGCCGGACGCGGTGCTGGTATATGGCGACACCAACTCGACACTCGCGGGCGCGCTCGCGGCAGCGCAGCGGCGCGTGCCGGTGGTGCACATCGAGGCGGGTATGCGCTCGCATGATCGCGCGATGCCGGAGGAGCTAAACCGCGTGCTCGTGGATCACATGAGCGATCTGCTGTTGTGCTCGTCGGAGGTGGCAGCCGAGAACCTGAGAGGCGAGTCGGCGCATGGCACGATCGAGGTGGTTGGGGATGTGATGATCGATGTTGCGTACCAGTGGCAATCGAGCGCCACCGCCTCAAGCGTAGTTCTCGCCGCCTACGATCTGACGCCCGGCGAGTATCTGTTGCTGACCGCCCACCGCGCCGGCAATGTCGATGATCCAGAGCGCTTGCTGCTACTCGCGGATTTCGTTGCCTCGATTCACGATCGCGTTGTATTCCCGCTACACCCGCGCACCCGGGCGCGCTTGCGCGAAGCCGGCCTGCTGGAGCGCCTGCAGGCGCAGGAGAACCTGACGTTGACCGAGCCGCTCGGGTATGTCGAGTTCGGAACGCTGCTGCGCGGTGCGCGCGCGGTGCTCACCGACTCCGGTGGTGTCCAGAAGGAGGCGTACCTTGCGAGGGTGCCGTGTGTGACGCTGAGAAGCACCACCGAGTGGGTGGAGACCGTGCAGGCCGGATGGAACACGCTCGCCGACCTCGGTGATGGCGAGGGCGTGCTGTCGGCACTGGAACGACCCATTCCCAAAAATCATCCAGAGCTGTACGGGGACGGCAAAGCGGCCGAGCGCTGCGTAGCCGCGATTGGCAAGCTGTGAGCATCGGGAGTCGCCCCAACCCCGGAGGAGCCCAGGTCCCACAGTCCGGCGAGCAGCCCATCAAGGTGGGCGTCGTCGGACTCGGCTACTGGGGTCCCAACCTGGCGCGCAATTTCGCCGCGATCGATGGGTGCGAGCTTGCGTGGCTGTGCGACGCGTCGCCCGCCACGCGCGTGAAGCTCACCGGCGCGTTCCCGGGCGTGCGCGCGAGCGGCGAGATCGACGACTTGCTGGAGGACCCCTCGCTTGACGCGGTCGTGCTGGCGACGCCGGTGCCCACCCACGCCGAGCTGGCGGTGCGGGTGCTGAGCGCCGGCAAGCACTGTTTTGTGGAGAAGCCGCTGGCAACCACGGTGGCCGACGCCCAGCGGGCGGTGGAAGCGGCCGAGCAAGCTGGGCGCATCCTGATGGTGGGCCACCTGCTGGAGTATCACCCGGCCGTGACGCGCCTGAAGGAGCTGGTGGACGGCGGCGAGCTGGGCTCGCTCTACTACGTGTATGGCAATCGTGTGAATCTCGGCAAGCTGCGCGCCGAGGAGAACGCGCTGTGGAGTCTCGGCGCGCACGACGTGTCGGTCGTGCTGCACCTCGTCGGCGAGGAGCCAGTCGAGTGCTCCGCGCATGGCGAGTGCTATGTGCGCGATGGCGTGCAGGACGTGGTGTTCTGCTACCTGCGCTTTCCAAGCGGCCAGGTCGCCCACCTGCACCTCTCCTGGCTGGACCCCCACAAGGAGCGGCGCATCACCGTCGTGGGATCACGACGCATGGCGACATTCGACGATATGCAAATCGAGCGCAAGCTGACCGTGTACGACAAGGGCTTCGATGAGGACGCGAACTCCTGGGGCGAGTACATAACGCGCGCCGGCGAGTCGTTCTCCCCGCGCCTGGCCAACGCCGAGCCGCTGCGCCTCGAGTGCGAGCATTTCGTGCGCTGCATCCGCGAGGGAAGCATGCCACGCTCGGATGGGCACAGCGGGCTGCGCGTGGTGCGGGTGCTCGAGGCGCTTCAGCGCTCGCTCGAGGGGTAGCTCATTTCGCTAGCAGGGTCACGAGTACCACCACAAGCGTGAGAAGCATGATCGCGCACGTCAGCCCGATCAGCTGTTTCTGGGCGGCGTCCTCGAAGCGGGTGCTCGACTCCCGGGAGAGAGCCAGCAGCTTGCTCTGCAGCGACTCGTAATCGCGCGTGATCCCGAAACGATCGCGCAGCAGGCGATAGCGTTCCCGGTACGGTGACCAGGTGATGTCGAGGTCGTAAATCTCGTGCAGGTCCACCACAACTTCGCGCTCGATGTCCGCTATCGCACTCGGCTTCGAACGATCCACCTGCTCGATCTCGTGGTAGATCGAGCGCATCATGCCCGTCGCCGTGGCCGCCCCGATAATCATGTAGGCAATCCAACCGGCCTCCAGCAGTCCCGAGTCCAGATTGCCCCTCTGCGCGTAGGGGTCGGCGGTGACGACAACGCAGCGGTCTGCCGGCAGCACCCCTATCGCATAGTCGTCGCTGTCGAAGAACGCACGATCGAGGCGATACTTTTTCTGTGGCGCTACCGTGATCTCAACCCCGATCTTTTCCATGAGTCTTCCAAGGGAGCCAGGAAAGCGGCCTTCGCACCTGAGCTTCTCGGTTTCGCATCTCTTGAATTTGTCGTCCACGACGAGGACCGAGGACGCACGCGAGGAGGACAGTGCCACCAGCACCTTCTCCCCGAGTCTCTTCGCGGTGTCCGTGTCCGCATGAGCGCCGGGACCGGCGACCAGTCTGAGAACAGTCGCCATGGCAATCACCTCGACTGCCTTACGCAGCCTCAACGGACCCCACGTCGCGCCGTTTGCCGCTACGCCATCGTACGGCTGGGGCACGTGCAAAGACTCCGGCACCGTTGGGTCAAGCGCCGCCACGTAACGACACAGAGGCCCGCTCACCACGAACTCCGGTCGGCGACGTGGCGAGGTGGCGATATTCCAGCCGGCCTGGACCGTCTGGCCGATCTCGACATCGCTCATCTGGCGTTGGTGGACAATCTGCGCGTGCGAGCGCCTGTCGGTGTGCGCACGCTGGCAAATACACACCCCGTCGTCGTGGACCTGGACGGGAATCGCAAACAGCGTGAACGAAAATATCGATCTGAAGCTACGGTCCTTGTTCGTCAGGAAGAGCGACAGCGAGGGCTGAATTAGCCAGCAGCTACAGGGAAACTTAGGATCGGATTGGCTATCCCGCACCGGACGCAGGAGCGCATGCGGAAGCAGCACGTTAAAGATGCGCCGCTCCAGCGACCATCCGAAGAGACGCGAGCGTCGATGCGCGAGCAACTGGCAGAGCAGCCATGAGATGGCCACAGGATCACCGCGGCATGGCGGCGTGCTTGACGAACCTTTCCCCACAACCAGGTAGTCGTTCGAGCGCACGCGTCCAGACACATCCGTCTCCGAGGGGACAATGCGGTCCCAGTCCGGCTCAACAGCGATGCGTTGCTGCTCGCGAGCCGGGTCGGACCCGGACCCTTCACGACGAGAGTTCGCCCACCCAAAAGCATGCGGCCAGGGGTAGGGAAGCCCATCTTGGCCCAGCTCGGCAAACGGAAGGGCATGGCCCACGATGTCCGTGAAATCGCTGCCCACAATCAGGCTGTGCTTTCTCGGCTTCAGGCCTTTGCCCATGTCGGCAACGGGCATCGGGCAAAACCCGCTTTGACCTCCGGGCACGGTCAGCAGGTCACTCAACAACTCGCGTGGGTCCGATATGTCTTTCCGCATGTATTGCGGTTTGAGTTCGTCAGGCACTCGCAGCGCGAAGGAGTGCTGGATGAGGCCGCTGAAGTCGGTTTGTGAACGTCGTGCCGAAGCAAGCGCCTCCTGGAGGGTGCCCGGCTTCCGCCTCGACTTGTCATCCATCGCCACTGGCCAAGCAAACGAGATCGGGTTGTCCAGCAGAGCGCCCGCCGGCGCAACCGCCGGCCCCCCGCCCAGGCGCCCCAACAGCGATCCTGCATGCCCAGACATCGCGCGAATCTCCGGTCATCGGCTGCTCTCCTCCTGTGACAGATCGCCAACTGACTGAATAACTTCCGGGACTATACAGACATGTGGGCTTTTCGCTAAGCCGAGCGTCCGTCCCACCGCAAGACGCGGTCCTCCCGGCAGATACGAATGTCAGCCGTCCGCCCGTGGGGAGGTCCTCGTCACAAACGGGGTAGGCTCCGGCCATGACCGTCCAAACAGCACTCTCCTGGAGCGGCGGCAAGGACTCGGCGCTGACGCTGTGGGACCTGCGCCGCGAAGGGGTCGAACCCGGGGCACTCATCACCACGGTCACCGATACCTACGAGCGCATCAGCATGCACGGTGTTCGTCGCGAGCTACTTGCCAGGCAGGCCAACGCGGTCGGCATCCCGCTCGTCGAGGTTCGCATCCCGCCAGGGTGTGTCAACGAGGTTTATGAGGCGCGCATGGCGCAGGCGTTTGCCTCACCGCCTCTGTCCGAGGTCGAGGCCGTCGCCTTCGGCGATCTATTTCTCGAAGACATCCGTGCCTACCGCGAGGAGCGGCTCAGAGCGAACGGCAGGCGCGGTGTCTTTCCACTGTGGGGACGCGACACAGCCGCCCTGGCCCGCGAGTTCATCGCGGCCGGCTTCCAGGCGTACATCGCCTGCCTGGATCCGCGCGTGCTCGACGCCTCCTTCGCGGGGCGCGCCTACGATGAGCATCTGCTTGCAGATCTACCAGCGGGCGTAGACCCGTGTGGAGAGAACGGCGAGTTCCACACCTTCGTCCACGCCGGTCCGATCTTCTCGCGACCGGTCGCGTGCGCCACAGGCGAGGTCGTGGAGCGCGACGGCTTTGTCTTTTGTGACCTGACATCCGGGTGAGCCAGGGCGCCCGGCTCGCCTACGTGGATGCGGGGAGCGGTCGACGCTACTCGCGCGCCGCTAGGCATTCCGCCCACGGCGGCCCACCAGGTCATCCGCCGGCCCGGTCCAGGCCATTGTTTCTTACCTGCGCTCGAGCCGCCTGCGCACCTGAAGATTTCACTGGCTTGAACAATGCGTCAAGTCTTTTCGACTCAGTCCCGACTCAGCCTCATCTGAACGAGTCATGTCGTACTAATTCGAACCTGAAACACCCATTATTGGAACAGGCTTTTGCACTCGCGAACTAAAATCCCATTGACTTGAACCGATTTCAAATCGTAAGCAATTCCTTCACATATTCGTCCAGCTTTGGTAGGGTGCCGCTCAAGTCGCGCTAGGTGGGGCGATGGGCAGTCATAGCCGTAACGAAAGAATGGAATTTTAGGGGGCCATCTCGCGGTGGGAGTTGGCTGTGCCGTGGGCACGCGAATTGGCTCGACAAGGGAAGGAGCCACTCACGTACTCGTCGGTATCTGACAATACATATCGGGTGGGAGGGTTGCATGGAAGCGACTAAAGGACAACCCATAGTGAGCAGTGTCGAGAGCACGCCAGCGGTGGGCGCAGGACTTGGCTTCAGCAAAGAAGAGCTTTCCTTTGGGTCGAGCACGAGCGAAGCGGGGGGACTCTCGGGCGAAGCTCCGGAACCTCAGCCTCGCGCGAGGACACCGATCGTCGACCGGAAGGGTCGGACGCGCCAGGCCGAACCGTGGAACCCCGGCTCGGCGGCCCACTCGCCACGCGTGAGTGTAATCATGCCTACCCTCAACGAGGCCAAGAACCTGCCACACGTCTTTGCGAAACTGCCACGGTCGCTTCACGAGGTGATCGTCGTGGACGGGTTTTCCACCGATGACACGCTCGACGTGGCGCGTAGGTTGCGCCCAGACGCAAAGATCGTACTGCAACAGCATCGCGGCAAGGGCGACGCGCTGCGCTGCGGCTTCGAGGCAGCGACCGGAGACATCCTTGTAATGCTGGACGCGGACGGGTCGGCCGACCCCGCTGAGATCCCCACTTTCGTGAAAGCGCTGGTGGAGGGAGCCGACTTCGCAAAGGGCTCCCGCTTTCGCGACGGCGGTGGAAGCTCTGACATAACTCAGCTGCGACGAGTCGGCAACCGCGCGCTCAACCGGCTCGTAAACGTTCTCTTCGGTACTTCCTATTCAGACCTGTGTTACGGCTACAACGCATTCTGGCGACATTGCCTCGGCGCGATGAACGTTGACTGCACCGGCTTTGAGGTGGAGACGCTCATAAACATCAGGGTCGCACGCGCGGGGCTTGACATCCGCGAGGTGCCAAGCTTCGAGCGCGACCGCATGTATGGGCAGAGCAACCTGCGCACGTTCCGCGACGGTGGACGGGTGCTGCGCACGATCGTGCGCGAGCGCTTGCGTCGCGTCGTCGAGATGCCGGCCTGTCGAGACGCGATGGCGGATGTACACCAGCACGCGATGGCCGACGGCATGGAGGCGGCGCCCGTCGAGGCGAGTTGACAAGGGCACACAACAGCCCATCCGCGTACCGCGCACACGGCACACTCACTGCTGCGATCGTCCAGCCGCGATGAACTCTCAAACCATCCCGGTGTTGCTCTATCACGGAGTGCCCGCCAGCGCCAACGGCGACCCACTGGCGGTGGCTCGCGAGCAGTTCGCCTCGCACATCGAGGCGATTCTCGACAGTGGACGCACGCCTGTCACAGTCGGAGAAATAGCCGCCGGGTTGCGTGGCGAGCGACCACTTGCAGATCATGCGGTGGCGATCACCTTCGACGACGCCTACGACGACACGCTCGATGCTGTCGAGCTGCTGTGCGCTTCGCAGCTGCGCGCCGGCGTGTATGTGACCACCGGTCAGGTCGATACCGGCTCGATGGTCCGCGGCGAGCAGCTCGCAC
>Ga0209007_1000532_pt1 | contig 14288 bp, 14 predicted proteins | sample JacPinW_OM1H0_O2_FD_187961 | JGI IMG/M metagenome (GOLD analysis project Ga0209007, IMG submission 187961) | Forest soil microbial communities from Algoma, Ontario, Canada - Jack Pine, Ontario site 1_JW_OM1H0_O2 (SPAdes) (version 2) | ecosystem: Environmental > Terrestrial > Soil > Boreal...
CGGAGTGGCATCGGCGGAAGCCGCAGGTGCCGCTAGCTCGGCCGTTGGCGCAAGAGGTAGAGTGGTATCGGAATTGGCCTGCGCGTTGGCGCCGGCCGCGAAAACTAACAGGACCGCGCACAGAACGACCGTCTGCTTCATCGCCTATCTCCCCAGGAGCCGCCCATCTGCTCCCCACTTTCTTAATTTGAGCCACAATAGCCCGGCTGTCCACACCAAATTCACTAATGAGAGAAAGAAAGTTACCTGTCGGTTGCTTCACAATGTGAAACACGCGGTCGCGCCCGAATATTCGCTTTGAGACAAATTCGCCGCTGGCAAAAGCGGCCTGTGATAAAATTGGCTTGACGTTCAGTGTGTAGAAGTTTGCATGCGTTGCATCTGCCTGAGCGGTAGGGAGTTACAGGGACTGCGCATGAACGCTGAAAGCAAGGCTTGGGACCAGGATCTGGCGCTCGCGCGCATACAGGAATTGGAGCGCCTGCCCGGTGGCCTGCTGCCGATCTTCCACGCCCTGCAGGAAGAATTCGGCTACGTCGATAAAGCCGCCATCCCGCTTATCGCCAGCGCCCTGAACCTCTCCCACGCCGAAGTCCACGGCGTCCTGAGCTTCTACCACGATTTTCACCGCGAGCCGGCCGGGCGCCACATGTTGAAAATTTGCCGCGCCGAATCCTGCCAGGCCATGGGCTGCGAAACCATGATTCGCCATGTCGAGAATCGCCTCGGCGTGAAGCTCGGGGAGACGACGAACGATCGCAGCCTCACCATTGAGCCGGTCTACTGCCTGGGAAATTGTGCGCTTTCTCCAGCCGTGATGCTTGATGGAAAGCTTTACGGGCGCGTCTCGTCCGATGTCGCCGATTTCCTGATCGACGACGCGCGGAGGCACGCATGAGCCTGAAGATTTACGTTCCAGGCGATGCCGCCGCGCTTTCCGTGGGCGCGGATGCTGTCGCAAGAGCGATCAAGGATCAAATCGCCTCGCGCCGCCTCGACGCAACCGTGATTCGCAATGGCTCGCGCGGCATGTTCTGGCTCGAGCCCCTCGTGGAAGTCGAAACGCCGCGCGGTCGGATCGCCTACGGTCCCGTGACGACCGACCAGCTTCCAGGCCTGTTTGACGCCGGATTCCTCGATGGTAAACCGCATAAACTCCATCTCGGCGTCACCGAGGAGATCCCCTACCTGAAAAATCAGGAGCGCCTCACCTTCGCGCGCTGCGGCATCACCGATCCACTTTCGCTTTCCGATTACGTCAGCCATGGCGGCTACCGCGGCCTCGAGCGCGCGCTGAAGATGACGCAGATGGAAATCGTCGACGAAGTGACGAATTCCGGATTGCGCGGCCGCGGCGGCGCAGGCTTCCCCACTGGCATCAAGTGGAAGACGGTTCTCAACGCCGCCTCCGATCAAAAGTTTGTCGTCTGCAACGCCGACGAGGGCGACAGCGGAACGTACGCCGACCGCATGATCATGGAAGGCGATCCCTTCGTGCTCGTCGAGGGCATGACGATCGCCGCTCTCGCCGTCGGCGCCACGGCCGGATACATCTACATTCGCTCCGAATACCCGCACGCATTCCGCCAGCTCAAGCGCGCCATCCAAATCGCGTACGATAAAGGATATCTTGGCGCCCATGTGGCCGGCAGCGGCAAGCGATTCGATCTCGAGCCGCGCATGGGCGCCGGCGCGTACATCTGCGGCGAAGAGACCTCGCTGCTCGAAAGTCTCGAAGGCAAGCGCGGACAGATTCGCTTTAAACCGCCGCTGCCCGCGATCAAGGGTCTGTTCGGCCAGCCGACTGTCGTGAACAACGTGATCTCGCTCGCCAGCGTGCCCATCATTCTCGATAAAGGCGCTCCGTATTACCGGGACTTCGGAATGGGAAAATCGCGCGGCACCATCACCATTCAGCTTGCCGGAAACATCAAGCACGGCGGGCTGGTTGAAAAGGCGTTCGGGATCACCTTGCGCGAAGCAATCTACGACTACGGCGGCGGCACCGCGTCGGGCCGCCCATTGCGCGCCGTTCAGGCGGGCGGCCCGCTCGGCGCCTATTTTCCTGCGTCGCTGCTCGATACGCCTCTCGATTACGAAGCGTTTGCCGAACGCAAAGGCATGCTCGGTCACGGCGGGATCGTCGTCTTCGACGATACCGTCGATCTTGCCCGCCAGGCTCGGTTCGCCATGGAATTCTGCGCGGTGGAAAGTTGCGGCAAGTGCACACCCTGCCGCGTCGGCTCCACGCGCGGTGTCGAAGTGATCGACCGCATCATCGCCAACGAAGACCGCGAGAAAAACCTCGAACTTCTGGGCGATCTGTGCGAAGTTCTCACCGACGGCTCGCTCTGCGCGCTCGGAGGCTTGATCGCTTACCCCGTGCAAAGCGCGGTCCGCCATTTTCCGGAAGATTTCGATAAGCCGGCTCCTCCGCTCCCTCCGCCGGCGGCCGGTCGTAATCAGGAGGCCCCATCATGGCGCTGATACGAGAAACGGACTACGGAACGCCAAAGCGCATATCGGGAACTCTGGTGACGATCGAGGTCGACGGCAAGCCCGTCTCCGCTCCCGCCGGCACGTCCGTCCTGCGGGCCGCTGCGGAAGCGGGCATTCAAATCCCCAGACTCTGCGCGAGCGACAATCTCGAGCCGTTCGGGTCCTGCCGTCTCTGCCTGGTCGAGGTGGAAGGCCGCCGTGGTTCCCCCGCGTCCTGCACCACTCCCTGTGAGAACGGCATGAAAGTTCGCACGCAATCGCCGAAGCTTGAAAAGCTACGCAAGGGCGTGATGGAGCTCTACGCGTCCGACTATCCGCGTGAGATGTTTGAAAACGCCGCGAGCGGCAACACTGAATTCCAGCAGATGATCACCGCCGTCGGCCTGAAAGAGGTTCGCTACGGCTACAAGAGCAAGAACCACCAGGACGGCCTGAAGGACGATTCGAATCCCTACTTCGAATTTGACCAGTCGAAGTGCATCGTCTGCTCGCGCTGCGTCCGCGCCTGCGAAGAAGTCCAGGGAACTTTCGCGCTGACCATCGACGGCCGCGGCTTCGCCTCGTTCGTTTCCGCCGGCGACAAGCCTTTCATGGAATCCGAATGCGTCTCCTGCGGCGCTTGCGTACAGGCCTGCCCAACGGACGCCCTGCTCGAAAAATCGGTGGTCGAACGGGGCCGCCCCGATCACAGCGTGGTTACCACCTGCGCCTATTGCGGCGTAGGCTGCTCGTTCAACGCGGAACTGAACGGCAACGAAGTCGTCCGCATGACGCCAAATAAAGACGGCAAAGCGAATCACGGCCATTCCTGTGTCAAGGGCCGCTTCGCCTATGGCTACTCGACTCACAAAGATCGCATCCTCAAGCCCATGATCCGCGCCAAATTCACCGATCCCTGGCGCGAAGTTACATGGGACGAAGCGATCAATTACACCGCCAGCGAGTTCAAGCGTATTCAAGCTAAGTACGGCCGCGATTCCATCGGCGGGATCACGTCATCGCGCTGTACGAACGAGGAGACCTATCTCGTTCAAAAAATGATCCGCGCCGCCTTCGGCAACAACAATACGGACACCTGCGCCCGAGTTTGCCATTCGCCCACCGGCTACGGAATGAAAACCACTCTCGGCACCTCCGCCGGCACGCAGGATTTTGACTCGGTCCAAGCCGCCGACGTGATCATGATCATCGGCGCGAATCCCACCGACGCGCACCCGGTCTTCGCCTCCCAAATGAAGCGCCGCCTGCGCGAAGGCGCGCGCCTCATCATCGTCGATCCGCGCAAGATCGATCTCGTCAAGACGCCACACGTCAAAGCCAATTGCCACCTGCCACTGCTCCCCGGCACCAACGTCGCGATGATCAATTCGCTCGCCCACGTCATCGTCACCGAGGGCCTGGTCAACGAAGAATATGTACAGGAGCGTTGCGATCTGGTTGCCTTCGACCAATGGCGCAAGTTCGTCGCCGAAGAAAGAAATTCGCCCGAGGCCATGGAAAAATACACCGGCGTTCCCGCGGCCGATGTCCGCGCCGCCGCCCGCCTCTACGCCACCGGCGGCAACGGCGCCATTTATTACGGCCTCGGCGTCACCGAACACAGCCAGGGTTCCACCATGGTCATGGGGATGTGCAATCTAGCCATGGCCACCGGCAACTTCGGCAAGGACGGCGTGGGCATCAATCCCCTGCGTGGACAGAACAATGTCCAGGGCTCCTGCGACATGGGCTCGTTCCCCCACGAATATCCAGGCTACCGCCACGTCTCGCAGGATGCCGTGCGCGAGTCCTTCGAACAGGCTTGGGGCGTCAAGCTCCAGACCGAACCGGGCCTGCGCATTCCCAACATGATCGACGCCGCCATCGACGGCACGTTCAAGGGCCTGTATTGTCAGGGCGAGGATATCGTTCAATCCGATCCCAACACGCAGCACATGTCCCGCGGCCTCGCCTCCATGGAATGTGTCGTCGTTCAGGATCTTTTCATCAACGAAACAGCCAGCTACGCGCACGTGTTCCTGCCCGGTGCGTCGTTCCTGGAAAAAGACGGCACCTTCACCAACGCCGAACGCCGCCTTGGTCGCGTCCGTAAAGCTATCGAGCCCCTGGCGGGCTTGGGCGATTGGGAGGTCACGATGAGGCTGTCAACCGCCCTTGGATACCCGATGCATTACAACCATCCGTCCGAAATCATGGACGAGATCGCGCGCCTGACGCCCACTTTCGCGGGCGTCAGCTTCGATCTGCTCGACCGCGAAGGCAGCGTCCAGTGGCCGTGCAACGACAAAGCCCCCCTCGGAACGCCGATCATGCACATTGGCGGCTTCGTCCGCGGCAAGGGCCGCTTCATGTTGACCGAATTCGTGCCGACCGACGAACGCGTCAACGCCCGCTTCCCCCTGATCCTCACCACGGGGCGAATTCTTTCGCAGTATAACGTCGGCGCGCAAACCCGCCGCACGGACAACAATCGCTGGCACGACATGGACGTCCTGGATATCCATCCGTCCGACGCCGAAGATCGCGGCATCAACGAAGGCGATCTCGTTTCGCTCGCCAGCCGCTCAGGAGACATTACTCTCCCCGCGCGCATTTCCGAGCGCATGCAGCCGGGCGTCGTCTACACCACGTTCCACCACGCCATGACCGGCGCGAACGTCGTCACCACGGAATTTTCCGACTGGGCCACGAACTGCCCCGAGTACAAAGTCACGGCGGTGCAAGTGCAGCTCGCGCGCCACATGTCGGAATGGCAGGAGAATTACCTCGAAACGCGCCGTCTCACCACGCAAATTGAAAAGGAATCGACGGCCAACGACTGAGCCCGCCACTCGGCGCACGACAGAACATGGAAGAGGAACACATGGTCCACATGGCGAACCAAATCGCCATGTTTTTTGCCAGCTACCCGCACGACGAAGCCTTAGCCGGCGTTACCGATCATCTCAAATCGTTCTGGGAACCCCGCATGCGCAAACAAATCATCGACTACGTAGCCGCAGGCGGCCACGGCCTCCACGCCCTCGCACTCGAAGCCGTTAAGCGCCTCCCATCGTAGCGCCGGCTTCCAGCCGGCGTTTTTCTGAAGTTTCGCCTCCGGCAGAACTCTCGCGACCGGTCCGCCCCCCCAGCTCCCTAACTCCGAGTTCCCGCTGCTCCGCGCAAAACTCCACGACCCGCGCCTCCGACCAGAACCTCTCCTCCCCATGCTCGTCGGAAATAAACCCGCAATGCCCGCCATGCTCCGGCGCCACCAGCCGGATAAACGAATTGTTCCGCATCGCCTCATGCGAAAAAGTGGAAAACGGCACGAAGGGATCGTCGTGCGCCGTCAAAATCAGCGTCGGCACCTGGATTGCCCCCAGCACGTGCATCGCGCTCGACTGGGCGTAGTAGTCATCGGCGTCATGGAAGCCGCAATACCGCGCCGTGATCATGCCATCGAAATTCCGCACGGTATGCACGCGCGACAGCTGGTCGAGCGAGTAAATCCCACCAAACAGCTGCGCCTTCCGGCGCATCCGGCGCTTCAGCTTCCGCACGAAATGCCGGCTGTAGACGAAATTCCGCGCCTCACCCAGCGCATCCACGCATGCCGCCAAGTCGAAACACGGATTCACAGCCGCGATTCCGTGCAATTCCTCGGGCGCCTTGGATCCGAACTCGCCGGCCATCTTCAGCACCAGGTTCCCACCCATCGACCAGCCCACAAGAAAAATCTCGCCCAGCCCGTCGCGCTCGACGAGCTCCGCCAGCACCGCCCGCAAATCGGCGCTTCGCCCCGAATGATAGAGTGTCGGCGTCAGATGCTCCGTGCCGCCACAATTCCGTTGGTTCATCCGAACCACGTTGAATCCCGCAGCGAAGGCCTTTTCCGCGCAGCCCCGCATGTAACCTGAATCGCTCGAGCCCTCAAGTCCATGCAGCAGCACGAGCGTGGAATGCGCGCGCCGGTCCTCCTGCCAGTTGCACTCCCCGCGCACCTGTGTTCCCTGCTCCACCTCAAATAGTCGATGCGTCGCGGCGGGCAACCGTGGAAACGAGCGTGGCCAGAAAGCTGACACAACGGTCATCAAATGTCCGTTGCGCAACCTCGGATGCGGGCGGAATTGTCTCACTACGCCTACATGTTAATCACTCAGGCGCGTTCTGGCAAACCTCTGTCGCGGCAGGAAAGATGTGGATCGAGCTCGGGAGGTACGACGGCTAGTCGATATGTATGCCCGTCAGCGGGCAGGGATCGGAATGGGAAGTCGCGATCGCGCCGATCGCATCGCGCCACTCTTCGTCGTTGTACTGCTCGATCCCGTTCACTTGGTCAAGGCAAAACGCCGGCGCATCCGCCGGATTCCCCGCGCTCCGCGGAACAGAAATGATCAGGTACGTCGGCGGTGCGAGCAGCGTCCCGGGAGCTACCCCGGGAACCAACCCGCAGCGAAAGAATTTCGTATCGTAATCGGATTCGCGGAACAGCGTGTTCAATTCCGTGTCACCACCCGGATCGAATCCCATTTTATACATCTGGCACGCATAGCCTTCATCCGGGTGTCCGGCGATATATTCTGTTTCCTTCGCGCGAATCAGATGCAGCGCCTGAATCGCCGCCTCCTGCTGGCGCGCGCTTTTCGCCGGCGTCACCGCGTTCGGATCGCCGTGCGCCATCCGCTCCAGTAGCGCCGCGCGTGTGTTCGGATCCGCGTTGTTAATGTGATGGCGAATATCCTGCACGAACCCCAGAAGTCCCAGCAGAATCACGCCAAAAATCGCCAGCTGCCCGTATCCGAGGATCAATCCCGCAAACGCGATCGCGCTCCCATTCTCGCGCCCGCCGCTTTTCGCAATCTGTCCCCGGGACAGGTGCCCGAACACAACCGCCGCCAGCCCAAACGGAATCATCAGCGCCAGAAAGCCGCAAACCAGGCTCGCCACGGCCAACTTATTGAGCGTAGGTTTCGCGGCCACGGGCGCAGAAATCGAATTCGGCGCAGCCGGTGCCGCAACGACGCGCGCCGTTGCCGGCGCAGTCTCAGCTACCAGCGGCTTCGCGCACGCGCGGCAGTATTTCCGTCCCGCGGGATTGTCGCAAGCGCAGTTCGGGCAGATCATGCGGCCCTCCACGGGAAGTGCTTCGAGGCGTTGGAAAAATTCTAGCATCGGCCGCCGAAACACACCGCTGGAGCCGGATCAACTGTCCATGAATGGTAACTAAGGCAGCCCGCGAGACTTGTCCGCTTGCTTCAGCAGGCCTCCGAGCATCCGTCGCTCGCCAAACAATCCTGCGGGGGGATTTTCCCTGGGCTGGACCAGACTGGGAAACACCCGGCGGATTGCGGTCATCACGCGCTCCGGCATGTGCCCTTTTTATAAGTCCGGCCGCAGGGCCTCCGCGATACTCATCAGCTCCAGGCCATGGCTTGCCGTCCCGACAATTTCGATACCTTCCTGTCTTCTCAGGAAACTACACAGGGCATTCAGGTCCTTTGGAGAGTCATCGACTAGCACAACCCGAATGGTCTTTCCACTTGTCAACCTGCCCTCCTTCTCCGTCGATTGAGCTCAATCAAGACAGAGTGAGGATTTTCGACGCGTGCGTAAATTCGGCTGAACACGTGAGGGTAAAACTCTAGAACTCCGGACCCAGCGAGCGCGCCCCACTCCGGCCTTCCCTAGCACCTGAGCGGCCGTGAGCCCCCGCATGTCCAGCGCCGCATGGGTTGCGTACTCAACGTGCGTGCCGGGACCGAGAATCATTACGCCCACGTGCAGGTCTTCAAGCAGCATCCGGAATCGGTCTTCGCCGGAGGAAGGAATATCTGCGGGTACACGCGCGATGCGCCTCAGCCGTTTCCGCGACGATCTCGCCGCTGGCTTCTTTCGCATCGAAACATCGAGCCGCCGCCGGCTTGAGACTCGCGCCAATGCGCGTGTTCAACCACCGGGATTTCGCAAAAGCAAGGAAACGAGGACGTATGCGATTCCGGTTTTCAGCGGCGCCCTCGAGATCCCGGCGTTCACGCTCTTTTCTTGCTCCCTGCCCTCTGTGGAGATCCCTGTCCTGTGCGTCGACGTTCCCAGGGTGCCTCGAACCGAAATCATAGGAGTGCGTCGATGACCAGTTCCCCTTGACTGTGCGACGAACGCTGGCATACTGGCCGCGGTTGATCAAAAAGTCCGCAGCGCCAAAATGAAAACCCTCTCCCGCGCGTTGATTGAAATCGGATTTATCGTTTTCCTGTTTTATTCCAATCTTTTGATGGGGGAATTCGAACGCTCTGGCGCGGGACGCCAGAGAGGTTTCATCTGGGCGGTAGGCGATATCTTTGACGCGAACAATTTCGAAATTGCGATTGTCGCCGCTCTAATCGGCTACGTTCTGGTCGAGCTTCTGCGCAAACGCCTGCAATAGCGCTGCGCTTCTAACCGAAAACCTTCATCCACACCCATTCGATGAGTGTAATGCCGGCGTATCCGGCAACTCCATATAGCGCCAGATACAGAACCAGAAACGCTCCGGCGCGGACAGAATCTTTCATCGAGAGACGCCTGATAGGCGGTTCCCAGGTAGGTTGAATGGGACCGCGTGAATGCGCGGCCATCGGAGGCAACAGAACTCCAGCGTGAGATGCAACTCCAGCGGGTTCGTTCATGCCGCGAGTCTAAGCTCCGCCGTTTCAGCATTCCAATTCAACTTTCCACTTGAAGGAATAACAATCCCATATAGATAATCGAAGGGAAGACGGCTCTGCCGACCGGCCTCGCCGACAAGCGCATCCGCCCAGCGCTCCAGGCGCGACACATTGTGCGTCAGGACCGATCCATGTCACCGTTTTCCTCTCCAGGCAGACCACGACGATGGCCACCCCATGCCAAAAGTAAAGGTTCTGTACTATTTCTAAACGTTCAGCCGGTTACCGCTCGAAATCGAATCCGCTTGCCTGACGTTAAGGCGCAAAGCCTGCGCGAATGTTTTTCGAAAGGACGCCGCCGATGACCCAAGAATCGCAAGGCGCGAACGCGCCTCGCCCAACCGATCCTGCCCGCCCATCCGCAACCGGACCCTCAGCGGCACGGCCCGCTTCCCGCGCCTGTCTCCGGCTGGGGAGGCCGGGCAAGCGACTTCGGCGCCGCGACCCCGCCCTACCCTCCTCTCTGCTTCCATGCGTTCCCGTCTCCTTGCTTCCACGCAGCGGGCAAAGTGGCACACCGTGTAAAGCGATTTCGAGCATAACTCATTGAAAACAAACGATCGCACCACCCGAGAAGTGACACACCGATTCGTTGTTACGTATCAGAAAACGCGCACCGATTTTCGCGCTGGAAATCGCTCGTCCCGCGCCGCCAACTTGCTTTCATCTCCCGATGCCACTACAATGACTCGATTAATGAAGTCCGTCCTCTACAAGGGAACTTTTTCACGCCCAGCGCACCTCGCTGGGCTTTCGTGTTTATGGGGAGCAATTTTGTGAGCAGCGTCTTTATGAGGAAATTGAAACATGGCTAGAGAAACGCTGTTTGTCACCACCAAGGAAGAGATCGCAGGCGAGCGCCATTCCGACTACGTCATCCCGGAGGGGCTGACGTTCGACGATGTGCTGCTGGTCCCCGGAAAATCCGATGTGCTGCCCGCGCAGGCCGACACGCGCACGTTCCTTTCGCGCCGCATCGCGCTGAATATCCCCATCGTCGCGGCGGCCATGGATACCGTCACCGACGCGCGCCTGGCCATCGCTATTGCGCGTCAGGGCGGAATTGGATTCGTGCATCGCAATATGTCGATTGACAGGCAGGCCGAGGAGATCGACCGCGTGAAGCGTTCAGAAAGCGGCATGATCGTCGACCCCGTCACCATCGGCCCTGAAATGTCCGTGCGCCAGGCGCTCGAGTTCATGAACAAATACAAAGTCTCGGGATTGCCCGTCACGCGCGGGCATCGGCTGATCGGCATTCTGACGAATCGCGACCTCCGATTCGAGCGCAACCTCGATCAGCCTGTCAGCAATATCATGACCAAGGAAAATCTCGTCACGGTGCCCGTCGGCACGACGCTCGAAGAAGCCGAAAAAATCCTGCAGCGCCACCGCATTGAAAAACTTCTTGTCGTGGATAAGGACTACAACCTCAAAGGCCTGATCACCGTAAAGGACATCCAGAAAAAACTCGAATTTCCGCACGCCACGAAGGACGATCAGGGGCGCCTGCGAGTGGGCGCGGCCATCGGCGCCACGGGCGATTTTCTGGAGCGCGCGCAGGAAATGGCCCGCGAAAAAGCGGATGTGCTCGCGATCGACACGGCCCACGGCCACACCACCCGCGTGATGGAGGCGATCCGCGCCGTGAAATCGAAGCTACCGGAGATCGAATTGGTGGCGGGCAACGTAGCCACGGCCGAAGGCGCGCGCGATTTGATCTCGCTCGGCGTGGACGGCTTGAAAATCGGCATCGGGCCCGGCTCGATTTGCACCACCCGCATCGTCACCGGTGCCGGAGTGCCGCAGATCACGGCCGTCGCGGGGTGTTCGCGGGCGGCGCAGGGCAGCGGCGTCCCGGTCATCGCCGATGGCGGCATCAAGTTTTCGGGCGACATCACCAAGGCCATCGCCGCCGGTGCATCCGCCGTGATGATCGGCAGCCTCTTTGCCGGCACCGAAGAGTCCCCGGGCGAGACGATTCTCTACCAGGGCCGCACGTTCAAATCCTACCGCGGCATGGGATCGCTGGGCGCGATGGAAGCCGGATCGGCCGATCGTTACGCGCAGGAAACCGCCGAGCGCGGCAAGTCTGTCCCCGAAGGAATCGAAGGCCAGGTGCCCTACAAAGGCCCGCTCGCGGGTCTCGTCGAGCAGCTTGTCGGCGGGCTTCGCAGCGGCATGGGCTACTGCGGCACTCGTAACTTGAAGGAACTTCAGGAAAACAGCCGCTTCATCCGCATTTCCTCCGCTGGCCTGCGCGAAAGCCACGTCCACGACGTGATTATCACCCGCGAAGCCCCGAACTACCGGCTCGAGTAATGCCGAATCACGCCGCCGGGGATTTTTAGAGTGCAATGGCTGAAGCGATGGTGGCCGGCGCTGGTCTGGGCCGTGGTGATTTCGCTTTTCTCAACGGGCGCCTTCACCGCAGAGAACACCAGCCGGATCATCCTTCCGATACTGCACTGGCTCTTTCCACACGCCGCGGACGCGACGCTTTTCCAAATTCACCATTCCATCCGCAAGTGCGCACATTTCACTGAATACTTTATTTTGAGCCTGCTGGTACTGCGCGCGATTCGCGCGGGCCGGCCGGGCACGCGCTTCGCGTGGGCATTGCTCGTCGTCGCGATCGTGCTCTGCTACGCCTCGCTGGATGAATTTCATCAGCGATTCGTTCCAGGGAGAACCGCAGCCGTTGGCGATGTGCTGATCGACACCAGCGGCGGCATCGCGGCGCAGCTGGTTGTGGCGCTCGTGATCTTGCTCGGCCACGTCCGTGAAAGACGCGAGATCGAGCCGGAACAAAAAGCCGGCTGAAAAAGAAAAGTCCCGGGTTTGAGCCCGGGGACTTTCGACAAAACGCAGCTGTCGATCCAGCGGCGGGTTATTTTGCGGCTACGGCTTCCTTCTCTTCTTTCTCTTCCGGAGCGTTTTCCTCAGCTCGTTTGCGGGGCTTCTTGTCCTTCTTTTTCAGCTCCGAGCCGATGAATTCCAGAATGGCGAGCTCGGCGCCGTCACCGATACGCCAACCGGTGCGGATAATCCGCGTGTAACCGCCGGGACGCTCCGCGAAACGCGGCGCGAGGTCCGTGAAAAGTTTCTGCGTCGCGCCCGGAGTCATCAAGAACGCGGCTGCCTGACGACGAGCATGGAGCGAATCGCGCTTCCCGAGAGTAATCATCTTCTCGGCGATCGGGCGAGCGGCTTTCGCGCGCAGGATCGTCGTATGGATGCGCTCTTTCTCAATGAGATTCGTCACCAGATTGCGCAGCACGGCGCGTCGATGCGCCGGCTGCTTGCCGAGTTTGGAGCCAGATCGAAGGTGTCTCATGAGTCAGCCGCGGCTTAGATCGCCGAAGCGTCTCCTTCCGGCGGAGGCGGCGCGGTCTGGCTCGGAAGCGGAGGCCAGATCACGCGGCCGTGATCGTCGAACTTCATGCCCAGACTCAGACCCATCTTGTGCAGGATGTCCTTGATCTCGTTGAGCGACTTGCGTCCGAAATTCTTGGTTTTCAGCATTTCGGATTCGGTTTTCTGCACGAGCTCGCGCAGGTTCTGGATGTTGGCGTTCTTCAGGCAATTGTAGGAGCGGACAGAAAGCTCGAGCTCCTCGACCGAGCGGTCGAGAAATTCGAGGCGTGGATCGGCGTAGTTCTCGACCGCCTCCTCGGGAAGGTCGGGCTGCTCTTCGAAATTGATGAAGATACTCATGTGATCTTTGATCAGTTTCGACGCGAGGCCGATGGAATCCTGCGGCGTGATCGCCGCATTGGTCCAGACTTCGAGAGTCAGCTTCTCGTAGTCGGTCATTTGACCGAGGCGCGCAGCTTCGACAGCGTAGTTGACCTTGCGAACGGGCGAGTGGACGGAGTCGATCGGAATGTAGCCGATCGGCAGGTCTTCGTCGAAGTTGCGGTCGGCGGCGACGTAGCCGCGGCCGTTCTTGACGCGGAGCTCGAGTTCGAGCTTGCCGCCTTCGCTGACCGTGGCGATGTAAACGTTCTTGTCGAGCACGGCGATATCCGCGTCTTCCTCGATCTTCGCGGAGGTCACCGGGCCGGGCACGTCGACGGTGAGCGTGATGGTCTTCGACTGATCGGTATTGAGCTTGAGCGGAACCTGCTTCAGGTTGAGGATGATGTCCGTCGCGTCTTCGACCACGCCGGGAATCGGCGAGAATTCGTGCAGCACGCCTTCGATTTTCACAGCGGTGATGGCCGCGCCCTCGATCGAGCTCAGCAGCGCTCGCCGCAGAGCGTTTCCGACCGTCGTGCCCCAACCGCGCTCAAACGGCTGCGCGGAGAATTTTCCATACTTGTCGGTCAGCGACTCGGGTTCGGCCGCCAACCGCTTTGGTTTCTGAAAGCCTTTCCACATTTTGCTTCCTCCTGGCCCGCAAAAAGCGAGCCCGCTAACAATTCGCGTAATGATCGAAATCGGTTCCGAAATTATTTCGAGTACAACTCGACGATGAGCTGTTCGTTCATCGGCGGCGTTTGCACGTCTTCGCGGCGCGGCATGGCGACGACCTTGGCCTTGAAATTGGCGCGGTCGATATCGAGCCACGGAGCGAGGCCCTGGCTCTGAGCCAGGTTGCGCGCTTCGAGCACCATCGCGTTTTCGTGCATGTTGGCCTTCAGTGCGACATCATCGCCCACCTGCACGAGGTAGCTGGGAATGTTTACCTTGCGGTCCTTCACCCGGATGTGGCCGTGCAGCACGAGCTGCCGCGCCTGCGCGCGCGAACCGGCCAGGCCAGCGCGATAGACGACATTGTCGAGCCGCCGCTCGAGCATGACCATCAGGTTCGAGCCCGTGGGGCCCTTGGTGCGCTCCGCTTTCTCGAAATACGTGCGGAACTGGCGCTCGAGCAAACCGTAGGTGCGCTTCACCTTCTGCTTCTCGCGCAGCTGGATGCCGTAGCCGACCATCTTCGGACGGCGTGCCTGGCCGTGCTGGCCGGGGACGAAGTTGCGCTTTTCGATGGCGCATTTTTCCGTAAAACACCGGAGGCCTTTCAAGAAGAGCTTCTGCCCTTCGCGGCGGCACAGCCGGCAAACTGCTTCACGATGTCTTGCCAAGTTACTGTCTCCTTCA
>Ga0209007_1000533_pt1 | contig 14270 bp, 12 predicted proteins | sample JacPinW_OM1H0_O2_FD_187961 | JGI IMG/M metagenome (GOLD analysis project Ga0209007, IMG submission 187961) | Forest soil microbial communities from Algoma, Ontario, Canada - Jack Pine, Ontario site 1_JW_OM1H0_O2 (SPAdes) (version 2) | ecosystem: Environmental > Terrestrial > Soil > Boreal...
CAACGCCAGCGCGAAGCGGGAAGCGACCGCCGCCGACTACGGCGTCACTTGGCAGGTGCTGAAAAAGCTCAGCATCTCCGAGCAGATCGACTACTCGAATGTGCACCAGCCGGGAGTTGCCAACATTACTAGTCTAACCACCGTGGCTTCGACTTCCGTACCACCGAGCATCAATAGCACGACGTTAACCACCACGGTGATCAACACTCCGTTCAACCCAATCACGGGCAAGCCAACTTCTACGTTTGAAGGCAGTCCGAGCGTCGCTACGCCGCAGTTTGATTTCTTCGGCCAGAAGTTCATCACGAACAACCTCACAGCGGCGTACGACCCTACGGATCGCACCACGTTCACGCTCACTTATCACTACCAGCAGCACACCATCGGCGAAGGTGCCGCGAACACCACGGGATACCTGTCCGGTATCTCCAACTTCGCCATCTACGAGGACGGCGGTACCTTCGGCGTCAATGTGCAGCCGGCGAACCACTGGAACATCAACGGTTCGGTCGAGCTTCTGTACGCCGACAATGTCCTCACCCCGGTCGCACCCCGCGAGTTGCAGCATTACAGAATTCACACGACTTACCGGCCGAAGACCTGGGCGACGTTCTCCGGTGCCTACAATGACCTCGAGCGCCACAACAATACGAACAATACGGGCACAGCGTCCGTTGATGGCCCGCTCCAGCACGTTGATCATAGCCGCACGGTGAGTTTGAACGCCGACTTGATGCCGAACGAGCACTACGGGTTCGACGTCGGTTATGCCTACAGCGACGTGTACACGGCGACCAACATCTGCTTCCTGGGCACGGCCTCAAGCCCCACCATACCGGGCGCCGCGACGCCCACCGGCACGGCTTGCCCGTCTCCGCCTCCCCGCGGGGGATCGGGGCCTTATACCTTTGGTCCGGCTAGGGACTTCATGAACGCTCCAACGCAGTACGCGTCAGTGGCCTTGGCTCTTTCGCCGATCGACAAGTTCCACGCCAACATCGGTTACCGAATAAGCTCGGTCAACGGCCGCCGCTTTTTCAACGATCCGCGCGATGTGAACGGATCGCTGGTCTCTACCTACCAGACGCCTTTTGTGAATCTCTCCTATGCGATGCGAAAGAATCTGATCTGGAAGGGCGAGTATAACTACTTCGGCTACGGCGAGGGTGGTCCTTCGGGAGCACAGTATTGCAACCCCTCCAGCACGCTGCCGACGCCGGGTATCCCGGCTCCGGTCGTGCCCTGCAGCACGCTGCCAAATACTGCGATGAACGGTCCGGGCTACGGGTTCACCGCTCCTCGGACCTTCCATGCGAACAATGTAACCGTTGGAGTGAATTACGCGTTCTAAAAACATCCGTTAGCCTTATTCACGGCGTGGCCGCGAAGCGGCCGAGAAGATCTGCCTCCAAGTCGAGAGCGTCATCGCAGAACCGCATAGCAGCTACAAGGAAAGAGGGTAGCCGTCTCCCATGAATCTGCGAGAAGGAATCCGAGGCTGGTCGCAGCCCATCTACTTCCTGGGCCAGAACACTGTCACGCTTGCAGGCGCAGTGATTACTACAAGCACGGCGCTTACGACCGTCGCATTCTGGTTCTACGAGATCTTATTACCCGGCCCGCCGCATCCTTATATTGGCATCCTCGTTTTTCTCACGCTCCCGGCCATTTTTGTGCTGGGTTTGTTGCTGATTCCAGTTGGCATTTGGCTTAGGCGGCGAAGTCTGCGCCGAAGTGGGGTTCTGCCGGGAGTGTTCCCGGCCGTCGACCTGCACCTGCCTGTGGTGCGGCGCACATTAGAGTGGGTAGCCCTGGCGACAGGGATCAATCTTCTTATTATTGGCACTGCATCGTACCGCGGTGTGGAGTACCTGGATTCGACGAATTTCTGCGGAACGACGTGTCACGTGATGCTTCCCGAAAATACCGCTTACCACCTTTCTCCTCACGCGCATGTGGCTTGCGTGGACTGCCACATCGGTCCTGGGTTGCCCTGGATGGTGCGCGCCAAAGTGAACGGCTTGCGGCAGGTTTATATGGTTGCTACCCATACGTATCCGCGCCCCATCCCCTCGCCGGTAAAAGACCTCCGCCCGGCGAGCCAGACCTGCGAGCAATGTCACTGGCCGGGACGTTTTACCGGCAACAAATTACTGGTTCGCACCAGCTACACGGACGATGAAAAAAACACACCCAAAACAGACGTCGTCATGCTTCAAGTAGGAGGCAGCAACGGGCAGGAAGCGACCGGAATCCACGGCCATCATCTCGCCGACGCGGCCCGGATACGCTACATTTCGACCGACCCCCAGCGGCAGACGATTCCGGCCGTGTACTACACCGACGATCAAGGAAAGACCACTGAATTCATTTCCAGTGATGCCAAGCCGACCAAAGAGCAGTTGGACCGAGGTGAGCATCGTGTGATGGACTGCCTGGATTGTCACAACCGGCCGGCGCACATAGCCGATCTGCCGGAAAACGCGGTGGACAAGCAAATGTCGATCGGGCGGATCAGCCCCGATCTTCCCTACGTCCGAAAAAAAGCGGTTGAGGTGCTCAAGGTGAATTACACCACTCGTGCGGTAGCCCAGCAGACGATCACGAGCGAGATCACCACTTTTTACCAGACCAACTACCCAGAGATAGGTCGCGCCCAGCGGGCACTCGTGCAACAAGCTGGCCAGGAAGTGGCAAATATCTACCTGCGCAACATCTTTCCCGACATGCACGTGACCTGGGGCTCGCACCCGAACAATCTGGGGCACAACGACTCGCCGGGATGCTTCCGCTGCCATGATGGCAGCCACAGCAGCGCAGATGGCCAAACGATCACGAATGACTGCTCGGCGTGTCATCAGATTCTGGCCTCGGGCGAAGAACATCCCAAGATCGTGAGCGACTTGGGCTTGAAATAGGGCTGATAGGTTAGAGGACCTCATACTGAACCCGCTCGTGGCTTCCGCAAGAGTTCTGTGATGCGATGGAACCGACCGCGTAACCGCACAGAGGATCCGCCCGTGAGAGGCAGCTTCCACAGTAGCGTGGGTAACCTGTACGCGGACGATACCGAGAACGGGAAACGAATCCGCATACAATTCATATGGTCAGAGATCACAGCCACCTCATGACACTGGAAGCAGGCGTATTCGCCTGATGGTGGGAAAACGCGGGAAACAAATTGGAAACAAATTGGATACAGGATTCCAAGGACGCACACAGCGAGCACAAGACAGGGATTAAACGAGTCGCGAAATGTTGCAACGGCGAGATTCACCGTCCGGGCGACATCCGCCGGTTCCAGGATGCGATTTGCCGGCTGGGGATTGAAGAATCCTGGTATCGTTTCGAAGAGCAGCGTTGGAAGAAATCGCGCGTGAATGGCCGGAGACCAAGCATCTGTCAAACGATAAGAGAAGGGAGTTGTGCAATGGGTTTTGTGCCGATTCGGATGGAGAGTTCATCAAGCTACATCGGAAGAGCAATCCTGGCGAGCGCCCCGATGAATTCATAAGTCTTCTTCGCCGGAGCGTGGCAGATGCGCGTCAAGGCGCTCGGTGTCACTGCGGGGCACCCATCTGGGCGATCGGATCGGCCGGGGTAGGAAACGCTTGTTTCACCTGCATAACTGGCGAGGCTGATCCTTCTTCGGACTATGAAATCGATGAGGTGCTTAAGGGCGGGGGAGGTGAAACGCTTGTCGCGCAAGCTTTTGTGCATGATCAATCAAGCAAAGTCTTCCAATCGCGCAGAAGGCATAAAACGAGAAAGCCCAATCCGAGGATGCAAGCGTGATCGATGCGCCAGTGCGCTACCGCTTGTCTCACGCCCAGATGCAGATCGCACGCGGGCTGACGAATGAACCCGAAGACGCTAGGCGAGGTCGACAAATACTAAGGCCACCTCGGACGCTAGCTTGCCGCTGTGCTCCCGGAATTAGCGGCTCAAAATTATCCGGAACCCATCGCCATCCGCCCTTCTGACTCCCGCGTTCGATGCTAAACAACTCTGGAGGCGAACGCGACCTGAACAGCTGTCGTGGTCCGCTGTCATTCCAATCCGCCGGAGGATCCGTAGCTGCAGAAAGTTATGGTACGAAATTAAAGTGCATCAGGAAGTGTCCAGTATTCCATTCCGGATCAGACGAGTCTATAATCCGAAATAGACGCAACGTGAATCCGAATTAGACGGAGCCTTCCGCCCTGCATGGACGATACCGATCACGCACTCTTTCCCCGCTTTTCTGCCGAACTGGTGTCCACCGCGCTCAAGGACACGCCGGTCGTTATGGTTACAGGGCCTCGTCAGTGCGGCAAGACTACACTGGTCCGCGATTTGCTCGCGGGCAATCGCGAATTCATCACCATGGACGACGACACGGTGTTGGCTGCGGCACGCAGTGATCCAACTGGGTTGGTGCGGGCTCTCGACCGAACCACCATTGACGAAGTACAGCGAGTGCCCGCCCTCCTCCGGGCTATCAAGATGTCAGTGGATGATGATCGCCGGGCCGGCCGGTTTCTGTTGACGGGCTCAGCGAATATTTTGACTGTGCCTCAAATATCGGAGAGCCTAGCTGGCCGCATGGAGATTGTGAGCCTTCTGCCCCTCTCGCGGGCTGAAATCCGAGGCAAAAAGCCCGATTTCCTAAACGCAGCGTTCGACAGCAAACTTGGCAAACCTGCGGAGCCCATGATCGGCGAAGACCTAGTACAGGCCGTGCTGACTGGCGGGTACCCCGAAATGCTGCGGCGCGGAGATCCAAAGCGACGCCAGACATGGGCGCGGGATTACACAAGGGCCATTCTGCTGCGGGATGTACGCGAAGTTGCCGACGTGGAAAAACTTGACCAAATGCCGAGGCTGTTGCAGGTTCTCGCCCACCACTCTGGCCAGCTCACCAATTTCACGCAGATGGGCGGCCAAGTTGGATTTGACGACAAGACCACCCGGAAGTACGTCGCCATTCTGGAGCAGTTGTTTCTTGTTCGTAAGGTGGACCCGTGGTTTCGGAATCAGTTGAAGCGGCTGGTAAAGACGCCCAAGTTGCATTTCCTTGATTCCGGTCTACTCGGCGCGCTCTTGGGGGCTACCGCGGAACGGATCGCGAAAGACCGTTCAAGCTTCGGACCGCTGCTGGAGACATTTGTTTTCTCTGAGGTGTTGAAACAGGCGTCGTGGTTCGGTGAGAGCTGCGCTCTGTATCACTACCGAGACAAAGATCAGGACGAGGTTGACCTTGTGATTGAAACTGGGAGTGGTGCATTGGTCGGCATCGAAGTCAAGGCTAGTGCTACCGTGAATGCTGGTGACTTCAAGGGACTCCGAAAGTTGGCGGAGGCCTGCGGCGACAACTTCAAGCTGGGAGTGGTTCTTTACGATGGCGGAAGGCCGGTCCCCTTCGCCGACCGTCTTGTCGCTGCGCCAATGTCTTGCTTGTGGGCGTGACTCGATTTTCGCGGTCTTCGGGCGCAGTGGATGCGGGTATTGCAATAGGTCATTACATGCTAGGAAGTGATGACGGTTTAAATTTTCAAACGATATGTAGCCTGCAGAAGAACCTACGTCCGAAAAATCACATTGAATTGAGAATAAAACGGCTCTTGAAAGGTCTCTGTGTCTGTAACTAATTGATAAGACAAGATATGGTGGAGGCGGCGGAAGTCGAACGATTCGGCGTGTTGATAACACGCAAGTTGTTGATTGGAGGAATTGCCAAAACGGCTAAAAAGGCCCCATTGCCCGATCCATTGTACGTTTATTGTACGAAAATGCTTACGGCTCTAGCGTCTCGCTTTCGTATAACAGCCCCGTGTACTTGCAGGAACGGCACGGCTTGCCTCAGGACCTGCTGCAAAATATCGTCGTCGTGGAAACCCTAGCGGCCAAGGCTGGGCAGTAGTAGCTTGTCCGAAGCGTTCAGGCGATGCGCTTCAACCGGCGTGCGGACGAGGAGGGAAGATGGAAAGGCCGCAAACTAAGCCCCTCGGCGGCATAACCGAGGGTCAGTCGTCGGCGGAGGCCTGATGGGCAAAATGTGGATCGTTGAAAAGCCGGGTGGAGACTTTCGAGCAATCGAGTCTCCTCCGTTGAAACCCGCACCGAATCAACTGTTGGTGCGAATCGCCGCCAGCGGCGTGAACCCGCTGGATACGAAGATTCGGGCAGGCAAAGCAGCGCACGCTAAGCAACCACTACCGGCGGTGCTTGGCCTCGACATGGCCGGGACGGTCGAAGCAGTTGGCGCGGGTGTTACAGCCTTTAAGTCGCGTGATGAAGTCTATGGAATGGTGGGAGGCGTCGGCGGGCTACAGGGGACCCTCGCCCAGTTTATCGTTGTTGATGCGGCTTTGGTCGCTCACAAGCCGCAGGATCTTTCAATGCGTGAGGCAGCGGCGCTTCCTTTAAGCACGATAACGGCGTGGGAAGGACTTCTGGACCGGGCTAAGGTTGGCGCTGGCAACAAAGTGCTGATCCATGCGGGAGCCGGTGGCGTCGGTCAAATTGCGATTCAACTTGCGCACGCCTTCGGCGCAGAAGTTTTCGCCACTGTTTCCGCGGACAAGAAAAGTGTCGTGGAAAACCTTAATGCTACTGCCATCGACTACGAAACAGTCGCGGTAGAAGAATATGTCGCCACTTGCACCGCCGGACAAGGGTTCGACATCATCTTTGACACCGTCGGCGGGGCCACACTCGACGCTTCTTTCGCTGCGGTCAAGCGCTACACCGGTCATGTCGTAAGCGTCCTCGGATGGGGAACACATTCTCTGGCTCCGCTGTCATTTCGTGGTGCCACCTATTCAGGCGTATTCACTTTGTTTCCTCTCATTAGCGGTGAAGCTCGGCTACATCACGGCAAGATACTCGCGCGGGCAGCATCACTCGTGGAAACAGGAAGACTGAAGCCCCTTCTCAGCCAGCGCCGGTTTTCAGTGGCCGATATTGGCGCTGCTTACGAGCTCGTCGAATCTGGATCCCTGGGCAAGGTAGTTGTCGAACTCTAAATTCAAATCAGTGGGTGACAAAATGGAGATGGTTCAGGAATCGGCAAAGGATTTGCGAATTCCGCGGGCGTCGATTCACCGGGTTGAGGCAGACGGTATCAAAATGTTTTATCGAGAAGCGGGCCCCAGCGAAGCTCCTGTGGTGCTATTGCTTCATGGCTTCCCAACATCATCGTTTCAGTATCGCGAATTGATTCCTCGCCTAGCTGATCGCTATCGAGTCGTTGCGCCCGACCTTCCGGGATTCGGTTTCACCGAAGTCCCAAACGAACGCCATTACAAGTACTCGTTCGACGGCCTGGCTAAGACGATTCTTGCCTTCACTGACGCACTCGGTCTCACGCGTTACGCGCTGTACGTTTTCGACTACGGGGCACCTACCGGTTTTCGCTTGGCGATGGCGCGCCCGGATCGCGTCACCGCGATCGTTTCGCAAAACGGTAATGCTTATGAAGAAGGCCTGGGGGACGCATGGGCTCCTATCCGGCGCTACTGGAGTAAACCATCGTCCGAGAATCGCGAGGCAATTCGGACAGCTCTGAACCTCGAAGGATTGCGCCGAGAGTATTCCTCAGGCATTTCAAACCCGGACTTAATTGCGCCCGAAGGTTATACGCTCGATGCCGCGCTGATGGCGCGGCCTGGTAACACGGACATCCAGTTGGATCTGTTTCTCGACTATGCCAACAACGTGAAGCTTTACCCAGCTTTCCAGGAGTACTTCCGAAAAGCGCAGCCGCCTCTGCTCGCGATATGGGGGAGACATGATCCATATTTCGTCCCCGCAGGCGCCGAGTCCTTCCGGCGAGACGACCCGAACGCTGTGGTTCAACTGCTCGATACCGGACACTTCGCGCTGGAAACGCACGTCGAAGAGATTGCCTTAGCAACGAGACAATTCTTGGCGAAGGTTGTTCGCTGAAAAACGAGCTAAGATGGCGAAGCTCTCAACAACATGGACGATGACTAGCCTGACAGTAGGGCTTATCGTTTTGCTTGCCCGCCCGGTCGGATCGCAATCTGATGTCAACTTGTCCGCTGGCCTCCCCTCTCATGTTGCCCCGACGGTGGATGCGGCAAGGAAGTAGTCGATTTGGGAGTGACAACTTTTAGCTCGATCGCAACAAGTAGGGATGTGCATCAGGAATAACAGAAAGAGAAAAAGGAGAACCTCCATGGCAGCTATGCCACAAAACTCAATGACCCAGCAGGACGCGAACAAGGCAATCGTACGAGCGAGCTTTGATCGTTGGAGAAGCGGTACTGGTGGTCCATTCGAATCGTTGGCTCCAGAGGCAGAATGGACGATAGTTATTCTGGGTGTTGACCGCACATAAGTTATTGATTCTCGGAACTGCAACAACGGCGCGCGGAGAGGTCGTTGCTGAAAAACGCCCCACCACGGCTTGCATTCTAAGGCATGAAGTCTGCGTCTGGATTACTCCCGCCTGACGAAGTTAGCACAATTGACCGACCACAAGACAAAGACGGCTGAGCGACCCGACTGGGTCGAGCTGATCGGGTCAACGGTGGCCGGTATTCCGGAGTTCTCCTACGGGACGATTGCAAGACCGATCCGTCCGTGAAGGCGATAGACCGTGAAATCGTTGCGGTCCACTGTGAAGATCCTCCTGATGCCTTCTCGCTCAGCCACTCTGACAAGTGCCGCGTCCGCGAGATCCATCGGGCGGTCGGCATACTTGATCATGAGCTCTCGTATGCGGGGTATGTCTACCAGGTCGAGGGTGAGGAGTCGCACCGCTCCTCGCGCCAACATCTCCCAGAGAGCTTCCTGGGCTTTTGGAAGATCTTCCAGCAAATAGACGGCTTCGACGAGGGGAGGCCACACGGTGACTAAGGGCTCTCGCAAGCTCTTCAAGCAATCGACGCACTTTTCGTGATACTGATCGTCAGCATCGACCAGCGCCACAAGTGGTCCAGCGTCGATGAGGATCACTTGCTATTCCGCCGCTTCTTGAGGATTTCGGAGAATCGGCGGCCCATCCGAGTGGAGCGACCGGGCATCCCGCCATGGACCACCCCGATCAAATCCGCGATCGCCTCAAAGGGTTCGGCGATCGGCTCTTGCTGCTCCGCCCACGCTGCAATCGCGAGACGTATCACCTCGGAGACGGAGACTTGTCTGCGACGAGCAATGCGCTCAATCCGCTTTCTCGTCTTCGCGTCAAGTCTCAAAGTCAGAGGGGAGGCCATATTAATAATACCTATGAATCTACCGTATTACGTCGTGTAATACAAAGGAAATCGTGGATCGCAATGCCAGCCCATGCGCAATCTGCACTCCAAGCTCGACGGTTTTGCGGAGGGGCAAAGTTCCCCGTTCGAGCGCCGTCCGCAGGCTTTCGCCCTCCAAAAGCTCGGAAACAATGTAGGGCGCCCCGCCTTGCTCCCCGATGTCGTGAATGGCAAGGATGTTGGGATGATTGAGCGCAGCAACGGCGCGTGCTTCCTGCTCAAAGCGACGCAGGCGATCGCCGTCTGTGGCGAACGACTCCGGCAGAATTTTCCCCGTAACATCGCGCCCCAGCCGGGTGTCGCGGGCGCGATACACTTCGCCCATCCCGCCAGCGCCCAGCGGCGATTGAATTTCATAAGGGCCTAGTTTCGTGCCAGAGGTAAGGGGCATGGGTGCGCGTAATTATGGCCTGAGCACCCACATCGGAGAGGGTGCGACGATTCCGGGTGGATGGTCGGCTAACCTTTCAGAACTGTCCGCCCCTCAGCTCAAGAATTAGGCTCGATGCCAATGCGATCATTGACCGCCGATCGAATCCACTGCTTGCAGTATTCCTTCGGACATAAGTTCTGGCTAGACTAACTTTGCGTATTCGGCTTTTGCCGTCTTGAAGCTGGAAACGCCGGGGTCAGCATCTTTCCAGAGATCGAGGAACTGTTTGTATTGACTTAGAGCGCGTACACGGGCGGCGTCCGCGACTGCGCCCTTCGCCTTCTTCGATTCCAGCGTATTTGCGCGAGCCAGACCAAGATGAGCTAACGCTCCCGTTAAACAATTCCAAACCATGCCGGCGTGATCAATAATCTTCTGAAATTCGGTGGCGGCGTCTGTGGCTTGTCCTGAAGCCAGATAAGCCTGAGCCTTAATGTAGGTCGGATATAGACACGAAGGGTTATTCGTGAACAATATCGTCCCGTACTCCATAGGCGACTCAACCGTCTGCAGAACGCGAAGGGCCTCCGCTGGATTCTTTCCATTCAGCGCCAATTGTGCGCGAATAGCAGGCAGCCAAAGTGACTGCATCTGGGTACCGAGCGGATACCTCTTGTCCAAGTCTTCGGCCAAGGATAGGGCTCGGCCATTCTCCGAGGCCATGGCGAACGCGAGCGCAGCTTCAACACCCACTCCCTGACTCTCAGGAGCCAATTTGAGTCCATCGGCGGCATCTTGCACGCCTTGCGATGCATCCCCAGAAGCGGCTTCGCGTAAGGCGGCATTCTCCCACCAGATCGCAGCATTTTCCTTGCTGTCAGCAGTGATGGCGGCTTCTGCCGAACGCTTCGTCAGCTCTCGTGCTGCCGTCAATTTGCCTCCATAAGCCTCAGTGTCGGACGCGAGCGAAAGAGCATAGTGCTTCGAATCAGGGTGAGAGGTGAGCCATTGCTGCTGTTCCGCCATACCTGAGGAATCGCCGCCAAGAAACGCCATCGCATAAAGCGGAAGGCGGAACATGTAGCCATCCATGTCGTGCGCCTGCGCGCGGTCAATCGTTGCGCGGGCCTGGCCGAAGCGCTGGAGCGCCAATTGATAACCAGTCAGATTGGAGTAAGCAGGGACTTCGCCGGGGCCAAACTCCTGCGCCTTGGCAGTCATTTCAGCAGCGATTTCATATTGTCCCAAAGCGGCATACTCTTCGCCAAGACTGAAGTACGCGGTCGCGCTTCGCGGGTACGCCTCAATCATCTCGTGGAAAGTTCGCGCCGCCTTGTCATGCTCGCCCGTCACGGTGGAATAGTAGTTCCCGGTAATCATGAGCTTCGAACGATCGTTGGCGTGTTGCCGCAGTTCGAACGCCTTGGTGTAGTACTGGCTGGCGCGTCCCAGTTGGTTGAGGCTGAAGTAGTCGTCGCCCACGTCGTAATACGCCATTGCAAAACTGGGGTCAAGTTCAATGGCGTGTTGATCAAGCGCGAGAGCTGCCTGGACTCCTTGTTCGTTGTAAGCCTTCAGGGCGCTCGCATATGTGCGCAGTGCCTCGAGAGAAGGTGTCGTTGCCTCAGACAAGGGCACGTCGAACTTCTGGACCGTTGACGGCGGCTCTCCGAGTTCAGCGCGCAATTTCTTGGAAGCTCGCCCGATCGTATCGAGGACGTCTGATTTGCCGGCCGCAGTCATTTCCTCATGGGCTACAGTCTTGCCATTTTGGCAGTTCACAGCGTTCAGGTCTACGACGTACTTGCTGTCTGCGCTGCCAATCGAACCTGCGACGTACATTTTGCTTCCCGCTCGTTGGCAAAGCTCGCGGGCTACACCGACGGTGAGGTTCGCATTGGACGGCAGACCCATTTGCTTCGATATGGCACTGATCCTGTCACTCGAAAGCACGTTTACGAAGGGTGATTCGGTGAGAGCCACATTCAGCGCAATCTTCGGCGTACTGTCGAATAGCGGGTCGCCCGTGTTGTTCGTGAAGTCCGCCAGGAGCACAGTGTCTGCGTCGGTGAGAGTCTGTTTTCCGCCCATCCGAGAGTAGACCCCTCGAGCTATCAGGGCAGCCACTACCAGCGCTGCCAACCCGCCGATGGATAGCGACAACTTCGTGGCGGACATCCGCATGGTCAGCTCTCGCGGTTTCGCAACTGCCACTTTCGTGGCGGATGGTGTCGTTGCCGGCGTATACGCAGCAGGCTTTTGATAACCGCCGCTGTCGGTATCGCGCTTCAGCCTCTGCAGGTCGGCCCGCACCTCCGAGGCGTGTTGATAGCGAAGGTTGCGGTCCTTCTCCAGCGCCTTTCGGATGACTGCTTCCAGCCCCGGAACGATTTGCGGATTTACCTGAGACGATGGTGGAGGTTCATCGCGCAGAATCGCACTGCAAATCTCTCCCGGACTCGATCCCTCGAACGGCAGCTTGCCAGTTGCCATCTCGTAGAGCACGGCGCCGAAGGAGAACAGGTCTGTGCGGGCATCCAGGTCTTTGGCCTTCACCTGTTCCGGCGACATGTAACTGACCGTTCCCAACATCGCTCCAGGGCTGGTCAAGTGCAGGGCACCCGAATCTGCGATTGTTTCAGCATCGCTACAGGACGCGGCGGCCTTGCCGGTCACTTTCGTCAGACCGAAGTCGAGTATCTTGGCGTGGCCGCGCCGCGTTACGAAAACATTTCCAGGTTTGATGTCGCGATGCACGATGCCTTCGCTGTGAGCCGCGTCGAGAGCGTCCGCGATGTCAATCGCGATGGGGAGAAGCCTGTCCGTTTCAACTGGACGACCCGCGATGAAGTGGCTCAGCGTTAGACCATCGAGGAACTCCATGACCATAAAAGCGCGGCCATCGTGTTCGCCGATGTCGTGAATAGTGCAAATATTGGGATGGTTCAGGGCTGACGCGGCCCGAGCTTCGCGGCGAAAGCGCTCCAGCGCCGCGGAATCGTGAGCCACGCTATCGGGCAGAAATTTGATGGCGACAAACCGGCCGAGGCGAGTGTCCCCTGCCTTATAGACCACTCCCATGCCACCCGCACCCAGCGGGGACTGGATTTCATAGGGACCAAGTTTCGCGCCAGGGGTGAGGTCCATCCGTGGGCGTAATTATAGCCCGTGCAGTCACGTTGTATCCGGAGGCGGGGATTCCGCGTGTGTTGTCGGCAAACCGGAAACTACCACTGGGGTGCAAACGAAACTTGCCTAAAGACAGATCTCACCCCATCAGCGCGCTATTTCACCAGACAAATCTAACGTTGCCCCTCTTGATCCGCAGTCAAGGAGAGACGACCATCGCGCAGAGACATCAACGCGGGTGGCTAAAAAAGGAAAAGCGTGCTCAAGGCGAAACCTGGATATTGTTCTTCCGTACTACTCGATAATCTGATGGCAAACGGGTGGAAATCAAAGTCCCTATGGCGAATGGCGAACATTAGACGAATCTGCCACAATGACCAAAAGCAGACGGAAGACGAGTGATGAGCCGCACCGCTTGTATCACATTGTTAATTGCGCTTCTGGAGCCAGTTGCACTTCGGTGTGGGCAAGTCACCTGAAATCAACGGCAAGTTATCCAGGAGAAATGAATTCAATACCCAATGATTCTAAAATGATCGACCTCTTCAACCGATGGGAGCAGGTTTGGCACGAAGGCAAGTTCGATCTGGTGTCGAGCTGCGTTGCTGAGACATATATCCGCCACGACCAGAAGGGCGATCGGACGATGACACGAGACGCCTACGCGGCGGAGATCGCCAACATCCGCAAGGAGAGGCCGGATATTCGTGTGGTCGTTTGCGATCATTCGTTCTCGGGAGACCGTCCCTGGTTTCGCTTCGCGTTCAGATGGACGGAAGCAAAGACCGGCGAGGCCCAAAGTCAAGCGGGTATGCAGGCCTATCGGATTGCAGACGGTAAGCTCGCAGAGACTTGGCTTACCTTGTTACCGGTAGGCTCGGCATGGCCGGATGCTGTCGCTCAAGAACATTGGACGAGTCCGCCATCGATCAAGTAACGGCGCAGCCTAGCACCCGCAATTTTACGAATTCGATGATTCAAGCAAATGCGGACAATCAACCTACGCCGGTTACGGCGGAGATCAATACTGATAAAGCGGTGCAGTCTGAAGCCTGCTTGCTTTACCTTACAAATACTTGCTCAAGCATCTCGTGCAGGGACTAAGCCCCTGCGCGAGGGCTACGCTCGCTGTCATGTGCCGAATTGTTTCCCGGTTAATAATGAAAGGACATGCCGCTAGATGAAAAAGCTTTCCTTTGTCTGATACTACTACCTGCATATCCGGAGGGATTGGTTTCGCCAACTGTTGAGCTAGTTTAGAGCTTGAGTCAGGGACTTCGTGCGAAGTACGGCTTAGCTCGATTCCTCCCACCGCTAGCACTGACGCAGCCAACGCGACCGCCCAGCCGACGAAACTGCGCCTAGTGGTAGGCATGTTTGTCTCGAGACGGCGATGCAGTCGTCGGGAAAATCCAAATGGGAGTTCGGCCATGCGTTCGTCGCCGTACAGCGTGACGATGTTTTGCAAACCGGCCAACACCGACGCGCAAGCTTGGCAGGTTTTA
>Ga0209007_1000534_pt1 | contig 14223 bp, 11 predicted proteins | sample JacPinW_OM1H0_O2_FD_187961 | JGI IMG/M metagenome (GOLD analysis project Ga0209007, IMG submission 187961) | Forest soil microbial communities from Algoma, Ontario, Canada - Jack Pine, Ontario site 1_JW_OM1H0_O2 (SPAdes) (version 2) | ecosystem: Environmental > Terrestrial > Soil > Boreal...
CTTCCTTCGGAAGGACGTCCGGATCTTGAAAAGAGCCTCTGGAGATGGCGGGGAGCGGACTCATGAGTACGCCACACACCGATTTTGAAGTGGGGTTGACTCGTGATCTCACGGCTTTCGGGGTCCTCGAAGGGGACGCGGAAGCTTATGTTCAAGGAGTACGTCGCGGAGGCGTCATGGTTTTTGCGACAGGTATGGGAAAAAAGGCGGACACGGCTACCGAGATTATGAACCGTCACGGTGCTGTCGAGTTAGAAGAGATCAGCGCTCTGCGGCCGGAACTCCCAACCTCGGACCAAGGTGAGGCGACTCCGGTCCACGTACCGTCCGTCCAGATTGGGCGAGTCCGCTCTCCCGGCTCCGGTGCCCGCATGTTCGTGTGGTAGTTATCTTTGTCGGGGGGAATACCGCGCCGCGAAGTCACGCGGTGCCTGATACTGAAGCGGTTGACCCGCTACGTCCCGCCCCCTAGCGCCAAAAGCAACTTCTTGCTATCGAGGAGATTGAGAATGAACGTCAGCCCTGCGGAACAGGTTTTTGAGGAAGTCCTCCCTTATCTCGAAACGCTGGATGCTCAGATTGGTGGCATCGTTCAACTGTTGAAGGACAAGGGCATCACCACGACAGAAGAGTTTGCCCGATATGTTGAACAGGCAGATAAGGGGAGCAACGTTAGAGAGGTTGGGTTTCGAGTGAGGATGGAATACCTATTTTCTACCGCTGCCAAGCGAGTCGCCTCTGAGTAATTCGTTGCGCCGTGGCAACTCGGATCGATCACACGCAGGATATTCAAACGAAAGACCACACCGACGGCGAACGCCACTAACTGAAGTCTAGAGGCAGGAACATGGAGGTTTGCAATCATGGCCGCAAAACTCGCGACGGTAGAAGAACACATTTTGGCTAATGCGGAAGGATCGGGGTCGATTCCGGACGGGTGCGTTCGTTCCTTCAGGGCCAACGAACAACCGCCGTTTGGCGGAATGCAATTTGACTGCGGATACGTCTCACCGTTCTTCATCACTGACCCCGAACGTATGGAGGTTGCCTTCGAGAACGTCTACATTCTCGTTTACCCAGGCAAAATCAGTTCGAAGAAAGAACTGCTCCCGTTGCTTGAGCAGATCACGAAGAATCGCAAGCCGCTGCTCATCATCGCTGAAGATGTTGAAGGCGAAGCGCTGGCCACTTTGGTCGTGAACAAGCTAAGTGGCCTCCTGAAGGTTGCAGCCGTCAGCGCTCCGGGGTTGTGTGATCAGCGCAAGAGTTGGTTGCAGGACATCGCTCTGCTGACCGGCAGCAAAGCCTTAATGGACGGCCTCGACATCCGGCTGAAAACCATACAGATCTCCGACCTCGGGCAGGCGAAGAAGGTCATTATCGGCAAGAACCGTACGGTGATTGAGGGCAGGGCCACATATCACCAACTCTGTAGTCCTGTACCACCGAAGAGTTATCCCGTGGCTGACTCCAGTCAGCACGGCAACCGGGAATATTCTTCTACGCAACCAACCACCGTTTGAGGAGGAAACGAATGCAAATCGGAATGATAGGCCTAGGACGAATGGGCTCGAACATGGTGCAACGGCTGATGAAAGCAGGTCACGAGTGCGTAGTGTCGGACACTCATCCGCAAGCCGTGAAAGATGTGGTGGCGAAAGGCGCCAAGTCGTCCGACAGCATCGCGGATTTTGCGAAAAAACTCAGCAAACCGCGCGCCGTGTGGATGATGGTTCCGGCGGCGGTCGTCGATTCGGTATTGACTTCACTTACTCCTGTGCTGGAACCGGGCGACATCGTAATCGACGGGGGCAATTCCTATTACCACGACGATATTCGCCGCGCGGGTGAATTGAAGAGCAAAGGCATCCACTACGTGGATTGCGGGACCAGCGGGGGCGTGTGGGGATCGGAGCGGGGATACTGTCTGATGATCGGCGGGGAGGAAGCGATTGTGAGTCATCTCGATCCGATCTTCAAGTCGTTGGCTCCAGGTGTTGGCTCGGCGGCGCGGACGCCAGGGCGGACCGGCGAGCCTTCAACATCAGAAAACGGCTACTTGCGCTGCGGCCCTAACGGCGCGGGCCACTTTGTAAAGATGGTCCACAACGGTATCGAGTACGGCATGATGGCTGCGTTTGCCGAGGGACTGAACATCATTAAGAATGCCAACGCCGGCAAGATAAAGCGCGATGAGGACGCCGAGACAACCCCGCTGCGCCATCCCGAGCTCTATCAATATGACATGGACATGCCCGAAGTCGCGGAGGTCTGGCGGCGGGGCAGTGTTATCGGTTCCTGGCTGCTTGATCTGACGGCCGCGGCTTTGCGAGAAAATCCTGATCTCTCGAATTTTGCGGGCCGCGTGTCGGATTCCGGGGAGGGGCGGTGGACGGTGCAGGCAGCGGTGGACGAGGGCATTCCTGCGCCGGTGATCAGCGCTGCGCTCAGTTCCCGTTTTGCGTCACGTGGCAACGAAGAATATGCTGCCAAACTACTTTCGGCGATGCGCTACGAATTCGGCGGCCACAAGGAGAAAGCTGCCGATAAGCAGGAGGCGGCCTGATGGCGGATTTCCAGTCTGACGCCTTTGTGTTTTTCGGTGCCACCGGCGATCTCGCGCACAAGCAGATCTTTCCGTCGCTGCAGGGGTTGATTCGCGATGAAGGTTTCAATCTGCCAATCGTCGGTGTGGCCAAAGCAGGTTGGAATCTTGATCAACTTAAAGCGCGCGCCAAGGACAGCCTAGAAAAACACGGCGGTCTCGACCAGGATGCGTTCAATAAGCTGACGGGCCTTTTGCGCTACGTGGACGGCGACTACAACGATCCGAACACTTTCGCCCAACTGCGTAAGGAGTTGGGTTCGGCGAAACAACCGCTACATTACTTTGCGATTCCACCCAGCTTGTTCGGCACAGTTGCCGAGGGGCTGGCCAAGTCGGGCTGCGCTGAGAATGCGCGCGTCGTGGTGGAGAAGCCCTTCGGGCGTGACCTGGCATCGGCACGAGAACTCAACCGAATTCTGCACCGCTATTTCCCCGAAGAACGAATCTTCCGCATCGATCATTTTCTGGGAAAGGAACCGGTACAGAACATTCTCTACACCCGCTTTGCTAATCCAATGTTTGAGCCGATCTGGAATCGCAACTACGTGCGAAGCATTCAGATCACTATGGCGGAGAAGTTCGGAGTCGAGGATCGCGGCAAGTTCTACGACGAAGCCGGCACGGTGCGGGATGTGGTTCAAAATCACCTGCTGCAAGTCCTGGCCAACCTGACCATGGATCCGCCAACAGGCGAGGCTCACGACGCGTGGCGGGACCAGAAGGCCGCATTGCTCAAGGCGGTACGGCCGATTGCTCCGGGGGACGTCGTGCGCGGCCAGTACGACGGTTATCGGTCGGTGCCGGGCGTAGACGCGGCTTCCACGGTCGAGACTTTTATTGCGCTCAAGCTGTTCATTGAAACCTGGCGATGGGCCGGCGTGCCCATCTACATTCGAGCAGGTAAGATGTTGCCGGTGACTGCGACCGAAGTGTTCGTTGAATTCAAGCGTCCGCCGATGGACACCTTTGGCGAAACCGTGCCCGGCACGTCCGCACATCTGCGCATGCGTATCAGTCCAGACATCGCCATCGGAATGGGGGTGCGGGTGAAGACGCCGGGCGAGCAAATGACCGGCAACGACGTGGAACTCACACTCACCGAGCAGGCCGCCGACGACACACCGCCGTACGAACGGCTGCTGGGCGACGCGATGCGTGGCCAGACTGAGCTCTTTACCCGTCAAGATGTGGTCGAAGCGCAATGGCGTGTGGTCGATCCGATCCTGGGCAACGTTGCGCCAGTGCATCCCTACGAGCCGGGGACCTGGGGACCAGACGAGGCTGCCCGTCTCATCGCCAGCGACGCAGCGTGGGTTAATCCCACGGTGCAAGAAGAAAACGAGAAAGAGTTAGAAAAATGAACCAGCGATTGGCGGAAGCGCCTTCGTGGCATGCGCTGCAAGCACATCACGAGAAAATAAGGGACATCCGACGCCATATCAGTGTTTGACCGGAGAATACCACCGTGACAAAACTCTGCCCATATGCTCCTCAGAGCCGGAAAACCGTGACCGGTTTGACCAAGAGCATGATGAAGCAGATCCTTCTTCTCGCAGTGCTGTCTTCCGCTTCTCTAGCTCAACAGGACGCCGACACGATCATCCAACGTTCAGTCGCCGCCAATGAGGCGGACTGGAAGGCCGCACATGAATACGATTACGTCGAACGTGACCGCCAAAAAGGTGGAGGAACCAAGACATCAGAAGAGCTCATGATCTTGGGCTCTCCCTATGAGCGACTGGTGGCCATCAACGGGAAGCCGCTGCCCCCAGAACAGCAGGGACGCGAACAACAAGAGCTCGAAACAACCTTGGTTGAACGCCGGAAGGAATCTCAGCAGCAGCGGGGCAAGCGAATCGCGAAATACCAAAAAGAGCGCGAAAACGATCACCTGCTGATGGAGCAATTAACAAAAGCCCTCGACTTCAAGCTGGTGGGGGAACAAAAACTGGGGCCGTATGCGGTTTATGTGCTCAAGGCGACACCTCGTCCCGGCTATGAGCCTCCCAACAACGAGGCCAAGGTGCTGACGGGTATGGAAGGCAAACTCTGGATCGACGAAAAGACGTTCCAGTGGGTGAAGGTCGAAGCCACGGTCATACGACCAGTTTCGATTGAAGGTTTTCTGGCTGAAGTCGAACCGGGTACACACTTCGAACTCGAGAAGGCACCTGTAACGGACAGTATCTGGCTCCCGAAGCATTTTGCGATGAAATCGCAGGCCAAGGTCCTATTCCTTTTCACACGAAAATCGCAGGCGGACGAGACTTATGGTGGCTATCATAAACCTGCACCAATTAAGGCTGCGCTCCCTGAAAGATGAGCTAGCTGCCAAATCCTCACCCAGCACACGCCCAGAACAAATCCTGCTGGAGTGTTCCATTCTGACCAGACAGGCGTTCCTTGGTTACTCAATACTTTGTAAATCACAGCCGGAGCGTTGCAGAGGTCTGTGGGTACACAGGAGGATTTATGTCTCGATTGCGAATATTGCAAGTCTTGATCGCTACGGTGTTTCTGAGCGCCGGATTGGCCGTCGTGCCCATTATGGCCGCGGGCACGACCCAGACCTTTACCGGAAAAGTCAGCGATGCCATGTGTGGCGCCAAGCATACAGAGGGGCTTACCCCCGCAGCCTGCGTTCGTGCCTGCGTGCAGAAGGGCGCCAAGTACGCCTTGGTTGTCGGCGACAAGGTCTATACCCTTGACACTTCAGATCAAGCGACGCTAGACACTCTCAACAAGTTGGCTTGGGAGCAAGCTAAAGTCACAGGCACTGCCGACGGCGCAACCATTTCGGTGAAGACGGTGACTGCTGACAAGTAAGTCGCGGACGGACGCGCTGAGGGCAATGTTTTTCGTGCTCACGTGTTGCGAAGGCGGCTCTGATGAAAATTGATCTAGATACAACGGTGCCTGAAGAACGAAGATCCATGTGGTTGGGGATTGGAAAGTTCCTGTTTGTAGTTGTCTTGGCACTCCTCTTTTTCTGCTTGCCCACAGCATGGTGCGTCACCGCTTCTTTAGAGGAGGCTGGCGCAACCAGCATGGCTCCATCTCGCCCTGAAAGACTCGCGAGCCCTTCGATAATGGGACGAGCGGATGATTGCCGACCGGTTTCTGGCCATCGTCCGCTCTGAGATTATGGAGTCGCAAACCAAGAGGAGATCGGCACGGTCTAAGGGCATGCATCGATGCGACATTTCTCGGGCACAGAATTAAGGTCACGGAAAAGCGGGTCGTCCTGCACGCGGCGTTGCAACGACAGAAGGGATCCATTATGAAAGCCAACGTCGATCAGCCGAGGGCTCCCGAATCGAAGGCCAAGAATCCCGAACCTCGGTTGGCGTCCAATCCCGATTCCAAGGACGATCTGAAATCCCTGCCGATGCCGGAAGTCGAAAAAAGATTGGGATCCTCCCCGAAAGGCCTGAGCCAGGTCGAGGCGCAGAAACGGCTGGCGCAATATGGTCCGAATGAGATCAAGGAGAAGAAAGACAATCTATTCCTAAAGTTTCTGAGCTATTTCTGGGGACCCATTCCATGGATGATTGAAGGGGCAGTGATTCTATCGGGCGCGGTTAGGCACTGGCTGGATTTCTTCATTATTCTCTTTCTGCTCTTTTCCAACGCTGTAGTTGCATTTTGGGAGGAACATCAAGCGGGCAACGAAATTGCAGCGTTGCGCGCGAAGCTGGCGACCGAGGCCCGCGCCCTGAGAGATGGAAAATGGGCGACTCCCAAGGTGGCGGAACTGGTGCCGGGCGATGTCATCCGGTTGCTATTGGGAGACATCGTGCCGGCGGATGCCCGTTTGTTGGCGGGCGATCCGGTGCAGGTCGATCAGTCTGCGCTGACCGGAGAATCTTTGCCCGCGACGCGCAAACCTGGCGAGGCAGTCTTTTCAGGTTCGATTATCAAGCGCGGCGAAGCCGACGCGATGGTGTACGCGACTGGTACTAACACCTATTTCGGCAAGACTGCGGAATTGGTGCAGGATGCTCATACCGTCAGTCATTTCCAGCGTGCTGTGCTAAAAATTGGCAATTACCTGATCGTTCTTGCAGCGGCTCTGGTGGCGGTGATTGTTACCACTGCACTCTTCCGTCATGACCCAATCTTGAGCACGTTGGAGTTCGCATTGGTGTTACTGGTGGCCGCGATTCCGGTAGCTATGCCCACGGTTCTGTCCGTCACCATGGCGGTCGGCGCGCGTCTCCTGGCAAAAAAGCAGGCGATCGTGACCAAGTTGTCGGCAATTGAGGAACTCGCGGGCGTAGATGTGCTGTGCTCGGACAAAACCGGCACCTTGACCCAGAACAAGCTGACGCTAGGCGATCCATTCTGTGTCAATGGTATTGCAGCCAATCAAATCATTCTCGACGCCGCCCTCGCTTCGCGTGCGGAAGACAAGGACACTATCGATCTGGCCGTGATCGGCGGCGTGAAGGACGATAAGGAACTGAAGAGCTATCAGGTTCTGCATTTCCAGCCATTCGATCCAGTGCATAAGCGCACCGAAGCCACCGTAAAGGGTTCCGACGGGAAACAGTTCAAGGTGGCGAAGGGAGCTCCGCAGGTCATTCTGCAGATGGCGACCAACCTCGCGGACGTAAAACCCGCGGTTGAGAAAGCCGTCAATGATTTTGCCGCACGCGGCTTCCGTTCCCTGGGTGTTGCCCGCGCCGATCAGGACGACAAGTGGCGGTTCGTTGGGGTGTTGCCCATGTCCGATCCGCCGCGTGAACAGGCCAAAGCGACCATCGCGAGCGCGGTACAGATGGGCGTGAAAGTCAAAATGGTCACCGGCGACCAATTGGCCATCGCCAAGGAAATGTCTCACGAGCTGGGCATGGGAACGAACATCCTGGATGCCACTGTATTGCGGGACAAACAGAAGACGGCGGAGACTGCGGCGTCCATCGAGAAAGCGGACGGCTTCGCCCAGGTGTTCCCCGAAGACAAATACAACATTGTCGATGTGCTGCAAGAGCACGGCCATATTGTCGGGATGACCGGCGACGGGGTGAACGACGCTCCCGCGCTCAAGCAGGCGAACTGCGGCATCGCGGTTTCTGGCGCGACCGACGCGGCCCGCGCCGCGGCGGACATCGTGCTGCTCGCATCCGGCCTCTCGGTGATCATCGACGCGATCAAGGAGAGCCGCCGCATCTTCCAACGGATGAACAGCTATGCGATCTACCGCATCGCCGAAACCCTGCGCGTGCTGTTCTTCATGACGCTGGCGATCCTCGTATTTAATTTCTACCCCGTGACCGCAGTGATGATCGTGATGATCGCCGTACTCAATGACGGGGCTATCCTCTCCATTGCCTATGACAAGGTTCATTACAGCGATAGGCCCGAGAAGTGGAATATGCGCTTGGTGCTCGGGATCTCGACCGTGCTGGGCGTGATTGGCGTCGTGGCCGCGTTCGGCCTCTTTTATCTTGCCGAGCGGGTATTTCATCTCGACCGCGCACACGCTCAAACGCTGATGTACCTGAAGCTGTCTGTAGCCGGACATTTGACAATTTTCTTGACGCGCACGCGGGGCCCATTCTGGTCGATACGCCCGGCGCGGATTCTGTGGATAGCGGTGCTTGGCACACAAATTGTGGCGACGCTAATTGCTGTCTACGGCGTGTTTATGACGCCGCTGGGCTGGCGTTGGGCTGGGTTCGTTTGGGTCTATGCTCTGGCGTGGTTCCTGCTCAATGATCGCGTGAAACTACTCGCCTATCGGATTTTTGACCCGGTTAAAGCACCATCGTCAGCCAGGAACCCAGTCGATCTCACACCGCAGATTGCTACGCGGGCCTATGAACTCTATCAGGAGCGAGGTAGGGGAGATGGCAAAGCGAATCAAGACTGGCTTGAGGCGGAGCGTGAGACCCGGAAGGATCACGTGGGAAAGAAAGATGTTGCCTGACCGTCGTTCCGAGCACTCGGAGTTGCTAAGCGCACCTTAGTCGAGAGGAATGATTTTATGCCTACGAAAGAACAAACGATAGAGGTTGACCAGGATAGCAGCTCGAAATCGCGGCCAAAGAGTTTAAATCGGACTCCTAAGCCCTCTAAGTTTATCTTCGATGCAGCTTTGTCTACTGCTGTCGCCGCCAACGGCCAACGGCCAACCAAAGCGCCGCAGCCCGACGGTCCGCTGACTCCCGAAATGCTCGGCATGATGAACCGCTACTGGCGAGCCGCGAATTATCTCTGCATCGGTCAGATCTACCTCTTCGAGAACCCCCTGTTGCGCGAGCCTCTTAAGGCAGAGCAGATCAAACCAAGGCTGCTCGGACACTGGGGAACTTCGCCGGGACAGAATCTTATTTACATTCATCTGAACCGCCTCATCAAAGAGCATGATGCAAATATCATTTACATCGCCGGTCCGGGGCATGGCGGTCCGTCCCTCAATGCGTGCTCATATCTGGAAGGCGCTTATACCGAAGTACATCCGGAGATCACGCCAGATGCGAACGGCCTACGACTTCTTTTCCGGAAGTTCTCGACTCCGGGTGGCGTGCCCAGCCATTGCGGACCTCACGTCCCAAATTCCATGCATGAGGGCGGGGAACTCGGCTATTCGATGGTTCACGCATTCGGAGCGGCTTTCGACAATCCAGATCTGATCGTTGCCTGCATCATCGGCGACGGAGAATCCGAGACTTGTCCGCTTGAAGGAAGCTGGAAGTCTGTCAACTTTCTAAATCCGGTGCGGGATGGGGCTGTCCTTCCGATTCTGCACCTCAACGGCTACAAGATTTCCGGACCGACCGTTCAAGGACGGACGAGCGATGAAGACTTAAGAGCTCTGTACATAGGACGCGGCTACAAGCCCTATTTTGTAGAAGGCGACGATCCCGAAGTCGTACATCAACTCCTGGCTAAAACGCTGGACGATTGCTATGCCGAGATTCGAGCCATTCAACAGGAGGCGCGCCACAGCGGGTTTAAGAAGCAACCAATCTGGCCCATGATCGTCCTGCGCACGCCGAAGGGTTGGACTTGTCCGAAAGAAGTGGATGGAATCCCGATTGAAGGCACCTTCCGTGCTCATCAGGTCCCTCTCGCCACGGTCCGCGAAAACCCGGAGCATCTCAAGATCCTTGAGGCCTGGATGAGAAGCTACAAGCCGGAGGAACTCTTCGATGAAAAGGGGAAATTCATTGACGAGCTAGCAGAACTCGCGCCGATTGGCGATCGTCGCATGGGAGGGAACCCTCACGTGAACGGCGGGCGACTGCTGACCGCGCTCGACATACCAGACTTTACAAGTTATGCGCTGGAGATCCCAGGACCGGGTCAAGTGGTCGCGGAAGCTCCACGAAAGCTCGGCGATTTTTTCAGAGATATCTTCAAGCTCAATCCCACAAACTTTCGCATGTTCTGTCCGGATGAGACGGACTCCAATCGCCTAAACTCCGTCCTCGAAGCTACAAAGCGGTGCTTTATGGCCGAGACTGTTTCGATCGATGACGAACTGAGTCCGGATGGCCGTGTCATGGAAGTATTGAGTGAACATTGCTGTCAGGGATGGCTCGAGGGCTACTTGCTGACAGGGCGGCATGGCATGTGGTCTTCCTACGAAGCCTTTGCGCAAGTCGTAGATTCGATGTTGACGCAACATGCGAAGTGGCTGGAGCAATGCCGCGATTTTCCCTGGCGCAGACCGCTCGCATCGTTGAATGTTTTGCTGACAAGTCATGCGTGGCGAAACGATCACAATGGCTTCAGCCATCAGGCGACGGGATTTGTAGACAATGCGTTAGCACGCAGAAGTGAAACCATCCGCGTTTACTATCCTCCGGACAGCAACTGCCTCTTAAGCGTTTTCGACCATTGCCTGCGGAGCCGCAACTACGTCAACATCGTTACTTGTGGAAAGCAGCCACAGCTTCAATGGCTGAACATGGACGAAGCTCTCGAACATTGCTCACGAGGTGCCTCGACTTGGAAGTTTGCGACCAACGACGGAGGTGGAGAGCCGGACGTCGTATTAGCCTGCGCCGGCGACGTGCCAACCATCGAAATCTGCGCGACCTCATGGCTTCTGCAGAAGTATGTTCCCGGCATCAAGGTGCGGGTCGTCAACGTGGTGGACTTGAGCATTTTGATGAGCCCGGATGATCATCCGCATGGCATGGATAACATGTCCTTCAACACTCTATTCACCAAAGATGCGCCTGTTATCTTCGCTTTCCACAATAATCGCTGGCTCATTCACACCATGGTTCACGGGCGCTCCAATGAAAGCCGCTTCCATGTGCGCGGCTATATGGATCAGGGCACGACCACCACGCCGTTCGATATGGTAGTGCTGAACAAGATGAGCCGTTTTCATCTTGCTATCGACGCCCTGAAGTATGTCTCAAGGCTGCGCTCAGAGGTTTCGGACGTCGTCGACACGTTCAACCGGAAGCTGTACGAACACCACGACTATATTCGGCAACACTTGGAAGACATGCCGGAGATCAGGAACTGGCACTGGACAGCCGACTTCACCGAGCCGAGCGCACCTCCGCCACTGGCCAAGGGACATCCTCGCGCAGGTTTGTTCAGCGATAGCTAAATTAGGCGAAGCGGACAAATGGTGATGACGGAGGCGAATCGTCCGTGGAACCGACGAACTCACGCATTCTGACTATTAACGGAGGCTCGTCGAGCATCAAATTCGCCCTGTTTGAGGCCGGCGACGCACTCCGGCGGATTCTGGATGGCGGAATTGAGCGGATTGGACTGCCGGAAGCCACCTTTCGTGTAAAGGGATCGGGCCAGGCGGACAACTTTTCGCGCTCAGTCAAGGCGCCAGATCACACCGTGGCTGTGGGCGTTCTGATGGACTGGATCGAGGAACGCAGCGGGCGCGACGCATTGACCGCGGTGGGTCATCGCGTGGTGCACGGCGGGCCGAAGTATTACAAGCCGCAGCGAATTACTGCAGAAATGGTTACGGAGCTGAAGTCCCTCAGTCCATTTGATCCAGACCATATGCCGGAAGAGATCCTGTTGACCGAGGCATTCCACCGGCGATTTCCGGATCTGCCCCAAGTGGCGTGTTTCGACACGGCTTTTCACCATGACCTTCCGCGCGTCGCGCAAATGCTGCCAATTCCTCGCCGTTACGAGGCGCAGGGCGTGCGGCGGTACGGGTTTCACGGGCTATCGTACCAGTTTCTGATGGAAGAACTGGCCCGCCTAGCTGGACCGGAAGTGGCGCGGGGCCGGATAGTCCTCGCTCACCTGGGCAATGGGGCGAGCCTGGCGGCCGTGCATGACGGCAAATCCTTCGACACCAGCATGAGTTTCACTCCGACCGCCGGCGTGCCGATGAGCACCCGCACCGGTGATCTGGATCCGGGACTGGTTTGGTATCTGGCACGCACTGAAAAAATGAGCGCCAAGGACTTCAACGCCATGGTCAATTTCCAGTCTGGGCTGCTCGGCATATCCGAAACCAGTTCCGACATGCGTGACTTGCTAAAGCACGAGACGCAGGACGTGCGGGCTGCTGAAGCGGTCGCGCTGTTCTGTTACCAGGTCAAGAAGTGGATTGGTGCATTCGCGGCGGCGTTGGGCGGAATCGAGACACTGGTGTTCGCTGGTGGCATCGGAGAGAATGCACCCGCAGTCCGCGCTCGGATTTGCGACGGGTTAGGCTTTCTTGGAATCGAACTCGAAGAAAAGCAAAACGGGGCGAACGAGGGCGTGATTTCCGCGGCGTCCAGCCGAGTTGTGGTCCGCGTCATTCGTACAAACGAAGAGCAAATGATAGCCAAGACGGTTTGCCAGGTCCTCGGCCTCGCTGCAAAGGGGAGAAGTGGGCATGAGTGGAAAACTTGAGAGTTTCTCAGGCCGAAGAAGTGAAGACCGATCTTTGCGAGGACAGTGAGGCAGCCGATATCTGGATGTGGTGCAAGAAACTGGGGGAAGCAATTTTGGGGGCCTTCGCGTCACGTTCGCGTTCATAGGTGTCGGAATGAAGAGCCACCAACATGGCCAAAACAGCACAGTCTTCTATCCTCTGAGCGACGAAGATAGGAGTCCAGCCACTCCGTGGTTCGGAGAGGAAATCATCATGCTACAAGCGACTACTCCGCATTTCATTCCCACAAAGATTCTGGTGCCCATTGATTTCAGCTCATCATCCGAGGCCGCTCTAGAGACCGCATCCGACCTCGCTCAGCACTTTCATGCTGAACTCTATCTTCTGAATGTTATTCCCATGCTTCCAATGGGCACAAAAACCGTCTCCTTTCCTGAAACGGAGTACCTCCACAAGGCGGAAGGTAATGCGGAGCGCCAGTTGGCCACATGCGACGCCGCTCTTGTCTCCAAGGGGATCAAGGCCAGTTCCAGTATCGAAATTGGCAACGACGTGGTTGGAAACATCATGCTGGCAATCGAACGTGAGCATATCGACATGATTGTGATTTCGACGCACGGCATCTCTGGCTGGCGTCCTTTGGTCTTCGGCTCGATCGCGGAGAAGGTCGTCAAACAGGTGCAATGCCCGTTGTTGCTACTTCGGTCCGTCGAACCAGACGCAGCTTACGCAGCTTCTACTCTAAAATCTTGAAGAATTCGTAACAGCAGATCCAGCGTTCCACATAGCGAAATATGGCCGCACACGTTGAAGCCGCACCATCACAACCACCCACAAAGTCGGTCCAGACCACATCCTCGAACGGGCTCACGAGCGATGAAGCACATAGCCGTCTGCAAAAAGACGGGCCCAATGCCATGCCCGATGTGTCCGCCCATCCAATTCGAAACGCATTGGCCAAGTTCTGGGCGCCTGTCCCGTGGTTGCTCGAAGCGTCGATTGTGCTTGAGGTCGTGCTGCATAAATATTTCGAGGCCTCGATTATTGCGGGCCTGCTGGTCTTCAACGCAGCGCTGGCGTATTTCCAGGAAGGTCGCGCCCAAGCTACCTTAAAGGCCTTGAACTCGCGTCTCGCCTTGAATGCCTCCGTCGAGCGCGACGGGGTATGGAAGACGGTACCCGCCGCGGAGTTAGTGCGGGGCGATCTCGTGAAGTTGTCACTTGGCGGAGTCGTGCCCGCGGATGTGCATTTGATCGGGGGATCGATCTTGCTCGATCAATCCATGCTTACAGGCGAATCTCTGCCCGTTGAGGCTGGTCCGGGCGTTGATACCTTTGCGGGAGCACTCGTACGACGGGGTGAAGCAACCGCAGAAGTTACGGCCACCGGTGTTCATACCAAGTTTGGCCGTACGGCAGAACTCGTCCGCACTGCGCACGCTTCAAGTTCGCAGCAGCAAGCTGTGCTGCGGATCGTGCGTAATCTGGCTATTTTCAACGGCGTCGTCATCCTTATTGTCGGAGCGTATGCCTATTTTCATGCGCTGCCGTGGAGCGAGATTATTCCTCTGCTGCTCACGTCGGTTCTTGCTGCAATACCCGTGGCATTACCAGCAACATTCACGCTGGCGGCGGCCCTAGGAGCGCGATCTCTGGCGAAGCTTGGCGTGCTGCCGACGCGGTTATCGGCTGTGGATGAGGCTGCAACGATTGATGTGTTGTGCTCGGACAAAACTGGAACGCTCACCCGTAATGAACTTTCGGTCACCAGCGTTAAGCCGAT
>Ga0209007_1000535_pt1 | contig 14210 bp, 15 predicted proteins | sample JacPinW_OM1H0_O2_FD_187961 | JGI IMG/M metagenome (GOLD analysis project Ga0209007, IMG submission 187961) | Forest soil microbial communities from Algoma, Ontario, Canada - Jack Pine, Ontario site 1_JW_OM1H0_O2 (SPAdes) (version 2) | ecosystem: Environmental > Terrestrial > Soil > Boreal...
GAGATAATCTCTTTCCCGTCTGGGCCGAGAATCTCCAACAGCATTTTATCATCGTCGTTTTTTAACGCGCGCACGAGCGCGTGCGAAGCTTCATCCGCGGAGGAAAATGTTTTTTGGCCTTGTTGCTGGGCCATTGCGCTGGGAGAAACACAGGACAGCAGAAGAAAGGCGGCTATCGCCGCGGTGAAATAACCGGATAACTGAACATTTGGCAGGTTCAACTTCGTATGACGCATATGTTCTTTCTCCATTTATGAATTTCGAAGGGTTATAAATAGTTGCGATAGCGTTTTTTGTGGCGCTATCGCAACCGTGAAATTGAGATTAGCGATGATGTCCGCCGCCACCACCGCCGCCGTGGAATCCACCGCCACCACCGCCATGGAAGCTGGACTGCCCGCGTGACGAATAGCTGCGGGTTTCTCCGCCGCGGTTATAGCCGCTGAAAGCGCCGGAGCGGACGTTCGATTGACCACGCGATTCGCCGTAGCCGCGCGCCGCGCGATTATCGCCGTTAAACGGATGGCTCCCTGCGCCGCGATTTTCGACTCCGCCGCGCCCGCCAATGTTCTCTCCTCGCCCACCGCGGTTCACGTTATTCGTAACGCCGCGATAACCGCCATTTCTGTAGTAATTGTTGCGATTGTAAAATGTGTTGGAATGCGAGTAGTAGCGGTTATTGTTATAGATCGCGTAATGGTTGTGCCAATCGAATCCCCAGTGCCCCCATCCCCATCCGAAGCCTCCGTACCAACCAATGCCGAAACCAAGTCCGAACGATAGATACGGGCCGCCGAACCATATGCCGGGATAGTTGTACCAATAGGGCCACGGGGCCACAGGGTACCCGTAAACAACCCAAGGATTGTAGGCCGGCACGTAAACAACGTCAGGCTGAGCCGGCTGAATCACCACGTCGTTTCCCTGATCCTGCACGGTCTGCTGCGGCGTGTCTTTCAAGTTGCCGGCTGCTTGCGCTTTGCGGCGCATGCGCTGAATCGCATCCATCACATCTTGCTGCTGGTTGTAATAGGCGTCACCGAGCGACGAGGTCCAGGAAATATTCTTGTCCATGTTCCCCAGCACGGTCGGAAAAGCGCAGAGCGCCTTGACGCTGGGATCCCAGGCTTGCTGATCGACAGCCTGACCTAGCGCGTCACCTTTTAGATCCGGGTGCGCCTGGACCCAGCGGTCCGCTTCCACGATCTGTGCCGGGAAGGTGGACGCGGCCAGAACCTGCGCCACCAGCGAATCCGGATACAGAGCGATGGGCGCAACGAGCTGGTCCAACTGATCGGACGACTGCGGAGTGTATGCAGGCGTCGCGTCAGGCGGCTGCGCACCTTGATCTTGCGCTGTTTGATCCTGAGCCTGATTATCCTGCGCGGCGAGTACGTTCTGCGGCAAAGTGGCGAACAATAATCCTATCGCCAAAAGGAATGCGAGAAATTGCTGCACAAATCGAGGCTTGGAGAATTCTGAATGACTGGCGCGAGATGTAACCGCGCGATTAGTTAGAGTTGGAGCCGTTATCACTTTATGCCTCCTACTTATGAGATTCGCCCAAACGCGCTTAGGTTTCAGAACCTTGCGACTTCGCTCCCGCGACCTGAGCGCGTTGTTGTTACATCTCGTTAAACCCTCCTGGCAAACGGAAGTTGCATGGATATTACCCTATAAATCTATGTTAGGAAAACAAGATAGGACGGAGGGCCAGATTGTGGATGAAGGGTGGTGAAGTTTTACGAGAATTGTCGCAGCGGTTTCGAAACTGTGGCATGCTGAGGACATGGGAAACAAAGACGCACGTCGACGCGAAGTGAAAAAACCGAAGAAAAAGACGCCGAAGCCGGAACCGGGGCGTCCGGCGATTGCTTTCGTCAACAAGACTACCGGACCTGGGCCTTCGTAAGCACTAGCTGGCTCACGGTAAGGCGAATTGAAATCGAGTTGCCCGCCGTACAGGTCGGCGCTACGAAAGCTACAAACCGATCCCGCCTGCTCGCGCAGCTTCCGGCGCTCCCAGACAAGCAGCGACTACTTTGGAGTGCGGCCGCTTGCCGCCGCTTTTCCGTCAACATAACTCCACAAATTTGGGCCGCCGCGGAGGTTTATCGGGCGGAGCGAGAGATTGTGTTGCGAGGAATCTCCAGCTGGGCGCGACGCTTCATCAGCAATTCTTCGCCGAGCGGGGCGGTGGTTAATACCTTTACAATTGTTTCGGACGCGCCGCCTTCGCCGTAGGGGTTGGTCATGCCTTCAAGGCTGCGGCGAAATTCAGAACCTCTCGCCTTGGCGATTGCCCCGAGTATTGAAGTTGTGTCTGGCGCGGCGTCGATCACATTGCGCGGTCGTTCCCTGCCCTTCTGGCGTAAACCAATGTTCACTGTGGGCAAGGCGAAAGAAGCTGACTCCATAATTCCGCTGCTTGAATTGCCGAGAAGAACATCCACCTGCCTCAGCAGACTCCAATAGGTTAGCGCGTCAAGATTGACAAAGACTTGGGAGCCTTCGCGAGATGCTGCGAACGAGCGCGCTCGCTCGATTAGATTGCGGCTTCCGGCATCGGCATTTGGGTAGCAAAAAAGAATCTGATCCGGAATCGTTTGCAAAGCGTCGAACAGCGCGTCCGCTTCGCGCACCGTATCGCGCGCAATCGTGACGGGATGATATGCAACGAGAATCGTTGGATGCTTCAGCGTGAGGCCGAGCCGCCCCTCAAGCTGCTCGCGACCGTGAAGCGTTTGCCTTCGCAAATGATCGAGCGAAGGCGCTCCGGCTCGATGAACGCGCCACGTCTCTTCACCCATCGATATCACCCGCTCGCGCGCGGCGTGCGTTGAAGTGAAATGAATGTGGCTCATCATCGTCAGCGCGTTTCTTACTGCGTCATCAATTGCGCCTTCGCTGATTTCGCCGCCTTCAATGTGTGCGATGGGGATGCGCAAAGCCAAGGCCACGCACGCGGGCGCGAGCATTTCGTAACGATCGGCGATGAGCAGAAGCACATCGGGACGCATGTGGCCAAGCGCGTCGGCAAGGCTGAGCGTGGCGACGCCGATCGTCTTGGCCATCCCCACGTCTGTGTCGGAGCTAAGCAGGCATTCGATTCGCTCGGCGATTTGAAAGCCATCCCGCTCGATCTCTTGAATGGTGACACCGAATTCAGGCGATAGATGCGCGCCGAAGACAATGATTTTCAAGTCCACATCCGGATGCGCGGAAAGGTCTCGCAGCGGCCAGAACAAATGGCTGTAGTCTGCGCGAGAAGTTGTGACCACGGCGATCTTGCGTTTCATCGTTGTTATCGAGATTTATTTTGCCGCTACGCGCACTAACGGTTTCTTCGCGTTGAGTAATAAGTCGCTTGGCTCATATTCCGGCACTATGCGCGTCAGCGCGTCCGCGAGCGAGCGCAAGTTGCGACGCTCGACGATGCGAGCGAGATCCTTAATTTGCGCGTCAAATGTACCGGCATTGATTTGCGCACTTTTGATCCAACGTAATCGTGTATCGCAAGCGGGCGCGATTGATTCGCGGTTGGAGACCATCTCCTCGCTCAACTTTTCGCCGGGACTAAGCTCCGTGAATACGATAGCTATTTCGTTCCCCGGCGTGAACCCCGCCGCCTTTATTAATTGTTGCGCGAGAGCGACAATTTTTATCGGCTCTCCAACTTGTGAGGCAAAGATTCCCGCCTCGTCCTCATTCGCGGCGGCAACAATAATTTCTACCGCCTCGGTAAGCGTTACAAAATAACGGCTGACCTCCGGATGGGTCACCGTTACGGGACCGCCTCGCGCAATCTGCGCCGAAAATAGAGGCGCTACGCTTCCGCGCGAGCCTAAAACGTTTCCGAGCCGCACGGCTTTCATTCGCGTGTTGGTATTGTCGAATCGAAGCAAAATAAGTTCGGCGAGCCGTTTGGATACGCCCATCACGCTGCGAGAGTTTACGGCTTTATCCGTGGAAATCATCACGAGCTGCCTTGCGTTGAACTGGGCCGTCATGCGGGCCAACGTTAGAGTTCCAAAAACATTGTTGCGAATCGCTGCCAGCGGGTTTCTCTCCATCATCGCAACGTGTTTGAAAGCCGCGGCGTGATATATCGTTTGCGGGCGATATTCTTCGAAGACTTCAGCCAGTAAAGCAGCGTCACAAATGTCCCCCACGATGGCGGTGTACGGGATGCAATCTTCAACGCTGCCGAGCGCGCATTCAATTTCATGCAGCTCGTGCTCCGCGTGGTCGAGCAGGATCACACGTCGAGCCTGCGATTTCGCCAGCGTCCGTGCCAAAGCTGAACCAATGCAGCCACCGGCGCCAGTCACTAAAATGTTCTCACCAGCTTTCATCCGGTTTCACCCACTAAACGTTCAGAACATGCCGTACGCGCATACGGGCAGATTATAGAGAGCATCGGTACGGATGTCTCGGACCGAATGCGCGTAGCCTGCAAGAAATCGCGTTTTTGATTTCGCGGCATCGGCACTCGAACTTACTCTCCTTAGGAGCTCGACTGTCATCGTGCTTGGCGGCCTGCGGATAAATGTGCGTGCGTTGACTGAAAATAATGCGATGGCGGATACAGTCCGGCGCGAGAATACTCGCGGCCGGCAGCTTTCTTCACTTCCTGCAGCCAGTAGTCGAATGTACCCTCGGCCACACCCACGAGTGAAATCGCGCGACGGTAATCGACACCGCCCAGGAAATAAATCTCAAATAGCTTCAGTCGACCTTTCCATTCTGGACGTTTAAGCGCATGGCGCCCGATACGCTCGAAATCCGCCACATACTCACAAGCCCGTGAATGTTCCGGCCGCCACTGGTATCCGGTGGAAGGCGACTCGAGATCCAAGGCGCGCACTTGCCCGAGGGAGTCGTCGAGCCACTCGTGCAAGCCGCGGTAACGCGCGTGACATTCGTTAAACATTTCAGCAGCTTTCATCAGTAGCTCCTCGTAGAGAGAATTGGAGAGTCAGACCTAATTTGTGCGCGGGGGTTTCGGCGCTGGTAAAAGCGTTCCGGCTTCCCACGCTTCATCCACTCGCGCGATCTCCTCTTCCACCGCATCCAGGCAAGTGTGAAAACATTCGTGCCAGCCAAGCAGGTATCCTCGCGCGTACTCTTCCGCAAGACGCTGGCGTTCGCGATGGACCCGCTGCATTTGAAACACTTCCTCGCGTTCGATATGCGGAGCGCGCACAGCAATTTGCAAACGGTGACTGACCTCTCGCAACATTCGCAGCACCCAGTGCAAAGGCGCCGGAAAATAAATGCCCATGCGCCGACGCGGCTCGTACCATGCCAGCCGATATCCCGCTGGAATATTTCCTCCGTGTCCAACTTCCTTTCGCAAACATGCGATTGTTCTCATCGGCGTTGATCTCCCGGCCAAGCTCCCACTGCAAGCTCGCGTCGCACCTCTTCGTCCCGCTCCGCACGCAACAATTGCTGGCGCAGCCGCAGCTCCCAGAGAATGTGTTGATCTTGATTTTGTTGTTGGTCTTGCGGAGGATGGTGACTTCGGTTTTGATTTTGTTCCAAGCCGGAGGAATTTCGCTTTTGACTCTCGTAACCTGTCTGCTTTAGCTTTCTATTTGCACTGCACTGTTGTTTTTCGTTGAGATTTCCACAGCTTTGCCGTTGTGCTTCTATTTCTTTCATTCTTACTATTGATAAGCTATTCATCCGCGCCGCAAGTTGATGATGCGTGGAGAGTTGGTCCGTATTCGCCCCGCACATTCGCGTACTACTGCCCGCACTTTTGCGTACACCCTCCGCAGATTTGCGGACCCCCTGTGGAAATTTCTTGGCCTTCGTTATTCGGATACTAATGCCCTGCTGCATCGCAGTCGTCTCTATGTACCCTTCGCGGCGCAGGTCGCTTAACCATCGCTCCAATGTTCGCGGGTTGAAGCCAGTCTCCGCTTCGATCTCGCGGTAGGTGATCGGTGCGCCACCCAGCACCCATCCCACATCGCCAGTCTGATGCGTCTGTCGCAGCACGAGCCATCCGTAAAGCCACACGGCCGAACCCATTCGCGCGTAGTGCCGCGCTTCGAAAAGAACGCCCCGCAGTCCGGTGCTGAAGTTTTTCTCTCGCATCACATTCGCGGCTCGCGCGGAAAGCTTCTCAACCTCATCGCGCGCCCTTCTTTCAGCAATGACCACAATAAGGAACAAATACTTTTATGTATTCTTCTTCGCTGTGTTCCGAAATGCGCAGCCTCTCCACTATTTCGACAGGTCTTCCCAGTCCGCAAAAGCCGCACAACGGCTGCCCGTGCACTCCGGTATACGGCCGCATCCTCAAACGCTCCGCGCTTCGCAATTTCTTTTCGACGTAATCGTGATCGCGTCTTTCGCGCTCGATGTCCCGATGTTCAGGATCAGCGCGCCAGCGCCGCATATACGCGCGTCCGCGCGCCCGCCGCCTTTGAAGCAAGACCGTTAAGCTCAGTGCTCCTTTTCGTCGCCGACGTTGTTCTCGAACGGATTTGCGCCTTTCACACATCGCTCCTCCTGGCACCGAGGATCACTCCGCACTTTTACGGTTGACCCCCTCTCGACTGCAGTTTTTCTCGCACTTCAGCATCCGGCGGTTTCGTACCCTGCTTTTTGCAACATCCGCTATGCCCGCGAACCGGGGCTGTTAACATCTTGTGGAAAACTAAGCGTTGAGACACACCCGTAGTCGCGTACTACGACTTGGGTACTATTGAGTTACGTCATTATATAGTTACTATATGGACAGATAGCTGCTTTCGCGGAAGCTTTGCGTACCAGGAGGTTTCTCCCATGGTCATTGCACAGCCACCACTCCAATATCTAATTACCTCCTCACAAGCCGGGTTGGAATCGTTTGTGCTTTCCAGGCAAGGACAAGTTGCGAATCTTCGGCGCGAAGTTCTGGAAGTCGTCGAAGAATGGATCGAGGCCGAAACCCAGTCACGCGCCGCGCGATGGATACTTGAATGTCGTCGCTCCCAAAATGCGTATGAGATCCCCCTGGAAAATTTGGAATTGGCTGAATTCGATTACTTGCCACAGGCCCCCGCGCTTCCAGCCGGGGCCATGCCGCTCTTCGACAATCCTCCGCTTGTTGCGGACTCCCGTTCTCGCGCTTCTGCACAATTGAACGGCTACTCGCCGCGTGATCGTCCAGAACACGTGGTTGCAACTGAAGAGCCTTCGCCTGAGTCTCTCGGGCTATCTTCGCGCGCTGAAGACGCGCTGATTGTTCTGGAACATCATATTCGTTCACAAGCGGATACAATTGACGTTGAAACGTGCGGCGTTGCGGTTCATGCTGCTGACAGATCTGTTCCCGCGGGCTCGGAAACAAAATCTCACCTCGGTGAACGTTCAGGCGAGACCTTAAACAGCAAATCTTTTCATCCATCGGTCGTACCATCATCCGAAATCTCCGCGCATGTACAGAGGCATGTACTGGCACGCCAGGATGACGTAGCGGAGTCGGCGGTATCAGAGACAGTCCAAGTTCGCGTGTCCCTTGGGCTGAAAAAACCAAATCTGGTAATACCCATTCCGCGAAAAGTGCACAGGCGGCCCTTATTTCAAATTCGAGTACCATTCCTGGAAATTCCGTGTCGTCGACGCGCCGTCTAGCTCGTCCGAACACAGATTCGCATTGCCCAAGTTCCCACAGAACCGCGTCCCTCGCGACGTAAGCTCTTACTCCACCCGTACCGTTCCGGTGTTTCTCGGCTTTGGCCTTTTCGAAATAACCCGATTCCGCTTCATTCGTGCCGGTTTGGCCAAAGACACTTCGACGCGCCTCGGCCGCCGCGCGCAACTCTAAATCAGAAACTCCGATTTGCTCCACTTCAAGGCCTTGGAGCTCGATACAAACAAATTTATTTGTCATGAGCCAATCCAATTGGGTTCCGAGACCGGAGAAAAGCCGACCGCTTGAATTTCCTGTTCATGATTAACAAACCTTATTAATTTCGATATCCCGCTAGCCGCCAGGTGTAATGTTCTCCAGTCCACGTCTTTGTGTGTCGAATTTGATCTCGTAATCTGTCGACATGTGGCTCTTCGGACAAAATCGCTTAATCGCGCGTATATTCAATTCACCCATAACACGAGAATGCCTATAATCTCCTTCTTTGGGCGGCGGGCTGGACACCCTCTAAACAGGTGACATCACGTGGTCGTGCTCGGATTAATCAATAAACCACGAATTCTGCACTATCCGCCCCATTCCAACCTTCCATTTCACCGTTCCACGCCAACCTTCATGCTCGCTTCAACAACTTGAAATCAAAACGAATGATTTACCGTGACACTTGACTTCGCACCGCCCAAGCCAGCGTGGGCCCCGTTGCAGCGATGTGTAGCTATTCCCGGTAGCCAATACCGCCGCGTCGCTATTTCGCTTTTCGTGCAACCCATCTAAGCTCGGCACCTCCTTTGCGAATTTGAACGTCAGCCGAACCCGCGTCACCGTTAAGTACAACCAAATTCAAAGTCAGCGCCCGTCCCACAAAAAAGTACCTCACGTCACGCCGACCCATTCGTAGTCCTTCGCGTCGCGGTCCGTGCCGTCGCTCAATAATTTAGTGCAGTACTAATTCCCACACGTCACACTCCACGGGCAGCTTCGCTGAGTTGGGACGACGGAGAGGAGGAATGCAGTGAGACCACAATCGCATTCAGAGTCATGGAGGGAAATCAATTTAAATAGACAGGAGAACGTTGATTTTACCGGCACGAACGCGAAGTAACATACTTTACAGCGCGAAGTGCATCGCTGAAACGCGCTCCTTCCTCGCTTCTACTTGAGCGGATCAAAACCCTTCCGGTGCCGCGACACCATTACGAACTTAGCCACGCTACGCATCAAATTCCCGGGACATTAGTTGCAACGAAGGAAAAATGAGAATGTGAGGGCATCCCCTAGAAGCGAATACATAACTCACACAAACAGCTTTGTGCTGAACGACAATTCGTGGCAGAAAAGTCGACAGCGTCATTGACATCACGAGAACGTTTCCGTAGGACAGGCACAGTTCTTGACAGATACCGCGCAAATTCGGCCTGAAGAAGCATAACCTTCGAACTTGGCGATGGGGCTTTTTATTTTGATGCGCTTTCAATGAATGCACAAACTTTGTCGATCAGATTTGTCGGCAATTGACGCAATCGCCGGAGAGAAACAGGGGTTGGCGAAGTGGGCTGATCGCCTCGAACGAGTGGACGAATGTTTGTAGGACGACGCGGAAAATGAATTGCGAGCGATCAACGAAATCTCGCCTGCGGTTGGCGCATTCCCCTCCTCGACTTGGCAGAATCAAATGTCTCGGTGCGGGTGGCGGGTGCGAGGGCTTTAGCGCTAAGAGCTCGACTTTCGCGGCGGCCAAGGTTCGAGGAGCTGCTCTTTGCGGTAAATGAGGGCGTTAATATCGGAGGGGGCTAATTCGATGTTGTGACCGTGCGTGATTGCATCTGTGGGACACGCTTCTACGCAGTAGCCGCAGAAAATACATCGGGAGTAATCAATGTTGTAAACCTTTGCGTAGCGCTCGCCTGCCGAAATGCGGTCAGCATCCGTATTTTCCGCAGCCTCGATGTAAATACAGTTCGCCGGGCAGGCTGCCGAACACAGGAAGCACCCCACGCATTTTTCAAGGCCATTTTCGTCCCGTTGCAAAACATGGATTCCGCGATAACGCGGCTGAACGCTCGCGGGCACGTCGGGATATGACTCCGTCGTGGGCTTACGAAACATCGTGCGCAACGTCACACTGAAACCCTTGTAGAGAGTCAGAAAAGTCTCGCCGACTTCTTTCACGATGGATGGCATCACATTGACTTTAGCAGAGTGTTCCATGACAGGCAATTCAGTGAATCACGATCTGATTCCAAGTTATCCGTTTCCGCGACTCAGTCTTCAAGCGCCCAACCGAAACACACAGAAACCCAGGCCCAGTATCGTGATCATCAGAAATCGATAGCTCAATGAGATTTTCTCTATTCTCCCGGAGGAGAAACCGGCGGTTTCTCGTTCAACTTCCCCTTCCCGGTGATAGCCGCGATAATCTGGCGGCCGTGAAAACGTCCATTCTCAATAAAGATCTCGGCGGTATGTTTCCCTCCAACGATTACTCCAGCGAGATAAATCCCCGGAACGTTGCTTTCCAATGTTTCGGGATTGATTTCGGGCTTCAGCGAATCGCGGTCCAAGCGAACTCCTTGCTTTTTCAGAAATTCGAAATCGGGATGATAGCCGGTTAACGCAAAGACCTGGGCAGCCGGGACACTGTGTTCACCGTCGGCATTTTTCAACCACACTTTATCCGGCTCGATGCGCGTCACCTCGCTATTGAACATCGCCCGAATTTCCCCTGCGCGTATACGATTCTCGATGTCCGGTTTTACCCAGTACTTCAGGCTCTTTCCCATTTCCGGTCCGCGATGAATCAGGGTAACCCGCGCGCCGGAACGAAATAGATCCAGCGCCGCCTCCGCAGCAGAATTTCTTCCGCCAATAACGACAACGTCCTGGTTCCAGTAAGGATGCGCTTCGCTGAAATAGTGGCTGACATGCGGCAAGTCCTCGCCCGGAACTCCCAGAACATTCGGCAGGTCGTAATATCCGGTAGCGAGAATAAGTTTGCGGGCGTGATATTCAAGCCTGACTCCATCTTCGTCCACCGCGTGAACAACGAAAGCGCCATCGTGTCCCGTGATGTTTTCCACGCGCTCGTATTGGCGAACGTCGATTCCGTAGTGTTCAACCGCGCGACGATAATACTTCAACGCTTCGCCGCGGGTTGGTTTTCCGCCGGAAATAGTCATGGGCAAGTCGCCAATTTCCATGCGCTCCGGGGTGGTGAAAAACAGCAGATTAATCGGATAGTGGAACAGCGAATTGCAAAGACATCCCTTGTCGATCACGAGAGGTCGCAGCCCCGCGCGCTTGGCCTCAATGGCGCTGGCGAGTCCGGTAGGCCCAGCGCCGATACATATCACATCGTAAGAATCGGTCATTCGCATAGTGTGGCTGAGCAGTGTTCAACTTTCAACTGCGCCGCAAGTCCATTGGCTCTCTGATCCGTTTCCGATATCTTGCAACAGCTATCTACCTTTGCGGGAAGCACCGCGCTGCGGGTTTTTTCGACGCCTTCGAGTATTACTTTTGCGACGAGCACTTGTCTCTTTCGATTTCTTTTGGGCCAATCGACGGACTTGCACTCCCTTGGGCAGCTTCGCGAAGACCAGCGAATAGGCTTGCCTAAGAAGCCGCTCGACTTCCCCACGCGGGAGCGCATCGTTTGTCTCGAGCGACACCCAATGAGCGCGAGCCAGGTACGGCGCAGGAACAATTCCAGGTCGCTCGATCAGATCAGCAAAATCCTCAGGTGTGCATTTGAATCCAAGCCATTGGCCTCCCGGTTCGAGTTTGGCAACCGCGTACATCTTTTCGCCAATCTTGAAAACGAGATCATCTCCCCATTGAACTTTCTCGGTCGTGTGCGGGAGCGCAAGACAGTATTCGCGAATCCAGTCGATGTCCATGCAGAGAGGCTAGCGCCAGAGCGTTTGAAAGTATAACCCGGGAAATACAGCTCAAAATAGCGCCGCAGCCTTTTCAGTCGCCGGGTAAGAGCAGGTCCGCAAGTTCCGTGGAGAGCGCATCAAGCTCATCGAGCCGCTCTTGCGTCACTTCCAGCTTATCTTTTTTCCAGACGAACCATTCGCGGCCCTGCTGCGTTATGCGCACGCTGAAATTCCCGCCCACAAGATATGCCGGCCGGCCGTGGACCTCGAACGAGCCTCCGGCAATCGAAGCGAGCAACGCAACGCAATTCCCCCTGCGCACGCCGACGTAATTTGCGTACATGGGAAAAGCTACAATCTGAAAATCACACTTGTGTAATCGTTCTAGTGTCGAGATTTGTCGCGGAGTGAGATCCATCGACCGACAGAATATCAGCTAACGCTTCACACTTCGAAATCGAGATTGCCGCGCCAATCCTTCGGCGAAGATCACCGTCGCTCTTCAGCTACCGACTGCTTTGGGCAAGCTCCAGTGCTGCCACACGCTGATTACGCGAAGTGAAAAGCAAACGAGTCCGCCAAGGATTGCCGCTAATGTTGGAGGAAGCCGCAGTTTCGTCGCTACGATCATAACTATCGCTCCGGCAAGCGCAGCGCTGGCGTAGATATCTGCTCGCAAAACCGCGGGAACCTGCACCAGTAAAACATCGCGCACGGTTCCCCCACCCACGCCGGTAATCGTACCCAGCAAAGCGGCAACAAGGGGATGCATCTTGTAAACTAGCGCCTTCTCCGTACCCGCCACAGCAAACAGCGCCAACGCCGCAGCATCGAGTGTGACAATAACGGACGCCGGAACTTGCCGGATGACCGGATGCAGAAAGAATACGATCGCGCCACCGGCGAACGCAGCCGCCGGGTAGCGCCAATCGCGGAGTGACGCAGGCGGTACAGCGCCGATCAACACGTCGCGTATGATGCCGCCCACGAGCGCTGTGGCAAATGCGAGCACCATCACCCCGAAGAGATCAAGGTTGCAGCGACCGCAGCCAAAGACCCTTCGATTGCAAATAGCAGGGTCCCGGCCAAATCGACCGTAAGCAACAGTTTGCTGGGAGTGAAGAGCATAGCGAGCGAGAGAAGAATATGACGCCGCGTGGCGCAAAGACAAGTCGCACGCGAAGTAGGCGGGTCGTGTGAAAAAGAACCTGTGGTCGCGCGACGAATCTTCGGAGTAGAATCGCCCGGTTCCGCTCAAAGGTGGCAGCTCAGCATTGCGTGGGTCCAGCGAGCGGCAATCACGACAGTCGAAGCAAGCGGAGGTGTGAAATGGCGACAGCCAATCCAACCCAGGGATTGCAAGGCGCGGAGAAATTCGTCAAGAAAGCGAGCGGCTGGTACATTGCGATGGCGGTGGCGTTCATCATTCTCGGGATCATGGCGATTGTTGAACCCGGAGTCGCGGGTTTGGCGGTGACAGTTCTAGTGGGCTGGCTGTTGCTTTTTGGCGGCGTCGCGCACTTGGTTGCGGCGTTCAGCGGAGGCGGAGCCGGTCGAGTAATCTGGCACGTTCTGGTCGGACTTCTGTACCTCGCCGGCGGAATTTATTTTCTGGTGCACCCGTTACTGGGACTAGGCTCGCTGACTCTGCTGCTGGGCGTGATTATCCTGGTCGCCGCCGTGTTTGAACTGCTCGCCTATTTTCGCTCGCGCGGTCAAGCCGGTTCGGGCTGGCTTTTATTGAACGGTCTCATAACCTTGCTGCTCGGAGGGCTAATCTATTTCCACTGGCCGTCGAGTTCTGTGTGGGCAATCGGAACACTGGTGGGCGTAAACCTGCTGATGACTGGAATTTCAAGGCTGATGCTGGGCTTGGCAGCGCGAAAACTGGTGACAGCTTGAGCGGACCATCGCGCTGTCTGTACGATTTTTCTCAGTTCAGGATAGCGCTGGAAACGGACCAATTAAGCAGCTGAAGACGAAATAGAGCCTGACTCGATTTCTCGCAGAATTGAGCGAAGCGCAGCCGCCAGTTCTTCGCGGCTCACATGGCTCTTGCGAAATTGCACGCGCACATGGAAGGAATCGTCCTGCGCGCGATAGTCAAACAGAAACGGTTGCGGCCTTGAATCCGGCCCAGATTCTTGCTTACGCGCTTTGCGTGCTTCATCGCGCGTCAACCCGCCTTGCGCGATGCGATGAACCATCTCATGCATCTTCTTCTCGTTGGGCTGTCGCGATACTTGCAGCAGCAGCGACTTCGAAAATATCCCGCGCTCGATGCATTCCTTGCGAACCGCATCTGGTATCACCGTGAGTGACATCGTCTCTGTTACCGACGACCGCGCGCGCCCAATCTTCTTCGCGATATCGTCGTGCGTGTAATCAAAATGCGTTGCCAGACGCTGCAAGCCATCCGCTTCTTCAAAAGGCGTCAAGTCCTTGCGCTGTAAATTCTCGATCAGCCCGATTTCGAGCGTCTCCGCATCGTCCGCAATCTTCTCGATGCAAGGCAGCTCGTGCAACCCAGCCGCTTTCGACGCGTGGTATCGCCGTTCACCGGAAATAATGTAATAAGTATCTTCTCGAGGAATGAAGCGCACCAGCAACGGCTCCAGCACACCCTTTTCGCGTATCGAGTCGGTCAATTCGCGCAGGTCGCCCAACGCTTTGCGCGGCTG
>Ga0209007_1000536_pt1 | contig 14206 bp, 18 predicted proteins | sample JacPinW_OM1H0_O2_FD_187961 | JGI IMG/M metagenome (GOLD analysis project Ga0209007, IMG submission 187961) | Forest soil microbial communities from Algoma, Ontario, Canada - Jack Pine, Ontario site 1_JW_OM1H0_O2 (SPAdes) (version 2) | ecosystem: Environmental > Terrestrial > Soil > Boreal...
TTCGGATTTCAAATCGTAAAACTTTTCAAATTCCGGCTTAACGCGCTCCGAGAGCTCAGGGAGTCTTTCCACCAGGACTTTTACGATATCCGTGTAAACAAGCGGATTCTTCTTTCCGAAGCCGTTTGATCTGGACCAGGTGTGTGATCGATCGGTGGGCATTAGTGTGGGGTGTTGATGCTGTCGGCGGTTTCGAAGATGGGCTCGATGTCGGTGGGGACGGATTTCAGGCGCGCCAGGGCTTTTTGTACTTCGGGGCTGAGGGCGCCGAGGCGGTCCATCATTGATTTTGCGCCGTTGTAATCGCCAGTGGCTTCGAGCGTGAGCAGGTCGTGATCGAGAGAGGCGACGGCGTCTTTCATTTTTGCCAGGTCGAGGCTGAAAGTGCCGTCGGGGTTCGAGACGTAGGCGCCCTTTGATAGCAAATAATTGAACTGCATGGCCTGGCCGCGGGCGTGCGCGTCTTGCAGGCCGAAGCGCATGGTGCGGAAAGAGGACGCGAGATAGGTGGTGTAAAGTTTGCGCTCGGCTTCGGGGCCGTGGGGAAGCGGCATAGTGATTTTTCCATGGTCGGCTTGAGTCATTAAATATTGCAGGGCGAAGAGGCCGGTGACGTCGGCTTTGGCTTCTTCCCAGGCGGCGTATTGCTCTTTCAGCTCCAGACGCGGATTGGTGTCGCGGCCCTGCACTTTGATTTGGTGCGGGCCGAGGCCGTGGCAGAGTTCATGGGCCACGATGTGAGTGAAGAAAAGATCGAAGCTGAGATATTTCTGGTCGGCGGGCGATAGGACGACGCGCGAAATGGGAATCAGCGTGGCGTGGAATTTCGCTTCCTGAATATTTTTCAGCATGACGCGCTTGCTGCCTTTTTGCTGGACGACTTTGTCGTCGTTGGGAAGGTTGTAGGCGGCGGTCGAGATGCCGTGGCTGCCGTCACCGGCGGAGAAAACTTCGTTGACGACGCGTATGGGAGCGAGGGCGCCTAGCTTCGCGTTGCGATATTGCGGATCTTCGGGGAGATTGTCTTCAATTTCCTGCAAATGCTTGCCGAGAAAGGCGAGGCGCGCGGATTCCTTGTCGTCGCGAACATTTATATAGGCTTCGAAAGCGGCTTTGTAGCCGAACATTTCGTCGAGATAGGTTTCGTAGGGGCCGAAGGTGACGTCCACGGGGGCGTCGAGGTCCATCCAGGCCATGTCGCTCTCGTAATAATTGTTGGAAGAGAAGGCGTCGGCGCGCGTAGTGAGAAACTTTTTCAAGGTGTCGTTGTCGGTGAGCGCGGCGGCGTCGCGAAGGAGTTTGCCGGCGAGGTCGAGGTCGCCGCGATATTCCTCGTTGTAGGGGACGATTTTCAACTGATGGTCAGGGCCGCGGCGGATTACGGTGAAAAATCCTTCGGCTTGTTCTATTTGCTCGGGCGAGAGAGTTTTCACCCAGGTCTCGAATTCTTCCTTGGTCATGTCCTCGGGATAAAAATTCGCGGCGGGAAGTTTTCGCGGCGGGACGTTGGGGAGGAAGGCGGTCCACTCGTCGATTTCAGACCAAGGGCCTTTGTTGATGAGGAAATAATGTTTTTGCTCGGCGCCTAAAGGAGTGCGGTCGTGGCGGAGCTGTTGATAGGTGGCGAGGTCGTGGCTCCAAAGCTGTTGCATGAAAATAATGTTCACGATGCGGGCGGCGGAGATGAGTTTGACGAGAGCTTTTTGGTCGCCAGCGGAGAGAGTAGAGATGTCCACGCGGAGGGGAGTGGGGGCGAAGCGGGCGGACATGGCTTTTAGTTGGGCGAGGTCAGGGATCGGTGGGGATGATTGCTGCGAGGAAGTTTGCGACGCCAGCGGTTGCGACGCTGGTGGTTGCGGGGGCTGTTGTGCGTTTCGTGCGGAAGTAAAAGCTACGGCGCAAAGCACAAGCAAGATTGCTGGTATGAGTTTTCGCATGCGGAAAAGATAACATGTTCCGTCCACTTCGTGGACTCTTCCCCAGGCTCGACTAGCTTGATCTCCCGGGCTCGACTTGCCGTCGACCCGGGAGCCCTGTTCCAGCCCCCCTGAGGCGGGCGGAAGCAGATGCGCGGCGGCTTCATGTCGCTGGCGACACTTCTTGCGTGATAAACTTTTTGACTGCCATGCCTGCACAATCGGAACTGAACCTCGGAAAAAAGTTTGGCGAGGTTGCGGACATCTACGACCAGTTTCGCACCGACTATCCCCGCGACATTTTCGTTCGCATTCTTGCCGCCGTAGCGCCGCCGCACAATCGGCTCGTCGATCTCGGCGTGGGCACGGGCAAGATGGCCCGCAGATTTCTTGGTGAATTTGACGAAATCGTCGGAGTGGAACCGGACGTGGCCATGGCCGAGAAGCTACGAAAGCTGGAGCCGCGCATTCAGGTGCGCATTGCGACCGCGGAAGAGGTTGTGTTTCCGGCTGCCAGTGTCGATCTGGTGACGGTTGCCCACGCGCTGCATTGGATGGATGCTACGGCTGTGTTGTCGCGCGTGACGGAATGGCTGCGTCCTGCCGGGATCTTCGCGATTTGCGGAGGCGAGTTCTGTTCGCCGCGCGGAGCGGCCGGCGAAGTGGTCAAAAGGGAATTCGAAGAGTGCTGGAATGCGTGTCGCGACCCGCGCTCGAAGAGACATTTTTCCGGAGGAAGTGTTGCGCAGCGAGCCGCGTATGTCGGTGCTCGAAGTTACCACAATACACGATCTGCGAACGCTTACGGCAACGCAGTATACTGGGTATTGCCGGTCAACGTCGTTTGGGAATGCGTATGCGCGGTCGTTGAAGGATGCCGAGGCTTATTGGCGCAAGCTGGAATCGCGTTTACGCGCGGCGCAGCCTGACGAAAAGATCGAAGTGGATTTCGTGGGTTTTTTGATGCTGCTGAAAAAAGCTGAGTGAATTTGTGGAACGCGCATATTTTTGCACCCAAACGCTTGCTGCTCCTTCCAGGCCTTGACGGGACTGGAGAATTATTTGTCGATTTCATCGCGGCTCTTCCTGAGTCATGGACCGCAGCGACTGTTACGTTTCCGACCGACAGATTTTTGCCGTACACGGATTTGCGTCCGTTCGTGGTCTCAGCGGCTTCTCAATTAGAACGATTCGTGCTCGTAGCTGAATCGTTCTCTACGCCTCTGGCTCTTTGGTACGCAGCAACTAATCCTCCAAATCTAGCGGCTGTCGTCATCTGTGCCGGATTCGTTAGAAATCCGCTTCACGGCTGGCTGGGAGCAGTGAAGGCACTTGCGAAACCTTGGCTTTTCAAACTGAAGCCGCCTCGCACCATCGTTGAATATTTTCTCCTCGGACCGCAAGCACCTCCCGGCCTTCTCCAGAGCCTGGGTCACGCATTGCAAAAGGTAAGTCCGGATGTACTGAGTGGCCGTTTGCAGGAGGTCTTGGATTGTGACGCACGCGATGACCTGCGTCGAACAACTGTGCCACTGTTGTACTTGCAGGCGGCGCATGACAGGCTGCTCTCCTCGTCATGCAAAAATGAATTTTCTCAACTGAGGCCAGATATGGTCTTAAGGTCAGTTCCTGCGCCACATTTGCTCTTGCAACGAGAGCCGCGGAAGGCCGCAGCCATCATCATGGATTTCATCAGTAGTTTGCCGTCAACTCCTGACTAGCGCTTTGTTTTGCGGTTAGGTGCTGCCGGCGAGGTTAGTGGGGCTGGGCCAAGGTGCGGAAGGTGATCGAATAGCGCAGGGACGAGACGGGTGGGATGCTGTGCTCCCAGACTTCGCGGGATTCGCCGGTGAGAATGTACACTGAGCGAGGGTCGAGGAGTTGCGACGCTCTGGTCCAGGCTTTTTTATCGCGTTTACGGAAGCGCATTTTCGCGGGAGACAGTAGGGAGACGCCGATTACGTCACCGAAATGCGGCTTGTCGCGATGCCATCCGATGCCGGCTCCCGGTCTATATTCATTGATACCGATCTGGTGGAAGTCCTGAACCGCGCGGCCGGCGAATTCGGCAACTTTGGCGCGGAGAGCGTCGAGAAATGACGGAGGATCGTCAGCCTGCTCGACTTCTCGCCGGCCATAATCGTAACGAAGGCCGAAGGAGACGACGCGTCGATTGCCGAGGTGGCCGTGAAATTCGAATGGGTTTAGCGGCAAATGACTGAGGGACTTCGCTAAAACATGCTCTTCAGCCTCACTGATGAAGTCTGCCTGGTAGCGAAAGCCTTTGGGTATCGGCGTGGCTAGCTTCGATTGCGGAAACGATGATGCTTGATTGGAGATGGCAAGCTCCCGTTCGCGATGGCGACCTGTGATCGTAGCGAGAGTTGAATTCAACGGTCAATCGGAGAAAGACGTTAGGCTGCGTCTTCTTGGCTGGGACGAAACCCGCTACATGGATATCGGCGTCTAACTACAGTGAATGACGGAACCTTCAAGCGTGACGAATGAATGTCGAAATACTGCCTGTGCTCCGAGTTCCTTTATAATTCTGCTCCAGTAGTCTCAATGCTGAGGTAGGTGACCATGCCAATCACAGTGCTGCTGGCTTATGACGCGGAATTCGAGGGGCAATCGATTCTTCGGCTTCTGAAATCCCGGGCAGAAATTCAGGTTGTCGGCGAGGCCACCGATTTCCCGCAAGCGATGCAGATGTCGAACGATTTAAAGCCGCAAGTTGTCGTTATGGATTTGCACATGCCAAATGACGCGTTAGTGTCGCCTGTCGAATTTAAATCCCTGCTGAATTCCGGTGCATCGCGGTTATTGGTGATTTCTATTTGGCGAGATGAGCAGGCGAATATTTTGGCTAACAACTTTGGCGCGTATACGCTGCTGGATAAACGCGACCTCAACAATAGACTCATCCCCGCGATTCTAGGAAAAACTGAGCAGGTACGCGGCAAGGTTCGCGATAACCGTTGATTACCGCGCCGCACCCAAGTCGGGAGAGCTAAACCCGCACCCTTCTGATGAACGAAGAGTGCGGCACCCCGCAAGTTTCGATTGTGCCGAGGCTGAACGCTGATGCCGCGCGAATGGATAGGCCAGCCGCCAATCGTATGATTTAGGAAAGTCCAGACGCCACTCCCTCCTGCTCGTTTTGCTACTATACGAAAATCATTCACGATAAATGGGGGCGCTCGATGGCACTGCAATCGCAGGCGGCGCTTGCGGAGATTCGCGACACGTTGCTGGAAATGTACGCGGTCAACGACGCGATGAACGAGCTGATTTTGTCATCGCTGGATAAACGTGCGTGGAGGGCGCAGCCGCCGGGCAAGAAAGGCAGCGGACGGACGATTGCGGCGATCTTCGCGCATCTGCACAACAGCCGTCTTGTGTGGCTGAAGAATTCGGCGCCGCATTTGAAATGTCCGACGCCACTCGATCCGGACCGCTGCACGATGAAGCAGGCCGCCGCGGCGCACAGGAAAAGCGGGGCGCAGTGTTTGCGCATGTTGACGGACGCGCTTTCGGCGGCTCCGAATCGCCGCGTTACAAAATTCTCGCGCGGGAGTTGGACGCAGACGTGGCCTGCCGGCGGGACCATGTTCGCGTATATGTTCTCGCACGAGGTGCATCATCGCGGGCAGATTTTGATGTTGGCGCACCAAATGGGTTATCGAGTTCTTCACAAAACTCCTGGCGTGTGGCATTGGGAGAAGCTTTGGAAACAGGCGGGGCTGACTACGAGGCCGCGGTGAAAGAATCGTAAACGTATTGCTAAACTCGCGCCTTCTGAGGAACGAACGGCGCGGCACCCCGCGCCAACCGGATCCGGCCCAAGAAGTTCGGTACGCACAAGGGCTTCCTGCGGATCCGGCCAATTCTAGTTTCCACTGCGATACAGGCCACGATCCGTGGCGAAATCCGTTTTGGTAAAGTTGGGACTGTAGTAGCTGCGCTTGTATTTGTTTTCTGAAACCCACAATACTTCGTAGCTTCCCGAGGCTTGAGGGCGGCCCTTCTCGTCGAAGATTTTGATAGCTCACACGAAGATGCCAAGGCGCAGGGACGGGATTGCTTAGACCGTTGACGAAAGACGCTCAATGTTTTTTGGCTGGTAAGTATTTCAGTTTTCGTGCAAGTCCATCAAGAAAACAGACGACGGCGATGAACGCTGAAGAACGGCGAAGATGCTATTCGGGAACGTTCCAGACGTACAGGAAATCGGCGTCGCTGGCGGTGGCTACTTTGCGGCCAGCCTTGCGAGTGGCACGATTCAGGGCGGAACGAACTTTTTCCTTGGAGGCGTCGAGCTCGGCCAAGGGAATCTTGATGGCAGCGCCACCTTTGAGAAGGGCCAAGTCCCTGAGGATAACAGTCACGAGCTGTTTGTGCTTTCCGCTGCGGCCTTGCGGGACGTCTGCCTGCACCATGATAGCGAAATGAGCCGGTGAAACTCTGCTATGCGCACGCGCCATCTACGAACCCTCCCAGAACGCGCGATACGTTAAACAAACGTATCACTAACGTGACGCAATGATACCACGACGTAGTCCTGCGTACAACTACTAATGATAACGCGAGGGGTGGGCGATGCGTCCGCGGGGCTAACGCGGGCGACTAACGCGATTCTCAGTTTTTTTAAAGATCTGACCCGTACGACTTGGGGGCTGCTAGCGTCGGAGAGTGTTCAGGAGAGTTGGATGGTCAAACCTAAAACGCACTTTGAACAAGTTCCACTGGATATCGTGAAGCAAATTGTCGAGAAGCAAAGTGACCTTACCGTGACGGAAGCGGACGTTCCATTACCAAGGAAGAAAGCAAAAGCGTTTGAGAAGCGACGCTGAGCTTGGCGATAGGGAAAGGAGCGAGAGGAATGGTCCATCCGATCGATATTTTCGAGGTAGAGGGTTCGGCAGTACGTTGGATCGAAGCGGCACCTACAGTGGAAGAAGCGAAGAAACGGATAAAAGAATTGGCTGTAAAGTCGCCGACCAAATTCATTGTGCTGGACCAGAGAACAGGGGATAAAGTTTTTATCGAGAACGCGGAAGAACTGGGGTCCATGGAAGTATGAAGACCGCGTTGCGTATCTTGGTGGCCGGCCACGAAATGGCTTAGGGCCCGGAAAGGTTTCGGGGTTGGGGATATTCCCGCTCCGGCCCTAAGTTCTATCTTGCAAGACATCATGCGAAACGAAGCATGCTGCCAATTGTCACCCTTGACAGTCAGTAGGAAATTGCAAAATGCCCCGTTTCTCGGAGTACCTCGTCGCTGTCAAGGCGGAAGAGACGCTGAGGTTGGAAGATTCAGGATCCGGCTCGCAGCTGATTTCCCAGGGCGTGCCGAATCGATCGATTAGCACACCCTGGTCGAACCAGTTAGGCGTTGGTGCCGCCGTCAACGGTTAAGTTTGCGCCGGTGATATAGGACGCTTCGGGGCCGGCGACGAACGCGACCAGCGCGGCAACCTCCTCGACCTTCCCGTAGCGGTCGAGCGATGTGGCGGCCTTTTGGGGGACGGCCCAATCACCTGCAGCAGGGTTCAAGTCGGTGTCGATCGGGCCCGGTTGGATGTTGTTGACGGTGATGCCGCGGCTGCCGACTTCTCTGGACAAACCCTGACTGAACATCTTGATGGCTCCCTTGGTGGCCGAGTACGACACCAAGCCGGGCGTCATCATACGCTCGCCCACGCACGAGCCGATCATGATGATGCGGCCGCCGTCGTTCATGTGCTTCAGCGCGGCTTGCGTCGCGATCATCGTTCCGCGGACATTGATGTTAATCACGCGGTCGAGTTCCTCCAGCGTTGCGTCTTCGAATTTTTTCGGGATGGCGGTGCCGGCGTTGTTCACAAGCACGTCGATACCGCCGAGTGCGGCGACTGTCTTCTCAACTGCGTCACGAACTGCGGCGGCGTTTGCGGCGTCTGCTTGAAACGCGACGGCCTTTCCGCCTGCCTGTTCAATCGCTTTGACCACCTTCGAGGCGGAGTTTGCGTCTTTGGAGTATGTGATCGCTACGATGGCGCCGTCCGCGGCCAGACGCTTGGCGATCGCGGCGCCGATGCCGCGCGAGCCGCCGGTGACGAGCGCTACTTTTCTGTTTAGTGTAGACATGGAATCTCCTTTAGGTTTTCTTCAATCGGGGTTATGCCGGCAAACAGTTTGACTCGGATAAGTGAATCAGATCACGTATATGGGATGCGCGGAGTCAGGTTTCAGATTCTAGATCGGCGCTACATTTAAATCTCAAGGCGGAGTGGAACATGAAGGGCCCAAGGGAGGTTCGAATGTGTTTGATTAGGAATGTTGTGTGGGGAGTGACGATGCTACTTGTGTTTCCGGTGGTTTCGCAGGCAAGCCCGTGCCAGATGCAGGCGCTGGCCGATCAGCGTAAGGACGTTGCAACGATTGAGCGGCTGGAGCAAGAGTGGACGCGAGCATACCTTGACGGGGATACGGAATTTGAACGATGCCTGCTCACTCCCGATTTCACGGAAATAATGCGTACTGGCGAGGTGAAGGTTCTTAAGGACGAGCTGGCTTTTGCCGAAGCAAATAAAGGCAAAAGACCGAAAATTCCGGACGCGCCAAAGAGTGTGGTTCTAGTACATAGAAACGTCGCGGTGGCATACGGTACATCGACTTCAAAATTGAATGATGGCGCGGTGCGAACTGTCCGATACGCCGATTATTACGTCTGGGAAAATGGCGCCTGGCATGCATTCTTTGCGCAACAGTCTGAAGTTCCAGCAGGGAAGACCTAAAGCACCAGGTAGCAAAATCTAAAAGCGAGGTTTTGGTTTGGCCGGCGAGAAGAAGCTTGAAAGCGGTCTCACGGCCCGGAATGAAGCCGGCGCTACGAAGGCGCAGAAATAAGTTGCTCTGCAAGTCCCGACTCACTTTTACGGATTCTGGCATCACGGGTTCTTTATATACAGTGATGCCGGAGTGTCGGTTCCCGTGTCGGCAGTGTAGCGTGAGCTAGGCGTTCGAGGTGGTGAAGGCTTGCCTTACTGTGGGCTTCCAGAGATAAGACAGCATCGAAAAGGCAATTGCGACTACAAGCAGGTGGCAAAGAAGCGATAGGCCAACCGGCATGAAGAAAAATCTGCGGAGAACGAAGAGACAGAAGACCGTACATGCCGCACCCAAACCAATCGAGACGATGGATGCGCTCCAAGCCCATTCGCGCAATTCGAACAAGGCCATCGCAAGACCCGCGGCAATGCCCGCCAGAATAATCAGCGAAACACTGGCTCCGATGGCCATGCCGGTGATTGCGGTGGAAGCTGAGTCCGAAACTTCTCCGGTCATGATCATGATAGCTATGAAGGCGAATGCGAGACAGGTTAGGGCTAGGATAGCCGCTACGATGACTGTGAGGATGGCGATAAGCGTGACGCCGGTGGGCCGTTTCATTTCGAGCGATCTCTCCTAACGGTGCGCATCATGACTGTTTTGCGCTGGGGGCGGTATCGGGTGCATGCGGTAGATCCAGGTTACGGTTGCTGTAGCGGGGAAGCGACGGGTTTCCGTGCCAACGAAGAAGCGGGCCACGTGTTCGGCGCGCCAGTTCTTAGCGGGGGAGTGGGCGGGACGGCAACGGGATCACACCGAAGAAGACGAGCAGCATGCAGACGCCGATGGCTAGAATGATCAGGGTCGGCACCCAGAAATATAACGGATGCTGGGAGCGGTCGTAGCCACCCGGAGGACAACCTTTGTAGTAGCCCTTTCCAGTGATCAGACTGTAGCCTGACCAGCCTATGCCGATAAGTCCTAGCAGCAGGAATGGCATTGATTTGGCCCTTGGCTGGGATTACAAGTTTTGGTTTCTTTCTTCAACAGCGTGCCTCAAAAGCGCGCTTGAGTTTGCAAGTATCGTCCTGGGACGAAGACTATGCATTCCTCGTGCTTCGGTAAATAATTTCGGTCAATCCGGCAAGGATCAATAGCCCAAGAGCGACGATAAGCAGGACGCCGTGGTAAGAGTCAGACCACCACCGGAAAGCCTCTGCCAGCCATATGAAACCTGCCAAGGAAAGATAGCCCACGTTCACCCAACGGGCGAACTTTAGGTCAAACAATTCGAGCAAGACGCCCAGGGTCGGAAGGAGCGCTTCCAACAAAAACTCCGTCCACAGTTGCAAAGTTTGAGCCGCGCGGTTGAAAGATTCGCCGAAAAGTCTCGTGAACATCGCCCAAATGATTAATCCGTTGACGGCCACAACCCATGCAAGGCGAATGGCTCTCTTCACACCATGAGTAAAGACCGGGTGGAAGGCTAGGTCAACACACAATACGGAATGTGGTTCCCAGTTCGCTCATTCCTTTGTGACGTGGATAGGAAGACCGAAAAAAAGCGGATCCCTGCTTGCCGGCACGCAAGCCTCAACTGCGTCCCGCGCTCCTAAAAACCAGGGGCAAGAAAAAGCGCGCGGAAGTCCCGAAAGGGCCAGAAAAACGCAGGGCCTGCCAGCAGGCAGGCCGAAGACCGGCGTTTCAATGTCACGGTACTGGCGGCAGAAATTTAGAAGCTGATTTTTAGGATTTGGCCGTTGTTGCCGACGAACCATCCCGACTGCGGATCTGCAAAGGCGACGGCCCAGTAACCGCTCACTCCCGGAAGCTGGTACCAAGTTTGGCCATCATCGGGGGTCCAAGCAACGTCTCCGGAAGTGTAATTCGGCTGCGTCTCAGAGGTAACTACCACGGCATGATCGAAGTCGTGGCCCTGGCTCCGGTCTTGGTCCGAGCCTTTGTTTAAGTTTTGGTCTTCCTGATAGCCGACCGCATAGCCGTCGTGGCCGCTTCCGCTGACCAAGGCCAGGCAGAAAATGGGTCCTTGCACGGGAGGCGTATTCGTAAGATTCCAGGTTTGACCGCCATCGTCGGAAGTTGCCACTTGAGCCGAGCTGTTGTTGGACAAGTCGCCGCCCGCGAGGATGCCGTGCCACGGATCGCGGAAGGCTACCGAAATTCCGCCCGCGCTAGGCGAACTGTAAAGCGGAGTGTCGTACGCGTGCCAGGTATCGCCGCCATCCCTGGTGGTTAAAATCCGCGCGATGGTTGAGCCACCGGTGGTAACCCAGGCATTTTTTTGTCCTTCGGTTGCGATGCAGGTTCCGCTTGCGGAAAAGGAGGCTTCGCCGGATAACGCCGGTGGCAAGTTAGCGGAGATGGATTGCCAAGTGGTTCCGTCGGTAGTGCGAATATCCGGGAAAACGCCGTTTACCGAATCGCTGTGAGTGACGCCGCGGTCGGGTGTCCAGAACGCGAAACAATCGTAGAAGGCGTTCACGGTATGATTCGTAAACTCTTTCTTCCAGGTGGCGCCGCCGTTCTCCGTTTTGTAGATGCGAAAGTCCGTGGTGTTATTCCCGATAGACATTAGATAGGCGATTTTGTCGCTGACACCCTGTACGTCACGGAATTCCAGACTCTCGGTTCCCGGGACGACGCCGGCTTTCCAGGTGTTTCCGCCGTCGGTGGTGACGACGTAGGTGCCGCCCGTTCCAGCAGCCCAGACTACGCGGGAATCCACCGGGCTAACAGCAATCAGCAGTTGCGTGGTGCCGCTGGTTTGCGGAGTGAGTTTAGGCTGATGATTTTTTCCAGTGTCTTGGGCCAAGGCTAGAGTTGCGGAAGCTGCAATCAGGAAAACGGCTAGGAAAAATTTGGACATGGAATCCCCCAGGAATGTTGGGCTGGTGGGGAGGAGTATAGGAAGGTCGCGGTGAGGTGTCAAGGTGGGTGAAGTCAAGTTCTGAGAGATTTTTACGATGGGGGCTGAATAAGGGGCACGCGTTGAAACCGACGCCGCGAATTTGCGAAGGAGTACGCGAGTTGCTCGCTCCAAAGAAGAGCACCTGGATGCCGAATCAGGAATGATGGGGCAATGGGAATAGGAAGCTGGCGCCCGTGAGACCGCTACATTCAGCGCTAAAAACTGATGATAAGGGAAAACGTTATCCAGTTTCGAACTGAAGCACGTCGACGATCCTGCGGGCCAGCCGCAGCGCAACTACGCGCATGACACGCGTCGCTAAAGCGCGGTACGAAACCCTTTTGCCCGGCTATTGCGCGTTGAACTAACTTCTGGCGCAGTTGGGGCACTCCGGACAGAGACCAAACCAGCAAAAATGAAATGCAAAAGTGTGCAGAACAGCACAGACGGACGTCTTGTCGTTGGTTAGTCTGATGAACGCGCAGGCTTTCACGGGAAGGGCCTGGCGCGGCTCGACAGAGCGAGAAAGGGAAGGTTCTCGCTCTCTACAACGAGGAGATGGAAACATGCTTGGGATACTTGCAGCGGTGCTGATCGTTCTTTGGCTGCTCGGATTTTTCGCGTTCCACGTGACCAGCGCTTTCATTCACATCGTGCTGGTGGTGGCGTTGATATTACTGGTGCTGCAGTTCGCGCGCAGGGCATAAGACGCGTAGTCATTTAGTTAGTGGTTCCATAGAAGCATCGGAAGGGTCAACCTTCCGCATTCTGATACTGATCCTGGAGGTCAGCGATGATACGAAGGTTTATTACCGTTGCGTGTTTGGGGCTGATTGCAAGCACGGCGGTTTATGCACAAAACAAGGAACAGAAGCGGCTGGAGAACTCCGGGGATGTGATGCAAGAAATTATGGATATTCCGGACAATATTCCTCAGTCGGTAATGGACAAAGCGAAATGCGTGATTATTTTTCCGTCGGTGCTGAAAGCAGCCTTCGTGGTAGGCGCGAGCTACGGCCGCGGAGCGATGGTTTGCAGAGCCGGACAGGATTTTAGAGGGCCGTGGGGCTCGCCGGCAATGTATGCGCTGGAAGGCGGAAGCATTGGATTTCAAATCGGCGGACAGGCGACCGATCTCGTTCTGTTAATCATGAACGACAGAGGTGCGAGTTCGATTCTGGACAGCAAGGTGAAGTTGGGCGGCGACGCGTCGATTGCAGCAGGGCCCGTGGGTCGCGATGCCACTGCGGATACCGATGCGTACATGCGCGCGGAAGTTCTAAGCTATTCACGCACGCGAGGGCTGTTTGTGGGCGTTTCACTAGAAGGCTCCACGCTGCGTCCGGATGACGACGCTACCGCGGACGTTTATGGGCGGCATCTCACAGCGCGGGAAATCGTGTTAGGTGGAGATGTACAAGTTCCAGAATCGGGACGCCACCTGGTAGCTGTGTTGCAGAAGAATGCGCCTTGGAATGAATCGAAAGTATCTGCGAGTCAGTAGCTAGTTGCAATAGCTGTGGCACTGCGTAGATCTTCTATCCGAGAGTTTGGTGAAGATGGTTTCGCCAGGCTCTCGGATTTTTTTTGTAATCGGCAGGCGTTTCAATGCTGCGGCCAAGAATCTTACGCCACAGCTTCCTGATTGACATCGGCTACGCCCCGCGTTTGCGCACGGACAGGGCGGCCAAGCTGAGTAGGCCGACGGACAGCATAAGCAGCGCGCCGGACTCGGGGACGAAGGCCGTTTGGCTGTCTGCGAGAACATCAAACCAGTACATGCCGGCTGGCAGGCCGTGGACAGTTAATGTGAGGATGCCATCTTTGCTGTAATCCGCAAAGGCTCCATCGGAATCGGTGTACTCAGCACTGGCGCTTCCTTCCAGAGTATTTCCTGCCGCGTTGAACAGCTCGATAATGGCCTGATCGATTGCGCTGTAACAGCAGAGCCCGGTGGAGCTGTTGGTCATCGCGATATTTAGTGAATAGGGCACGGTGATGGTTACCGTTCCATTCTTACTTTTCACAAACCCCGTTTTCTCGATTTGGGCATCATTCTGAAAATCGCCTGTGTTGGTGGCTGAGCTGCTCAGTTCCGCGCTGTTGACTGAGGCGGTGGCGGAAGTGCCGGGCGCGAAATTTTCGGTAGCGGAGATGGAGGTCCACCCGGGAGCTTTCGCCTCGTTAAACGAGAATTGGTTGGTGGGCAGGTAGTAACCGTAGGCTTGGGCGAGTTCAGCGTAGGGGTTGGGTCCACCGCTGGCAATTGGGGAAGATGAGAAGGTCGCAGCCGACCAGTCAATGGTGCACGAAGCGGTGGCGGAACCCCCATCGGCCTGGGCGGTTCCAATAAAGGCCAGGGAGAGTAGCGTTAGTAGAGCGACGGATTTCAGCGATTGAATTGGGTTGATGAGCCTCATAGCGTTCCTCATTTGGTCCGGTCGGTTTTCCGTTTTGGGATGGGTTAACAATTTTATACACACCCGTTATTGAGTAAGCAACCGGATTATGCGGAGTTTTGAGGGCTCATTTCCAAGGGTGTGCTTTAG
>Ga0209007_1000537_pt1 | contig 14201 bp, 12 predicted proteins | sample JacPinW_OM1H0_O2_FD_187961 | JGI IMG/M metagenome (GOLD analysis project Ga0209007, IMG submission 187961) | Forest soil microbial communities from Algoma, Ontario, Canada - Jack Pine, Ontario site 1_JW_OM1H0_O2 (SPAdes) (version 2) | ecosystem: Environmental > Terrestrial > Soil > Boreal...
CAAAGAACCAGGACGACGGAAAACGCTCTTCGGGGTGAACGGAAAAGTGCGCTCAGAAAACGATTGACGGAGCCGACATTGTTAGAGATACCGGTAATCGGGAGTTGACCTTGGAACGTGATATTAGGTTCGGCATCGGTAAGCAGAGAAACGATTGTGAAATATCCGACGCGGCGCGATGAGCGAAACGGACAACCTAGCTGGACGGTCCTCCCGATGAACAAGGAACAAATCTTGTGGAATGCGACTCGCCTCCGCACGTCAGAAAAGAAGAAGGTCTTCGGGCAGCGCGGTCGGAAGGGCGGCACTGCGGCGGCACGAAACGCGGCAGGGAATCCCTATCTGTTCTCCGGTCTCCTGAAATGCTCGGAGTGCGGCGCCAATCTAATCCTCGTGTCCGGCAAGGGCAAGAATCGATTCACTTCCCTAGGTATGCCTGGCCACCGGTCATCTGCAACGGAGGATTCACGGACGCCGCCGTGTTTGTATTGACCCTGTTTGTTGCGATGCTCTTTGTCGAAGGATTCCACTGGCTTGGGTGGCTCATGCGTCAGGCGCCCTGCGCTTCTCGAAAGGCGCGAGACTCTGCGGAAGTTTCGTCTCCCACTGGTGGGAGGCTCTTTGCGCCAGTCGGAGGAGTCTCCTCGCTCTTGATAGCCCGATTTGTTTCGTACGTCGTGGGCGCGTACATCGGCGCGTTGAATCCGTGCGAAGGAATTGACCCGAGCAATATTTCCAAACGATTGATCGCGGGTGGGATTCTTCAAGCGTACGGCGTGTTGCTGCTCGCAGAGGCCATCTTGAGAAAATTCCCACGTCGTCGATGAGCTAACACGCAAGCGGACACGTCTGCGTCTTGCGCGCATGAGTTTATCGGACTCGTTCACAAGGTATAAGACCGTCGCTCGGCACGCATCGCAATCGGGCACATGGGCAAGAAGTCGATCGTTCAACGCGAAACGCTTGGCGAATCGCTTGCACGGTTTGGGTTCTGGCGCGCCGGTCATTTCTCGCGCTCGCGGTCGAAGACTTCTTTGGCTTGCTGGCGGAACTCCCTATCCGCTGGAGTATTTGCGAATAGTCGCGGCCCGATGATTCTCTTGGCGACCTAGTCGAAGGTCAACGTCGGATTCTCGTAAGCACCGTCATTGAACTGGCCGATCGGCTCCCATTGTTCTGTCGTCAACGTAGGTTTTCGGGGCATGGTCGGTGTTTAGCATCGCCGGCACCGGTGTAAAATATCGGGCCTAGGGCCCAGTCACAATGAAAAACGAGACCGATGCAGCCATCGAGAAAGTAAAGCGCATCCAGCAACTGTGGCAAGAGCTGGGGCGAACGAAGACGAGCACTCCGGAATATGAAATACTCCTAAAGAAAATCCGCACCTTGTCGGCCGAGTACGAGGCGCTTCTTCCCGACCCTGAGAAGCCGGAAAAACCCAATAACTGAAGTGTTCCATTGGGGACAGATTTGGTCTCGGCCTTGGGTCACAGTGCCTGCGTTACCACTCTCCCCAGGAGAATCTCCATGATTCAGCCTACGATCACCCTAGCCGGTACGATTCAGAAACTGATCGATCGCTCGATGACAAAGCAACCGCAACAGGTCCAGATCGGTTTGCAGGGCGCCGATCATCTCTACGATGAACTTCGAATACCCAACACACTCGGATGGGAAGAAGGCAAAACCGTCGAAGTCACGATTCGGTTGCTGTCCGCTGCGGCATAGCGTGCGTGTAGTAGAACCGCACAAAAACGAACCGACGGCGCGCCCCGTATCGCTCGGAGAAATCAATCAACATGGAGTTTCATTGCGGGGCGTTCCTGTGGTTCAAAACCAGTGGTGGATTTCGTACAGAGACGCGGCATTAGAAACCGATTTCAATAGGCTCGACGACAGGATCGAAGCTGCCGACCGTACATACTTTGGCCCAGATGCATCGACCGACGAACTTCGCGAGCTTACAGAGTCGTGGGATTCGCTTCAAACCTTGAAGAAATATCAACGCGCTTCGCAGCAGCTCAGACCGGAATCAGTGACTTAACGTGTCCGACAAGTTCCTTTACTTCGCTCTTCGATACAACCCGGTCGACCGAAAATGCGTGGCCTATCATGTGCTTACTCAGATCAGCATACTGCGTGAACAGAATGATTGGCACGTTGGGCAGTAGCTTCTTCAGTTCCCGCGCCGCCGCTAGTCCGTCCATGACAGGCATCGACAAATCGAGGATTATCAGATGGGGATGGCATTCGAGAGCGAGTTTAATAGCTTCTTGACCGTTGGAGGCTTCCGCGCAGATGTCGTAGTTCTCTTCAGATTCAAACATCTTACACAACATTTCGCGAATCGCCGGATTGTCGTCCGCCACGAGAATCGTCTTTGCCATTTCGCCCGTTCCACGATGGCGGGGGGGGCGAAACAGTGACAGCATGGCCGAGCTATTGCGATCAGGTGTTTAGTGTAGGGAAGACGACAGAGCATTGAACAGGTAGTAGTTTCCGTGTTAGTTTGGCCTATGCCGACTCCCCCAACTCGGCGTAAGTCCGCAAAGGCTCGCCGCTCACCCCAAGAAAACGTCTCAAAAGGCTCAACTTTCGATGTGAAATCGTTTCTCGACTCTGCTGGTCTTGGAAGGAAGGTCAGTAAGTTTCGAGCAAGAGAAATCGTCTTCGCACAAGGCGATCGCGCGACGAACGTCATTTATATTCAGGAAGGCGGCGCGAAGCTCACTGTCGTGAGTCAGTCCGGCAAAGAGGCGGTTGTCGCGATTCTGGGACCGGGCGACTTTTTGGGTGAAGGATGCCTCGCGGGCCAGTCGCTTTACATGGCGACCGCGACCGCGATTAGTCCCACGTCCGTCCTGGTTATTGCGAAAGACGAGATGATGCGCGTGCTCCACGCGGAGCACGAGTTCTCCAATCGCTTTATCGCATATATGCTCGCGCGAAACAGCCGAGTCGAGGCGGACTTGGTAGACCAACTCTTCAACTCTACCGAGAAGCGACTTGCCCGCACTTTACTGTTGCTGGCGCGCTACGGGGAACAAGATCAGCCTAACAAGCTGCTCCCTAAAGTATCTCAGGAGACGCTCGCGGAAATGATTGGCGCAACGCGGTCCCGAGTCAATCTGTTCATGAACAAGTTCAGGAAACTGGGCTTCATCCGTTACAACGGCGGCCTCCACGTCGACAAGTCCCTACTCAGCGTTGTCCTGCACGACTAAGACATCTTTCAGGACCGCGTCAATCTCATGACGGACGGCCTTCGCTGCCACGCAGTTTTGTCGCGACCAAGACGGCCAAAAGGGTAGCGACGCTGCGAACGTTGCCAGCTATGGCCAGAAGTTTCTCGGTGGCGATCGGATGTTGGTCCGCTAAACCTTCGAGACGCGCGCTGACTCCATTGAGGTGCTCAACTTCATCGAGAATTAGTTGGTAAGGCAAGCTCCGCCCCATTTCTGTCGGGCTAAGCAATAACGACTCCAGATGATCTGCCTAGGTCAGAGAACCTGAATGAGGGAAGGAGGACTACCTCGGCGAGAAGTGTAGCACCAAGTGACGGCCTAGCCGGGAATTATTACGGGCGTTAAGCGATTTTAGATTCGCGCACACAGGGCACGCGCCGTCGGACTGTTCAACGGTATCCTACCGAGCGTCGATAGGCTCGGCAACCAATAGGGCAGGTATTCGATGCAGGGCGGTGTGCCGAAAACCCCAAATTAGTCGCCGCCGTAAGCTATTGAATCTTCGGAGGCAGAATGAAGCGCTACGCAGGTGCCAAAATCGGATGATTCTGATACACGAGCAGAGCACTGGGTCCAAATCACCGGACCCTGTAGAATCAAATCCCGGCAATTCCACAGATATTCGAGAGGCACCGTGGAAAGTCACATCGTCGACGGCGGCCAGGACAGGAACGATGAATACCCCAGTCGCGGATCTTATTCAGAAGGTCTCGGCGCAAGCCGAGCAGATTCCCTCGATGTACGGTCGGGTGGATTTTTCGATCACGCCCGAGCGTTTCACGGTCGAGCCCGAGGACCAGACCGACCTTGAGCCGGAGTTTGCAGAGCGTCGACCGGAACTGCTCGCCAATGAAGATCGGGTGGCTCTTGTGAGGGCCTACACCATGCATGGAGACCCCCTCGCCGACGCCTATGCCGCCCTAATACCGAAGCACGGATTCGGACCGTTGGTAAAGATGCTGGAGGAGGTCTGTGATCATGGGCTGGAGAGCGTACCGTCTGCGCCGCCAGAGCTGGTTCGGTTCATCCAGGAAATGGAACGGTTTCCAGCGTGGTTGGACATGAAATTGATCGAACAAGGCGCCCGCATCGAGCGCAACGCTTACGCACACAGGGCGCCTTTTATCATCCGGGGCGGCTTTATCGGCACCTTCATGAACAAGTATACGGCCTTGCCGATGGCCTTGACGGGGGCCTTGTCGAGCAAAACAGCAGCGCACCGGGTGCATGAGACGGCAACTTTTTTCACCAGCACCGTGATGCCCGGCGCACTGGATCGACATGGTGCTGGCTTCAAAGCCGCAGCGATGGTGCGCCTCATGCATTCGATGGTACGGTTCAACATCTTGTACCGAGGCGATCATTGGGACGTCAAGACGTACGGCATTCCGATTCCGCAGGTCGACCAAATGCCTGTGGGCCTGGCGCCGATCTTCCCAATTGCTCTAAGGGCTCTTCGCAAAGGGCGTACGACGTTCACTCCTGCTGAACGCGCGCGCGTCGAGCTGGCGCACTATAGGTGCTTCCTGCTGGGCCTGCCTGACGAGTTGGTCCCGGATACACCGGCGCGCGTCGTCGACATCCTGCTAACACGGCACGCTACTCTCCGGAAGGAATTCGACGAAACGTGCGGCGCTCTGGTCCGTGCCACCATGACCGCGGATCTCACGTTGGACCGTTCCCTGCGTGGTCGCTTCTACACATGGCTTGAGCGCGGATTCGCCAAGGCGTCTTTCGTGGTGAAGTACATGCGCGGAGACAGAGACGCAGCAGCCAGGCTTGGAGTCCCCGTTGGCGTGTCGGACTATGTGGCCGCCGCGGCGGCCGGAGTCCTCATCGCCGCGACGATGGTGCCCTATGCGCTTGCCGCGCGTGTACCGGGTATCAGCGATGCAGCGGACCGTTCGCTCGTCCGCCACTTAACCAAGCTCTTGGCTCGATACGGGCACGCTGAATTCACGACGAATGCGGACTCATATCGTCGTGCGCACACCTAAGACTGTGAAGTTCACCCGCTTGGAGCAGATGAAACACGGGCGCGTTTAGTCGGCTGCCTCGCTGAGATTTTATTCTTCATTTTTCTGCGCATGAACACACCCATCCCACGGCACGCGGATCGCATCTCTGTGGCCGTATTGTTTTCCACTTGCTTCACCCTGACAGCTCGGCCCATTTCCGCTTCATCGATTCGGTTCTGCCTACCAAACATCTCTTCGGTCACGATCGACCATGATGAGTTATGCGATCTCCCCGTAGGGAGGCGGGTCGCCTAATCAATCAGACGGTGACTTTGCGCACCACAACGTTTGCTGGCGAGCATGCAAATCACATCCTATAATCCGCATCTCGGCCTCCTTCGATCCGAGCACTGTTGGGGTGAACACCGAACAGTCTACTCGGGTCGTAGCGGGGCCGACGTCGTTATGGCATCAGTCAGGACTTGACCGATGATGCGAGCGCCGATTGTTCAACCTCACCGCAAACCAGGCCGAAGTTAGTGCTGGACCAAAATCGAGATGGTGTGATCGCCCGAGTTGCCCACGGCGAGGCCGAGTCGGCCGCTGCCGTTAAAGTCGCCTGCGGCGAGTAGGTCAGGGTCTGCACCTGTGGCGACCGGCGACCCGGGCGCTGGCGCGAAGGTCCCGTCGCCATTTCCTGACAAGATCGTTACGTTGTTGCTGCCAGCGTTAGCAACCGCCAACCCGGGCTTGCCATTACCGGTGAAGTCGCCGACGGCAATCGCTTGCGGCGTACTCCCTACCGTGATCGGCGATCCAGGTGCTTGAGTGAACGTCCCGTTCCCGTTTCCTAGGAGTATGGTCACGGTATTGTCTTGAGAGTTTGCGATCGCAAGATCCAACTTTCCGTCGCCGTTGAAATCGCAAATCACAATGGCGACGGGATAGTTTCCAACTGTCACCGGAGAGCCGGTCGCCTGCGAAAACGTCCCGTCTCCGTTGCCGAGAAGAATCGTGAGCGTGTTGATCTCACTCGTCACCGCGAGATCGATCTTGCCGTCGCCATTAAAATCCCCTGCCGCGATGGCCGTCTGGGCACCGTTGATGACTGGAGTGATCGTTTCCGCATTCGGGGTATTGAACGCGCCGTCGCTGTACCCGAGTTCGATCGTCGTACCTGAGCTACCAAAGAAGGGCGCGACTGCCACATCTAGGTTCCCGTCACCGTTCCAGTCTCCAACCGCGAGGCTGTTCGGATCAGGCCCACTCGCCACGAACGCCGTGGAGTGAACGAATGTGCCATTTCCGTTGCCGAGTAGGACGTCCACGTTTTCCGTATCGACGTCGGTGGCAACTAAACCAAGGTGGCCGCTGTTGTCGAAGTCTCCCACGCCGAGCGAGCTAAGTATTACGTTGGTGGCCGTATCCCAAGGTGGATTCGGTATCGTGATCGGCGAGCCGGTCGCCTGGGTAAACGTGCCATCGCCATTGCCCAGCAAAACATTCACGGCATTGGACGCGTAGTTCGTCGCCAAGTCCACTTTTCCATTGCCGGAGAAATCGCCAATCGCCAGCGTACCCGGCCCGAAAGCAAAGGGAAGCCTGATCGGCGACCCTGTGGCGTTCGAGAAATTCAGAGCTGCCTCCGGTATGGCGACGGTAAAGTAGACGACGTTCGACGCCGGACCGGAAGGCGCGGGGTTCACGACGGTGATTGCCGCTGTTCCGGCTGACGCGATAGCTGTGGCTGGCACCGTCGCGGTGAGTCGGCTGCTGCTGATAAACGTGGTCGCAAGCGTCGTACTGTTGAACTCGACGTTCGCGCCGGACACGAAGCCGGTGCCGTTCACTGTAAGTGTGAACGCAGGCCCTCCTTGTGAAATGGTGTCGGGAATCAACGGCTGGTTGAGGAAAGGCACGGGATTCTTGGATGGCAACGTTGAAATGATCGTGAGGCTGGAAAAGAACGCCTCAACCGAAGCACCGGCTGCGTCGGTGAGTTTGAGGTCGAAATACCATGTCCCTCCGCCCGTCGGCGTTCCACTCACTGTGGCCGTGTTGGAATCAATACTAAGTCCCAGCGGAACAGCGCCGACACCAACGGACCAGTTGAACGGCGGTGTGCCGCCTGATTCACCGACGGACTGACTGTAAGGCACGCCTGTGGTGCCGTTAGGGAATGACACAGGAAGAATCTGAGGCAAGGGATTGACCTGTATCTGTGCCGACGCGGTCTTCGTCTGATTCGTGGCAGACGTCGCGATGACGGTTGCATTCTGCACGGTCGGGATATTCGAAGGGGCTGGCGCGGTATAGACGGCCTCGGCTGGGCTAACGGGCGTGATTGAGCCAGGCCCTGTAAGACTCCACCGCACGCCTTGATTGGAGGAGTCGTTCGCGACGGTCGCAGCAATATCTAACGTTTGGCCCTGGTCCGTTTGCGCGGAAGCAGGAGAAACGCTCACGGAAATCGGCGGTCCGCCTCCGCAACTGCAAGTGAGCAGTACGCTTATCAGTCCGAGGAACGCCAGCGCAGCGATGGGAGCTCGTTTCACAAATTCCCCGCATACTGAACAGTGATTAAGCGCACCGAGCAGCTCCTCGCCTCGCAGGCTTGGCCACGAATGCCGAAGAACAAGCATAATAGCGTAACTTCTAAGTACACACGCTAATAGTTCTTGAGCTACTTGCTGTGGATCGTTCTGGACGTAGGTGCTACTCAAGCTTCAGGGTAAGTCCTTATAAGTTCTATAAAGGGAGTCAAGGAAAAAACACTTGCCCCGTGGCCGGAGTTTTTCTGGACGTCCAGCCCACCCCATTGAGCAGGATTGTTCTCGCCCTTCCGTTCCTGGATCTCGGGACGCTACGACGATACGGGCACGCTGAATTCACGACGAATGCGGACTCATATCGTCCTGCGCACACCTAAGACTGTGAAGTTCACCCGCTCGGAGCAGATGAAACACGGGCGCGTTTAGTCGGCTGCCTCGCTGATCGTCTTCCCAGCGTCCGTGCGAGGCGGCCGGATCCGCTTGCAAATGTCTCGACCACGAGAGAGCATTCGGTGTATGGCCACATGCATCTTCTGCCCGAACCCTGACTGGAAGGGCCAGCTAAAGCTCGCGGATGGCGCAATAGTTCAAGGAGTGCCGCTGTCTTCCCCACCGCCAGAAAAATGCGAACTATTGTATTTCGGATCTCATGATGGAATTAAAACGATGATATGCGAACCGGACACAATCAAGTGTTTCTGGACACCGCCCTGAATCGCCCCACCACGCCTGCGCAAAACAAACGACTTCCGGAAGCGGATTTCCGAGGGGATTTTGGCACGGGTCCAAACCGGACGTCTTGGTTCCAGTACCCACTTCTGCGGTAAGGGCGTTAATCAGTCGGTTAATCAGTCAGTCGGTTTGCGCCTGGTCCCTGGCACAAGCTCAATTCACACGGTGTCAGTGTGTTACAAGTTCTCTCGGAGGACAAATGCAGCCAGAGCCACAGGTAGGCTGGGATGCGTTAACCGTAAATGTTCACTATGACCTGACAACCAAACTTACGGTCCTGTTCTTGGTAGCGTCTGGAATTGTCCTATTTTTCCGAGCCATCCGGTCCATAGGGGTATTCTGGCGACTGAAGACGTCAGGCGCGGTGCTCCGGGCGGGGCCAGGCTCATCGGCAGATGACACTCGGCAGACTAGTTCAGCGATTCGGGCGGCGGAACGACAATTCAACAACGCTTGCAGTGTCCTACAAATCGCTCAGGTCTCAGTTTCGAGATGGTCTAGATTGACCTTACTGATCCTACTACTCTATTCCGCCACGGAGTTCGCTGGTCTGTTTTCGTTAATCTCCAGAGAAAAGATGATTGGAATCAGTGCACTCTCGGGCTCAATTGCAAATATTCTTAACATGTGGACAGCAGGTCTTTGGCTTGTCGTAGCTCTGTCGATTGCAAATTGGATTCTCGCGAGTCGGGTAGCACGCTGCCGCGAAGTGCGCCAATCCAGTATTAGTAGTACAAACTACTAACGGTCGCGCTTCAATGCAGACCTTCCCGGACGAGTTCGTACTGGGACCTGCATTTCCTATTAGCGTTAATCCAGAGTTAAGGTTCGCCGAAGGCCAGAAGCTCAAGTGGGCTTAGAATGCTCTCGGAACAGAGCTGTGCAAACAGAGCGTATAAAAACTCCATTCGCAAGGCGATCGCGAAGAGGCTGAACGCCGATGGCGTCCAGTCACCGCAGCCGCAGCAAGGCCGAATCTCACGTTCCTGGTGCCCGTCGACAATCCGGACAATTCTCCCCAACGAGAGATATCTGCGGAAGGTCGTTTGGTCTCGCAAGCATAAAGTCCGTGATCCGAAGAGCGGAAGGCGGGTATTCCGCACGCGCGAAGGCGAGACTCCCATTCGCGGCGCCGACCGCCCGGAGCTTCAGATCGTCCCTGAAAACTTGTGGCTGGCCGTCGAAGACCGCCGAGACCTGGTGAAACGCATATACGAGGACGCTGGGAAACGGTCGGGCTTGCTGCGCTCGTCCGCCATGAACGCGCCGTATCTTCTCGGGCCTATTGAAGTGCTCCCAGTGCGGAGCGAACCTTTAGATCATCTCCGGGCGCGGCCGAAATCACCCGAACCAAATCTACGGTTGCCCGCTCAACTTTCACCGCGGCGATTCAGTCTGTCCGAATCGCGTTCGCGTGAAGCGCGATGTTCTCGAAAGGGAATTGCTCGCCGGACTCCAGGAAAAGGTCCTTCGCAAGGAAGTCGTTCATTAGGCGCTCGATCGGTTCGAAGAGCAGCTTTTGAAGGAACTCGACAATATCGGTGGCGAAATGGATGCGATGCGGGAACGTAAGGCGGACCTGGAATCTGAAACCGCTAGGCTCACGGCCGGTTTGGCCAGCGGCCTCTACTCAGTGACCGTTATGGGGGGGATGGCGCGGTGCGAAAGGGAACTCGCCGACATCTCCGAGCGTCTATTCTCGTCCGGGACTGATTCTGTTCGGTTCAGGATCAAGAGGCTCCGAGAGAACGCCCTGCGACGCATGAACGACGTGCGTGAGACCCTTAACGGCGACGCGGCAACGGCCCGGGCCTATCTCGCCAAACATGTCGAGAAGATCGTAATGGAACCGGATGGCGGTATGTACGTTGCGACGGGGAGTTGGAACCTGCTCGGTGTGGGACGCTGGGATGGTGCCGAGGGGCAGAGTTGAAATAACTCACGCCTCTGAAAACACGTAACTTACAGAAAATCCCAGACGCACAAATCGCTGAATCGCTCAATTGGGCGGATTGGTGTACGTGCGGTGTACGTGAGCCCACTACCTAACACTGTGTGCGCAAAAGCCATCCGCAATCCGAGGGAGAAATGTCTGGTCAATCACAAAATGAAATGACAACCGCGTGTCCATTCCGAACTGCGATTGAGCAACACCATCGACTTCGATCTCGCCCCGCCCATTTCCCGTGAATTTGAGCGTGAGGTGTGGCTCGATCGGGTGAAGCGTTGCTGTACCACGAAGCTCTTTGTACAGCCGTCTGATCTCTTCGCCGAACGTCCGTAGTTCATCGGAATAGAACTCTACTCTAAGCCGTCCTTGCCACGGGCCACAACGGACATCCGCTTCGGCGCAGGTCCATTCTTCGTCCGCGCGCCGCCAATTGAAAGGCAACACGTGGTCGCCTTCGGGCAAACCGATTAGCACCTCGGATGTGTCCAACAAAAATCCTCCCGCCCACGAATCGTATCATTTGAAGGCGGGATCGTGGAAAAACCGGCAAAATTGGGTAGCTCTGTGACGAAACCACACCCACAGAATCTTGCAAGAGACGGGTGTGGACAGAAAGTGGGCGACCCTGTGTACGCGTCCGTGTACACAGATAGGAAATCGCTTCCGTAAGCCATTTATTCTACGGCGGAAAAAATGGTGCCGAGGGGCAGAGTTGAACTGCCTACGCCGGCCTTTTCAGGGCCGCGCTCTACCGGTGAGCTACCTCGGCACCGGGACAATCTGAGATTTTACGGAAAAGCGGCTGCGCAGGAAAGCGAAAACCGCCCTATTTTGCGGAGTCGTCGAATTCCTTCATCCAATCGCGGGATTTGAGTACTTCGCGCGGCTTGGCGCCGTCGGCCGGTCCCACGATGCCGTCCTTTTCCATGAGATCGATCAGGCGCGCGGCGCGGCCGTAGCCGATGCGCAGGCGCCGCTGCAAGGTTGAGGTCGAGGCGCGGCCCATCTCGCAGCAGACTCGCACGGCATCCTGATAAAGGTCGTCGTCAACTTCCTCGCCGCCTTCGCCGTCGCCCCCACCGCTGATTGCGTTCTCATCCTTCGGCGGCTTCAGCAATTCCTCGTTGTAAACAGCCTTCGCCTGCTCGCGCCAGAAATCGCACACGCCGGCGACTTCGTTTTCGTGAACGTACGGACCGTGGATGCGGTGCAGCCGGGACGAACCCGCCGGCAGATAGAGCATGTCGCCTTTGCCAAGTAGCGATTCCGAGCCGTTGGTGTCGAGAATCGTCCGGGAATCGACCTTGCTGGCCACCCGGAATGAAATGCGCGCCGGGAAGTTCGCTTTGATTAATCCAGTGATCACGTCAACCGACGGCCGTTGCGTCGCCAGAATCAAATGAATGCCTACGGCGCGCGCCATCTGCGCCAATCGCGTAATCGATTCCTCGACGCCATTCGTATCGACCATCATCAGGTCGGCCAATTCGTCGATGACGATCACCAAGTACGGCAGCGGGTGATGTTCTTCGTCTTCGGTCTTGTCGAACAGCGAAAGCGACTGACTCTTCTCGAACGTGCGGTTGTATTGGTCGATATTGCGGACGCTCCGCTGCGCCAGCAGTTTCAGCCGCCGCTCCATCTCTCGCGTGGCGTTGCGCAGGACGTTTGCGGCCACTTTTGCGTCCGTTACAACCGGCGTTTGAAGGTGTGGAATATCCGCGTAGAGGCCTAGCTCGAGCCGCTTCGGATCAATGAGCACCAGTTTCAACTCGTCCGGCGTCGATTTGTAGAGCATGCCCATCAGCAGGGAATTAATGAACACGCTTTTGCCCGTGCCGGTTGAGCCGGCGATCAGCAAATGCGGCATCTGCGTCAGATCGGCCGCGCGGATACGCCCGATCAAGTCTTTGCCGAGCGGCACGGAGAGCTTCGACGACGAATGCGAAAACTCCGGAGACTCAATCACATCGCGCAGCGCAATCGTCTCGCGCCGCACATTGGGCACTTCGATGCCCACGGTTGACTTTCCCGGAATGCGCTCGATCAATATCGATTCCGCGCGCAATGCCAGGCACAAATCTTCGCCCAGCCCCGTGATGCGGCTGTACTTAATTCCCGCCTCAGGCTTGAACTCGAACGTGGTGACCACAGGCCCAGGATTAATCTGCGTGATGTGCCCGCCGACTTCAAACTCGGAGCACTTCTGCTCGATCGCGCGCGCGCACTCTTTCAGCTCGCTCTCGTCCATTTTTTCGCCGCGCTCGGCGGTTTGCAGCAGGCTCAACGGAGGCAGTTTGAAGTTCGTCTTGCCGCGCGAAATTTTCGGCTCAGCGGCTTTTTTCGGCGGCGAAGGCGGCGTCGGATCGTGAAACTGGATCACGTGCGGGCCGCGTTCGCCCTGCGCGGGCCTGTTGTCGATGGCTTCGATCTGTTCTTCCTGGTCGTCTTCGACTTCCTTGGTCGAGACGCGCTGCTGCGCAACGGGCTTGCGGCCGGCGATCTTGATGTCCTCCACCTGCTTGCGCAGGCGTTTCGATTCGCGCTCCTCGCGCCAAGCCTGCACGTGCGCGAACCATTGGCCCACCATCCCTTCGGCGGCCATTGGTTTCTTCATCCATTGCGCGGCGGTGCGGAATGAAAAGCTGGTGGCCATAAACAACGCCGTCAGCAGGGTGGCGATCGAGACAAGATTCGCGCCCACAGGATTCAGCGCCGCGCGCAATCCTTGCGCCAGAAGTTTTCCCACCAGTCCGCCGGCCGGCAGCGCGCCGCGAACTTCCGGCATATGGATCAGCGTCACTTCTGCGGAAACCGCAACCAGCATCAGCCCCCACCCGACGAGCTTCGTCGTCGGCGCCCCCAACAACTGGCTGCGGAACCAGCGCATCGCGACCAGAAACATTGCGATCGGGAACAGAAACGCTGCGTACCCAGCGAACTGGAAAAAGAGATCGGCCGTGTGCGCGCCGACCGGACCAATCCAGTTGCGCGCAGGCCCAGACCCGGGAGGCGGCGCCGAGACGTTGAACGACGCGTCCAGCGGGGAATACGACAGCAGGCTGAGCGCCAGCAGTACCGCCAGGCTCAAGCCCACAAAGCCGATCATTTCGTTGAAGCGTTTGTTTTCAGTTGGTGTGAGAACGCGCACTAAAATCTCCTAGGCGATTGGGGAAGGCCGTGAGCGCAAGCGACGTCGCGGGTTGCCGGCGCAAACACCACCGCAGCAGCCGCGACGCCTCAGGGCTGGGTCGCACCGGCGCTGTGGCGCGGAACCCGTTCGGAGGAACGCGAGTACGGAAGAGACTATAGCAAACGGTATTCGCGGCTGCACAACGATATTGGACGCTCCCTGTTCCAGCAGCGCAACTTTGCCGCGCCTCATTTAGCCGACGAAGGCGCCGGCGAAACGTATCCGGCCGATGCCGGACACAACTGTAGCTGCGGGTTTCGAACCTGTGCCGAGTCCGGCGTTACCTTTTCTTGAGTGGCAGTACGCGGCTGAGTTTCTTCGCGCCGAGCTTGGCCTTGGATTTGGGCATGAGATCCTCCGGATGCTGCGCGGTTTGCAATCCGGCTGCGAGATGTGGCTCGCGCCAGCTTGCGTGTGCCGAGGGTACCACACATGATGCTCGGCCGATCAAGTCCGAGTGAAATTCGCGGGGCTTTCTCGACTTAGCGCTCGAGAATGTCTTTGTAATAATTTAGCGAGATTTTTTTCGGCTGGCTGGGCAGGTTGAATTCGATCGTGCGCGTAGAGTCG
>Ga0209007_1000539_pt1 | contig 14125 bp, 9 predicted proteins | sample JacPinW_OM1H0_O2_FD_187961 | JGI IMG/M metagenome (GOLD analysis project Ga0209007, IMG submission 187961) | Forest soil microbial communities from Algoma, Ontario, Canada - Jack Pine, Ontario site 1_JW_OM1H0_O2 (SPAdes) (version 2) | ecosystem: Environmental > Terrestrial > Soil > Boreal...
TTATGCGCTCTTCAGGCATCCGATGCAGAAGCTGAATTCACCAAAAACGTTAACCAGTTGATTCTCTTCGACATTTAGCCGGACAGTAGTGAAGGGAGGATATAAGCGACTTAGCTGGGAGTCTTTTGCTGGTCAATGTACTGTTTGAGGATGCTGATTGGCGCTCCAGCACAAGAAGCTGCGAAGTAGGAGGGCGGCCACAGAGCGTCTTTCCAATACCGCTTCACCAAATCGGGCCGTTGCTGTCTGAGCATTCGGCTGGACACGCCTTTCAGAGAGTTGACTTTCGCAGCATCGCGACGACCTGGCCTTTGTGGTGAAATGCCCTCACCGGTGAGCTTACCCAGGAGGAGACAAAGGAGACAGGTAGGGATTGCGCAGGCCATAGGCAAAATGCTAGGCTAGGCGAATAAACAGCGAATACAGCCGGAGTCTCTCATGTCCGCTTTCCCGCGGCCAATGATCAAAGCATACCGTTTCAAACTAAAACCCAACCGCCAGCAGAAATATGCTCTGGCCCGCACTCTCGATGTTTGCCGGGAGTTGTACAATGACTGTCTCTATCAGAGAAAATTGCACAGGACAAGCAGGTTTGATCAGTCAGCCCAGTTGACTGAACTGAAGGCAGCATTTCCTGTCTACAAGAATGTGTACTCCCAGGTTTTGCAGCACGTTCTCGACAGGGTGGATAAATCCTTCAAAAACTTCTTTCGTTCCGGGTTTGGCTTCCCCAGATTCAAAGGGCCGCATCGGTTTGATTCGTTCACTTACCCACAATCCGGGTTCTCTTTAGCTGGCAAGCAACTATCTCTATCCAAAATTGGAAACGTCAAAGTTCGATTGAGCCGAAAACTACCCGCCGATGCCGTAGTGAAAACTTGCACGCTCAAGCGCACCGTTTCAGGATGGTTTGCAACCTTGGTATTCGAGTATACGCCCAGGCCATTGCCAGCCAGTGATTTGGCAGCTGGGATAGATGTGGGGGTTACTCCGTTCGCAACGTTCTCGGACGGCACAAAAATTCAGAATCCCCGAATCTATCAAAATGCTCAAGCCGAATTGCGCAGAGCGCAGCGGAAAGTATCTCGTCGTAAGAAGGGTTCCAGCCGGAGATGGAAAGCGGTTGTCCAGTTGCAGAAAATTCATGCCCGAATCGTAAGCAAGCGCTCCGACTTCCTGCACAAGCATTCGACTGCCGTGGTTCGTAAATACGGAACGATTGTAGTCGAGGCTCTCAATGTCGCTGCTATGTCTCGCAGTAACTTAGCCAAACAGATTTTAGATTGCAGTTGGTCGGAGTTCTTCAGAATGCTCAAATACAAAGCGGCAGAAGCTGGTAGGCGAGTAGAAGAAATCGACCCCCGATACACCAGTCAACAATGTTCCGAATGTGGATTCGTTTCCAAGGACAATCGGAAGACCCAAGCGGATTTCGCTTGCACCTCCTGCGGCCATACCGACGATGCAGACCACAACGCAGCAGTAAACATATTGGCTCGGAATGCGCCACTAGACGCTAACGTAAGCGGAGTGACGCTATGCGTAGTCTAGGAATCTTCGCCCTTCAGGGCGGAGAGGTTCAAAAGGAATTGAAATGACGGAAAGCCTCAATTTCGAACAGCGCGTAAGGCGTTCGATCCAAGCATCCATCGCGGTCACTGACCTTCTACTGAGAAATGCCGAAATCGTGTCGACGATCGCAGAGGTTAGCGCGCGTCTAGCTCACAGGTTCGATAAAGGGAACAAGGTTCTTCTGTTCGGAAACGGGGGAAGTGCCGCCGACGCTCAGCACATTGCCGCAGAATTTGTGGGACGCTTTGCGTTTGATCGGCCCGCCTTGCCTGCGTTAGCCTTGTCTGTAAATACGTCGTGTGTAACCGCAATCGGTAACGACTACGGATTTGATCTCGTCTTTTCCCGACAAATTGAAGCTCTGGCGCGCCCAGGAGATTTCGCGATTGGCATTTCAACCAGCGGCAATTCAGCGAATGTTCTGCATGGCCTTTCGGTAGCCCGGAAGATCGGTTTGTCCACTGTCGCCTTGACCGGCTGCTCCGGCGGTAAAGTCAAAGCGGCGGTTGATTACTGCATTTGCGCGCCATCCAATGAGACACCGCGCATCCAGGAATGCCATATCTTGATTGGCCACATTATTTCAGAACTTGTGGAAGAGACGATATTTCATGAACAAATCCGCGTTTCTCGATCGGCGTCATCAACCAGAAAGCTCCGATCGAAGGCGAGTCCATAACTCGCTGAAAGGAGATGCAGTTCCTTTCCTGGAGTCGCGGAGGCTATCGCTTTTCTGCAGCGAGCTGGTTTCCTGGTGATTGCAATCGACAATCAGCGCTGTGTGGCTAAAGGGTTGCTCACATCAACTGAGCTGGATTCGATACATCGGCGAAGGGGGGGTGGCGAGCTAACCGCAGCGATCGATGCAGCTTAGTACTGCCCGCGCGAGAGGAGCCTCCCTGCGCTGAAAGCCTCAGCCTGGAATGCTGTTCGCGGCAGTGCCCGAATATAAAATCGACTTGCCGTCTTCATGGATGATCGGCGATTCCGAGACGGAGCAAAAAACGCAGGATGCCGCTCAACAAAATATGGCCTACGATAGCTTAAGCTGTGACGGATGGATAAGGCGTCTCGTAACTACAAAACCGCAAGACCCTACAGAGGCACTTCGATCAGCGACGGTCCTTCCCCTTCCATTCCGGCTCGCAGCGCCTTCCCGAATGCATCGAGCGAATTGACCCTGATGCCGGGTACTCCCATTCCTTTCGCCAGGGCCACCCAGTCGAGATCCGGACGGCCAATCTCGAACATGGCGGCAGCACGAGGACCTGGATTGCCCACCCCAAGGTAGGAAAACTCGCGTTTCAGGACCGCATAGTCACGGTTGGCGAAAACTACCGTCGTGATGTTGAGACCCTCCCGTGCCATCGTCCACAGCGCCTGAAGTGTGTACATCCCACTGCCATCGGCAGTCAGGCACAAGACGCGGCGATCGGGGCAGGCGACAGCTGCACCCACTGCAAGGGGCAGAGCAATTCCGATCGAGCCGCCGGTGTTTCCCAGCCAGTCGTGCGGCGGCGCTCCCCTGGTTGCGGCCATCAGTCCACGGCCCGAGGTCATCGATTCGTCGACCACGATGCAATTTTCGGGCAACAGCGCTCCGACTGCGGCGGCGAGTCCCGGCAATGTAATTTCCCCACTGGGCAGCCCTGGCCGGTCCGGCTTTTCTGTGCGCGGCTGAATTTCGCCCAACGATAACGCTGCCGCCAGCGCCTCGAGAGCGCCGACATAGTCTTCGCCAAGGGCCGCCAGCGTTTGGATTTCACATGTCGGGGAAGTGAACGCACCGTTTTTTCCCGGGTAGGCGAAATATGCGACTGGCGCCGGAGCGCCCACCAGAATCAGCTGCCGAAACTCCTTAAATTGCTCGACCCCTTGTTCGAGAACGTATTGGACACGATCGACGGTGGGGATTCCCGAACCACGGCGCAAACGCGTAAGCGGGTACGGAGCTAACAGTTTTGCTCCGGTCGCCGCCGCGATGCGACCCGCGGCGAGTAGCCCTTTGCCGTACAGCGCGTTGCCGGAAAGCAGGATCGCGGTAGGCGAGCCTGACTGAAGCGTGGTGGCCGCACGCGCAATGGTTGCGGTTGCAGGTAATTTAGGCTTCGGTAAGTCAGGGAGGGTGGCAACTGTTCCCGCCTCGCTCCAGGCGACGTCAGCGGGCACGATTAATGTTGCGATCTTACCGGGTGCGGTCCGCGCAGCCAGAATCGCCTCCACCGTGTCATGTCCAATACCGGATCCATGGACGGAAGTCCGCAACCATTGGGAATAGGGGCGGCCGATCGCCTCGATGTCGGATTTTAACGGCGTGTCGTAGCGCAAATGATCGCGAGGATGTTGACCAATGATGTTGACGATCGGCACATGTGCCCGACTGGCGTTGTGCAAATTCGCCAGTCCATTGGCGAGTCCGGGACCGAGATGCAAGAGCGTACAAGCCGGCTTTTCAGCCATTCGGGCGTAACCGTCTGCGGCTCCGGTGACAACACCTTCGAATAGACCAAGAACGCAGCGAATTTCCGGCACTCGGTCGAGCGCAGCGACAAGATGTATTTCTGAAGTACCAGGATTGGCAAAGCAGGTGTCCACACCTCCGGCTACCAGTGTGCGAACCAGACTTTCTGCACCGTTGCTCTGTTCGGGCATCTCGGTTCTTGAGACTACGCTTTAGGCAGCGGGGGAGACTCATTGTACGGTGGGCGGTGATCTTGCGACAACGCCAAACTCGATGCCCGGAGAGAGGTTTGCCTGCGCTTCCTGAAGGCCTTTTTGCTTCTCCCGCATGCCATCCTGCGCCCGACGGCAACATACAAGGTCGCGGCGAGCCCCAGCAGATGGTGCCTTTCTCGATCCCTCGATCCTCTTGGCTTGACGGCGGCCCACCTCCTTCTTAGACTTCTTAGAATCCGAAGCCGGACCCGAACTTTGATCCGAAAGCCAAGCTTCTGCATCTAAAATAGTTAGGTAAAATGGATGGGAAGCAGTTTCTCCCCCCGGCCTCTGCTTGGACCGAGACAACTGACACCACTGTCGATGCCGGCTGACCCCAATATCGGGAATCGTGAACGCGAAATTCTGACTGCCATCGTGGAGACCTTCATCACCACGGGCGAGCCGGTCGGTTCGCGCACCCTCGCTCGTTCCAACCGCGAAGGACTCAGCTCCGCATCCATTCGCAACGTGATGGCCGACCTCTCCGACGCCGGCTTCCTTGAACAGCCGCATGCCTCCGCCGGCCGTGTGCCTACTACCGAGGCCTATCGCTATTACGTGGAACAGATCTCGGGCACGGCCCGTCTCGCGCCCCAAGAACAAGCCATAATCTCCGATGCGCTGGCCGGCATCACCGACGTTCAGGAGTTCATGGAGCGCACCTCGCACGTGCTCTCGCTGATTTCACGCAACGTCGGCGTAACGGTGGCCACGAGCGGTCCGAAGAATGCCTTAGAGCACGTATATTTCTCGCGCCTGGGCGATCAGAAGGTATTGGCTGTGCTCGTCACCCGCTCGGGCCTGGTGCGCGACCGCCTGCTGCGTCTGGATTTATCGCAGTCCGAACTGGATATGGCCGCGCGCTACATCAACGAAAATTTCCGTGGCTGGACCATGGAATCGATGCGCGCCGAACTGGCTCGCCGCCTGGAACAGGAGCGCAGCGAATACGATCGCCTGATGCACTCGATCGAGCAGCTCTACAAGCAAGGCGCGCTGGCCGCCGAGCAGGGGTCGCAATTCGTCTTCGTGGAAGGCGCATCGAACCTGATCGCGGGCGATCACGACCGGCAGCGTCTTCAGGAAATGCTAAAAACTTTGGAGGAAAAAGAGAAAGTGATCCAGCTCCTGGGCGCCTACCTCGACGTGAAGCAGGAGGCGGTTCGGGTCGTGATCGGACTTGACCAGGCCCTGCCTTCCATGCAGAATTTTGTGCTCATCGGAGCCCCCGCGCACTCTGGCAACGAAGTCATGGGCTCTCTGGCTGTCATTGGCCCTACGCGCATGGATTATCAGCACACAATCACCGCAGTTTCCTATATTGCGCGTTTATTCGACAAGATCTTGAATGAATCGGAGTAATACATAGACTGTTATGAAGAAAGCAAACGGAAAAACGGAATCGGAAATGGCCGGGCTTGATCTCGAACACGAACTTCCTCCCGCGGATGGCGATGAAGACCCAGCCGGATCCATCGCCGGCGGAGTCGCTCCTGGCGATTCGCCCGGCCTTGCAGCAGAATTGCAGAAGCTGAAGGCCGAGCGCGACTCTTTGCTCGACCGGCTGGCACGTGCGCAAGCCGAATTTGAAAACTCCCGGCGCAGGGCCAGCAAAGAGCAGCAGGATTTCCGCGACTACGCAGTGGCGGACGCAATTCGATCGCTGCTTCCGGTCATCGACAGCTTCGAGCGTGCCCTGCAGGTCAAATCTGAGCCGGGGGACCTCCGCAGTGGCGTCGAACTTATCTACAAGCAATTGCAGGATGCGTTGGCGAAACTCGGGGTGCATGCTATTGCTGCCAAGGGCGAACCGTTCGATCCGCACGTTCATGAAGCGATTGAAATGGTGGAAACTTCCGACGCGGAGGACCACGAGGTGCTCGAGGAGTTGCAGCGCGGCTACAAAATTAAAGATCGCTTGCTGCGCCCCGCAATGGTTAAGGTCGCCAAGAATCCCTGAAGACGTAAGACAGCGCGAAACCTGCGATCACCCGGCCTCAGCGTGCCCACATTTTGTATTTTGAAGAAAGGTTTACTCTGACCACGAACGCAAAACGCGACTATTACGAAGTGCTGGGCGTGACCCGCACGGTCACGGAACAAGAGCTGAAGAGTTCCTATCGCAAGCTTGCCCTGCAGTTTCATCCGGACCGCAATCCCAATAATCCGGACGCAGAGGAAAAATTCAAGGAAGTCAGTGAAGCTTACGCCGTGCTCGCCGACACCGACAAGCGTGCCGTCTACGACCGTTACGGTCACGCCGGGCTTGGCGGCAGCGCGGGACAGGCCGCAGGCTTCGATCCGACTGTCTTCCAGGATTTCAGCGATATCTTCGGAGAATTTTTCGGCTTCGGTGACATCTCTGGCGGTGGCAGCGGCGGCGGACGTCGACGCAGCCGCGTTCAGCGCGGCGCTGATCTTCGCGAAGACTTGACCCTGGAGTTCGAGCAGGCGTTCTTCGGTACTGAATCCCAGGTAACCGTTCGCCGCCACGAAGCGTGCGAAGAATGTCGCGGCTCCGGTTCCGCGCCAGGCAAGGGCTCAACGACCTGCCGCTCTTGTGCCGGCCGCGGCCAGGTCCGCTATCAGCAGGGATTCTTCAGCATCGCTCGTACCTGTCCCACATGCCAGGGCACCGGCAGCGTGATCACCGATCCCTGCGCGAAGTGCAAGGGTGAAGGCCGAATTCTGCGCCAGCGCACCGTCGATGCCAAGGTTCCTGCGGGCGTCGAAGACGGAACGCGAATTCGTTTTTCCGGCGCTGGCGAGGTCGGTGCCTTCGGCGGTCCCGCCGGAGACTTATACGTAGTGCTGCATGTGAAGGAGCATCCCTTCTTCGCGCGCGAGGGCAACGACCTGCACTGCGTGGTCCCAATATCGGTAGCGCAAGCTGCCATGGGCGCGGAGATCCGCGTGCCCACCATGGACGGCGAACACATGCTAAAGGTGCCCGACGGTACTCAGCCTGGCGCAACCTTCCGCGTCCGCAACAAGGGTGTGCCTGTGTTGAACGGACACGGCAAGGGCGATCTCTACGTCGAGGTCCGCGTCCAGGTCCCGACCAAGCTCAACAAACGCCAAAAAGAGTTGCTGCAGGAACTGGACGCACTATCGAAAGTCGATAACCAACCCATGCTCCGCTCGCTGCTCGGCAAAATGAAAGATATGTTCGGATAGCCGGTCTATTCGGAGGATTGAGCAGCTGCGGAGCGGCGAAACAGTGCTCAGCCCCGAAGGGTCGAAAGAAGAGCTCCGGCGTCGGCCCATCACGCTTCCCGACAGGCGTGAACCAGCACATCTTTTTTATGACCCTCGCCTATGACCCGCCGCCGATGGATCGCCGACGAAGCCTCTGGCAACCGCGCCGCCCTCACCGGCGACCACGCCGATCACCTGGTCCGCGTTCTACGTGCCCGCACAGGCCAGGAATTTGATATCGCCACCGACGCCATGGTGCGTCGCGGCCGTATCGTATCCATCCAGGATGGCCGGGTCGAATTCGAACTTGGCGAAGAAGTGGCCGCGTCTCCCCCACTCGATCTCACCTTGCTGTTAGCCATCTTCAAGTTCGACCGCATGGAGTGGGCGATCGAGAAATGCACTGAACTGGGAGCCTCCCGAATTGTTCCGGTGATGGTTCGCCGTACGGACGCGCATCTGGCTGCGTCATCGCTGAAACGGGTCGAGCGCTGGCGCAGAATCGCGCTCCAGGCGGCCGAGCAATCACGCCGCGCCGCCCCGCCAGAGATTGCTTCTCCGATCAAGCTGCAGGATGTGGTGAGCCTGCCCCCCGCAGCCCTGCGGATTTTGCTGGCAGAATCCAAACCGCACTCTCTGTTGCGCGATGTGCTCGCCGCACATCCGGCACGCGAAATCGTTCTGGCAATCGGTCCGGAGGGCGGCTGGGCTGAAGATGAGTTGCAGCTTTTCGAGACATCCGGATGGGTCTCCGCCTCCCTGGGGCACACAATTCTGCGCGCGGAGACCGCCGCCATCACCGCCACTGCGATCGCAATTTCAGAACTCACTTAGCAGCAGCGTCGCCGTCCCGGCGGCTGCGCTCGTCGCGTTCCACGCCAACTCCGCCTAGTGATATCCTGACTCCCAATGCCGTCTTCGAAGTCTAACTTCCGTCCCACTCCATTCATTGCAGACGATCGCCAACGCGAAGCTATCGAGCATGTCCACGGATCCATGCTGGTAGTGGCGGGCGCAGGCACAGGTAAGACTTCGGTCCTGACCCAGCGCATTGAGCGGCTGGTCCGAGAGGGCCACGCCTATCCCCACGAGATCCTTGCGCTCACCTACACCAAGAACGCGGCCAACGAAATGCGCGATCGGGTGCGCAAGTTGCTGGGCGGCAAGGAAGTGAACGCCGCCACCTTCCATGACTACTGCCTCGACATGCTCAATCGAGTCCACAAAGATTTCGGTGTCCTCGACGACAAAGATCTCTGGATCTACCTGCGACGCCGCATCCGCGAACTGCACCTCGAGCACTATATCCGCGCCGCCAATGTTGCCCAGTTCCTGAACGACCTGCTGGAGTTTGTGAGCCGATGTCACGACGAACTGGTCACCCCCGAAAAGTATGCCCAGTACGTGGAACGCCTGGAGCGCCGGGAAGTCCCCATCCCGCGGGTCGAGAAATCCAAGAACGTCCTCGACGACGCCGAGGTTCTCGGTCGCTGTCGCGAGATTGCCAATGTCTTCACCACCATGGAACGTTGGCTCGCCGAAGAAAATCTCGGGACCTTCAGCCACATGATCAGCCGCGCCCACGCCTTGCTGCACAGCGACGAAACTGTTCTAGCCGAGGCCCGCGCCCGCGCCCGCTTTATCCTCGCCGACGAATTTCAGGACGCGAATTTCGCGCAGATTCAGATTCTCGCCCGCCTCGCGGGAGCCGACGGAAACATCTTCGCCGTTGGCGATCCTGATCAGGCCATCTATCGCTTTCGGGGGGCATCCAGTGCGGCCTTCGAGCTCTTCGATCGTCACTTCCCCAACGCCAGACGGGTAATTCTCGAAAAGAACCGCCGCTCGACCACGCCGATCCTCCGCAGCGCCTTCGCTTTAATCGATAAGAATCCGCCCCTATTCACCCGGCACTCGGACGCCGCCTCAGCCTACCGGCGCACGCCGCTCCAGTCCGCCCGCGAGGAGGAAGCCGCAAGCGCAGGCACCGAACTTCCCAGCCCTCCGGTATCGGTGGTGGTTCTGACCACCAAAGATACGGAGGGTCCCGACGTTGCCGGGTCCATCCGCGACGCGCAAAAAAAGTCGAAGTGCAAATGGTCCGATTTTGGCATCCTCTACCGCTCGCACTTCCACCGGGATGACGTCGTGCACGAGCTAGCCGAGGCCGGGATCCCGTTCGTCATCGAGAGCATGGACATCTCCGATACTCCCGAAGCGCGCGATCTTTTTGCCTGCCTGCAGGCGGTCGTGTCGGGCGGCGACGACGTCAGTTGGTTTCGGGTGGCAGCCCTGCCTGGGTTTCACGTGAATCCCGAACAACTTCGCCAGGTGATGCGGGCGATTGCCCGGGACAACCGAGAAGGCCATGTCATCCCTCTTTCGTCTGCGCTCGATCGAGTTGACGGCGGCGCAGCTGTACTCACGGCTGTCGAAGGCGCGCGAGAAGAGATTCGCCGCCGAGAAGCGAAGGCTCGCGCCGCGCTCGACATTATGGTCAGGCAGTTCGCACTCGATGCCTCCTCTCCCATACTCCAGTCGGCTCTGCACTTCGTAGACGAATGGGAGAAGAAAAAGATCAACAAGACGATCGAATTGGAAGAACTGGTCGACTATCTCGGATATTTCCGCGAGGCTGGCGGCGTGATTCCCATGGAAGCCCTCGAAACCGAAAACGCCGTTCGCCTCATGACCGTGCATGGCGTCAAGGGACTGGAGTTCCCCCACGTCCTCATTCTCCGCGCCAATTCGAACTCCTTCCCCTGTTCGTTCAAGGAAACGCTGGTCGCTTTTCCCCGGGAACTGCGTGATCGAGATTCCTTGACTGAGGCCGACGACAAGACCCTTCACGAACAGGAGGAGCGGCGACTGTTCTACGTCGCCATGACCCGAGCTCGCGATTCTCTGCACATCTATGCTCGCGAGGGCACCGGGAAAAGCAACAAGACCCCGGCCGGCTACATGCGGGAACTGTTGGAAAACAAGCATCTGGCACGCTGGCTGACTGCGGTCCCGGCACGCGGCACGCAGACGAGTTTGGACATTTTCGCCGAAGCGTCGATCGAGTATCCCGCCGAGTCGAAGACCAGTGCGTGGTTCCAATTGCCGGTGCTCGACGGTTTGCATACTCGCCTCAGCGCTTCCGCTGTCGATACCTATGAGCGTTGTGGACTGCAGTTCAAACTCGACCGCGACTGGCGCTTGGCGGCCCGGCCGGCTGCGGCGATGCAATATGGGGCCGCCATCCATCGCATCCTCAAGACGTATTTCGATTCCGTAAACCTCGGTCGCGCCAAGAGCGACGAAGAACTCATCGACCTGTTCCGCCGTGATCTGGCCGATTCCAAGATCCAGGAAACTTACCAGCACGAACTTTACGAGCAGCAGGGCGTTGCTCAGTTACGCGAGTTCCTCGCTTCGGCCCGAACTCTTCCCGCGGCGCACGTCTTGCACACCGAACAATCGTTTGAGATTCGAGTGGGCCCAACTTCGGTCGTCGGTCGCATCGATCGCATCGATCGGCGACCCGACGGCAGCGTTTCGATCATCGACTACAAGACCGGCAAAGCTCGCGATCAGGAAGACGCCGACCAGAGCCTCCAGTTATCGCTCTACGCTATCGCTGCCAAACAGAAGTGGGAGTACAGCGTCGGAGCGCTGATTTTTTACAATCTGGAGGAGAACGTTGCGGTCACGACCTCCCGAACCGAAGCACAACTTCTTGGCGCGCGCAATCGCGTCGAAGACGCAGCCCAGGGAATCGCCGAGGGTATCTTCGAGGCGAAACCCGGAATCCATTGCAATTTCTGTGCGTATCGAAGTCTATGCCCTGAGAAAGAGAAGCGGATTCCGCGTCGAGTGGAGGCCGTCGCCAGACGATCGAATTAACCTACAACCGTCAACATTGCCAATCCAACATTCATAGTTTAGGAAAAACTGGCCAAGAAAAACGGCCTAAGAAAAACTTAGGGGACGCTCTTGAGCGTCCCCCGTTGCCTTGTACCGAACTTTCTTAGTGCTTGCTTAGTGCTTCTTTTTCTTCTTTGCCTTTTTCTTGGTTGCCATTGTTCCTATTCTCCCTTCCATTCTTCATGGAAAATGTCGCAGCGGTCTTCTACTGCAACTAGTTGATGTATAGAGTTAATGAAAAATGAAGTCAAGAAAAAAATGACGATCGATCCGTCGAAGGCGTGACACCAAAGTCACGGCGAGCGAGTTTTCGGAAGCAAAAGTCAAGAAGTATTTCGAAGACTGCATCGAAGTTGCAGAGAATTTTCATCCGCGAGCACAGGATGACTCGCTTCGAACTCGCCCCGTGCGACAACAATCACACTGCGCCCGTTCAACATCATCAGCTCGGGCAGCTGCTCCTCGGGCGACGCGTTCGGCAGCTCCGGCATCTATAATGGAAATCGCGAAACCTTCGCGGGAGCTTGATTCATGGCCTCTTTTGACGATGTTGTCATCATCTCCGGCTGTCGCACTGCCGTCGGAAAATTTCAAGGCAGTCTCTCCGAGTGGAGCGCCCCACAACTTGGCGCCATCGTGGTCCGCGAGGCCGTCAAGCGCGCCGCGATCGCCCCCTCTGAGGTTGACGAGTGCATCATGGGCAATGTCATCACCGCCGGTCTCGGCCAGAATCCCGCGCGACAAGCCGCCATCTTTGGCGGACTCTCTCCCGCGACAGGTGCCATGACAATCAACAAGGTTTGTGGCTCAGGATTGAAATCGGTCGCTCTGGCAGCGCAAGCGATCCAGACTGGAAACAGTTCCGTCGTCGTCGCCGGTGGAATGGAATCCATGACCAACGCTCCCTATCTGCTGCCGCAAGCACGCAAGGGATACCGGCTCGGCAACGCGCAGATCGTCGATTCCATGGTTCACGATGGCTTGTGGGATATTTACAACGACTACCACATGGGCATCACCGGAGAGAACGTTGCGGAGAAATACAGCATCACTCGCGAAGAGCAGGATCAGTTTGCTCTGAATTCTCACCGCAAAGCGCTGTCTGCAATTAAGGAGTGCCGCTTCAAATCGCAGATCGTTCCCGTCGAGATTCCCGCGAAGAAGAAAGGCGCGGCGCCCACGATTTTCGAAAAAGACGAGAGTCCGCGCGAGGACACGACCATCGAAGTCCTGCGATCCTTGAAGCCCGCCTTCAAGAAAGACGGCACCGTCACCGCCGGCAACGCGCCCGGGGTCAACGACGGTGCCGCTGCCGTGGTGGTCACAAGCGCGCAGCGTGCCGGCGAACTGGGCGCGAAACCCATGGTTCGCATCGTTGTTCAGGCGACCAGCGGGGTCGAACCCAAATGGGTGATGATGGCTCCCGTCGGCGCCGTTCGCACCATCTGGGAGAAGACGGGCTGGAAAAACGAAGATGTCGATCTCTACGAACTCAACGAAGCTTTTTCAGTTCAGGCGCTGGGCGTAATGCGCGAATTGAATCTCGATCCCGATAAAGTCAACGTGAACGGCGGTGCGGTAGCCATCGGCCACCCCATTGGCGCCAGCGGCGCGCGCGTCCTGGTCACGCTGATCTATGAGATGATTCGCCGCGATGTGAAACGCGGCATCGCCGCCCTCTGCCTAGGCGGAGGCAACGCGGTGGCTATGGCCGTCGAGCGCTAAAAAGGGCTGGTTAGAGACGGCCGCCTTGGCTGTCCAACTGGGAGGGGAGCTCCGCGCTCATCTTCAGAATCGGATTCGGCAAGAAAATCGAACGCGCGGTCGCGAAGAAGCCTCAACCCGCCGTCGATGCCGGCAGCGTAACCGTAAATACCGCTCCGCCGTCCTGCGAATTGGCCACTTCAATGCTGCCCTTGTGCTCCTTCAGCACAGACTTGCAAATGCTCAGCCCCAATCCCGTTCCGCGCCCCGGTCGCCTGGTCGTGTAAAAGGGATCGAAGATGCTGGCCAGACTCTCCTTGGAAATGCCGGGCCCGTCATCGTGGAAACTCACCCATACTGAGCTGTCCCCTTTGCCCAACCGAATTCTCAGCGTCCCTTTATCCCGGATCTCGCGGATCGCGTGCTCCGCGTTCAGAATCAGATTCAGGAAGACCTGCATCAATTGGTGAGGATCGCCCATCGCGTACGGCACCCCAGCCTCTTTCAGAAAGTCGACCGTAATGTTGTTCCTGCGCAGCGAATAAGCGTGCAAATTCAGCGTTCGCTCCACCACCTCCACCAAATTGATCCTGCTCTTGCCCGTAGTGGGCGGCCGCGAAAAATAGGTGAGGTTTTGCACGATCTCCGCCGCTCGTCGAGCCTGCTGCTGCAACATGGCGAGTTGCTTGCGCGAAGTTTCGTTGGTTTCGGTATCCTGCAGCAGTTCGCTTACGCCCATGATGCTGGTCAGAGGATTGTTCAGTTCGTGGGCGACGCCCCCAATCATCGCGCCCATTGCCGCCAGACGCTCGCTCTGCACAATCTGCTGTTCCAGCTTTCGTTCGACCGTAATATCGCGTACGGAAATAATGACGCCGCTGATTCCGCCCTCCGCGTCCACCAATTGGCTGCCCGCCGCTCGCATCGTCCGCCAGCTTCCATCGCGGTGCCGTGCTCCATATTCCGCAGACTCGAAGGCTTGCTTACCGGAAACCACAGAGTGATAAAGGGAAGCCATCTCTGG